>Ga0255051_10000013_pt1 | contig 61572 bp, 57 predicted proteins | sample JV7_2_9_MG_FD_181719 | JGI IMG/M metagenome (GOLD analysis project Ga0255051, IMG submission 181719) | Seawater microbial communities from Jervis Inlet, British Columbia, Canada - JV7_2_9 | ecosystem: Environmental > Aquatic > Marine > Inlet | place: Canada: British Columbia | collected 2016-10-06
GCCGGTACCGCCTGGCGCTCTAGGTGCAGGATAATAGGTGTGTGGCCCGTTCGAGCAACGGTCGGTCGTTGCCGCTAGCACCGTGTTTGCAAGACCGCTCGCGATTTCCGCGCATGCCAGCAGCGGCGCCCTTACGCCCGATGCACAGACCTGCGACAAAGTAGGCCCCGGAGCTTGCGGCGCCCCGAGCAGTCCCATAAACCATGGCGTTCCGTAAAAGGACTGGTGTTGGTAAACAGACATACCGAGCACGCCGACATCGAATATTTTGGGATCGATATCGCGTTTATCGAGTTCTCGCCGGGCGACGTGAGCTGCAAATTTGACGGCGTGCAGGTGTTGCAACGCCCCTTGCCAGCGCACGAACGGCGTGGACCAGTAACAGCCGTAGGGAATCTCAACCTGGTCGAACATTATCTTTGCCCTAATCTGTGCGTTTAGCTATCCCAATCCATATCACCGTCGGGTAACGTTTCCAGAAGGCGTCCATCTCTTAACAAAGTTATCGCAGCCTCGATGTGATCCGTCAACGACTCATCGTGATCCAGGTAGGGAACCACCTCGCGAACCATATCGTAAATCTTGCGCGTAACCGTACTCAATTTCACCGCGCCACCGTCACGTTGATCCACTGCCTGGCAGGCACATACGAGTTCCACAGCCGGGACAGCGTAGCTGATTTTCAGAATGTCGCGGGCACGCCGTGCCGCAACCAGTCCCATCGACACGTGGTCCTGGAAGTCTCCGGTAGTGGTCAGTGTCTGGATCGAAACCGGATGGCACAACGAACGCATTTCGGCCATGGTCGAGGATGCACAATACTGGATGCCCATGAGGCCGTGGCGCAGTCCGGGATCTTCCTTGCAGAGAAACGGCGGCAGGCCATTGTTGTGAAACGGATCGAGGAAGCGGTCGATGCGTCGATCGTGCAGGTTGCAGGCATTGGTCAGCGCGATTGAGATATGGTCCATCGCCTGGCTGACATACTGGCCGTGAAAATGTGCGTTGTGGAACGCATCGCCTTCCTCGACGATGATCAGCGGATTGTCGTTGGTGGAATTGATTTCGATTTGCAACGTGCGGTCGGCCTGCCACAGTGCATCCACCGACGGCCCGAGAATCTGCGCGCCGGCGCGCAGCGAGTAGGCGTCTTCGATCTGCTGATCCATACCCTGTGGCTCACCGGTGCGCAGCGATGACAGCCAGGCGTCGACTTCCTCGTCCTGCACGACCATCTTGCTGTCGCCGAGCACCGTCCAGATCGCGTCGGCAACTTTGACCTGCCCGGGATGCGGTTTATTGCGATGCACGGCCGGATGGTAGGGCATGATCTTGCCGCGCAGCGCTTCGAGCGTTAATGCGGCAATCAGTGCTGATTGTTTCAGCAACTTTTTCGCGTGATAAATAACCGGCACTGCAACACCGACCATCATCGAGGTACCGTTGATCATTGCGAGGCCTTCCTTGTAGGAAAGCCGTGCCGGCTCGAGGCCGGCGCGCTTCAATGCCTCTTCTCCTGATAGTACTTCGCCGTCGTAGCGGGCGCGCCAGGCGCCCGTTACAACCAGCGCAATATGCGCGAGCGGCCCGAGGTCACCACTGGCACCGAGAGAGCCTTGTTCGGGAACGCATGGCACTATCCCTGAGTTGTAAACGGCGATGTACTTTTCAAAGTTCTCGGGACTGATGGCCGACACACCACGGCCGAGTGAATTAATACGGCAAAGCATCGCGGCGCGCACGTACACGTCGTCGAGGTCCGCGCCTACGTTGGTCGCGACGCCACGCAGGATATTGTTTTGCAGTTGTTCAGCGAGTTCCTCGGGAATCAGCCAGTTGACGAAACCGCCGACTGCAGTCGTCACTCCATATATGATTCTTCCCGACTTGACGAAACCGTCCAGGAGGTCTCGCGAGGCCTTGACGCGTGCCGCTTGCTCGGGGAACACCTCCACAGTGGTGTTCTGATATGCGGCCTCGGCCAGCTGATCGACCGTCAGTGTCTCGCCGTCGAGATGCATGTCTTGCTCCCTTTTGATTAGTATTTACGCAATTCTAGGGTAGTTGTCAGGGCAGAATTGCCATTTATTTGTTAAGATATGTACTGTAATTAGCGTTTTCTGCTAGAAATTAGAAAAAATAGAGGAGAATATTGCGTTGGGACAGCTCGACCTGACAGACAGAAAAATACTGGCGGAGCTCCAGGCGCACGGACGCACGTCGAATACCGACCTGTCGCGCAAGGTTGGTCTGTCGGAGTCACCTTGCCTGAGGCGAGTGCGCAATCTTGAAAACGGTGGCGTGATCGCCGGATATTCCGCACTCCTGGATCATCGCAAACTGGATCTAGAGATCGTCGCGTATGTGCAGGTCAATCTAGATCAGCGCAGCGAGGCGGATACCAATGCGTTTGTAAAAGCGGTCAAGAAAGCGCCGTGGATCGTCGAGTGTGTCGCGATTTCGGGGACGCACGACTATCTATTGAAAATCGCAGCGAGAAACATCGATCACTTCGGTGAGCTGACGATGAAAAAGCTGCTGCGCTTCCCGGGCGTTACCGATGTGACGTCCAACCTGGTCCTCGCATCGATAAAGGACAACTACGGCAGCGTCATGTGGCCGGTTAAGTAACTCCCCATCCCGTCTTTGCGAGCGAAGCGAAGCAACCCACCCCCAGCCGTCTTTGCGAGCGAAGCGAAGCAACCCACCCCCGCAGCGTCATTGCGAGCGAAGCGAAGCAACCCACACCCAGCCGTCATTGCGAGCGAAGCGAAGCAACCCACCCCCGAAGCGTCATTGCGAGCGAAGCGAAGCAACCCACCCCCAGCCGTCATTGCGAGCGAAGCGAAGCAATCTATCTAAATTGACAAGTTTCTCTCATTGTTCTCGACTCGAACGTACCGCAAATTCGTTCGGTAATGGAAAAGTTACCAGCGGTCTATATCCTGGCCAACAAGCCATGGGGCACGTTGTATACAGGTGTCACGAGCAACCTTGCAGGGAGGGTTTATCAACACAGGGAAAAGTTTGTGGGCGGTTTTACAGCCAAGTATGACGTTGACAAGCTTGTTTATTATGAATGTTTTGGTGATATGTACATGGCGATAAGTCGGGAAAAACAAATCAAGGGAGGCTCCCGAGAAAAGAAATTACAATTGATCGTTGGTTTGAATCCGCATTGGCGAGACCTATATGAGGAAATTCTTGGATAAGCTGTAGATTGGTTGCTTCGCTTCGCTCGCAAAGACGACAATAAATAGACCGTCGTTGCGAGGAACGCAGTGACGAAGCAATCCATTCTTTATGCTCTTACTGGATTGCTTCGCTGCGCTCGCAAAGACGACAATAAATAGACCGTCGTTGCGAGGAACGCAGTGACGAAGCAATCCATTCTTTATGCTCTTATTGGGTTGCTTCGCTTCGCTCGCAAAGACGACAATAAATAGACCGTCGTTGCGAGGAACGCAGTGACGAAGCAATCCATTCTTTATGCTCTTATCGGGTTGCTTCGCTTCGCTCGCAAAGACGACAATAAATAGACCGTCGTTGCGAGGAACGCAGTGACGAAGCAATCTATTCTTTATGCTCTTATTGGGTTGCTTCGCTTCGCTCGCAAAGACGACAATAAATAGACCGTCGTTGCGAGGAACGCAGTGACGAAGCAATCTATTCTTTATGCTCTTATTGGGTTGCTTCGCTTCGCTCGCAAAGACGACAATAAATAGACCGTCGTTGCGAGGAACGCAGTGACGAAGCAATCCATTCTTTATGCTCTTACTGGGTTGCTTCGCTGCGCTCGCAATGACGACAATAAATAGACCGTCGTTGCGAGGAACGCAGTGACGAAGCAATCTATTCTTTATGCTCTTATTGGGTTGCTTCGCTTCGCTCGCAACGACGGGAGGGGCTAGCTGTTCAACGTAAGGCCAAGCATTTCTACTGCGTTGTCGCGATAAATCCTCGCGCGATCTTTTTCGGATATGTCGAGCGAATCGACGATACGGACCGTTTCGCGGATATACATCGGCCCGCCTTCCGGGTCGAAAGGCGCGTCCGATGCAAACAGCACGTGGTCGACGCCAAAAAAGTCGAGGCAGCAGCGCGTCGCGGAATCCGAGCCGAATACGGCCGTGTCGGCATAAAACATCCGAAAATAATCGAGCGGCCGTTTTTTGAGTTCCTTCAGCAACGCCGAGTAGTCGACGCTTGATGTCCGTTTGCCCAACTGATCCCAGCCCGGGCCGACGCGGCCTTCGAAAAATGGAATCATCGCGCCGCCATGGTGGGTAATTATTTTCAGGTTGGGTAATCGGTCGAATAACTTGGCAAACACGAGGCGCGCCATGAAGGTACTGGTTTCATACGGCCAGCCGAAGGTCCACCAGATTTCGTACTGCGATACGTCTTCCGTCAGGTAGTCGGGAAAATTCGGCCCACGCGTCGGATGCACCCAGATCGGCCGGTCGTACTCGGCCATCGCGTCATATAGCGGCATGTACTCATCGCCGTCCATCGCCTTGCCACGATCGTTGGTGAAGCACTGTACACCGACGGCACCCAGTTCTTTCATAGTCCGATGTGTCTCGTCCATCATTGCGTCAGTACTGACAAAAGGCAGCGACGCGATAAATCCCGGGAAGCGGTCGGGATGCTTGTTGCACAGCTCTGCCATTTCATCGTTCGCCATTTGCATGAGTTCAACCGCGTATTTGGTGTCGGCCGAAATTTCTATTGGCGGTGACGATAGAGACAGGATCTGACAGTACTCGTCAAAGGAATCCATGATCCGGAATCGTTCCTCGAGGTCGGTCATCATCGGCACCTGGCGCACCCGGTTCTGCATGTTCGATGGATTCGGCGAGACTTCCTGCAGGCGGTTGAAGAAACCGATCGGCATGATGTGGTTGTAGGCGTCGACTTTAAGCATTTCCCTGATCCCCGTAGACAACAGTGGATTTTTTTGAGCTTATGATCTCGAAGGCGAGCAACAGTATCCCCAATACCGCTGCGCCTGCAACCACGAAGCCGGCGGAGGCAAACGCATTGACCGGTATCCAGAGTAACAGGCCGGCAAGGCAGGCTACCACGCGCACGACCGGACCGATCGGCCGCATGAAGTAACCCGTCATCGCGATCGATACCAGGAAGATGCCGACGACGAACGTCAGAACGGTGATCGTGATAAAACCGGGATCGCCATTCATGGTAAGTCCGGGCGAGAAGACGAATGCAAACGGGATTACGTAGGCGAGCCAGCCTGTCCTCACAGAATTCACTGCCGTCTGCATCGGATCGGCACCAGCCATGCCAGCCGCTGTAAACGCTGCGACAGCGACCGGCGGCGTGATCATCGACATCATGCCGTAGTACAGGACGAAGAGGTGGGCGGCTATCGGCGCAATGCCGATTTCTACCAGGCCTGGCGCGACGAGTGTAGCCAGCAGGACATAGACGCCAAGTGTCGGCAGGCCCATACCGAGAACGATGCAGACCGCTGCGGCGAGAAGCAACAACAGGATCGGGCTGCCGGAACCGAGCAGAAACAGGGAGTTGGTGAAAGTAAATCCGAGCCCCGAATTAGCGAGCACGCCGATGACAATACCGGCACTCGCACATATAAGGACGAGCTCGTACACGACAAAGCCGGTCGCGCGGATTGCCTCGGCGATCATTGACAAGTCCGGACGCGACCCCTTGTAGGAGAAAACGGCGGCCCCGGCAACAAGTACAACACTCGCCACGATCGCGGCGGTCTGTGGATAAAAATTGAAGCCGAACAACGCGATGACAAGAGCGATGAATGGCAACGCAAAAAACCAGCCTGAGGCCAGGTCACGTAGTCTGCCCGTCTCATTTGGATCGAGTCCCGCGTAGCCGTCACGCCCTGCCAGCAGATCGACGCGTATGAAAAGTGAAACGTAATAGAGGATGCCCGGTATCAGTGCTGCGATGACTACTTCCGCATAAGTAATGCGGAGAAAGTCGGCCATTAGAAATGCGGCCGCGCCCATTACAGGTGGCAACAACTGGCCACCGGTCGATGAGACGGCTTCGATCGCGGCTGCACTCTGCGCAGAGTAACCGCTTTTCCTGATCATCGGGATCGTGACTACGCCGGTCGCGGCAACGTTGGCAACGGCGCTGCCCGAAATAGAGCCGAATAGTGCGGATCCCGCGACCGCGACTTTCGCCGGGCCGCCGCGATAGCGCCCCATCACGGACTGCGCCAGTTCCGAGAAGAATTCCGCACCGCCTGTTACGCGCAACAGGTTGCCGAAAAACACGAAACTGATAACGATATTGCAAACGATCAGCAACGGGCCGCCGGGCAGTGCATTGGCATCGAAAGCAAGAAAACCGGCTGCAACGTCCCAGCTTGTTTGCTGCGCAGCGAACGGGCCGGGAATCAGGTGCCCGGCTACCGCGTAGCTGATGAATGCGACAACGATTAACGGCAATGCCGTTCCCGTGGCACGGCGCAGCGCCTCGAGCGTCAAAATGATTTGTAACAGTCCGAGTATCACAACTTCAGGCGGCGCATCGATGGTCAGGTCGACGAGTAGCGGGTAGCGGGCGGACATCCAGCCGGCAGTTACCAGGCCGATCAGTGCCGCGAGCCAGTCGTACCAGGGCGTAAGCGATTTCAACACATGCCGTCGTGCCGGAAGATGTATATAGGCGAGTGCAACTGCCAAACCGAGCACGCCAATTACCAATTGCGCCGGGTAAAGATAGATCCCGAACGACTGATAAAGATCCATTGCCCAGGCGAGGGCGATTATCGTGATTAGCGACGCCAGACCGGTGCAGATTGCCGACCTCACAACGACATCCTGCTTGCCCGGGCAATGGGCGGCGGCCAGGAAACCGTCTCATTTTCGAAGGTCATATGCTCTCGAACGGCACAACAATGTAGACACTATATCGCTAATAGACGAAACCAGGGCACTCGCGTTAAGAGTCACATTTTAGTTCCAAGCCATGAATCTCGTTAATTGCCCGGTACAAACCCGCCAATATTTTCTATAGTAGGCATATTCTTTAACTACCCGGTGAACATCGTGACAGGTAGTAATCTTCCGCCAAGAGTCAGCAGCATGGCGGACTTTTTCACCAGAAGTCGTACCGAATTCTGGTTGGCACAGATGCAAACCCAGAGAATGCAGGAGCAACTCGGCAACGACCCGCTACCAACATTGCTCCGGCAGCAGATAGCAACTTATGTCTCGCGACTGAACGAATGCGTTTATTGCTCGGCTTCGCACTCGGCGGACGTGGAGATTCTCGGCGGCGACCTTGATGCAATTGCCGATGCTGCGGTCGACCTTGATACTGCATCATTGGATGACAAGACACGCGCTTTGTACAAATTCGTTCGCACGATAATCAAGAGTCCGGAGGCGTTCGGTGAGAATGACTGGCAGCAGGCAATGGATTCAGGTTGGCGCAACGATGAACTCGAATCCGCGATCTATGTGGCGGCGTGGTTCCAGTTCATGAACACGATAGCGACCGGTAACCTGGTCCCGGAAACGGACAGAGAAACCGCGCTGAAACTTGCGCGCTCCCGGCAGAAGCCCGAGATGTACGAGGGGCTCGTGAAGTCGCTCGAGGAACAAATAGGCAAAACCGTGTCACTGAATATCGAAGAGAAATAGGAGACGTATCGTGAGCAGCAGCCCATTCTTTCGCCATTCATTCGTTTTGTTTGCCGCGTGCTTGTCGTCAGTGACAATCGCCCGGGCGGAGGAGGCCGCGCGGTTCGAGATGTGGGAAGAGCCCAGCCATCAGCTGGTGTTCGTCGACGGGCCTGCGCGAGTACTCGACGTCCGCATTGCTCCCGGCTTGACTTCGGACTTTCATAAACACCGCTTCGCCACACTGTACGTGATCATCCAGGACGCACTGGTCGCGAATCAGTTCTGGGAGGACGAATGGTCAGCATCGGGTCCCAGGGATTTTCGCGATGCCGGTGCGACGGTCGACAATGCCAACTACGTGGCAAAGCCTTACTACCATCGGGTCAGGAATGAGGATGATCAGACGTTTCACGTCGTTGCCGTCATTAACGAACGCTCGGCAACAGCGTCGAATGTCATGGCTACCGAAGACGGAACCGTTGACAACGGGTGGTTCAAGGAACATCGGGTTCGTGTCGCTCCCGGCGACAACAGCGAAAGTCTGAAGTACGCGAACGATGTTGTCATTGTGCAATATGCGACCGGCTCGAGTCATATCCTGGAAAACGGGATCGCTCACAGTTATAAGGGCGCGCCGGCCGCGTTTTCCTGGCATCCGGCTGGCGCCAAATTCAGCATCGCCAACAGTGGCGACACGGAAATGGAGTTCGTGCTGATCGAGGTGAAGGAATAGAAAAAATCTCTATCCCTGATCAGCAATAAGCCGGTCCATGATCATGCGGGCGCGTTTGCCGCCGGCGTCGATATTCAACGACGCCAGCCTGACATCGGGCGATTCTTCTATCATCCTTTGTTGCGACTCCAGCATTGCCTTGTCTTCCTGGAACACGTTGTAATTGGTGTCATGCAGCTTCTGCGTCAGATCCTGGTTGTCCAGGTCGAAGTTTCTGACAAAGTTCCAGAAATACAGGGTTGAGTTTTCTGTCTCGGGTGTGATGGCATTGATGACATAGCCGTTGACGCCCTGGCTGCGGTCGCCGTCCCTGGCCCCGGTGCCGGTAATCGCAACACCAACGTCAAGCGTTATGCATGATGGAGGCAGGAACGTTATTACCTGCCAGCGATCGCAATTGTCCTTTCTCTTGAATTCACCGCGAATCGCATCCCGCCAGAACGGGGCGGGTTGATGGTCCTCTATCCAGCGCGTCACCGTGACGCTATTGCCATCGCTTTGCGTATCGATCGGTGCGGCGGGCAATAGCTCGTGACCGATCGATGTCGGATGCACGTAGGTCTCGTGCGTCAGGTCCATCAAGTTATCGATTAATAATCGATAGTCACAGCTCATCGGCACGATCCCGCCATCCCCTCGCCAGTCGGGGGAATCGTTCCAGTACAGATCGGGGATACATGAATCATCGGCTTTTTCGGAATCGCCGGGCCACAGCCAGATGAAGCCGTGCTTCTCCACGACGGGAAACGCTTTCACACAGGCGTTAGGTGGGATTCGTTCCTGGTTTGGCAGGTGCGTGCATTTTCCTTCGCTGTTGAATACCAGGCCGTGATAGCCGCAGGTGACCTGGTCATTCTCGAGTTTGCCCAGCGACAATGGTGCATAGCGATGCCAGCAACGGTCATGAATGGCGGCCGGCGTTCCGTCACTCTTGCGGAACATTACGACTGACTCGCTGCAAATTTTCCGCGCCAGCAATTCCCGCTTGAGTTCATTGCCCCAGGCGGCTACGTACCAGTGATTTTTCGGAAACATTCTCTTTTATTACTTTTTGTGTGCGGTTCCTGAACGCAAACATTATACCAAGAGGCAACGCAGCATCTTCCTTGCAATTAATCTGGAATAGGCCATAAGGTGCGTACGATGGTTACCACAACCGCTGCAATTCTCAGGGAAACTCACGGCGACATGAGCCTGGAGACGGTCGAGCTGGACGATCTCCAGCCAGGCGAAATTCTTGTAAAAGTCGATGCCAGCGGCATTTGCCACACGGACGCGAAATACCGGCACGTCGTGCCTATGCCGGCGGTATTCGGCCACGAAGGCACAGGGACCGTGGAGGCAACCGGGCAGGGGGTTGCCGCTGTCAAACCGGGCGATCGGGTCATAATGTCGTATGCGTTTTGCGGCGCTTGTCCCTGCTGCGACGAAGACAAGCCGTACATGTGCGAGAACGCGCACCAGCTGACGTTCAGCGGGCAGCGGGCGGACGGCAGCAATACGATGCGCCTGAACGGAAAACCGATCAGCGGCTCGTTTTTCCAACAATCCTCGTTTGCCAGCCGCGCCATTACCCTCGAAAGGACCGTTGTACCCACGCGGTCCGATCTGCCACCCGAAATGCTCGCGGCAATTTCCTGTGGTGTGCAAACGGGTTCCGGCACCATGATCAATACGTTCAATGTGAAAGAGGGCGAGAGTGTTATCGTGTTCGGCGCCGGCACCGTGGGGCTAAGCGCGGTGATGGCTGCAAAAATGATCGGTGCCTCTACGATCATTTGCGTCGACAGAATTCAGAGCCGTCTCGATCTGGCCACTGAGCTGGGCGCTACGCATACCCTGAATGTCAACGACGGCGAAATTCCGCCGAGGGTAAAGGAAATACTGCCGCGCGGGGTGCAATACGCGTTCGATGCATCGGCAACAGTTCCTGCGCTTGAGGACGCTATGCAATGCATCGGTTAGGGAGGAAAAATCGCAATCGTCAGTTTTCCCGAGGGAGGCAAGAAGTTTCCATTTACTACCAGGGATATCTTCATTCGACTAACCATCCTTGGAATGCATTACTATGGCCACACTGACGGTATTGGGAATTAACAATAAGGTTAGAATAATCAATATGTTACATAGCGCGCCCTATCGAGCGGACCATGTCGGCAGCCTGCTCAGACCCGCGGCCGTTCAGGCAGCTCGCGAACGTTGTCTCACCGATCCGGTCGGGCCCGACGGATTCCCCACGTGCGACGAACTTCGCAAAGTCGAAGACGATGCAATAAAGGAAGCGGTGGCAATGCAGGAGCGCATCGGTTTACAGGCGGTTACCGATGGCGAATACCGGCGGTCTTTCTGGCATTACGATTTCATGGGCGCAATGGATGGTATCGAACTATCCGAGGGCGGCGAGGGCATCCAGTTCCATGGGCTGCTCCTGCGGCCGATTCAGCAAAAAATAACGGGTAAGGTGGATTTTCCGGATGATCACCCGATGCTCGATCATTTTCGCTACCTCGCGTCCATCACGAAAGTTCAGCCAAAGATTTCGATCCCCGGGCCAAGCTGCTGTCATTTCCGCCTGACTGGCAACAATATTGAGCCAGCGGAATATGCGGACCTCGAGGTATTGTTTTCCGATATTGCGAAGGCTTATGAAAAAGCCGTGCAGGCTTTCTATGACGCCGGCTGCAGATACTTGCAGATGGACGACATATTCTTCACCTACCTTTGTGATCCTGCTCATCGTGAAGAAAAGGTAGCCCAGGGCGTGGACCCAGACTGGCTGATCACGCAGTACGCGAAAATGATGCACGATGCGATTGATGGCCGGCCGGACGACCTGGTGATCGGCATGCACCTGTGCCGCGGAAATTTTCAATCGACATGGGCGGCGGAAGGCGCATACGATCCGGCGGCCGACGCTGTTTTCAATCAAACCGGCGTCGACGTGTATTTCATGGAATACGACACCGAACGAGCCGGCGGCCTGGAGCCGTTACGCCTGCTACCGAAAGGCAACAAGCGCGTCATGCCGGGTTTCATTACGACCAAGCAAGGTGAACTCGAATCGGTCGATGATCTAAAACGGCGTTTCGACGAAGCGTCGAAGTTTGCCGATATCGGGCAACTCGGCATTGCCCCGCAGTGCGGTTTCGCATCGACAGAGGAAGGCAACCTGGTCTCCGCAGACGAGCAAAAACGCAAGCTCGAACTCGTGGTCCAGACCGCGGAAGTCATTTGGGGCGGCGTGAATAGCTAATGTCGAAGCAAGCGCTGCATTTCACAACATGCGAATAGAAACCGAGCGCCTGATCCTGCGCGATATTGATCCCGAGCGCGATTTTGAAGCCTGGGCGAAAACGATGGGCGATGAACGTACCGTCCGCTTCATGGGTGGCAGGGTACTCGATCGGGCGCAGGCGTGGCGCAATATGGCATCACTCATCGGTCACTGGACGATCCGCGGCTACGGATATTTCTCTGTCGAGACGAAAGACACTGGCGAATGGGTTGGCCGTGTCGGACCCTTTTACCCGGAGGGCTGGCCTGCGCCGGAGATCGGCTGGACGATATCGCCGGATCACTGGGGCAAGGGTTATGCGACCGAATCAGGTCGCCCGATGATCGACTACGCGTTCAAAACACTGAGGTGGTCACGGGTCGTACACGTAATCCTCAAGGGCAACGAGCCCAGCATCGCCGTGGCCAGGAAACTCGGATCGACGCTTCTGGCAACGCAACAGGGATTACCCGGCGTTACTGATGGTGAGGTCCTGATTTACGGTCAGGAAGCTCGGAACTCATAGAAAGTAGGCAATCGTTCAGAACTCGATATTTTCCCGCGCACGCGCGTCGGGAAAAGACTCCTTATATATAATGGCAGCCTTCGCCTCCGCCTGTTCGGGCATACAGTCGACATGCGAATCGAACGCCGACGGCTGCAGCCCGCCCGGGTGGATATAACCGACGAGCTTGCGCTGGCGTTTGTCCAGGTCGCCCGAGGTACGCACCATCCAGCTACGTAAAGTGACCAGATCCGCGCCGGTCAGCTGCTTCACGACTGCAGGAGACCAAATACCCGGTCGGGATTATTACGCCGATTGTTCTAAACGTAAGCCTGATCATTTCGAATTCCTGACCTCGTCTATACTTTCATGTCGGCGCCCGCGCCGTTCAGCTCATCATCTATCCAGTCGAGAGATGCTTCAAGTCCGCCGAACGTAAACAGGTGCACAGTTACGTTTTCGTTCTGTTCCACGCGGTACTTGCCGATAGCTTCCGCCTGTTTGACCGGTGACACTCTCTGTAGTAATTGCAGGCTGGTCGATACAGGAAGCGCTTTTATTTTTTTCATCGACGACCTTACGCCACATCGTTGCGCGAATCGAATCAACGTGGTCAGCTTCGCCGGCCCGGGCAGCCCGATCTTGAGTTGCAGGTCCGGGTATCGAGAATGCAAATTGTTGCAATAGCGAATGATTGCGTCAGGCTCGAATGAGAATTGCGTTACGACGACGGGCTCGATTCCTAGTTCTCCCAACAGATGGATCTTTTCCTGTTGCGATTCCGACAGCTCCTGATCGGAAATGAGGGGATGTCCTTCCGGATAGCCACTGATTTCGATGCGGCGTATGCCGAAATCGTTCGACCGGATTTCGCGAATGAAATCGAGTGAATCCCTGATGTCGTCGGCCGGCTCTTCCAGGTCGCCGGCGATGATCAGAAAATCCCGAACGCCCGCATCACTCGTAAACCTGTCCAGTATACGCGGGACATCGGCAGTTGACCTTGCCCGACGTGCGGCTAGGTGAGGAATCGGTGTCCAGCCAAGCGCCCGGATTTGCCGACAAATTTCGAGTTGTTGTTCAAGTTCATCTTTGGGAAATAAATTCAGGAATACTTCCGTACCCACGGGAAGGCGATGTGCGAGAGCGCGAAACGAGTCCAGCTCGTGACTGCCCATTTCAACAGAAAATCCCGCTAGCGATGCCGCTACAGGTTTTTGCGTCGTATCTGTCTTGTCGTCTTTGACCTCAATCGATGTCATCACCTATTTGTTTACCTGATTGTTGTTCAAATCAAAGACACGCTCGGCATTGGTACGGAAAAATGCTTTTTTGACGCGTCGTCCGTATCGAAATGACCGCCGGCGGCGACCTCGTACGCCTTTGCCTGGTACGGATAATCCATGGCATACATTGCCTCGCTGACACCGATCACCTGGTGTGCGTTGTTCAATTTCATGAATCGCATCGTCGAGGGAACCGTTATCAAATCGATGTCGGATGAGATTCGAGTAGTGTTGCCACCGCCGCCGAAGAGAGAGCGGTACATCGATCTTTGGGAAGACACGGACCGGTTTCGCAGGTAAACCGTTTACGTAGTGGCGCTGTGCAGCTGACGGTAATCCCTCGGCGTGAGATCGTAGCGCGAGCGAAACACCCTGCCGAAGTGCGTGGCGCTGCTGAAACCATGATCGAAGGCAATCGATGTAATCGTTCGCCTGCGTTGCGACGGTGAGGTCAATGCCCGGGCACATTCCTCGAGCCGTCTGCGCAGGATATAGCGCGCCACCGTCTCGTCTTCTTCCGAGAACAGGTGATGCAGGTAACGAGTCGTGATGCGGAATGCGCTCGCAATGCGGGTCGGCGTCAGCTTGGGATCACCGAGATTGTCTTCGATGTAGTTGATGACCCGGACGCGGTGGGCAGCACCGAGCGAGTTGTGATCGATACTAGACCCCAATACCTGACGGTACGCATTGGCGACCAGTCCCAGCATCGCATCCGCGACCCCGGCGTTGACGTCGAAATCGCTGTCTTCCTGGCAACGCCGCCAGACATTTATGAGGAATTCTGACAGCAGCCCGCCGATTCCCTTGTTGCCAGGAATCGCCTTCGCGGCGATGCTTTGCGGATACTGGACATAGCGGCGCAGGAGTTCATCGGTAAAACCGAACACCAGCAATCGATTGGGCTTCTCGAAAATAATCTCATATGGTCGGCTGTTGTCGCAGATCGTGATGTCGCCCGGCAACAGTCTTGCTTCACGCTGATCCTGCCGGTTAATGCTTTCGCCCTCGAGTTGCAGGTGCAGGAAATGAATCTGTGACCTGGTTCGCGCAACCTGGGCGCAGGTGTGGCGAACGATCTGCGGATCGGAATAAACCTCGGCAATACGAACCGTGCCGCTCGTCGTACGGGTGAGGTGGCCCATGAAATCGCCAACGCTGCAAGGGTCCGTTACGAGCGGGGAAAATGTCGACGAAGCAACGTCGTCCCAGTGATCGAGCTTGCGTCCTGGCAATAAACCTGCCGTGGATAGCGTCTCTAACTGTGTCATGCTCATCCTCCCCCGGAATCACCCAACATAGTTGCCTTTTGTGACCCTGGTCGCCAGGGTCCGTGCGACGACATGGACATGGCCATGGGCGTGGCGGGCGGTACCGGTATCGCAGGATCTTTTGACAGTCACCTGCGAGCGATACTAAACTGTCACGTACCGAACCGTACGGTTTGGCACTGGCCTTGTCAAACGAAAATTATCAAATGGCTATGAAAATTCGTACTGCAAAAGAGCCCGGAATCGATGATTGCCGCCCACGATAAAGACGCTGCGCTAGCTCGATCTCTGGCCCGGAGCCTCGTGACGGGCGGGGCTTATCTGGTAGTGAGGCCCGACCCATGAGGTACGAGCGCACAGCAACCGAGGAGGCGTTTGCCACGGCAGACCTGTTCGACTGTTATCGGCGCATCATCACCAGGCGTGCAGATCCTTGATACCGCAACGGCTGTCAGGGAGGCCATGGAGATGCCGAATAAAGTCGAGGAAACACTGCAGGCGATTGGCGGATAAGCTGCATGGCAACCGTGCCGCAGCGAACGAGCAGGCAATACACTCCGGCCGGTACTGGCTGGCTGTCCGGAATGGTGTCAACTATGATGCGAGCCCGCCCAATTTTTCGGGTAGCAGCGGGAAATGGTGAAATATGAGCAGGCAACGGGCAGTTACAAATTTCGTTGAATCTCAGCAAACCAAGAAAGAGCTGGAAGTACTCAGTGTCGCTTCCGAATATTTTCTCAATCACGGATACAAAGGCACGAGTATCAATGCCATGGCTCGCGATTCCGGCATATCCAAGGAATCGATCTATCGTTATTTCAGCAGCAAGCTGGAGTTGTTCGAGGCGGTCGTAGCGAAGCAGCTGAGCGAGTACAAAGAGAGATTGCAGTTCACGGATTTCGAGTACGAGTCATTTTCCCTCGACAATGCGCTCAAGAGAACCGCGGAAACCATAATCAACGCCGTAAGCAGCGACCTGACCTTGTCACTGCGACGCCTGATATTCCAGGAGACGATCCAGTCTCCGGATATCGGCCAGTACTATTACGAGATAGGTCCGCAGGTAGCGTACGTGCATCTCAAAAAGATCTTTGCCCTGCACCAGGACGAAACAGACTTCGACCCTGAAAAACTCGCGCACTACTTCGTCGCAATGACGCTTCACAAGACGATGTTGCAACGCGAGTGCGGCGTATTGAAGCCGCTGAGTAAAAAACAAATGGCGACTCATGTCGCCGAAGTGGCGGATGATTTTCTCAAGGCTTTTTTTACCAACTAGCCAAAACCGGAAGTCGATCATGAGTAATCCTTCAGTAACTTATTCCCGTGGTACTCTCGGATATTTGCGGCTACTGCTGATCGCGGTCCTCGGCGTATCCTGTAGCGGCGGTGATTCCGATCCCGGTGACACAGTCGCAAATGTCGCGGTGGAAGCCGTCGCCAACGTGGATGGTGCCCGTATCACGGCAGCGGACAGCGAGCCCGGCAACTGGCTGACGCACGGGCGTACTTACGCCGAGCAACGGTTCAGCCCGCTGACACAAATCAATGCGGAAAACGTCGCGGACCTTGGCCTGGCCTGGTATTACGACCTGGACACCGATCGCGGACAAGAAGCGACACCTATCATTGTCGATGGCCGGATGTACGTGAGTACCGCGTGGAGCAAGGTCAAGGCGCTTGACGCGGCAACTGGTGAGTTGCTGTGGGCGTACGACCCGAAGGTGCCGGGCCGCAAAGCCGTAGAGCTTTGTTGTGACGTGGTGAATCGTGGTGTTGCCGTGTGGAAGGGCCGGATTTACGTGGGCACGCTCGATGGCCGACTGATTGCGCTCGATGCGGCAACCGGGATACCGGATTGGGAAGTGCAAACGACCGATCCGGGATTGCCGTTCAGCATTACCGGCGCACCTCGTGTGTTTAAAGACAAAGTCATTATCGGAAACGGCGGCGCCGAATTCGGTGTGCGCGGTTATGTCAGTGCATACGATACCGCGAGCGGCGAAATGGTGTGGCGGTTTCATACTGTACCGGGCGACCCGTCGCAGCCGTTCGAATCGGAAGCGATGGAAATGGCGGCCGCGACCTGGACCGGAGAATGGTGGAAGTATGGCGGTGGCGGCACCGCCTGGGACGCCATGGTCTACAGTTCGGATACGAACCTGGTCTATATCGGAGTTGGTAACGGTTCGCCCTGGAACCGGACGATTCGCAGTCCCGATGGTGGCGACAATCTCTTTCTGTCGTCGATCGTGGCCCTCGATGCGGATACCGGGGAATACGCCTGGCACTATCAGACGACGCCCGGTGACACCTGGGACTTCACCGCAACGCAACCCCTGGTGCTTGCCGAGCTGGAAATCGGCGGCGAAGAACGCAAGGTCATCATGCAGGCGCCAAAGAACGGTTTCTTTTACATACTCGATCGCGAAACGGGTGAACTGCTCTCCGCGGAGCCGTTCGCGACCGTTACCTGGGCAAGCGGCGTTGATCCGGTAAGCGGCCGGCCGATCGAAAATCCGGAAGCGCGATTCAGCGGTCCTGTACCGGCAGTCATCGTCCCCGGGCCGGGGGGGGCACACAACTGGCAGCCGATGTCCTACAGTCCGGATACGGGCCTGGTTTATATGCCGGTTCGGGATGCCGGGTTCCCGTATTTCGATGACCCTGAATACCTGGCGACCGGGCTCGGATTCAACACGGGGGTCGATTTCAATGCCGCCAGCATGCCGCAGATTCCGGAGGTCAAGGCACAGATATTGGGCAGCATCAAGGCATATTTGCTGGCTTGGGACCCGGTAAGACAATCGGAGGCATGGCGGGTTGAGTATCCCGGCCCATCGAACGGCGGCGTGTTGACGACGGCAGGCAACCTGGTCGTGCAGGGCTCGGCCGGCGGCGACGTAATTGTGTACCGCGCCGACAATGGCGAGAAACTGTGGTCACACCATGTGCAAACCGGTGTACTGGCCGGCCCGGTATCTTTCGCAGTCGACGGTGTTCAATACGTGTCGGTCGCGGCCGGCTGGGGCGGCATATATGCACTAGCGCCCGGTGAAATCGGCTTGATGTCGGGCAGGCTCGGTAATAAGAGCCGCATCCTGACCTACCGGCTGGGTGGCGACGTCGAATTACCGGAAGCTGGCGCCCTGCCGCCGCTGGTATTCAATCCACGCGAGGTGACTGCCGATGAGGAAACCGTGGTGCGCGGCAAATTCCTTTACCACCGGCATTGCGTGGTTTGCCATGGCGACGCTGCTGTCAGTGGTGGAATGCTGTCTGATCTCCGGGCGAGTCCTACTATCCAGGGAGAGCTGTGGAATACCATCGTAATGGATGGCGTTTTAGCGGAGCGCGGTATGGTGTCCTACTCGGCCGAGCTCGATCTCGTCGATTCCGAGGCGATTCGCGCCTACATAATTGCCAGGGCGCACGAGAGCCGGGCGCTTGCGGAAAGCCGCGCACAGTAACGAGGATTCCCTCGAATTCGGCAAAAAGATTCTGTGCGGGATAGTGAATGATCATCTCTACATCGTGACGCACCCGGATCACAAAGACGAAGTCGAAACGGGCCGACGCAAGATGAAATATGACATCAAGGATAAATTTGTGACGAGGAACAGGTAGTGATTTCAGAATCAAAAAACGAAAGCCTTGAGGACGTGCTACAAGGTACCGGGAGCGCGGTTGAACTGTTAAGGAGTTCACAACTCGGTCCGTACGTTTACCCGGTCGTGCCGGCCGAGTTTACGAACTGGCGGGACGAACAACGGGCCTGGCGCGAGACCTGCATCCTCTTTAATCAGTCCTATCACATGACCGACATGTATATCGAGGGGCCTGATGCACTCAAATTGCTCACGGACCTGGGTATCAACAGTTTCAAAAATTTCTCAGTCAACAAAGCCAAGCAATTTGTGGCCTGCAATTACGATGGCTATGTAATAGGGGACGTCATCCTTTTCTATCTCGATGAGCAGCGCTTCAACCTGGTCGGCCGCCCGTCCGTTCATAACTGGGTGCAGTTCCATTGCGAAACCGGAGATTACGACGCGACCGTGGAACGGGACGAGCGGGCGTTTGTCCGTAAAGGCCCGATAGTGCGCAAGGTATACCGCTACCAGGTTCAGGGACCGAACGCGGCCCAGGTCATGGAGCGCGCTGTCGGCAAAGCCATGCCGGAAATCAGGTTCTTCAACATGGACACGGTCAGCATCGCGGGCTGCGTAGTGACGGCATTGCGGCATGGCATGGTCGGCCAGCCCGGCTGGGAACTCTTCGGGCCGTGGGACGAAAGCGAAAAAGTGCGGGCCGCCATCGTCGAAGCCGGCCAGGACTTCGGTCTGCGTCAGTCCGGCGCCCGGACTTATTCCTCGAACACCCTCGAATCCGGCTGGATCCCGTCGCCAATGCCGGCCGTGTACAGCGGGGATGAGATGAAGGCGTACCGGGAGTGGCTGCCGGGCAATGGTTACGAGGCGAACGCGTCACTCGGTGGAAGTTTTTATTCGGACGACATCGGCGACTATTACCTGACGCCACACGATCTTGGATACGGGTCGCTCATAAAATACGACCACGACTTTGTCGGCCGTTCAGCGCTCGAGGCGATGCAGGATCAGCCGCATCGCAAGAAAGTTACGCTGGCGCTGAATGCCAAGGACGTCGAGCGCACTATCGGCAGTATGTTCCAAGCTGAAAACAACGCAAAATTCATGGACTGGCCATCGGCCGTCTATGCGACCTTGCCCTATGACAAGGTATTGAGGGACGACAAGGTCGTTGGCGTTTCGACATGGTGCGGCTACAGTTTTAACGAACGCAAGATGCTCACGCTGGCGATGCTCGATGCCGAGCATAGCGAGCCGGGTACGGAAGTCGTGTTCGTCTGGGGCGAAGAGGATGGTGGCTCGTCGAAACCCACGGTCGAGCGGCACGTGCAGACGGAAATACGCGCGACCGTGGCACCAGCCCCTTACGTGGAATTTGCACGAACTTCTTACCGGGCAAACTGAGGCGCCTTAAAACAACGATACGAAATGGGGACATCATGAATACACCCGCCGAAGCGCCGTATCCGAATCCGAAATACGCCTGGTACGTCGTAGTGGTGCTTTTTTTCGCGTACACGTCCTCTTTCGTCGATCGGATAATCATGAGCCTTCTGGTCGAGCCGATAAAAAGGGATCTCGTGCTCAGCGATACGCAGTTCTCGCTGCTACATGGTTTCGCATTTGCAATTTTTTATACCTTGATGGGACTGCCGCTCGGCCGGCTTGCAGATCGTGCAAACCGCCGCTGGCTTATATCCTGTGGCATATTCCTGTGGAGCCTCATGACCGCGGTTTGCGGAATAACCAGGACTTTCACCACTCTTTTCCTGGCGCGCATTGGCGTCGGTGTTGGCGAAGCTGCACTGTCGCCGTCAGCTTATTCAATGATTTCGGATTACTTTCCCCCGAAGAAACGTGGCGTTCCGATCAGTATGTACTCGATGGGCGTATTCTTCGGCGGCGGCATTGCATTCATCTTGGGCGGCTATGTCGTGCAGCTAACGGCAGGTGCCACCGATGTCGTTTTGCCTCTGCTCGGTGCAGTCCGTCCCTGGCAGCTTACATTTTTTGTCGTCGCGCTCCCCGGCCTCCTGGCAGTGCTGTTGATGTTGACTGTCAAGGAGCCGGTACGCAGAGACGTAGTCAGGCTGTCCGACGACGCTGATTCACAACCGGCCAATCCATCGATTCGGGAGACCCTGGCTTTCGTCATCCGCAACAAGCGGGTTTATGGATCGGTGTTAGTGGGATTTGCATTGCTGGCAACGGCTTCGTACGGCTTCTTCACCTGGTCGCCAAGTTTCCTCATCCGGACCTACGGATGGGAGGCGAGCAGCGCCGGATACTCTTTTGGACTCATAGTCCTGACCCTCGGTACCGGCGGTACGCTGCTCGGCGGAATACTGGCAGATCGCCTGCTGGCGCGCGGCAGACTCGACGCCAAGATGTATGTCTCAATGTTCGCTGGCGGCGCGACACTGATCTTCGGTTGCCTCGCCCCCTTGATGCCGAGCGCTCCGCTGGCATTGCTGTTTCTTGCACCAACCGTTGTATCAATTGGTATCCCGGTCGGGCTTGGGCCCGCAGCACTCAATTTTATTACGCCAAATCAACTGCGCGGTCAGGTCATTGCCCTGTACCTGTTCGCCGTGAATCTGATCGGCCTCGGATTCGGTCCAACAATAGTTGCCTTAATAACCGACTACGGTTTTGGCGATCCGGCTGCGGTAAGGTATTCGCTTGCCGTCTTCGCCGTCGTAATATCCGCATTGGCAATGATTAGCGTGGCATCGGGCATGAAAGCGTATCGCGCTCGCGCCAGCGTGATGTTGGCCGATAGCGCGCCAGCGTCGTTGTGAAGCGCATCGGCGTATCTGGAATTTGAGGGAGCGCACTAATGAATGTAGATGAACTGGTTGCCATAGACGTACACGTCCATGCCGACAGGTCCGTACGCGATCCAGTCGATATGGAAAAAGCCAAACAACAAAAAGCCGCAGAGAAGTATTTCAAGACGCAAGGAACGCCGCCGACGATTCCCGAGACCGCAGACTATTACCGCGAACGCAAAATGGCCTGCGTCATTTTCACCGTGGACGGTGAGAGCGCGAGCGGGCAGAAACGTATTTCAAACGAGGAGGTGGCGGAACTGGCAAACGAAAACAGCGATGTCATGATTCCGTTTGCCAGCATCGATCCCGCCAAGGGACGCTTCGGCGCACGCGAAGCCCGCCGTCTTATCCGCGACTACGATGTCAAGGGTTTCAAATTTCATCCGCAGTTCCAGGAATTCTTCCCGAACGACAGAAAAGCCTATCCCCTTTACGAGGTCATCGCCGAGGCGAAACTGCCCGCACTGTTCCATACCGGGCACTCCGGCATGGGAACCGGCATGCCGGGTGGTGGCGGAATCCGGCTCAAGTACGGTAATCCCATGCATGTCGACGACGTCGCCGTCGATTTCCCGGACATGCCGATTATCCTGGCCCACCCGTCATGGCCGTGGCAGGATGAAGCGCTGTCTATCTGCCTGCACAAACCGCAGGTGTATATCGATCTGTCCGGCTGGTCGCCGAAATATTTTCCGCCGCAACTGGTGCAACATGCGAACACGCAGTTGAAACACAAGATTCTGTTTGGCTCCGACTTCCCACTCATCAAGCCCGATCGCTGGCTGGCGGATTTCGAGAAAGCCGATTTCCGTGATGAAGTGCGGCCGCTGATCCTGCGCGAGAACGCGATCAAGCTGTTAGGGTTGGGCTCGTAAATTCGCGGCTAAAGCCGCTCCTACAATTCTAATTAGCAATGTAGGAGCGGCTTTAGCCGCGATCGGGCGGCCACGAACCGGTGGCCCGAAGAGCGTCGTCTGATTCGAGCGAAGCAGGATAGCGAAAGCGAGGATCACCCCGATTCGAGCAAGACAGTTACGTCGCAGCGAGATTAAGCGATGCGGGCCACCGGTTCGTGGCCGTCAATACCTCAATGCATTATGCGAACAACCCCATCGTCGTGCGCCAGGCGATTTCCGCAAGCTCGTCGACCGTGCGGCTGCGATTCTCGGCCCTGATGACTTCGACGCCGTAAGGTCCGTCGTAACCGGTTGCCTCGATCGCGTCCATAAAACCCGGCATGTCGAACTCGCCTTCGCCGGGCCAGTTCCGCCACTGCGTGGTCTCCGTCTGCAAGTCCATGCCTTCCGGCGTGTTGATAAAGCCGTCATTCAGCTCGACGCCGAGCAGGAAGCGCTTCGGTGTCCTGGCAAGCTCCTCGTAAGGAGATTGCATCTTGACGATGTGCCAGGTATCGATCATCAGGCCGCCGTTATCGGCATCTGCGAGGTCGCACATTGTTATCGAGTCGGCGAGGTTGTCGACCATGGCGAACGGCATGACTTCGAACAGGATGTTGGTGCCGACATCGGCCGCGTCCTTGCACAGCGCGGCGAAACCCGCCGCGACCTGGTCCATCTCGACTTCCTGGTTGAAAAAGTCGCCGACCTTAAGGTGTCTTGCTCCAAGTGCTTCCGCAGCGCCGAGTAATTTCGCTTTCTCGGCGTCGGACTGATTTTTCTGCTCACTGCCATCGAGATGGAACCAGTCGAACAGGAATTCGAGTTCGACGTGTACAATGCCGTTGTCATCGAGGATTTGTTTCATTTCCTGAAGGCTGCGGCTTTCGAGTATGTGGTAGAGATCGGTGTGCCACAGCCCTAAGCCCTTGAAGCCGACTTTCGAAATCGCCTCGACCCGGTCGCGGAAATCGAACGGGCTGTACGGATTGCCGCCACCGGTAGGATCGACATCGCCGGCGAGCGTCCAGTACGACGCCAGCAGGTCGACGTCCGGCGCCACTTCCCTCGTCACGGTGACTTGTTGCTGCGACTCGGAGCAACCGGTGACGCCGAGTGCGCCGGCCGACAGGACCAGCGAAGAGTCGCGAATGAATTTCCTGCGATCGATAGTCATCGTCTTCTCCATCTACGCCTTTGCGACATAGCCGTAGCGCAGATTACTGCGTTCACTGTTCAGCGACTGGAATTCAGCTTTGGCCGCCGAGATGTGGTCGATTGACAATTCACCGATGGCCGCGCTTACATCGATGTCATACATGCGGGCGGCGTTGCCGGAGAAGATCGCCGTTTTGACCTCGCCGTCTGCCACACCAAGCGGCGTGTAGCCGTGCTGCTCCTGCATGTCTTGCGGAATCTCCAGTCGCCTGAGCGCCTCGATTTGCCATTGGGGTGAGCCATACCAGACGGAATCCGTGCCCCAGACCACCTTGTCTGCTCCAAGACCGTTGATGAGTTGCCCGAGCATTGCCGCCGCAAGCCTGGGGTGCGTGACAGACGTCACCGCAAAACAGGTGCCGAGTTCCGCGAACACATTGGAGACACCGAACTTTTGCGGAATCTCTGCAAGGTCTGTAACCCAGTCGATACGACCGCTGTCTTCGAATTGTTTAAGTGATGCATCCGGCAACTCGATGAACGGGCGCAGTGCCGAATGGTAGATGACGAAATTGATTCCCGGCCAGTCCTTTGCCGCCTTGCCGAGATCCCATACCGTGGCATGCTCCCACAGTCCCGGCCACGACGTTTCGTAATCGGCCGGCATCAGACCTTTGTGTATACACACGGTGTTGATGCCAGACTTGATGATCTTCTCGTAGAAGGGGTAAAGGAGTTCCTCGTCGTCGAGCCGCCACTGCGATTGCCTCTTCGTCTGAAACAGTGGATCGCCGATCGTATATCCCTTCCAGCTATCGACCTTGAGTTCTTCGATCGCGTAATCGACGTCGTCCAGCCAGCCGTCCATTTTCGGCTGGATGATGGCGTGCCCGAGCATCCTGGTTGAACCGGCGACCGTATTGATCGACTTGCGCGCCGCTGCGATCTGGTCGTTCGTCAGGAAGCGGTTGGCCTCATCGTCAACGGGCGAACCCGAAAGGATCGCCACGTCCGTATCGCTGTCGACGTACATTTCCTTGACGTAATTCGAGAACTTGAGGCGGTCGAGCGTGATCTCGCCTTCCATATCGGGATTCCAGTGCGCTTTTGCCCATTTTGAGAGGCCGGTGATGTCCGTCTGGTAATCGTCCCGCACGAAATGTGTCTGGCAATCGAAAATGAACTGCTTTGCGAGATCGCCAGCACGCTGGTCGGCGACTCCCGGGCTCGTCGCTTCGGCTTTTGCGACGTTGTAGATCGGGCCAAAGACGTCATTCATAGCGATGAAGGCCGCAGCCATTCCTGCCGACGATGCCAGGAATTGCCGGCGATTCATGCCATGCTTTTTGCCGAGATCGTCCGCAAGTTGCTTGATTCTTGCCTCGACCTGTTTTTGCTGAGCGGACTGCGGCGACGGCGTAAATTCGCCGTTGGAGACCACCTGCGTGGGAATGGGCGAGGCAAAAGATGCACTTTCCGCGGGCTCGGTTTTGCTTAGGCTTTCATCGCTCAGATATCGCATCGATTTTCCCCTGTTTATGCAAATGCCAATCGACGACACCGTCGGCGCCATGGGCCCGTTGATGCACGCGACAGCATAGAGAGTTCGATCTAATACTATAGCCAATTAGTGCAGTTTCGGTGAACATCGAAATCGACTGCTAGCGACAAAAGAATCACATCAGAGCGAATAGCGATTCAATCGACACCGTGACTGCTTTAGGATCGACATGATCATGAAATTCCGGCATGGACAGGAGCTTCGACAAATTCGATGAAATGGACAGGACGTAATGGCTGACGCCAATTTAGCGGACGTTCCCGCGATCGGCCTCGGCTGCATGAACCTTTCGCATGCCTACGGGAGTCCGCCGTCGAGAGCTGACGCGGAACAGGTGTTGCTGCGCGCACTGGATATTGGTGTGCGCCATTTCGATTCTGCCGCCCTTTATGGCTTTGGCAAGAACGAAATCCTGCTCGGCGAAGTGCTGAGAGCACATCGCGACGAAATATACCTTGTCAGTAAGGGTGGCATGGGTGGAGTCGACGGTGTACGCGTGATCGATGGCAGGCCGGAAACCGTATTGAGAATGTGCGAGGAATCCTTACGGTCTTTGCAAACGGACGTCATCGATCTCTACTACCTGCATCGCCGGGACAAGAAGGTGCCGATCGAGGAAAGTATGGGCGCAATGAAGACTTTGCTCGAGCAAGGCAAGATCCGGGCGATTGGTCTTTCGGAAGTTTCCGCCGACACACTCAGGAAGGCGCACGCTGTGCACCCGATCACCGCGGTGCAGTCGGAGTATTCATTGTGGAGCCGTAATGTCGAGATGGCAGTCCTCGATGCTTGCACCGAGTTGGGCGCGACATTCGTCGCGTTTTCGCCGCTCGCACGTGGCTTCCTGACAGATGCCGATATTAATCCCGCTAATTTCGCTGAAAAAGATATTCGCCGCGGCATGCCGCGATTCCAGGAACCGCACTTCTCGCAAAATGTGAAATTGCTCGATGGCTATCGCGCACTTGCACGAGAGGCCGGTTGTTCCGCGGCCCAACTCGCGCTGGCCTGGCTGTTGCACCGGCATCCCGGAATCCATGTCATTCCGGGAACGACCAGCCTGTCTCATCTTGAAGAAAACTTTCAGGCGCTAAACGTATCGCTTCCCACTGAGCTGGTGTCCAGGGTTGACAATATCGTCAATGCATCGACGGTTAGTGGGCCGCGCTACAATGCGGCAACGCAAGCGGAGATCGACACCGAGGAAGTCGAACTCGCCGTGCCGGCATGAGACGGACGGCGAGCGTTACCTGAAGAAAAACAACAAGAAAAATCAATAACGGCAATACAAGGAACCGGTGACTCATGAATGACATTCGTCAATTGATCGAAGACGGCAAGGTAACCGGGTTGCAGGTTACCGTTTTCCTGGTTTGCATCACCATGAACATGCTTGACGGCATGGACGTACTGGTCATCGCGTACGTTGCGCCTGCGCTGGCGGCAGACTGGTCGACGTCCCCGCAAACGCTCGGCACGATCTTCAGCGCAGGCCTGCTCGGCATGACGGCCGGGGCGATGTTTCTTGCACCCATCGCCGACCGCATCGGTCGGCGCAAAATGATAATGATCTGCGTGGTCGTTATGGGGGCCGGCATCCTGCTGACCGCATACGTGCGAACCGAAGGAGAATTGATTTTCCTGCGCTTTGCCAGCGGCCTCGGGATCGGCGCAATGCTCGCCACCGCGGCTACGATGGCCGCCGAATATTCGCCGGAGCGCAACCGCAATTTCATTGTCAGTTTCGTGTTGTCCGGGTACCCGCTCGGGGCAACGCTGTCAGGCTTCGCCGCGGCGTGGATCATCCCGGAGTACGGCTGGCGTGCAATGTTCATAGCGGCCGGCTCGGTGACGCTCCTGACTTTGCCGATCGTCTGGCTAAAGTTACCGGAGTCGCTCGACTTCCTGATCAAGACCAAGCCACCGCGCGCACTCGAGAAGGCGAATCATATTCTTGAGGTAATGGGTTATGAAGCCCGCAGTGAATTGCCCGAAGTACCGCCCGAGGCGAAGAAAGCGAGCGTGGCGGAGTTATTCAAACACGGCCGCCAGATGCCGACTGTCTGGCTGTGGACCGCATTCTTTACCTCGTTTGCGACCCTGTATTTCCTGACCAGCTGGATTCCCAAGCTCGCGGAGAGTACCGGCTTGTCATTGAGGCTCGCGATTTACGCCGGCACGGTGTTCAACCTGGGCGCATACTTCGGCATTCTTTCGCAAGGCTACCTGTCGCAGACATTCGGTTTGAGACGCGTGATCAGCTTTTTCCTGGTCGGGACGGCGGTCCTGATGTGTATTTTCGGCTACGTGTCCCAATCCTGGTTAATCCTGCTGTTGTTTGGACTGATCGGTTACGGCGTGCAGGGTGGGTTCGTCGGCTTTTACACCGTATCGGCACGGCTTTATCCAACGGAGATACGCAACACCGGCATCGGCTGGGGTATTGGCGCCGGCCGCATCGGCGCAATCGTCGGGCCAAAGCTCGGCGGGACGCTAATCGGCATGGGGCTGGCGCTCTCGACCAATTTCGTCATCTTCTCGGTACCGCTGCTGATCGCCGCGGTGGCGACCCGGATGATCAAGTCGGACAACGTCAGCTAGCCGATCTTGCGAACAGGCCGCCTATTTCAGAGATTTTTCGAGCCGATCCAGCGTTTCCATCGCGGTCAGACACTGGGCCGCGCTCGCATTCGGTTCACGGCCTTCCTTGATGGCAGCGAAAAATTCCCGGTCCTGCAACTCGATGCCATCTAACGATACGTCGACCTTCGAAACGTCGATCGGGTTTTCATTGCCATCAACGAGATCGTCGTAGCGCGCGATGTAAGTTCCGTTGTCGCAGACGTATCTGAAAAACGTGCCCAGCGGGCCTTCGTTGTTGAAGGACAGGGAAAGATTGCATAAGACACCCGACGGGACTTTTAAGCCGATGCTCATGTCCATCGCAATACCGAGATCAGGGTGCATCGGTCCCTGCAATGCATACGCATCGGACGCAATTTCGCCGGTCTGATACTGAAAGAGATCGACGGTGTGACAGGCGTGGTGCCAGAGCAGGTGGTCGGTCCAGCTGCGCGGCTTGCCGAGTGCATTCATATTGGTACGCCGGAAGAAAAACGTCTGCACGACCATTTGCTGGATCTTCAGTTCTCCCGCCTGAATTTTGTTGTGGATCCACTGGTGGCTCGGGTTGAAGCGCCGCGTATGACCGATCATCGCGATCTGGCCGGTTTCTTTTTGCACATCGACGATGCGTTGCGAGTCCGCAAGCGAATCAGCCATCGGTATTTCGACCATGACGTGCTTGCCAGCGCGCATCACCTGTTCCGCCTGATCGGCGTGTATTTGCGTCGGGCTGGTTAGAATCGCTGCCTCGACACCGGGTTGTGCAAGCGCTTCGGCCAGGTCGGTCGTCCAGTGCGGGATACCACGTTTTTTCGCAACCTCCTCGGTGGAATCCCGGCTGCCGCCACTGATCGTTGCTACCTCGATGCCGTCGATGCGCGCAATGCCATCGAGATGCTTGTTCGCAAATGCGCCCTGTCCAACCATGCAGATTTTCATGTACGTGTCACCATTTCTTGCGGAATACAGCCCCGGTTTAATCTTCCAGAATAATATTGCCCACGGAGGTGTTCGAAGCCGGCACATGACAAAAGCGGTATACCTCACGTGCGTTTTCCGATAAGGCACCACGCATTATTAGCCACATCACCATTTCGATGCCTTCCGAGCCGGCATCGCGAACGTACTCGATGTGCGGCAGTTTTCTCAGTCTCTCGGGGTTGGCGGTCAGGTCATCCAGGAATTGCTTGTCCCACTCCTGGTTGATGAGGCCCGCACGCTCGCCGTGTAACTGGTGCGACATCCCGCCGGTGCCGAATACCACGACTCTCAGGTCCTCTTCGAATGATTCGACCGCGCGACGAATGGCTTGCCCGAGTTCGTAACAACGGTTACCGGTTGGCGGCGGGTACTGAATCACATTAACGCACAACGGTATGACCGGGCAGGGCCATTCGTCCGGTTCTCCGCACATCAGCGACAGCGGTACGGTCAGTCCGTGATCAACCGGCATTTCATTGACCATGGTCATATCGAACTCTTCGAGAATCAGTGATTCGGACAAATGCCAGGCCAGTTCCGGATGCCCCTGCACGACGGGTACCTTGCGCGGACCCCAGCCTTCGTCCGCGGGTGGGAATGAATCGGCGACACCGATTGCGAAAGTCGGAATGATTTCCAGTGAGAAAGCGTTTGCGTGATCGTTGTATACCAGGATGACGACATCGGGCTTGGTTTCTGCCATCCATTTTTTCGAAGGCTCGTAACCCGCAAACAAGGGCTTCCAGTAGTCTTCTCCGGTTTTTCCGAGATCGATTGCGGCACCGATTGCCGGTACATGCGATGTTGCGACGCCCGCGATTACTTTCGCCATGCTGCTTAACCGTTTTTCCCTGGTTCAGACTTGCTGCGATTGTTCTCTATGGATCGCCCGCCGCCTATCATCATTTCCAGGTACTCATCGCCGGTCATTCCTGACATCTTCCCGGCAATGTACTGGAAAGACTTGCCGTCTGTCGCACCCAGTTTCGAGGTGTAATAGATGTTGCCCCCGACCTTGATCATGCCGAGCCAGTCTCGCTCGAGTATGGTTCGTCGCTGTTCCTCTGTCAGTGGGAACCTGTCGAGGTAACGCGCCTCGTCCGCGCGAAAAGCCTTGCGATTCTCGGATTTTGATAAGGACATACAGAACATATTCAGGTGATAGCCTTCCCTGGACCTGTCACTATTGAACAGATACGTGCCCGGTATATCTTCAAACTTCGCCTTGTCCTGCAACATGTTGATCCTTTTTTTGTTCATTTCGTCGCCAACAAAATCATAACATTTGCAGAGTTGTTCGATTTGGTGACTTCGGGCAATTGAGCAATTTTGATCGCAACGCAACAAAAACTCAGCATTCGGGCCATATTTCGACCCGATAATCCATTAGCATGATCCGTTCGAAGATTTAATTCGACAATCGGACATTCACTGGCCGGCCATACCCGGAAATACTATATCGCGGATGCCCGATCAGCTGTTCCCAGGTCCGGGGTTATTGATGCTAACGACTCAGACACCTATACCCTGCACGCAGATGCGTGGTGGCACATCAAAGGGCCTCTATTTCCTGGCCGACGATTTGCCTTCTGAGGAAGCGTTGCGGGACAGGATACTGCTTGCCGTAATGGGCGGTCCTGATGATCTGCAGATCGACGGCGTCGGCGGCGGGCATCCTCTCTCCAGCAAGGTCGCGATCGTGAGCAAGTCGGCTAGTCCGGATGCACAGGTCGATTACCTGTTCCTGCAAGTCAGCCCGGCCGGGGGCAAGGTCTCGACGACGCAAAACTGCGGCAACATGCTGGCGGGTGTCGGACCGTTCGCGATCGAGCGCGGGCTGGTAGGGGCTGCCGAAGGCGAAACTGCGGTGCGGGTGCTCATGGTCAACAGCGGAAATATCTGTGAGCTTACCGTCAGTACACCGGGAGGCCGTGTCGAATATGAAGGTGACACCAGTATCGACGGCGTGCCAGGGTCGGCTGCACCGATCATTTGCGATTACTTTGATCTCGCGGGGTCGACCTGCGGCGCACTCTTGCCGACCGGAAATCTGATCGATGATTTCGACGGCGTCGACGCCACCTGCATCGACAATGGCATGCCGGTCGTAACGATTCGTGCGACGGACCTCGGTATTAGCGGCTACGAATCCGCCGAAGAACTGGAGCAAAATCGAAGCCTCAAGGAAAAGCTGGAGCACATCAGGGAACAGGCGGGACCGGCAATGAATCTGGGTGACGTGAAAGACAAGACCGTGCCCAAGATGTCATTACTGGCGCCCCCGCGGGATGGGGGCGCAATCAGTGCCAGAACATTCATACCGCATGCCTGTCACAAGACGATTGGAGTACTCGGCGCAGTGTCTGTTGCGACAGCGTGCATCATTCCTGGCTCGGTCGCTGCGAAGATTGCAGTAGTGCCCGACGGCGACGAGAAAGTAATGGACATTGAACACGCAGCCGGGTCCCTGCAAACACGCCTGGTAACCGAGACTTCCGCCAGTGGAATCCAGGTGTCGCGGGCCGGCGTTATTCGCACGGCCAGGATGCTCTTCGCTGGCTTCGCCTACGTACCGAAATCGGTGTGGGAAAACCGTGGCGAAGCGGATGAGTCGCAGAGGATCGCCGCCAATGCGTAGCTGTTTGCCACCGGATCCGGATACGCGGACGCCGGATTTCGTGGCCCCCGCTGGCGCTTGTGACGCACATTGCCATGTGTTCGGACCGGGCGATGTGTTTCCGTATGCACCGACCCGCAAGTACACACCACCGGATGCTCCGAAAGAGAAACTTGCGTCGCTGCATAAAAGACTCGGCATCGACCGGGCTGTCATCGTGCAGGCGAGTTGTCACGGTATCGATAACAGCGCAATGCTCGATGCTATTGCGCCGAGCAACGGGCAATACCTGGGTGTTTGCAATGCGTCCGACACTTTTTCCGACGCCGAATTTGCGGGACTTCACGAAGCGGGAATTCGCGGCGTTCGCTTCAACTTTGTGAAACACCTGGGCGGCGCACCGGATCTCGAAAAGATGTGGACGGTCGTCAGGCATGTCGAGGATTTGCCATGGCATGTCGAGTTACATTTCGATGCGGGCGATTTACTCGAGTTCGAACATGTGATCGATGACATGCCATTACCTGTGGTGATCGATCACATGGCCCGCGTTCCGGTAGCGGACGGCGTACAGCAGGCGCCGTTCCAGGCGCTGTTAAAGAAGTTCGCGGAATGCGAGCATCTCTGGATAAAAATTTCCGGGTCCGAGCGGATTTCGGAGTCCGGTCCGCCGTTTACGGATGCAGTGCCGTTCGCGCAGGCCCTGATCGAAGTCGCAGCGGACCGGGTCGTATGGGGCACGGACTGGCCGCATCCGAACATTTCGAAATCTATGCCCAACGACGGGGACCTGGTCGATCTGATACCGGCGATGATCGCGGACCAAAAAACACGGAATATGGTGCTGGTAGAAAATCCGCAACGGCTGTTCGGATTCCCACCCGTGAATCAGGACGGATAGTTAAGGTGATTAAATGAGCAAAAATTCAAAGACGGCGCTCGTAGTGAGCGCACATTCGGCAGACTTTGTCTGGCGTGCCGGTGGCGCAATAGCGCTGTACGCGAGTCGCGGCTACAAGGTGATCATCGTTTGTCTGTCCTACGGAGAGCGCGGCGAATCGGCCAAACTGTGGAAGCAGGAAGGCTACACGCTCGACAAGGTCAAGGCAGAGCGCAAGGCCGAAGCTGAGCAGGCGGCGGATATCCTGGGCGGGGAAACCGTTTTTTTTGACCTCGGCGATTATCCGATGCGGGTACCAGACGAGGCTTTGTACAAGCTGGTCGACATCTACCGGGAGCACCACCCGGAATTCGTGCTGTCGCATGCCCTGCAAGATCCCTACAACTTCGATCATCCACTTGCAACGCACGTTGCACAGGAGGCGCGCATAGTCGCGCAAGCCTGGGGCCATAACCCGGGAGAAAAGGTCCTCGGCGCGCCGGGTGTCTTTCTCTTCGAACCACACCAGCCGGAACAATGTGGCTGGAAGCCAGATGTGATTCTCGATATCACGGAGGTCTGGGAGAAGAAGCTGGCAGCCATTCATGCGATGGCCGGCCAGGAACACCTGTGGGAGTACTATACCCGCGTGGCGCTGCAGCGCGGTGTTCAGGGCAAACGCAATTCCGGACGGTCGATGACCTATGGAGAGGCATACCAGAGAATCTTCCCGCTGGTCACGGATCAGTTTCTTTAATTCAGAATCTGCATGAGCGAGAACAACAGATGAAGTCAGTCGCAGTCAGAAATTTCAGAAGAGCCGACAAGAAAGATGTAGCGGCACTGGAACAGCAGGGTGTCGCAACCGTGCATGAAGCTCAGGGGCGTACAGGATTAATGCAGCCCTATATGCGGCCAATCTATTCCGGCGCAAGAATCGGCGGCAGCGCCGCGACTGTGCTGGCGCAACCGGGCGACAACTGGATGCTGCATGTCGTCATGGAACTGGTGCAGGCAGGAGATATTATCGTGGCGGCGGTGACTGCCGAGGATACACACGGAATGTTCGGCGAATTACTGGCGCAATCCGCGATGGCCCACGGTGTGAAGGGCCTGATCATCGATGCCGGCGTCCGCGACGTACGGGACCTGACCGAAATCGGCTTCCCGGTGTGGTCGCGGGCTATCTCTGCACAGGGTACGGTCAAGGAAACGCCCGGCGCCGTCAACGTGCCCATCGTTTGTGCGGGTGCCAAAATCAATCCGGGCGATGTAGTCATCGCGGACGACGACGGCGTTGTCGTCGTCCCTCGCGATCAAGCGGCAAACGTCGCAAAATCTGGTGCTGAGCGCGAGAGAAACGAACAGGAGAAACGCGAACAATTCAAATCCGGCCAGATCGGGCTGGATATATATGATATGCGCGGCCAACTGGAAGCTGCAGGACTGGTTTACCTGGATTCTGAAGATGAAATTGACGACTAGCAGCGTGTTAATAATGCCTCACCACAAGGTGTTAACATTTATGGCATGCCATCAATAGGAATTCGACAGGCACGCATATTTCTTGCTGTTGCCGATTCACTGAGCGTCACGCGCGCGGCCAAATCGCTGAACCGGTCACAAACATCGGTGACCAAATCGCTGCACGATCTGGAGCACCAACTCGGTGTCGAATTGTTTGATCGTTCGTCGAAGGGAGTCAGCCTGACCGCGTTCGGTGAATGCCTGCTCCCTCGTGCACGTGAAGCCGCGGAAGCTTTCGCAATGACACGCGAGCTCGTGCCGCCGGCAGCAATGCAGCAATCGAGTAGTACGGCGCGGTTCTTTCGCATGGACGTATCCGACAAATGGCTGGATGCGTTCCTTGCTACATCCGAACATCAAAACATAGCGTCAGCGTCGGAGCATCTGCGATTGACACCAGCGGCAATATCGTCGTCATTACGCAAACTGGAAGATACGCTGCACACGGTCTTATTCGAGCGAACCCCGAATGCTGTTATTCCGTCGGCATTCGGACAATCGCTGGCAAACTACGTCAAACTCGCGCGCAGCCACCTGCGCCACGCCTGCGATGAACTTGCCGGGCTGCAGGGCGTCAACACGGGCCGGCTTACGATAGGAACACTGCCTTTCGTGAGGACCATCATCGTTCCGCGGGCGATCAACGGCATACTCGGGGAGCATCCGTACCTAGATGTGTCGACGGTCGAAGGGCCGTACGATGATCTTGTGGCGGCGCTCCGCTGCGGCGACATCGACCTGATGGTCGGCGCCTTGCGCGGGTCTGCGGTCGACAAGGATTTAAAGGAAGAGATGATACTAGACGACAATCTGTCGGCAGTGGTTCGCGCTGGTCATCCGTTACTGAATAAACAAGTCTTGCAATGGCAGGACCTGCTACGTTACCAGTGGGTTCTGCCACGCCATGGCACGCCAACACGTGCACTGTTTGAAGCTGCGATTGTTGACCATGGCCTGACAGTTCCGCCGCACGTCATCGAAACAAGTTCACTGGTCATGTTGCGCGGTTTATTACTCGAAAGTGACCGTGTGACCATTTTGTCACGGCACCAGATTCGCTTCGAGGAACAGACCGACTTGCTGGCCGCGTTGTCGTTCGAACTCAGTGGTAGCGGCCGACCCATCGGTTTGATCTTCCGCAAGAATGGCTCATTATCACCAGCGGCAATGCTGTTCGCCGAGGAAGTACGTGTCGTGGCGGCAGAGTTTAACGGACACAAGAAACCGTAAGGACAGAATAATGAAAAAATACCAACTCCTGAAAGGCAGCACTGACATGAGCAGCCTCAAGCTCATCGAGTGTGATAAGCCGGAACCGTCTGCGGGACAGGTACTGATCCGGATACACGCCACGTCGCTCAACTATCGCGACCACGCGGTCGTAACCGGCAAATACTTCGGCGGTGTACTGCAGCGCGATACCGTGCCCTTGTCGGACGGCGCCGGAGAAGTGGTTGCCGTGGGTTCTGGCGTCAGTCGAATAAAGGAAGGAGACCGGGTTGCCGGTAATTTCTTCCAGGGCTGGGTCGACGGTGTGCCGGATATGGCATCCCTGAACGCGCTCGGATCTCCGGCCGATGGGATGCTCGCAGAATACGTGGTGCTCGATGAGCAGGGAGTCGTGACGATTCCGGAACACCTGTCTTACGAAGAGGCGGCATCCTTGCCCTGCGCGGCGGTCACCGCATGGAACGCGCTGATGGTCAGTGGCAGTGTCCAGCCGGGCGATACTGTGCTCATGCTAGGGACTGGCGGCGTATCAATCTTTGCGCTGCAATTTGCGAAGATGAGCGGCGCGAAGGCCATCATCACCTCGAGCAATGACGCAAAACTGGAAAAGGCCAGGTCGCTCGGTGCGGATGAATCCATCAACTACGAGACGACGCCGGAGTGGCATGAGGAGGTACTTGCCCTGACGAAAGACAGGGGTGTCGACCACATCGTCGAGGTGGGTGGCGCAGGCACCCTCAGCAGGTCAATCCAGGCGGTGGGCTATCGCGGGCAGATCTCTCTGATCGGCGTACTGTCAGGCAGGGAAGGGGATACGAATCCACATGGTCTGATGTTGAAGAATGCGTGTATGACGGGAATATTCGTCGGCAGCCGTACTATGTTCGAGCAGATGAACGAAGCGATATCAATTAATGAGATGCATCCCGTGGTCGACAAGGTATTTCCGTTCGGAGAAGCGGCCGATGCCTTCGCGTACGAATTGGGCGGCAAGCATTTCGGCAAGGTCGTCATCGCGGTCGGGTAGGAGCGGATTTATCCGCGAACTGGTATCAAGCCATTCGCGGCTGAAGCCGCTCCTACATGTTGGTTCCTCGCTGCCAAATAAAATGGCGCGCCTGAATCGTACGAGATCGAGGACGACCAGGGGCTAACAAACCTCAAACCAGTCAACTGTCCCCTTAATTCCGGTTTTTGTTTAAGGAAGGGCCCTCGATGAGGGCCCTTTCTCCATGCGGCTCCGCGCGCTATCAGAAGTTGCGCTGGAAACTCAGGTTGAATGTCGACGGCAAGCCCGGCTGGCTGATGACCGTGCCCTGGCTGTCGTGTACGTCATAGGCGTCGATGTAGTACAGCTCGTCGGTCAGGTTCATAAACGCAGCCTCGATTCTCCAATCCTCGCTCGGGGCGCTCCAGCGGATAATCGCGTTGACCAGGGTGTAGTCGTCGATCCGGTTGACGGGCCTGTTGGTCGGATCGGCATACACTTCGTCCATGTAACTGGCGTCCACCCTGACCATGAATTCGCCATTTGCTGACCCCGGGAAGGTGTACTGGGCTCCCAGGGCCCATTTGTTCTCCGGCGTGTATGGCGTAATCATGTCGGTAGTAACGCCCGTCAGCGGGTCGACGTTCTGGTACTCGAAGTCCAGGGTACTCGCCGATACGTCCACCAGGAAGCCTTCGGCCACATACCACGTAGCTTCCGCCTCGAAGCCCGTGATTTCCGCGTCACCCACATTGGCCGGTTTCAGGCAGGGAGGGCCGATACCGCTCGGGACGAAGGGGTGCTCGCACGCCTTCAGGACCAGCTGAATGTTTTCGTACTCTGTGAAGAATGCGGCCACATTGAAGCGCAGCGTGTTGTCGAACAGCGTGGACTTGAAGCCCAGCTCGTAGGAGGTCAGCTCTTCCGAGTCGAAAGTCTTCAACTGGACCGCGAAGAACGGCCGCGGGTTGACGCCGCCGCCCTTGTAGCCTGTCGCGGCGCTGGCATACACCATCGCGTTATCGGTGAAGTTGAAAGTAGCGGCCACTCGCCAGTCGGTGCGCTCATCCTCGAACTCGGCAGTCAGGCCGTCCAGTCCGAACAGTCGCCAGTTGGTCTCTTGGCCAGGCGGACCGGGGAGAATTGGCGTGCCGTCGCCATTGCTACGGAAATGGGTGTAGCCCTTGAATTCCTCGGAATACCGCAGGCCGGCCTCCAGGGCGAAGTTGTCGCTGACTCGCCAGTTGGCGTGCGCGAACACGGCCTTGGTATCGGCGGGGGTCGGGTCCGGACCATGGATGAAGTCGATCATCGCGAAGTTCAGATCCACGCGGGCCTCGTAAGTGCTGTCCTGCTCGAGATAGAAGGCGCCCACTGTCCAGTCTAAATTGTCGGACGTGCCATTGAGGCGAAATTCCTGGGTGAACTGCCAGTTGTCCAGCCTGTTGTCCAGCAGCTCGAGCCCGATGGGCGAGCCATCCTCGTCCCAGGTGAAACGGCTGTCGTACTCGCGGTACGCCGAGATGGAATCAAAGCTCAGCGTATCGGAGATCTGCCAGTCGAACCTCAGGGACCCGCCCCACTGGGTGAGGTCGTGGCGGGGAGGTATCGTGGTTGGTTTCCATGGGACCGGCTGGGTCACCGGCCCAGTAGCGGGGGTACCGGCGAGCATGTACATCGGACCGGAATCGGAATTCGTCCCGTACGTGACGTACGGATCGTTGATCGGGTCGCTCGCATTGTGGTACGGGCCATAGGGTACGAAGTCGTGATCGCGGTAGAAAATAGTGTTGCCGTCGGGCGTTTCCATGGTGATCGTCGGATTGAGGAAGGTGCCGTTCGGAAGGACGATGGATTCGATCGCCGTGCGGTCCGCATAAGTAGCGACGCCCGGCTGCTGTCCCGACTGGTTGTTCAGGTAATCGCCGGCAAAGCTGATTTCCAGGTCGTCGTTGGCAATCCAGCGCAGCTGAAGCCGGCCGGTGCCGTATCTCTGGTCGCCCTGGGTGCCGATATGGCAGCCGTTGGCGCCGCGGTTGGTAGTCACGCCGGATCCGGGGTGGGTGCATCCGTAGTCAAGAACGTCTACGTAGCCGTCCCGGCTCTTGCCGGCTGCCGATAAACGGGCGAACAGCTTGTCTTCGACCAGCGTCATGTCACCGGCGCCGCGGAAGTCGACCTGGTCGTAACTGCCGAAGCCGACCCTGACAAAGCCGCCGTGGCCTTCACCGGGCTGTTTCGTGAACATCTTGACCGCGCCGCCGATCGAGTTTCGGCCGGACAGCGTGCCCTGCGGGCCGCGCAGTACCTCGACCCGATCCACGTCCAGGAGCTCCAGCAGGGAGCCAGTCAGCTGCGCGTAGTAGACGTCATCCACGTACACGCCCACGCCCGGTTCCAGCGCGGCGATGAAGTCAGTCTGGCCGATGCCGCGGATGAAGGCAATCATGCCGGAACGTGCCTGGCCGCCCCGCTTCAGCGTGACGTTGGGTGCCTGGTTGGCCACCTCGTAGAGGTCTGTCTGGCCCCGGATTTCGAGCATGTCGCCCGTCACAGCCGTGATGGCGATCGGCGTATCCTGCAGTCTCGTTTCCCGGAACGTGGCCGTGACCACAATTTCCTCGAGTACGCCTTCTTCCTGCGCGAGCGCCGTCCCGGATGTGAACAGCGCGGCTGCGCACAGCGAGCCGGCAAGGATAAAGCTGAATATGAGCCGGTCCTTGATGCAGATCAGTGATGACATGATGGAAGCCCCCTTGAAACAATGTCAGAAGTTCTTGCGGCTCCTTGGATGCCGCGCCGGCGGGGGCGCCAGAAAAGTACTGCCGGAGTTTAGGCGGCAACTCTACTTTCGGTTTTCCGAACTTCCCGGTTCAAATCGTCCATCCTGCGGGCTACTGCTTTCAGTGACTCGCATGGACAGACCTGATGCACCCCCAGCCTTACCGAACCGTTCGGTTTGTTCATTATAGTTGCCGACAATGGGAAGTAAAAGGGGCATTAGCCTTGTTATGGCGCAGCAAGCGAAATTCATGGCTGCCCGAAATACGCGTCCCGGAGCCTCGGTTTGTACCTATTGCTGCCGCCAGGGGGCAGGGCTAGCTTCGGGTCAGACCGCCGGAATTCCGGCGAATTCACATGTTTCAGGACAGCAGATCGGAGGAGCGCGGGAAATGTCAGCAGCAGCGACAGGAATTGCACCAATCCCCGGAACCACGTTTTTCGATGGCGCACAGTCGCAGAAGGGATATCAGCTCAACAAGATGTGTTACTCCTTCAACGACGCCGAATGCCGCGAGGCGTTCCTGGCGGATGAGGATGCCTATTGCGACAAATTCGACCTCACGCCGCAGCAACGGGATGCGATCAAGGCCCGCAACGTACTGCAGCTGATCGAAGCCGGCGGAAATATTTACTACCTGGCGAAATTCGCCGGCATCTTCGGTCTCGACGTGCAGGATGTGGGCGCACAGCAAACCGGCATGAGTGTCGACGATTTCAAGGCGATGCTGGTCGCCGCAGGAGACGATTAATGGCACAGATAGTCGGGGGCATTACGACCTCACACATACCCGCGATTGGTAACGCGATCACGAACGGTCTGCAGGAAGAGCCGTACTGGAAACCCTTCTTCGATGGCTTTCCGCCGGTACACGAGTGGCTCGACAAGGTGCAGCCGGACGTCGCGGTCATCATCTACAACGATCACGGCCTGAATTTCTTTCTCGACAAGATGCCGACCTTCGCGATCGGCGCCGCCGCGGAATATCCGAATGCGGACGAAGGCTGGGGCCTTAAGACATTGCCGCCGTTTCCGGGCGATCCGGACCTGTCCTGGGAAATCATCGAATCCCTGGTTGCGGACGGATTCGACATGACGACCTGCCAGGAAATGAAGGTTGACCACGGCTTCTCTGTCCCGATGTCTCTCCTGTGGGGGCACAAGGGCAAGATACCCGTACGGGCAATACCTGTTGAGATCAACACCGTGCAGTATCCGCTGCCGACGCCGGCACGTTGTTACCATTTAGGAAAAGCCCTGGGCAAGGCGATCGAGGCCAGTAGCAGCGACGCCAGAGTCGTGGTTGTCGGTACCGGTGGCCTGTCACACCAGCTCGATGGCGAGCGAGCCGGGTTTATCAACAAGAAATTCGACCTGATGTGCATGGACAAGATCGTCAATGAGCCGGAGGCGCTGATCGATTACAGCGTGCATGACATTGTCGAAAATGCCGGCGCACAAGGGGCGGAGTTCGTGCTGTGGCTGGCGATGCGTGGCGCGCTCAGCGAAAAGGTAAAAAAGGTCCACAGCAATTATCACATCCCGATTTCGAATACCGCGTCCGGTTTGCTGGTACTCGAAAACGCTGCCTGATGAGGTAGTACAGAAACTCATTAATTGTCTTTGCGAGAAGGCGTAGCCGACGAAGCAATCCATTTCATTCGCCCACCCATGGATTGCTTCGTCGGCTACGCCTTCTCGCAAAGACGGAGTCGGGATCTTTACACGACCTCCGATAGCCGATTCGTTATTGGAGTAATTCGAGCAGGTCCTCAACTCCCGGAAGCGAAAGACCGGCCCGGTCTTCCGCCGCAAGCGCCGCCTCCGCGTCGGCGATGCCGGTGTGCACGGCAACCGCGAGCGCGCCACCTTTTAGCGCCATTTTGACCTCGAGTTCCATATCGTCGCCGACGACAACCAGTTCGGAAGGCTTGCAGCCGAGGTGTCTGGCGGCACTGCGCAGCGCATGCTGCGACGGTTTTCCAAGCGCAGTCGCTCGCCGCCCGGTAACACTGGTAATCATCGCGGAGATGGCACGCGAACTGCCGAGCGCACGCCCGCTTTTGGTAGCGAAAAAAGGTACGAGCGACGCCGCATACAGACCGGCACCATTCCATACTGCATTGCAGGCCGCCTCGATCTCATCCATGTGAATTTCGCGGTACCAGCCGACGAAGACGGCATCTGCCGTTTTCGGGTCGCCCTCTGGCGGCAGTATGACCTCGAGTCCCGCATCGCTTATGGGTTTCCAGACGCCCTCGACCCCAAGTACCAGGATGGTTTTGAATCCGCGGCCTGTGAAGTAATCTGCCGCAACCGTAGCTGGCGTCATGATCCGCTGCTCAGGTATATCCAGTCCGGCTTCATTCAGTTTGACCCTGTACGCAGCCGGCGGCCTGACGGTGCCGTTGGTCAAAACGCCGAAGGGAATGCTCCGTGATTCGAGCAGCGTTAACAGTTCGGCCGCGCCCGGCAGGATCTCCAGGCTTTCGTTGTGTTTGTCCCCGAGCACCAGCGTGCCATCCAGGTCAAAAAGGAATCCACGCGCGGCCTTTAACCTCTCACTGAAATCGGGCGCAGTCATTCTGCCGTGGCGCGCTGGGAGTTCTTGCGAAGTTCCAGCCTGAAGCCGGGCTTGTCGATGATGAGTTCAGCGCGCGGCGGACGGTCCCGCAGTCCCTCGAGCAGTTTGATGATCGGGCGCGCATCGGGATTGTAATGAGTTTCTGCCTCGCCGGCCTGCAGCATTGCGTCAACCTCCGCGGCAGGCATGACCGCGCGCAACAGGAATTCGTCGTCTGATTTCACGCCGGCATGTTTCCTGCGCAGATCATCGAGTAACAGGGCGGGAGGTTCGGCTTTAATGGTTTTAGTCCGGGGCTGCGACAGTATCCTGTCCTTTACGTTCGCATCCATATCCGCGGTAGGCCTGCCGAAGCGACCCAGCGCATAGCGAATGACCTGGTCCGCTATTTGTTCATAGCGGTCACCGCCGAGCACATTGGAGAACGCCTGTGCGCAAACAATCTGCGGAAAAGGCGTCACCATGATCGGGTAACCGAGCTCGGCTCTTACTTGTTCGACCTCGTCGATGATCTCGGGCAAACGATTCTCGAGATCGAGTTCGGCGAGTTGTCGTTTGAGGGTCGTCATGACGCCGCCGGGTACCTGGTGCCGCAGGAACGCCTCGTCATATTCCCGGGCGGCTCCTTTCGGCAGACCTTCTGCATCAGCAAGCCGCTCGAAATAATCGCAAACCTGTCGCAGCGCCTGGTCGTCAATGTCGACCTTGTGACCCGCCTCACGCAGGTCCGCAACGGTACGTTCGGCCGAGGGCAACGAGGTGCCGTTGCCGAGCGGGCCCGCGCCAGTATGCAGGCAGTGGACGCCGAGTTCGGCGGCCAGCTTGTAGGTTAACGGTGCAAGACCGATGGTGCAGTGGGAATGCAACTCCAGTGGCTTGCCGTTCATCGCTTTCTGTATCGCCGGGATCAGGGTGCGCGCACGCTCCGGCGTTAGCAATCCGGAGGGATCTTTCAGGTACACAACGTCGACGTCCACCGAAGCGGACAGGCGGGCGGCGATCGATGCATAGAATTCGTCATCGTGTACCTCGCTCAGCGTGTAAGTCAGCGCAGCCATGATTTCCGCGTCGCCTTCCTCGCGGATAATGCGTGCAACTCTGAGTAATGCGTCCATGTCGTGCATCGGATCGAGCACGATGAAGCGGGAAATGCCATTGGCCATCAGGCGCCGGTAGACGAGCCGCATGAAATCCGGGCCGGCGGTCTCCCAGGAAATGAAACGAAATCCGGTGCCGATGAACTGCAACGGCGTATCCGGTATTGCCTGGCGCATGAGCCGTATGCACCTCCAGGGATCTTCCCTGAAGTTTCGCACGGTGATGCCCATGTGCGTGCTCGAGGTAAAGTCGATCGCGCGGAATCCGACGCTCGCCATGACCGGGGCGATCGACAGCATTTGCGCGGTATTCAGGCCGGTGGCGCCCCACAGGCTCTGGTTGCCATCGCGAAACGAGACATCGACGAGTTTGATGTCAGTCATGCCCGATCCTGTAACTCCCGAATACGCAGCAACACGTCTCCGGCCTCGATTAGCGCACCGTTTTCCTGACAGATCTCGATCACTTCGCCGTGGCAGCCAGCCATGACCGAGTTCATGAGCTTCATGGTCTCCACCAGCCCGACGACCGTATCCTCTTTAACGGGGGAGCCGACGTCTACGAATGGTTCCGCACCCGGGCTCGGCGCCCGGTAAAAGGTCCCGGGAAGCGGCGGAAAGATATCGCGAACATCATCGCCGGCATCGTTATGTTCCGGCACAGCGCCGGTCGCCGGCGGAGCGTCGGTGGCGACATTGGAAGACTCCGTATCGCCCTCCTGCTTGCACGTGTTATTAGTCGATTTATTGTCCGATTGCCTGAGCGTCAGATTGAAACTTTCCGTCTGCAGCTTCAGTTCGTCGTATCCGGTTTCGTCCAGCAGCCGGAGAATCTCGCGCACGTCCTTCTCGGTCAGGTTCAAGTTCTTTTTTTCCTTGCGCTCAAGAGATCCAGTACGTGATCGAACGCTTTTGCAGTGGGTTTCGCCGCCGGTTCGACGTCACGTGTCGCCCAAGCGGTCTCCGGCCGGCTCTGCAACAAATTTATTTTTTGTTCCCCTGTGTCCGGATCGCGGCAAATCGCCCATTCGATATCCTGTGGCGCGGCGTAGTGTCGCTCCACCTTTCTCGCAATCTGCCACAGTTCCGCAATCGACTCATCCGACAGGCAGGGAGCGCGCCGCCGTTGGTCGTCCACCGCCTGTTCGCGCACACCGCTGCCGGACGGATCGGCGGTGTGTTCGACTACCTTGTCGGAAATGTTGCGCTTATTGATTTCGCCAGTGACCTTGTTGACGACGAAATGATCCGGCGTTACCTCACCACTTACGATACTCGAGCCGAGGCCCCAGCTACCTTCGATCACGATCACGGACTTGTCGCCTGTGGTTGGGCTGCGCGTAAACATGACGCCGGCGCAAATGGCGTCAACCATCTGTTGCACGACCACCGCCATCGAAATCTGGTCCTCCGGTAATTCGAGCCGCCGCCTGTAGGTAATCGATTCAGCATTGTAAATACTCGCCCAGCAGGAGCGCACCCGCTCGATGAGCTGCTCTTCACCGCGTACCCACAGATAGGTGTCCTGCAAACCGGCGAAGCTTGCAGACTCGCTATCCTCGCAGGTGGCGCTGGAGCGCACCGCCACCGGGCAGCCCGCACCATTCAGCGACATCTCTCGATAGTTGCTACAGATCGCGTCGCCGATATCCGGTGGTACCGGTAACTGGCCGATGCGTTGACGAATGCGTTTGCTTGCTGCGGTGACCTGTGAGATTTCGTTGTGGGCAAGCGACTCGATCTCCTGCCTGATCTCAGCGTCCGCACCGGCTGTGCGCAGGAATTCGTCGAACGCCGGTGTCATAACGACGAAACCCGGCGGCACGGCGACGCCGGCGCTAGTCAACTCACCAAGGCTCGCACTCTTGCCGCCCGCCAACGGGCGATCCGCGAGCGATAACTCGGAGATGCGGCTGATATATGAACGACCTTCCTGCGACACTCGCGACCTGCTTCAGTCAAGGATGGTTACTATTCCATTGTCGCCGTCTACGCGAATCTTCTGGCCGGTGACAATTTGCTTCGTTGCCCTGCCGGTGCCGACGACCGCCGGCATGCCGTACTCCCGGGCGACGATCGCGGCATGTGACATGGTCCCGCCGATATCCGATACGGCTGCTTTGATCTTCGGGAACACCGGCCCCCAGCTGGGAGTTGTGACGGTGGAGACCAAAATATCTCCCTCGCGCACCTGGCCGATGTCATTGACGCTCTTCAACACGCGAGCAATGCCCTCGACGACGCCCGGCGAGGCCGCGAATCCGTGCAATTCGTTTTGGCTGACCTGGTCAGGAGGGAGCGACCACAAATCCAGCGTCTCCGAAGTAATGCCCCATAACATCTGTACCGCAGGATCCTCGAGGTGCTCCGGCATCGGGCCGATCGCGATCGGCGCATCCCACTCCGCGAACTTCGCAAGTATGTCACGCCTTTTCTCGACCAGCGGTTGCCATCGTGCGGCGCCGAGCGGTTCCGAACCGGCCGCCCAGGCGAGCATTGCGTCGACGAGTGCATCCTCGACCTCTGAGCGATTGAGCTGAAAGATATCCTCGCGATCCTTCAGCAACTTGCACTTGACGAGCAGGTCGCCGAACTCGCGCATCTTTGCGTAGAAGCGCGTCGTGAACCAGTGTTCGCAATAGAACTTGTGATCCTCGACGTACGGAAACACGTGGTGGCAAAGACCGAGCATCTGGTCGAAAGCGCCTCGTTCTTCCTCTGTCCCGAGCAAGGCGCGGTATTCGTCGCTGATCCGTTTGCGTTCCGCTTTGAGCTCTTCGGTCTTGCGTACGATGTCTTCTCCAGACTCGATGAGTTTGACGAAATGGGAAATTGCGGAAAACGGCACCGTACGATCGTCGTCCCAGCTGCGGTGATAATGATAAAAACCGTCGCCGACGGATATGTTGAACCACGGATCACGTATCTCGTCGAACGCGGCCATCCATTTCTCGCCCGGCTCACCCGACGCTTCGATCGCCGCCATCACGGCGTCGGGATCCGCACCGTCAACGAAGTGTTTGCCGATACCGAGATCGACGGCCGTCTGCGCGAGCGATTTCAGTTTGTCATCGGCCTTGAACATCAGTATGTCGATGCCGGCAACCATGCGCGCAACGATCTGGTCGGGAATCTCCGGGAATGCCTTTTTGCAAAACTGGAAGAACACGAGATATGCGCCGTAACCGAGCATCAATAACTCGAAGTGGTGATGCCACATGACCGAAAACATATCGATGCAACGGTGATAGGCCTCGCGCACGAAATGATTCTGCCCAATGCCACGGCCCTCCAGCACCGCGCTTTCGTCATCGAATTCGGTCAGTTGCGGAATCTCGATGGCATCGATCTCCTCGATCAGCGCGAGCATTTTCTTGTGCCATTTATCGTACAGCTCGTCCCAGTTCTCGAAGTAATGACCGGCCCGTTTGTTGAAGATCTCCGTGCGGCGCGCGATCTCATCGGGGTCCGTCACGGCATGCGCGGTTATGTAGACCCTGCCATTGATGATTCGGTGCTCGACGCCGAGCGTCGCCGGAAAAGCAAATATGCGGGTCGTGTTGGCGCCCATCGCCGTGTACGGTACTTCGGCCGTGAGTGCGTCGAATGCGGGCATCGGTTCCGGGAAATGCATCGAGTTGTAAAACCAGAAGATCTCGTCGTCGCCCGGCTGGCGCCGCGTGTAATAAGGGTACATATCCTCCCAGCCTTCGGTGCCGGGAACATCTTCTATCTCAGACGCCAGCGGGAACGGGCGACTGTTTTTTTTGCTACTCATCTCTGGTACTCCGGCCGAAAATATCGACTGCACCTATTATTCGATTATAGATATCGATCATACAGGACCGCCAGCAATGCACGGCAAAACTCATGAACCCCTTGGAGAGACTCATGATGTGAAGTTTGTCCTTTGTGTTAGTTTATGCGACCGGTACGACCGGTACTTAATGGGAATCCGAAAATTGGGCGACATGAACAGCTTTGGCATGGTATTGACATGGTAGAAGAAGGCCAGCTTTTGTGGCAACCATCTGAGGAAGTTTTGCGGCGTGCGAACATCACCGCATTTACCGACTGGCTTGGAGAAACGAGAGACCTGCATTTCGCTGACTACCAGGAGCTGCATCGATGGTCGATCGAGCACCTGGAGGATTTCTGGGCCGCGATTTGGGAGTACTTCGAGGTCCAGTCTTCCTCTCCCTACGAGTGTGTGCTGGCAAAACGCGACATGCCCGGCGCTGAGTGGTTTCCGGGGGCAGAACTTAATTACGCCGAACACATATTTCGCGATCGTGACGACAATGAAACCGCACTCGTATTCGCGAGCGAGGATCGCGATCTGGCGGCGCTAAGCTGGAAGGAGCTGCGCGACAAAGTCGCGGTTGTTGCCAAATGGCTGCGCGATGCGGGTATTCAACCTGGAGACAGGGTCGCGGCGTATCTCACCAATTCCCCGGAGGCGGTCATCGCGATGCTGGCAACAGTCAGTGCCGGTGGTATCTGGACCGCCTGTTCCCCGGATCTCGGCACGCCCAGCGTGCTCGATCGATTCGCACAACTGGAACCGCGTTTCTTTTTCTGTGTCGATGGCTATCGCTACGGCGGCAAAACTTACAAGCGGCACGATGAAATTCGCACATTGCTGGCCGACCTGCCGTCGGTCGAGTCCGTAATTTTCGTACGGAATCTCGACCAGAACGCCGCGGAGGTGCCCATCGATGGCGCGACATCCTGGGACACACTGTTCGACGATGCAGCATCCGCACCGCTGGATATCGAATTCACCCAGGTACCGTTTGCACATCCGCTCTGGATATTGTTCTCGTCCGGCACCACAGGCCTGCCGAAAGCGATCGTGCACAGCCAGGGCGGCATCCTGCTCGAGCAAATGAAGCTCACCTCGTTGCACTTCAATTTGAAGCCGGGTGAGCGGCTGTTCTTTTACACGACGCTCGGCTGGATGATGTGGAATTTCCTGGTGAGCTCGATGCTGGTTGACGTGGTGCCGGTCCTCTACGACGGCAACCCGAACCATCCCGACGGGGAAACTTTGTGGCGTCTGGCCGAGAACGGTAAGGCAACCTTGTTCGGCGCGAGTCCTGCGTTTGTGCAAATGCAGCAGCAGGCCGGCATCGTGCCCCGGGAGCACTTCGAGTTTTCGGCGCTGACATCGATCATGCTCGCGGGCTCACCGGTGTCCGCCGAGTGCATGGCCTGGTTTTACGACAACGTAAAAGAAGACCTGTGGCTGCTGCCCGGCAGCGGTGGCACCGACGTCTGCTCCGGTTTTGTCGGTGGTGTTCCCGGCGCACCGGTGTACGCCGGGGAAATCCAGGGCATACACATGGGCGTCGATGCGGATGCACTCGATGAGGACGGCCAGTCGCTGCGCAACGATGTCGGTGAAATGGTCATCAAGCAGCCGATGCCTTCGATGCCAGTCCGTTTCTGGAATGACGAGAACGACGCGAGGTACAAAGACACCTATTTCGACATGTACCCGGGCATCTGGCGGCAAGGCGATTTCTTCATGATTAACGACAGGGGCGGGGTCTTCGTACTCGGTCGTTCGGACTCCACCCTGAATCGTTTCGGCATTCGCATCGGGACGGCCGAAATCTACCGTTGCATGGAACTGATCGACGAGGTCGACGATGCGCTGATCGTCAACCTCGATCTACCCGGTGGCAATTTCTTCATGCCGATGTTCGTCAAGCTTGCGAACGAACTGAAGCTCGATGACAACATCGATCAGAAGATACGCAAGACGCTCAGAGAAACGTACTCGCCACGCCACGTGCCGGAAAAGATCTACCAGGTCGGCGACATCCCCTACACGCTGACCGGCAAAAAGATGGAAGTGCCGGTGCGCAAAATTCTCATGGGCATACCGGAAGAAAAGGCGGCCAACCGCAACGTGATGGCCAATCCGGCATCACTCGACTACTTCATCCGCTTTGCAGAAGAAAGTGCAGATTATTCGCTGTCGTAAAGCGTGCGGCGAACAAAAAATTCATAAAGTCAGAATAAAGAGAGACGGACATGTCGACAGAGAACGCAATCACCGAACTTAAACTACGTGTTGATGCGCTCGAGCACGAGCTTGGAATACAACAGGACATTCACGCCATACGCCGCTTGTAAAATGCTGGACGAGGCACCAAGTACAATTTTTTTAAACAGGGGTGATTATGAGTGAAGTAGTTAGTCTGGAGAAGACGGGCCGCACAGGCTTGATCATTATCGACAGCCCGCCGGTCAACGCGCTATCCGAGGCTGTGCGCGCAGGATTGCAGGATTGTTTCCGGCAGGCTGCAGCCGACGATTCAATTGAAGCGATCGTGCTGCTGTGTGCCGGCAAGACGTTTATCGCCGGCGCTGATATCGCCGAACTTGGCGGCGAGATGGGCGACACCAGCTACCACGAGTTATTCGCCGAGATCGAGGCGATGGACAAGCCGGTCGTTGCTGCACTCCACGGCACAGCACTGGGTGGCGGTGTCGAAGCGGCGCTTGCCTGTCACTACCGCGTTGCCGCACGCGATGCGCGAATCGGTTTTCCCGAGATCAACCTTGGCATCGTTCCGGGCGCGGGTGGGACGCAACGCCTGCCACGGGTAATCGGAGTGCAGGAAGCGCTAAAGTTGTTCCTCTCCGGCCGTCCGGTCGATGGCAGCCAGGCACTGGCATACGGTCTGGTCAACGCCGTTACCGACGATAACTTGCAGGAATTCGCAGTCGAATTCGCGAACGGAATCCTGGACAACAAGCAGGGTCCCCGTCGTGCATGCGAAGTAGTGCTGACGCGCGATGACGAGACTGACGAATTCCTTCGTAATGAACGTGCACGTGTTGCAGCGCAGATGCCAGATCGCCAGGTCCCGGGGCTGGACATCGATGCAGTCGAAGCGGCGCTGGATTTGCCCTTCGACGAAGGACTAAAGCGCGAGCGGCAGATAAGCGACGCTTCGCTGGAGACGACGGAAGCAAAGGCGATGATGAGGCTGTTCTTCGCGGAACGCCAAACGTCAAAAATTCCTGGTATCGATGCGGACCTCGCGCGGAAAATAGCTTCCGGCGGCATCGTCGGTGCCGGCACCATGGGTCGCGGTATTGCCATGGCGTTTGCGAATGCGGGTATTCCGGTAACCATTCTCGACGTTAATCAGGAAGCGGTCGATGCCGGACTTGAAGCTATCCGTGGCGAGTACGAACGGCGCGTGAAGAAGAGGAGGATGACAGCGGATGCCGTCGCGGAACGAATGGCGTTGATCAATGGATCCACTGAAAACGCAGACCTCGCCAGTGCAGACGTCGTCATCGAAGCGGCGTTCGAGAACATGGCGCTGAAGAAGGAAATATTTGCGAGGCTGGATGAAACCTGCAAACCAGGGGCAATCCTGGCGTCAAACACATCGACCCTCGATGTCGCCGAAATAGCTGCCGCCACCAAAAGGCCACAGGATGTTGTCGGCCTTCACTTTTTCAGCCCGGCCCAGGTCATGCGCCTGCTCGAGGTCGTGCGTACGGACGACACGTCAAACGAAATCATTGCAACGTCGATGAAGCTGGCTGGCAGACTGCGCAAAGTCGGCGTGTTGTCCGCGAACAGTTACGGCTTCATTGGTAACTGCATGATGGACCCGTATGGGCGCGAGGCCGAGCACATGTTGCTTGAAGGCGCGACACCGCGGCAGATCGATACCGTACTGGAGCGTTTCGGCATGGCGATGGGAATACTCGCCGTATTCGACATGGCCGGCGTCGATGTCGGCTACAAGGTGCGCGAGGAGCGTAAGGAGTTCCTGCCCGACGATCCGGGCTTTTATCGCGCGACCGCGATGCTGGTCGAGCGCGGCTGGCTCGGGCAGAAGACCGGTACGGGATTCTATCGGTACGAGCGAGGGTCACGGGAGCGGCTGGATAACCCGGAGGCCATCGAGATGTTCGCAGACGAAGCGGCAAGACTCGGTATCGAACGTCGTGCATTGCCGGACGAGGAAATCGAACAACGCTTGCTGTGCGCGCTGATTAATGAGGGTGCAAAGGTGCTCGAGGAAGGAGTTGCGTTGCGGGCGGCAGACGTCGATGTGGTCTATACGTCGGGGTACGGATTTCCGCGATTCCGTGGCGGGCCGATGTTTTACGCTGACACGATCGGCCTCGATACTGTACTTGAACGAATGGCGCGTTTTTCGAAAACGCTGGATTCACAGTACTGGGAGCCGGCCGGCTTGCTGCGAGATCTTGCGAAAAGCGGCGATGCTATTGGCGAATTTTCAAACGTTTGAGAGGGCGACGGACGTGAGCAGGGCAAAAGGGATTGCGATCTATTAACTCTTCAAGCGGTCGATCGCAAGCTGCGGTACTTGGATGGCCCGGATACCGTTCGGGCTGGATTCGTCGACCACCGCCCAGACACGGCGCTCGAATCCTTCCACGGCGACGCGGCCATCAGCATGTGCAATCTGATGTTTGACGAGGAAGGTTTTGCGAGCCCATTCATCCACCCAGGTGGAGATCTCCAGTCGGTCTCCGATGAGGCATGCGTTGAGGTATTTGGCACCGCTTTCGACGAGCGGCATGCCGACGACACCGAAATCCCGTTTCAGCTCTGCATAAGACAACTTGTTCTCCCGGAAGAGTTCTTCCGTACTTTGGTCGAACCAGGTATAGAAATACGGGTAGAACATCGTGCCCGCAACATCGCAGTGTGCAAACATTACGGTGCGGTTCCATTTGTAGGTCTTCATGCTCTCTCCGCTCCGATGGCGACAGCTCGCTCGAATAACTTGCACATATAATTACATATGCCGCTCAAGACGCTCCTGCCAATCTTCACCTATTTTCTTATCGGTTTCCTGTTGCGATACCTTGGCATTGCCCGAAGCGAGCAGGCCGCCTTCCTGTATCGCCTCGTATTTTACGTGACGCTACCGGCACTGGTGTTCCTGTCCATTGCCAACGCCGAGCTGAGCCGCAGGACCATTCTTTTGCCGGTAGCCGGTATTACAGTCAATCTCGCGTGTGCCTTTGCGGCCTTAATCTATGTGCGAATGACAAAGCTGGGTAATAAGCAGGCTGGCGCCGTCGTTCTCGGCGCCGGCATAACGAACATGCTTTTCGTATTTCCATTTATCTTCGCAGTTTTGGGACAGGCCGCCCTGGCCGATGCAATTCTGTTCGACCTCGGCAATGCGATATTTGTCGGCACTCTCGCTTACTCGATTTCTTTATATTTCGGCGAGGCTGAGTCGACGTCAGCCTTATCGTATGTGTTCAAGACGGTTCGCGCGCCGATATTCGTGGCAGTCGCGGCCGCCCTGGTCATAAACGCACAGGACATTTCAGTGCCGGCGATTGCCGACGACATCCTCTCACCGCTGGGATCGGCGACGATACCGCTCGTTCTCATCGCGGTCGGTATCTCGTTTTCCACGGCAGGCATATCGGGACCATTAACTCTCGCGACGATTTTCCTGAGAATGCTGCTTGGTCTGATCGCCGGATTAATCATCGTGTGGACTTTCGGATTTGCAGGAGTGACCGCCGCAGTCGTAGTCGTTTCGGCGGCGGCGCCGATTGGTTTCAATTCCGTACCGCTGGCATCGATCGGCAAGCTCGACACGAAGCAGGCCGCGGCTGCATTGTCGGTATCCGTTGCTATCGGGGTGGTAACCACGACACTACTGCTAGTTATTGCGGTGCAATGGCTCGGCACTGTTGTGTGACCAAATCCGGTCATTGGATGGCTAGTAAAACGCGAAAGCACGAATCTCGGCAAGTCGCATGCACGCGAACTCCAGGAATGATTTGCGGCTGTAATCCACATGTACGAAACGGGCCGGAGTTGACGAATGCACTCTTGTCCCCGGCGCGTTCGCTCCAGCGAAGCACGGTGTTCAGCACGATTACTTTTCCCGCGCCGGTCAGTCCGCGTATCAGCGCTTCTATTTCACAGCGATAGATTTCCTGCGCATCGTTCCGCTGTCGAAAAATCGCGAACGGCTGTGGCATGTTCGACCAACGCGAAATCGTTCGTTTCCAACGAAGGATCCTCTTGCAGCCCCCGTGCGTCATATATGTCGACGACTCGCGTTTCCAGAACAAGATTGTCCCGCTGCCGATGCTGGGCATAGAAAACCGGGCGAATATCCATATCGCCCAGGTAATTGACCGTCGATGTCACAACCGGGGAGCCGCTCAGTGTAGAATCGTCGAGAGGTGTGGGGTTCATGTTTTTTTAATTTTTTAACGACGACGTGGCATTTTCGCGAATGTTTGCCAAGAGGTAGCCGGGAATTTTGGTATAGCCCCTAAGCGGAAAGATTGCAAACCGGGAGAATAAGCGCGGTTCGACCGTGACGCCCGCGGGTATGGGAACAGGTCATGTACGAATTATCGAAACAGTTGCTCGACAAGAAGATCGGCAGAAGGTCATTCATTAATCGTTTGGTACAGGCCGGTGTGTCACTGGCTGGAGCCGGCGCCATTGCCAACAATCTCCAGGCCAGCGAGCAGTCTACGCTGCCGACCGATCATCTTGCGCCGGAAGAAGGACGCATTGTCAGGGATATGACCGGTGGCGAGGTCATGGTGGAATTCCTGCGCGAATGGGATATTCCCTACATCTTCGGTCTTGCCGGTTCGGAAGAGGTGGGATTGCTGGATGCGCTGGTCGATCGCACGGACGTGAAGTATACGACCTGTATCCATGAGAACGCAGCCATGTCCATGGCGGACGGTTATTCCCGTTCCACCGGCGAGACATCAATCGTTCAGTTACATTCCGTTGCCGGCGTCGCCTATGCCCTGGGTCAACTGGCCAGCAGTTACCGTGACCGCATTCCGGTCGTGGTTACGGCCGGACGCCAGTCCACCGATTTTCGTGGCCATATGGGTTTCCTGGAATCCCCCAATCTCGCGGATATGCCACGTGAATACGCGAATTGGGTGTGGGATGTCATGAGTGCCGAAACCATTCCCGAAGTGCTGCGGCGCGCATTCCTGCTGGCGGAGGCGCCGCCGGGCGGACCGACCTTTGTTACCTTTTCCAAGGATCTGTGGGAACAGAAAGTCGACGCTGTAGAAATAATCCCCCGCTCACGGTCACGCGTGGATGGCGAGGTGTCGCCGTCTCCCGAGCATATCGATCGAATCGTGGACGGCTTGCTGAGCGCACAAAAACCGACCTTGTTCCTGGGCAACGAGTGCATCAAGTACGACGTCAGTGAAGAAGTCGCCGGCATTGCGGAGGCGATCGGCGCCATGGTGATGTTCTCGGTGAAGATTCCTGCCGTATTTCCAACGACGCATCCCAATTTCGTCGGCGAAGTTCTAGACGATCCGGTCCTGATGCCGGACATCGATTGCATCTGGAGTATTGGTGCGCACATGTTCAAGACCTTCAGCCTGCCGCCGAACCCGATCGTTTCACGGCATACGACGGTGATGCATACCAGCCTCGTAGATGTGGATGTCGGACGAAACTACCCGGTCGATGTTGCGGCAATTGCCAGCGTCAAAAAGACGACGGCACTGGTCCTCGAAGAATTGAGGAAACGCAGGCTTGATCAGTCGGCTATAGCCGATCGGCAGCGTTGGTTGCATGACTACACGGCACGGCAGCGTCAGCAATTTGCAGATATTGCCAAAGAAGAATGGGACTCGAACCCGCTCTCGACATCGCGCTTGATGATCGAACTGGATCGCGTCATGGAGCCGGATGCGGAGATCGTCTCGGAGCTGATTACCTCCGACGCTTATCCGCGGAAGTACATCACTTTTGACCATACGAAGCCGGTGACGCAACGCCGCAGGCAGTACTACACGACCGGCGGCATTCTCGGCTGGGGCGTGGGCGCGGCAATCGGCACCAAGATCGGTAATCCTGACAAGGAGGTCTGGTGCCTGACAGGCGATGGTTGCTTCAATTTCGGCAGTCAGGCGCTCTGGTCCGCGGCACGCTACGAGGTGCCGATCGGCGTCGTCATATTCAATAACGGCGAGTACCAGGCAAATCGCATGATTCAGAATTTCTACAGGGGGCGAATATACGAGTCCGGCCAATATATCGGCTCCAACCTGCGTCACCCCGATATCGATTACGTGAAGATGGCCGGTGCCTACGACATCGAAGGTGAAAGTGTCAGTAATCCAGACGATCTTGGCCAAGCCCTGGCACGCTGCAAACGCGCCATTCAGGATGGCCGCCCCTACCTGGTGGACGCAAGGATCCAGCGATACTACGACGGCAGTACTTCGGAGTCGTACGACTTCTATTCCATCGCCGATAAAATGCGGCAGACATAGCCGGAACCGACATTATGCGATGAGTGGTGGACGTGCGGCTTCCGCCACGATCGAGACATGCGCCGGTTCCGAACGTCGAAAAAGTGTTCGCTCCTAGACGATAACCATCGTTGCCGCCTCGGATAAACTTGATGGCCCCCCGACCAGAACAAGAGCGTCTGGGACGGGCCGCAATACCATCGAAAAAAGAACGAGGTTTGAAGGAGTCATGAGTCACCAGAACCTGGAAGAACTATTACAGAGTGTGGGAAATCCGGTCGACATGCTGCGGAATTCGCAGATAGGCGCCTATATCTATCCGGTAGTTCCGCCCGAATACACCAACTGGCGCGATGAGCAACGCGCCTGGCAGGAGACCTGCGTACTCTACGACCAGTCGCATCACATGGTGGACATATACGTCGGGGGTCCCGATGCACTGAAGATGCTCTCCAACCTGGCCATTAATACCTTTAGCAACTTCACGGTTAACAAAGCCAAGCAGTTTATTCCCTGCAGTTACAGCGGACATGTGATCGGCGACGGGATTCTTTTTCATCTTGACGAAGACCAGTACCTCTTCGTCGGGCGCGCACCGACCGCCAACTGGATCGAATTTCATGCCGCTACCGGGGCCTACGACGTCACGATAGAGAAAGACGACAGGTCACCGGGAATCCTTGGCGGCAAGCCCGCCAATCGGAAGTGCTACCGCTACCAGATTCAGGGGCCGAACGCCTGGCAACTTATCGAAAAATTGAATGGCGGACCGCCACCTGAGGTCAAGTTCTTCACCTTGGATGCGATCAACATCGCGGGACGAAAGGTCCGCGCTTTGCGTCATGGCATGGCTGGCGCCCCGGGGCTGGAGGTCTGGGGCCCGTACGAGGAGGGCGAGGAAATCCGCGCCGCAATTGTCGAGGCTGGCAGCGAATTTGGTATTCGCCTGGTGGGCGCCAGGGCCTACGCGACCAACACGCTGGAATCAGGCTGGATTCCATCGCCGCTGCCGGCGATTTACACCGGGGAACAGATGAAGCCTTACCGGGAATGGTTGCCGGCGGCCGGTTACGAAGGTTCCGGCTCACTCGGTGGCAGTCTTTACTCAGATAACATCGAAGACTATTACGTGACTCCGTACGAGATGGGCTATGGCCCGTTCGTAAAATTCGACCATGACTTTATCGGCAGGGAAGCGCTCGAGAAAATTGCCGATGGAAAGCACCGGAAGAAAGTGACGCTTGCATGGAATGGCGATGATGTCGGCAAGGTATTCAGATCCATGTTCGAACCGGACGCGGACAACTACAAATATATCGACCTGCCGTTATCGAACTACGCATCCGCAAATTACGATCGCTTATTGAATGGCGATAATACGGTCGGATTTTCGATGTTCAGCGGTTACAGTTACAACGAGCGTACTATGCTCTCGCTGGCTATCGTCGATACCGATATCGAAATCGGCACGGAACTAACGCTTGTGTGGGGCGAAGAAAACGGCGGCACGCAGAAAACGACGGTGGAGCGGCCACACAAGCAAGCCGAAATCAGGGCAATCGTAAGTCCCGTGCCATATTCGCGGGCCGCGCGGGAAGAATACGCGAAAGGCTGGAGAACCGGCACCTGATTGCCTGGCGGCGCGGCGAACCTGTGTTACTTCATTAAGGTGGCGGCGGCCAGAGACCCTGCTCCCGGTAAAAGCGAACTGCGCCGGGATGGTATTCGACGACACCGAGGTCCTTCGCCATCGCATCACTGTTAAACAATCGAAATGCCGGCGAAGCGGCGATCAGTTTGTCCCTGTTACGAAACAGGGTACGGGTCATCCGATAAACGGTTTCCTCGCTGGTTGACGTACTGGCGAACAGTAGCGTGTCGTAGGCAATCACCCAGGTCGGTTCGATAACACCGGGATTGGCGGGTCCGGGCTCCTCGAGCGCGAAATACGCGACCGGCATGTGTTGCCGGACGGCAGCTAGCGTCTCCGGCGTATTTTCAATCGGCAACGCGCGAATGCCGCGGCGCGCATTGGCCTCCCGGACCTTGGGCGCGCGCAACGCCATCAGGAATGCATCCGTACGTCCCGAGATGAAAGAATCGGCCCCGCTAACCAGGCCGGGCACATTGAAAGCGATAATGTCATCGCGAGTGAGGCCGCCGGCTGCGAGGGTCCCATCGATCAGGGGCAGGATAATTTTGTTGGCCACATAACCGTCCGGCATGCGCCGGCCTTCAAGATCTGCGATGCGTTGAACTGGCGAATCCAACCTTACGTAGGTCGCAATACGCAATGGAAAAAGCACCGCGACCGCACGCAGGTCTGGTTGCGTGCGCCCTTCGAAATGATTCTGACCGGTTAGAGCCAGCATCACTTCATACTGGTTGGCAACGCCGAAATCGACCTGACCGCGTGCAACCGCCGGCATGAAAACGTTTGCGCTGGTGTAGTTGCGCAAGGTTGACCTGAGGTTGCCATGGTTGGTCGCGACTTTTGCGACCGCGGTGGCGGCCTGATCGAACAAAGTTCCTTTCGTAGACGCCGCAATGCTGGCGACGTCATTCTCGGCCGCAGCATGGCCGGCCAGGACGAGCAGCAACACTACTATTTTTCTCATGGTCCGGTCGTTCTTGTGTAGCTGCGGCGATTCCATGATGAAAGGTAGCATGTGGCGATCGCAGCCGGACACTGTTGTGATATTGTCAGTCGTACCGGCAAACGGTGCACGGCCAGAACATAAGGGGTCACGATCGTGGCAGCCAGGAAGGAAAAACCAACTTTGCAAGCAGTCGACGGCAATAGCAAAACGCAACAGCGGGCATCCTCCCGTGGCCAGCAGCGAAAAGCCAAGATTCTGTCTGCCGCGACCGGTCTGTTCCTGTCCCAGGGCTACGGCGAGACCTCCATTGACGCGATCGTCGAAAAATCCGGTGGCTCCAAGGCGACGCTTTATAGCTATTACCCGACCAAGGCAGATTTGTTTCGTGCGGTCATTGACTCAATCGTCACGACTCATGAAGGTCCGGAATTGCAGTCGCTGGATGATGTGCGTGACACGATGGTGAACTTTGCGGAACATCGCCTTGGCGTCGTTTTTTCCAGCAATCACCGGGCGCTTACGCGATTGATTATCGCCGAACGGGATCGTTTTCCAGATATCGCACGGATGTATTACGAACAGGGGCCGCTGCATGGCCACAAAGTACTGCGCGACTATTTCGAGATCCTGATCGAAAAGGGTCTGATTGATATTCGGAGCGCCGATGAGGCCGCGGAGTTTTTCCGCGGCATGCTGATGCATCAGCGCTATATCGAGCAGCTCTACCTCGATGCCAGCCCGCTCTCGACCGAGGAAATCGGGGTGAAAGCGCGACACGTGGTCGATCGTTTCCTCGAGGCCTACCACCAGGAAGACACCGAATAGCCTCCTTACACGCATGTTCTGGCTTTCCTTCCCGGTTTATCCAATAATGTACGGTACAGTACAAATAGAGCGATAAACGCCGCCCCGGTTACTGATAATGAACACGACAGATGTCCTGGCGATTCTGGCCGTCCTGCTTATGGCAGTGGCGGTCCTGCCCGGCACGCTGGGCATCCTGATGCTGACCAACAAAATTGCTGCATCTCCCGCCGGCGCGAGATACATCTATTCGCAGTCCGGTGTTCTGATCGTCGCGGCACTGGGGCTGATCGGCTACGGCCTCTATCAGAATGCCGTAGCCGGTTCCTGGTCGATCACGGTCATTGGGTCAACCGTCGCCGTGGCGCTGCTGCTGGCTTACGGCTTCCTGATGCATGCGAAATTGCTGTTTCGGCCCGTCAAAGATCCCGTGTTCATTACGCTGGAGGAAGCTATCGAGAAGTTTGGGCCGGACGAAGAAGTCGTTGGCGTGACGGACAGGGATGGCAAGGCGTTCGCATTCGTCGCACGACTGGCGCGCCGGCCGCATATCGTTTACCAACCCGCGGGAGATTCGCCGTTCATCATGACGCATTGCATACTGGCACATAGTTCGATGTCGTATGCATTGGAGGGAAATTTCGAGCAGCCGGACATCACCATCACTGCGGCGCTGGCGAACAACATGGTGTTTTACGAAAAAAGCAGTCGCTGCTCCGTCGTGCAAATACATAACCGGCTCGAAGGCAGGAACGATCCCTTGCCGACCGTGCCGACCGTGATGACCAGCCTGCGCACCTGGCAACGCCTCTACCCGGAGTCCCCGGTCTGGATGCGACCTATCGAGTGGCGCGACATCTTCTATCTCAAGGTGCTCGCGAGAGCGGATGTCATCGATCCGGCAAGCCCGGTTATGGTTTATCCGCTGCAGCATGAACTCGACCAGCGTCTGCCGATGAAATCATTCGTTCTCGGGGTCGTAGCGGACGGACAGGCGCGAACATATTCCGCGGTCGTCGTTGCGGATCAAAGAGTGATCAACGACAGGCTTGGCAATACACCACTGGCGATCTTCTGTGCCGATGATTACATGCAGGTGTTCGATCGGCGTGTTGTCGGTGCAACACTGTCGTTCGAGAAAGCAGCTGAGGGTTCGGGATTCACAGACAAGGAAAGCGGATCGGAATGGTCGCCGACAGGTAAATGCATGAGCGGTAAACACCAGGGCACGCAGCTTGCTGCGATTTCGCATTACAACAAGATCTTCTGGTTTGTCTGGTCGGACTATTTCCCGAACTGCGAGATATATGGTGAAGCAGAAAGCGCCGCGGATGTCGAAGCTTCGGCCGCCTGAACGAAAAGCTTAGTCAGAATCTTGGCAAGAATTTTCGCAACCGACCGGGATGGTACGAGACACAAGATCGATGCCCGTGATCGAGCGACGCTCATGGAAATACTTCGGCATGCCGGATTGTCTGTCGAAGCGCTGTGCAGCGGCTGTTGCCAGTGTGCCACCTGTCACGTGTTCATCGAAGAGCCCTGGTTAAGCAAGCTAAGGCCACAAACGGAATTCGAACTCGCAACGCTGGAAGGAGAGGGCAGTGAAATCCAGCCGAACTCCCGGCTTTCCTGTCAAATCAAATGGCAGGATGAACTGGAGGGCATTGTGCTCACTGTCGCGCCCGAGGCCTGATTCTGACGATGGAAAGTTTCTGGGATTTTTCGATCCGAACCTATCGTACGCCGGGCGTGCCTGATGCTTGTTTATCCTTGCAGAATGACAGCGGCGCTGACGTGAACATGGTGCTCTATTGTTGCTGGATCGGAGCTGTAATCGGAGCGTTTGATGATCGTTTATTCAACCGCGCAAGCGACTACTCGGCGCACTGGGCGAAAAATGTAGTTATTCCTTTGCGCGAGGCACGTACCTGGATGAAACTCACGGGATGTGACGCGGACCTTGTTCCAACAGATTCCTGCATGGAATTGCGGGAAAATGTTAAGACGGTCGAATTTGCCGCGGAAAAAATGCAACAGGAAGTGCTCGAGTCGATGGCGTCAGTCGAAAATCCGGGCAGCAATACTCCGGATCACATGATGAAAGATGTTGTTGCAAATCTCCATTTGTACGCAGAATATATCGGGCTGAATATTCAGAATGACGTAAAACAAAAATTCTTGCTTATTATCGAGGCGGCGTATCCAACTTGGGACACAACAGAGCTAAAAGGTACGCTTAATATTTGACCCGGATCTCTTTCCAGGCGCACGCACTGCCAGATATCCGGTCAATTTCATACCAGTAAATACTTGGATAACAGGAACGGGGGATAAAACGATGACACCTTGGGAACTTCAAGCAGACGAGTTGGTTGCCTGTAACTGCGCCTACGGTTGTCCGTGCCAATTCAACGCGTTGCCCACCTACGGAAATTGCGAGGCACTGGCAAGTTTCGAGATTGCTAAGGGACACTACGGGGACACGCAACTCGATGGTCTGCGCAGCGTCACCGCCCTGTGGTGGCCCGGTCCTATCCACGAAGGTAATGGCAAATGCCTGTGCATCGTCGACGAACGTGCCGACGAGGCGCAAAGACAGGGCTTACTCAAGATCCTGAGCGGCGAGGATACCGACCCTGGTGCGACAGTATGGAATGTGTTCGCAACGACCATGGTGGAAGTCTTCGACCCTGTCTTCAAACCGATCGAGTTCGAGGTTGATGTCGAGGCACGGGTCGGACGCGTATTTGTCGATGGGCTCGCCGAGAGTTCCAGTGAACCGATACGCAATCCTGTAAGCGGCGATACGCATCGCGCACGCATCGACCTGCCCCATGGATTTGAATACAGCCTTGCCGAAATGGGAAGTTCAACGTGGAAGACGACCGGCCCCATCGAGATGTCGTTCAAAGACAGCTATGCCCAACTCGCCCATTTGCACTTGAATAACCACGGCATAGTAAAAGGCGCGGCGACCTGATCATTCGGCCATGACCAGTACAACCGCGACCGAGGCCCTGCTGCGTCGCGAGCGTTTGATCATTGCAGCGGGCCTCATCCTGATCTGCCTGTTGTCCTGGGCCTATGTGGCCGGCGGTGCAGGAACCGGCATGAGCACTGCCGCTATGAGCACGTGGCAGTTTCCACCGCCAGCACACATGAGCAATGCCGCGGCACCGTGGGACTGGTCGTACTGGATCGTTATGGCACTCATGTGGTGGGTGATGATGATCGCCATGATGGTGCCGAGTGCGGCGCCGACGGTGCTGCTGTATGCGGGGGTTTACCGGCATGCCCAGGCAAAAGGGCAGATCGGCCACACAATAATTCCGACCGCCGCATTCGTCAGCGGCTATCTGTTTGCCTGGCTTGCGTTCAGCGTGGTCGCAACTTGCCTGCAATGGCTGCTCGAGCAGGCTGGCCTGGTGGACGCGATGATGATGTGGAGCACCAACAGCGTGCTATCCGGATCGTTCCTTACTGCCGCCGGCATCTATCAACTATCGCCGCTGAAGAGTGTTTGCCTGAAACGCTGCCGCTCACCTGCGGACTTTATCTCCCGGCATTGGCGTGCAAACCGTTCGGGTGCGGCACGGATGGGGCTGGAGCACGGACTCTATTGTATCGGCTGTTGTTGGTTCCTGATGGCGTTGTTGTTTGTCGGCGGCATCATGAACCTGGTGTGGATTGCCGGTCTCGCAATATTTGTACTGCTCGAGAAAATTGCGCCCTTTGGCCATGTGTTTGGCCGTGTTTCGGGTCTGCTGATGATTGCTGCGGGGATCTACCTGCTCGTG
>Ga0255051_10000019_pt1 | contig 52545 bp, 44 predicted proteins | sample JV7_2_9_MG_FD_181719 | JGI IMG/M metagenome (GOLD analysis project Ga0255051, IMG submission 181719) | Seawater microbial communities from Jervis Inlet, British Columbia, Canada - JV7_2_9 | ecosystem: Environmental > Aquatic > Marine > Inlet | place: Canada: British Columbia | collected 2016-10-06
TGATCTCGGCCTGGGAGGTCATTCAATACCGGGTATCGCAATATATGGCAGCATTTCTGATGATGGAAGGTTTCATGATCGGCACCTTTTCAGCGTTGGATGCGATATTGTTTTATATATTTTTTGAAGCCATGCTGATTCCGATGTTTTTGGTAATCGGAATCTGGGGTGGCGCAGACCGAATTTATGCAACTCTGAAATTTTTCCTCTACACCTTTGTCGGATCAGTATTGACGCTGGTGGCATTGATTTACATGTACACCAAGTCCGATAGTTTTTCGATCCTGGACTTCCATAATCTGCCGCTGTCGATGAACGAGCAGATATTAATATTTCTCGCATTCCTGGTTGCCTTCGCGGTCAAGGTACCGATGTGGCCGGTGCATACCTGGTTACCGGATGCACACGTCGAAGCACCCACTGGCGGTTCGGTGATCCTGGCGGCGATCATGTTGAAGATCGGTGGTTACGGTTTTTTACGCTTTAGTCTGCCGATCACACCCGATGCCAGTGCCGAGCTCGACTGGTTGATCGTTACCATGTCGCTCACCGCGGTGGTGTATATCGGTTTTGTCGCACTGGTACAGCGAGATATGAAAAAATTGATTGCCTATTCGTCGATTGCACATATGGGCTTTGTAACACTCGGTTTCTTTATTGTTTTTCGCATTATGGCTGGCGACGTTGGAAATCAGGGTGCGGTGTTGGCGCTCGAGGGCGGTATGGTGCAGATGGTTTCGCACGGATTTATATCCGGTGCAATGTTCCTCTGCGTTGGTGTAATGTACGACCGTATGCACAGTCGTGAGATCGCGGACTATGGTGGCGTTGTCAACACCATGCCGGTATTTGCCGCATTCATGGTGTTTTTCGCCATGGCAAATGCAGGCTTGCCCGGAACCTCGGGTTTTGTTGGTGAATTCATGGTGATATTGGCGAGCTTTAAGGCGAGCTTCTGGATCGCATTTCTTGCTGCAACGACGCTGATACTCGGGGCGGCCTATACGCTGTGGATGATAAAACGTGTTATTTTTGGTGAAGTTGCAAACGACAATGTGAAAGCGTTAACCGATATCAATAAGCGTGAATTTCTGTTTCTGGCGATATTGGCAATTGCTGTACTGGTGCTTGGGTTATGGCCAGACCCGTTGGTCAACGTGATGCATCCGACGGTTGAAAACCTGTTAAATCACATAACGATTTCGAAAATACAATGACCGACTTCATCCAACCCAATCTGTTACCGGCATTACCTGAAATGATAATGCTGGCGATGACCTGCCTGGTACTGATAGTCGATCTGTTTTTAAGCCAGGAAAAACGCTGGATTAGCTTGTTATTGTCGGTCCTGACCCTGACCATAACTGCACTGGCGGTTATTATGGTGGCGCCAGCGGATAGTATTTCCAGCTTTGGTGGTTCCTTCGTTCTTGATCAATTGGCAGTCACCTTAAAAATTGCAGTCTGTATCGTCGCTATTCTGGTGTTTGTTTATTCACGCGATTACCTTACCGACCACGATATATATAAGGGTGAATACTATGTACTCGGGCTATTCGCGACCCTGGGTATGATGATCATGATATCCGCACACAGCTTTTTGCTGATTTATCTGGGCCTGGAACTATTATCGCTCTCGTTATACGCGATGATTGCCTTTAATCGAAAATCGTTGTCCGCATCTGAAGCAGCGATGAAGTATTTTGTACTAGGTGCGATGGCCTCCGGATTACTATTGTACGGCATCTCTATTTTTTACGGAATTACCGGAACCCTGGATCTCAATCAACTATCCATGGTTGTGAGCCTGAAAATTGAGCAATACCCGGTACCGCTGGCGTTTGCGTTGACTTTTATCGTGGTCGGCCTTGCTTTCAAGCTTGGTGCCGTACCTTTTCATATGTGGCTACCCGATATCTACCAGGGAGCCCCGACCTCCGTCACGTTGTTTATCGGTACAGCACCCAAAATAGCCGGATTCGCGATGACGATGCGTTTGCTGGTTGATGGCCTGGGTGATCTTCAGGTCGACTGGTCGCAAATGCTGATCGCACTATCAGTATTGTCGATGGCCATCGGAAATATCATCGCAGTCGCACAGACTAATTTTAAACGAATGCTGGCTTATTCGACGATTTCTCACGTCGGCTTCATCTTGCTTGGTATTCTTTCCGGTACAGCCAATGGTTTCGCCTCAGCAATGTTTTATACAATCACCTACGCGATTACCTCGTCAGTCGCGTTTGGTGTTTTATTGCTGCTCAACCGCAAGGATGCCGAGGCGGAAAATATCGCTGACTTGTCCGGCTTAAACGATACCAATCCATGGCATGCAGCGATGTTGGCAATCGCTATGTTTTCGATGGCGGGGGTGCCACCGACTGTCGGTTTTTATGCCAAGTTAAGCGTTTTACAGTCAGTCGTGCAAATTGATCTGATCTGGCTGGCTGTGTTTGCAGTTCTGTTCTCGGTAATCGGTCTTTTCTATTATCTACGCATAATCAAGGTCATGTATTTTGATAAACCACGGCAAGACCAGGTCATTACTATTAAACAGGCAATCGATGTCAAGATCCTGCTCAGCGCCAATGGCCTGACCTTATTGGGTCTAGGAATTTTTCCTTCAACACTGATGGGTTATTGCATTCTGGCATTTAGTTAACGGACATCTCTATTAGAGGCACTTACGCCTTAAATAAACGGGTGAATAACATAGGGTCGAATTCATTGTGCGCCTATTTAAGGACTGGGGACATTTCGATATTTAGTGGCCGAATGAATTTGATAATCCTCTAGCCAGCCTCCTCGCAGCCAGTAGTTATACTGACTGCTCACTAAAATGAGGAGACTGACATGTCACATTACTGTGGAATTGATTTACATTCAAATAATCACGTTGTGGTTGTGATTGACGAAGAGGACAAGCGGGTGTTTGAAAGACGGATAAGCAACGATTTATCGTTGACGCTGAAGGCATTGTCACCTTACCAGGAAAGCCTGCAGGGTATCGCCGTTGAATCCACCTTCAACTGGTACTGGCTGGTCGATGGGTTACAAGAACAGGGATACGATGTCAGGTTGGTGAATACGGCGGCGGTCAGGCAATACAATGGTTTGAAGTATAGCGGTGACCACCATGATGCCTTCCATCTTGCACACCTGCTTCGGCTTGGCATTTTACCCACGGGGTATATCTATCCCAAGGAGCAAAGAGCGATCAGGGATCTATTGCGACGAAGGCTTTTGCTGGTCAGAGCGGCCAGTACGCAACTGGTCAGTGTGCAAAGCCAGATCTGGCGTTCAACGGGTTTGCGGATCAAGTCGGGCGATTTACGCAAGACAGATTTTGTTGCCCCGGATATAGATGACTATACCCGACAGGCGATCCATGCAGGATTAACGGTCTATCAAAGCATTCAACAGCAGATTGATGGGTTGGAGAATACCGCACACCAGGCGGTCAAGCTAACAGACGCATTTAAGATACTACAGACGGTCACCGGCATTGGGAAAATACTGGGGCTGACCATTATGCTGGAAACCGGTCCTATTGATCGTTTTGCCGGGCCAGGTAACTTTGCGTCGTACTGTCGTTGTGTCGATAGTACGCGCATGAGCAATGGGAAGAAGAAAGGTGTGGGTAATGCCAAGGCGGGCACCAACAGTAGGCGCTTTAGGCGACAAGTATCTCTCCTGGGCTTTCTCGGAAGCGGCGCATTTTGCGGTACGCTTTGAGCCATTGGCACAGCGCTTCTATGAGCGAAAAAAGGCCAGAACAAATGGCATTATTGCGATCAGGGCGGTGGCCCGGAAATTGGCAAGAGCCACCTGGATGATGCTCAAGCATCAGGTGCCCTATGATGCCAGGTTGATGTTTCCGGAATAGGTTTGGTCGGCTGAGATGAGCCAGTGTAGGGTCTGGTATAACCAACGAATTCGATTGGAGATCTCAGCTGACCATCGTTGTTTGCGTTTCGCCCAAACCGTGAGCTATTCTGGGTCTGGACAGCGAAGGCTGAGCCATAGATTTTGTGAAAACACTATTGGACACGGTTTGGTACCGAAGATTGTGTGGGGTGCCGAGGCACTAAGGGCTTGAATGCCAGTGAAGGATTCTGCCTAAATCCAGATGGGTTATCTACAGGATGTAGTGTATGCCGTTTTTGCAGGAGCAAAAAACGGTGACTGGTGCGGAGCATTTTGACTCTGATACCAAAGACGTAGACATAACGGGTGCGATGTTCGTATGCAACGATGGATAAGATGTAATTTGATGCTATTTTCGGCTGGGAGTCGTTTTGGCTATTGATCGGGGCCGGCTAATGGGCGACCCTACAGGTGCTAATAAAGTAGCTATAATTAAATTTTCAGTGACGACTCAAACCCCGAAATTACATCTTGTAAATTAGCATCAACCTAGCTATCATTCCGCGCTCCTGATGCGGGGTGGAGCAGTTTGGTAGCTCGTCGGGCTCATAACCCGAAGGTCGTTGGTTCAAATCCAGCCCCCGCTACCAAAATTTGACTGGCCTTTGCGCATATCGATTAGTATATCGTGTACAGAACGAAAATCAGTTGTCAGTTTAAAAGGCCCTATCAGGGCCTTTTTTATTGCTTTTTAAGGGATTGATCATGGTGCAGGATTTAACAGCATTATTTGAACCAGTTATTCAATCGATGGGTTATGAACTTGTTGGTATCGAATTTCAGGGTAGTACGCAGCATGGCACTCTGCGAGTATACATTGATCATGAAAATGGTATTGGTGTCGACGATTGTGCCGCGATAAGTCATCAGATTAGCGCTATCCTGGATGTGGAAGAACCCCTTCAGCAGGCGTATGATCTGGAGGTTTCGTCACCAGGCATTAACCGGCCGTTGTTCAAAGCTCGGGATTATGAACAGTTTTCCGGTCACTCAGCTAAAATAAAAATGGCTGTTCCATTGCACGGACGAAAGAATTTTAAAGGCGTGTTACAGGGAGTGACCGATTCGAAATTTGTACAAATCCTGGTGGATAATGAGGATTACGAATTACCAATTTCAGATATTGCGAAGGCAAATCTGGTAGTCGAAACTTAGTAGTATTAGTAATAGTTGCATTAATAATGGTTAAGGCTTTAGATCGAATGATTATGGCATGCTTGGGGAATAATGATTTTTCAGAGCATCTTTATATTTATGAGAAACGACGATGGATAACAAAGAAATCCTGTTAGTAGCAGATACGGTATCGAACGAAAAAGGTATTGATCGCGAAGTTATTTTCGAAGCGATCGAAGCTGCCCTCGCTTCTGCGACGAGAAAAAAACATCAAATGGATATAGAAGTGCGTATCGATATCGATAGAAAAACGGGCGATTATGAGACTTTTCGACGATGGGAGGTAGTTGAGCCCGGTGAAAATGGTCTCGAAGAGCCGTTAAGTCAGATTAGTCTGGAAGCTGCACGAATTGATCAGCCCGAGTTAGAGTTGGGTGATTTTGTCGAGGAACCCATAGACTCGGTTGAATTTGGTCGCATCGCTGCGCAGACTGCGAAACAGGTTATTGTTCAAAAAGTACGCGAGGCGGAGCGACGCAAGGTGATTGATGCTTACACCGACAGGGAGGGAACCCTGGTGATGGGACAGGTAAAGCGTGTGGAAAGGGGTAACGTCTATGTGGATTTAGGCGATAATGCAGAAGGCTATATCCCACGCGAAGATATGATCCCACGTGAATCAGTACGACCGGGCGACCGGGTTCGAGGCTACCTGCATACAATTGCCTCTGAAGTACGGGGCCCGCAATTATTTATTAGTCGTACCGCGCCGGAGTTCCTGGTTGAGCTGTTCAAACTGGAAGTTCCCGAAGTAGGACAGGATTTAATCGAAATTATAGCTGCTGCTCGCGACCCTGGTATGCGCGCCAAAATTGCAGTCAAGAGCAATGACCCGCGACTGGATCCAGTAGGCGCCTGTGTTGGCATGCGCGGATCGCGTGTGCAATCGGTTTCCAATGAGCTCGCGGGTGAACGTGTTGATATCATTTTGTGGGACGATAATATAGCGCAGTTTGCGGTTAACGCAATGTCGCCTGCCGAAGTAACTTCGATCGTAATTGACGAAGAATCCGGCTCGATGGATATTGCAGTACCGGAAGAAAAATTATCCCAGGCTATCGGTCGAGGTGGTCAAAATATCAAGCTCGCCAGCCAGCTTACCGGCTGGACCTTGAATGTGATGGATGAATCCGCAGCCGAAGAGAAATCGGAAGGCGAATCCAGGCAACTGGTTGAAAATTTCATGACTCAACTCGATGTTGACGAAGAAGTTGCTATCATTCTAGTTCAGGAAGGTTTGACCACAATAGACGAGGTTGCCTATATACCTGAATCTGAGTTAAACGAAATTGCAGAATTTGACGAAGAGATGGTCAAGGAGTTGCGTGGACGTGCACGCGATGCTTTGTTGACCATGGCGATCGCCAATGAAGAAACTGCGGCCGCTGGCGAACCACAGGAAGATTTGCTTACCATGGAATATATGGATGATGAACTGGCACACAAGCTTTCACGACACGGAATTTGCACGATGGAAGATTTAGCCGAGCAGGCGACCGATGAACTCGAAGATATAGAGGGCATAGACGCCGAATTCGCTGCGAAGTTGATCATGAAAGCGCGCGAACCATGGTTTGCAGAATCGGAAGCCGAGTAATCTGAAATGCCTGGCGATATGACACTGCTAACCATCAATTTGTATTAGGACCGAAAACCATGTCAAACGTGACAGCAAAACAACTTTCCGAAGTGATCGGCGTAAGTATTGAAAAACTGCTTGATCAATTGAATACGGCAGGCGTTCAGGTATCCGGTGCAGATGATCCTATTTCTGACGATGACAAGATGATATTACTGGAATCGCTGCGTTACAGTCATGGTAAAGAAGAATCTAGTGGTCCTAAAAAAATCACGCTTCGGCGCAAAAGCAAAAGCGAGCTAAAGGTATCCGGTATTACCGGACGGAATGCCACTACCAAAACGATCAATGTCGAGGTGCGCAAAAAACGTACTTACGTGCGACGTAGCGAGATTGAGGCCGCCGAGTCGGCGCAACAACCTGTCGAGGAGAGTCCTCAAGCTGAAGAATTACCCCCTGTTGAAGCAGTAGTCGAAGAGGTTCTACCGGTAGCGAAGCAGGATGATAAGGAAGAGGTTAGAAAGGCAGAAGAAACGGCCAAGCTTGAAGCAGAAGAAGCCAAAATCAAGCTCGAGGAAGAAAAAGCGGAAGCAGAGAAGAAGGCCTATCAGAAAAGCCTCGAAGAAGCGGAAGTCGCTAAACAAATTATTGAAAAACAACAGGCCGAAGCAGCAGCGGCAATAGCCGAACAGGCAGCCAAGGCAGCATTGGAAGAGGCAGCCCGGGCCAGCGCAGTGGTTGAAGAAAAACCCGGCAAACATGGCAAACGCGGTGATGACAAAGGCACGCGCTATGGGCGTAAGGAATTACACGTTAAGAAAGGTGGGCATACGACCAGTCGTAAGCCGAAATTTAAGAAAGGGCAAAGACAGGTTCGGGAAGTAGCGAATATACATGGTTTCGAGAAACCTACTGCTCCAGTCATTCGTAACGTTGAAGTACCGGAAGCAATTTCGGTCGCTGACCTTGCACAGAAAATGGCTGTCAAAGCTGGCGATGTGATCAAAGCTCTGATGCAAATGGGTAGCATGGCGACGATCAATCAGGTTCTCGACCAGGATACTGCAATTCTGGTAGTCGAAGAGATGGGGCATAATGTTTCTGTCTCGGCGAGCGAGGATGATTTCGAAAAAGAGCTGATCGAAAATGTGACGCAGGCGGATGCTGAAAAAATATCGAGGCCGCCAGTGGTGACGATAATGGGACACGTCGATCATGGTAAAACCTCGTTGTTGGATTACATCCGTAAATCTCGTGTTACTTCGGGAGAAGCGGGTGGTATCACGCAGCATATCGGCGCCTATCATGTAGAAACCGACAAGGGCATTATCACCTTCCTCGATACACCCGGCCATGCTGCTTTCTCTGCCATGCGTGCTCGCGGTGCACAGGCTACTGATATCGTCGTGCTTGTTGTTGCAGCTGACGATGGTGTGATGCCACAAACCAAAGAGGCGATAGAACACGCTAATGCCGCGGGTGTGCCACTGGTAATTGCGGTGAATAAAATCGATAAGGAGGACGCCGATCCGGATCGAGTTAAAAATGAACTGGCCGCGCTCGAAGTAATTCCCGAAGATTGGGGTGGCGAGAATATTTTTGTCAACCTCTCGGCGATTACCGGCGAGGGTGTCAGCGAATTGCTCGATGCAATATTGCTGCAATCTGAGGTGCTCGAACTCGAAGCGGTCGATAAGGGCAATGCAAAAGGCATTGTAATCGAAGCCACGCTCGATAAAGGCCGCGGGCCAGTCGCCACAGTACTAATCCAGTCGGGTGAACTAATAAAAGGTCAGATATTGCTGGCCGGCACACAATATGGTCGTGTACGGGCGTTGTATGACGAATCGGCAAATGTGATTAAATCCGCCGGGCCCTCGATGCCGGTTGTGGTGTTGGGTTTGTCCGGGGTACCGAATGCCGGCGATGAAGTTTTCGTGGTTGAAAACGAACGTAAGGCGCGCGAATTCGCAGGCACACGCGAGACAAAAATCCGCGAAACAAAATTAGCAGACCAACAAAAAGCCAAGCTCCAGGGTATGTTTGATGCAATGACCGAAGGTGAAGTCACTGAAGTTAATTTACTCATAAAAACAGACGTGCAGGGAAGTGCGGAAGCGATTCGCGATGCACTGAATAAATTATCAACCGACGAAGTGCGAGTTAAGCTGATTGCTACCGGTGTGGGTGGTATCAATGAATCTGATATCAATCTTGCAGCAGCCTCGTCGGCAATGGTGATTGGTTTTAATGTCCGTGCCGATGCCGCGGCGAAGCGTGTCGCCGGCGATTATGGTATCGATATTCGTTATTACAGTGTTATTTACAATATTATCGATGATACCAGGGCTGCCATGTCAGGCTTACTGACGCCAGAATTGCGGGAAAATATCATTGGTCTGGCCGAAGTTAAAGACGTATTTCGCTCACCCAAATTTGGTGATGTTGCCGGGTCCATCGTTGTTGATGGCGTCGTACGCAAGGGTCAACCAATCCGCGTGTTGCGTGACAATGTGGTTATTTATGAAGGCGAGCTCGAATCCCTACGCCGCTTTAAGGATGCAGTCGAAGAGGTTCGCATGGGTACCGAGTGTGGTATCGCGGTTAAAAATTACAACGATGTACGCCCGGGTGATCATATCGAGGTATTTGAGCGGATCGAAGTGGCGCGTACCCTCGACTAATGCCTAAGGATTTTCCGCGTAGTGACAGGCTGGCCTCGCAAATCCAGCGTGAACTAGCTAGCCTGGTTCGCAACAATTTAAAGGATCCTCGTCTATCCGCACCTAGCATACTGGAAGTTCAGGTCAGCAGGGATCTCTCCCAGGCGAAAGTTTTTTTCAGCGTGTTAAACCCGGATGATGCCGAGCTAAGTCTTCGTGCCTTGAAGCACGCGAGCGGATATTTACAGCGCGAAGTCGGCAAAGTATTGAAGGCCCGCATTACTCCAAAGCTGGTTTTTATCTACGATGACTCGGATATTCGTGGGCGCACCATGTCCGAATTGATCGATTCGGTTATCGCCCAAGATAAACTGAATTCTGGCGATTAGGACAATAATTTAATGGGTCGTGGTTCTCGCAAACCCAAGGGTTTCAGGGATGTCGACGGGATATTGTTGCTCGATAAACCGACTGGTATCAGTTCTAACAAGGCACTGCAAAACGCACGGTTTTTATTCAAGGCAAACAAGGCGGGTCATACCGGCAGTCTTGATCCGTTAGCCTCGGGTATGCTGCCGATTTGTTTTGGCGAGGCCACCAAATTTTCTAATTACCTGCTCGATGCCAGAAAGTCTTATCGGGCTTTATGTCAACTTGGAATAACAACCTCAACCGGCGATGCCGAAGGGGAAATTACCTCGGAGTGTTCGGTAGAGGTCGATGCGCAGGATATACAACGTGTGTTAAGCCAGTTTATTGGCAAGGTGGATCAAATTCCGCCGATGTATTCAGCGGTCAAACACAAGGGGCAAAGACTTTATAAACTCGCAAGAAAGGGACAAGAGGTCGAACGTAAGCCACGACAGGTCGAAATCCACTCGTTAGAGATGATTGATTTTGACAATAACGCGTTTGAAATTGATGTTCACTGTTCCAAGGGAACCTATATCCGGACCCTGGCAGAAGATATTGGCAAAGCAATTGGATGTGGTGCATTTCTCGCACGGCTCGAGCGAACTGGTGTGCAACCATTTGGCCAAAAAAACTGCTATGGCCTTGATGCCTTGCGTGCCATATCAGAGCAGGGACTGGACGATCTCGACCGCTGCCTGTTGCCGGTGAATAGTGCATTGGTCGATCTGCCGGAAATCACTGTTGACACCATGACGGCCGATTATTTGAGACAGGGGCAGTCGGTGCAGATAAAGCGAGCTCCGCTGTCTGGGTTGCTGAGTCTGGTCGCTGAAAATGGACAATTTATAGGCATAGGCCGGGTCGATTCTGACGGTAGAATTTCACCAAAAAGGCTAATGAATACAGCAAGATAGCCTCACTTAAGGTCTGCCGTTGTTTTAACTAGCCTAATTCATGTGAAAGTCCTTGTTACTACCTGCGCAGATAGGTAGAATACCTGCCTTTTTCGGGTCTACGAGGTTTTATCCATGTCGATGTCAGCTGAGCAGAAAAGCGCAGTCATCGCTGAACACCAGCAGAGTGAAGGTGATACAGGATCACCAGAGGTACAGGTAGCATTATTAAGCCACCAGATCGGTCATTTGACCGAGCATTTTAAAAAACATATTCATGACCACCATTCACGCCGCGGTTTGCTGAAGATGGTTAACCAGCGTCGCAATTTACTGGATTATTTGAAATCCAAAAATGCGCAGCGATACAAAGATTTGATCGGAAAGCTAGGTCTACGTCGATAACCAAAGAGAGTCAGTGTGAATCCAATAAAAAAGACATTTCAGTACGGCGAGCATGAAGTTACGCTGGAAACAGGTGAAATAGCACGTCAGGCGGGTGGTGCTGTTTTTGTCAGTATGGCCGAAACCGTAGTAATGGTTAGTGTGGTAGCTGCCAGGGGCTCGGATCGTAAACGCGATTTCTTTCCTCTGACGGTTGACTACCAGGAAAAGACCTACGCGGCGGGCAAGATTCCAGGTGGATTTTTCAAGCGCGAAGGACGTCCAAGCGAAAAAGAAACTTTAACCTGCCGACTCATCGACCGACCCATACGACCATTGTTTCCGAAAGGATTCATGAACGAAACCCAGGTTATTGCGATGGTGGTTTCGATGAACAATGAAATTAACCCGGATATTCTTGCATTGCTAGGGGCCTCCGCGGCAATCTCGATTTCAGGTCTGCCGTTTAACGGTCCGATAGGTGCCGCACGAGTCGGTTACCATGATGGCCAGTACCTGCTCAACCCGACAGCTACCCAACTCGAAGAGTCCGATCTTGATCTGGTTGTTGCAGGCACTGAAAATGCAGTATTAATGGTTGAATCGGAAGCTAATTGTCTTTCTGAAGAAGTCATGCTCGGCTCAGTCATATTCGGACACGAGCAAATGCAAACCGCTATTCAGGCTATAAAAGAATTTTCTGCCGAAGTTAATAAAGAAGCATGGGGTTGGCAAGCGCCTGAGTCTGACGACACGCTCAACGAAAATGTGGGCAGTCAATACGCGGCGGATATCGCCCAGGCTTATACGATCGCCAATAAAATGGAGCGCCAGGATAAGCTCTCGGAAATCCGCTCGGCAGCAGTAGAGGCTCTGGTTAGCGATGACGAAGATTCGCCCGATGAATCCTCAGTACTCGATGCGATTTCAAAGCTCGAAAAAAGCACGGTTCGTAACCGCATAATTGCTGGTGAAAAACGTATCGATGGCCGCGATACCACAACAGTACGACCGATTTCTATTCGTACCGGTGTATTACCCAGAACCCACGGTTCAGTCCTGTTCACCCGCGGTGAAACTCAGGCCATTGTCGTCACTACCCTCGGGACCGGGCGCGATGCACAGCTTATCGATGCTCTGGAAGGCACTCGTAAAGAAAACTTTATGCTGCATTACAATTTCCCTCCCTACAGTGTCGGCGAAGTCGGCCGAGTGGGAACACCCAAGCGTCGCGAAATCGGGCATGGACGACTGGCCAAGCGCGGCGTTCAGGCTGTCATGCCTTCGGTCGATGATTTTCCTTACGTGATTCGGGTTGTCTCGGAAATTACCGAGTCTAACGGTTCATCGTCGATGGCCAGTGTTTGCGGTGCAAGCCTTGCTTTGATGGACGCAGGCGTGCCTCTAAAGGCACCGGTAGCCGGTATCGCCATGGGCTTGATTAAAGAAGGCGATGATTTCGCCGTATTGACCGATATTCTCGGTGATGAAGATCATCTCGGCGATATGGATTTCAAGGTTGCGGGTACCACCGAAGGTATTACCGCATTGCAGATGGATATTAAGATTGACGGTATTACCACCGAAATCATGAGTAAGGCGCTCGAACAGGCGAAAGACGGTCGTATGTTTATTCTCGGCGAGATGGCCAAGGTTCTTAGCGAAGGCCGTGAAGAAATGTCTGAATACGCACCTCGATTGATCACCTTCAAAATCAATCCTGAAAAAATTCGTGACGTAATCGGCAAAGGCGGTTCAACTATACGCGCGATCACCGAAGAAACCGGCGCCACTGTCGAGATCGACGACGATGGCACGGTTAAAATCGCGTCGGTCGAAAAAGCCGCTGGCGAAGAAGCTCGACGTCGTGTTGAAATGGTCACTGCTGATGTTGAAGTTGGCGTTATCTACGAAGGTAAGGTCGCCAAGATTATGGATTTCGGTGCATTCGTAACTATTTTGCCGGGTAAAGACGGTCTGGTGCATATCTCACAGATATCGGACGAACGCGTCGAAAATGTCACCGATAAGTTATCCGAAGGCGATATCATCAAGGTCAAAGTGCTAGAAGTGGATCGACAGGGTCGTATCCGTTTGAGCATGAAGGCTGTGACTGAAGAAGAGGCAGCTACTGTCTAGAACTGGCGAAAAAATAACAAAAAAAGGGAACATGGTTCCCTTTTTTTGTGCCGGGTCGAAAATTAATCACCAAAATTGGAATTAAATCTAACTTCCAGATTATTCCGTTAAGCTTTATTCCCCATTCATATAACCTTTTAGACAATTGATTGTCTGAACAGGGAAGTATGGATAATTTAATTCTGTCTACTCTGGGTAACAGCATTCTGGGCACTATGCTTTTTGCCCTTGCCGCTGCACTGACTTTTTTAATGTTTTACGTGTGGAAGTTTCCATTTGACCATGAAACGTCACACAGCTTTGCGCCGCCGGCTACCATCGTTACCCACCGTCTGCTGGGCTACCTCTATGTTGTGATTTACCTCTACATCATGTGGAACATGGTGCCGAGGTTATGGAGTTATCAAATCGAGCTGCCGGCACGTACCGTGGTGCATCTGACTCTGGGCATTTTGATTGGCGCGCTGCTGGTTATCAAGCTGGCCATCGTACGATATTTCAAGCATATGGAGGCCAGACTGGCGCCAATCCTGGGGAGCGGATTGTTTATTTGTACATTTTTACTGGTTGCCCTGGTATTACCGTTCTCGTTACGCGAGGTGTACCTTGAGAGCTCGGCATTAGGAGACGACTCAATGGTTGAGTCTCGAATCAAACGGGTACGCGACCTACTACCGGCCGCCGGGCTAGAAGATAGAAATTTATTAGACGATCTGGCGTCAAAAAAAGGACTGATTGCCGGCCGTCGAATACTGACAGCGAAATGCGTGCAATGCCACGATTTACGAACTGTATTAGCTCGACCACGTACCCCCAGGGCCTGGCAGCAAACTGTTTCCCGCATGGCTAATCGTTCGACAATTCTAAATCCGATTACCGATGACGACCAATGGTTTGTCACTGCCTACCTGATTGCGGTATCACCCACGCTTCAGGAAACCTTGAAACAGCGTCGCAAAATGGAAGCGATAACGATCAATTCGCAGAAAAACATGGAGTCGGTAGTGAAACTAACCGGAACCGGGGATTCCGAGTATGACGCCGTCGGGGCAAAGAATCTATTCGAGCAAAAATGTTCGCAATGTCATGAACATGAGCAGATCATGCAAGCACCTCCCGAGACCAGATTAGACACTATTGCATTGGTGCAAAGAATGGTCGGCAACGGTTTGACCGCGAACGAGTCGGAGTTAAACACTATTATTCAATACCTGGTGGCAACCTATGTTAAAAAATCGCTGCAACCCGGGCAGCAAAAACCGGACTCCGGGGCAACAAATATCGAGGGCATGGTAACTTATGCGAACAGGCACTGTATCGACTGCCATGGTTCCGGTGGCAAGCATCCAGTGCAACCTGTTTATCCAGTCCTGGCCGGCCAGAATAAGGAATACCTGATGCGGCAATTCAAAGATATAAAGGATGGGATTCGTAATAATAGCCTAACCGCGATGATGCGGGCTATAGTTCAGGATGTTAGTGATGCGGAAATTGAAGTCATTGCCGACTATTTGTCCAGCCAGTAGTACTGGCTCGTGTGTAAATTATTCAGATCGTCAACTTTACAACAACTTAAATACAGTACCGCAGTACGGACACCTGGCTTCGCCACCATTTTCTGAAACGGGTATGTAAACGCGAGGATGCGAATTCCACAGGCTTGAACCTGCTACGGGACAATGTATCGGCAGATCCTCCACTTTAACTTCTATCGTGGTTTTTGCGTTCGGTGCTGAATAGTCGCTTTGATGGGCTGCTGTGTCGGGATTTACCATAATTTCAATCTTATTTAATAAAGGTTAACAAATCGAGATGTTTTTCATTGCGCCCGTGTACCAGGTCGAAATAAGCCGATTGTAATTGCTCGGTGATCGGGCCTCGCGTGCCACTGCCTATAGCGCGGTTGTCGAGTTCTCTTATCGGCGTAACCTCGGCGGCAGTGCCGGTAAAAAATGCCTCGTCGGCGATGTAAACCTCATCGCGGGTAATACGCTTTTCGACAATTTCGAGACCCATATCGGCGGCAAGCATAAAGATTGTCTTGCGAGTAATTCCGTTCAATGCCGAAGTGATCTCGGGGGTAAAGATAGTGCCATCTCGAATCACGAAGATATTTTCACCACTGCCTTCCGCTACATAACCCTCGGGATCGAGTAATAGTGCTTCGTCGTAACCATCGTTAATCGCCTCTCCCAGCGCCATCATCGAATTGATATATTGACCATTGGCTTTTGCCCGGGTCATGGCTATATTGACATGGTGTCGTGTAAATGATGAAGTTTTGATTCGAATACCGTTTTCCAGCGCCTCTTTGCCGAGGTAGGCACCCCATTCCCAGGCGGCGACGATGCAGTGCACACTCAGATTGTCGGCGCGTAGCCCCATTCCCTCGGAGCCGTAAAAACACATCGGACGCATGTAGGCGCTATCAAGATTGTTTTCGCGTACCGCCGCGATTTGGGCGTCGATTAATTGTTGCTCGCTATAAGGTAGCTTCATGCCAAGGATTTTACACGAATCCATCAGTCTTTTAGTGTGTGCCTGAAGCGCGAAAATGGCGGTACCCTGGTCGGCGTGATAAGCCCGTACACCCTCAAAACAACCCATGCCATAGTGCAGCGTGTGGGTTAATACATGTATTTTTGCCTCTCTCCAGGCAATCATTTCACCATCAAACCAGATAAGACCATCACGATCGGCCATTGACATTATATTTTCTCCAGCAGGCCGCTGAAACACTCGTTCCAGCAATTGACAACATGTTCGACTTGCGCCGCGATTACCTCGGATTCAATTTCCGCAGGCTTGTTTTGCAAAACTGTTTCATGCAAGCAACGATGATAAGTCTGATATACATCAGTCAGTTGAAATTGCGAGCTGGTAATAAGTTCTAACCGGAATAATTCGTTAAGCAAGCCAATATTATCGGTATATGAAGCGATCGAAGCAAATTTATTTGCATATAACAAAGTCCAGAATTGCACCATGAATTCAATATCGACCATGCAACCACGCGAGTGTTTAAGATTTTTAAATTCGCCTTCGGGTGGATTTCTGGTTTTATATATTTTGCTGCGCATTTCAAAAATTTCGCCTTGCAGTTTTTTCAGCCTCCGAGGCCTTGTCAAAATTTTGGCACGCAGGTGATTAAACTCGGGCTCAAGTATTGCGCTTCCAGCGACATAACGGGCTCGTATCAACGCCTGGTGCTCCCAGGTCCAGGCCTTGTTTAACTGGTATTGATGGTAAGCCTTGAGTGAAGATACCAGCAGACCCGATGATCCTTCCGGCCTCAGCCTCGAATCGATTTCGTATAGTTTTCCTGAACCTGTCAGAACGCTGGTCATGGAAATAATTTTTTGCGCTAGACGCGCAAAATACATTGAATTATCGATGCATTTGGGCCCTTGCGTTATTTGCTTCTCAGCAGTCGAATTATGCAGGAAAATGATATCCAGGTCGGACTGATAATGCATTTCACGTCCTCCGAGTTTTCCGTATCCAATGATCGCAAACTCTGCGTGCTTGAATGTATCCCCTTGAGTAAAGGCGGGTATTCCATATTGCCCCTGCATTTTATTGCTGGCAAGGTGATAGACTGCCTGCAACACTACCTCGGCCAGTTCAGACAGGTAAAGGCCGACATCGGTGGTGCCAATTTCTTCAGACAGCTCGGCGACCGCGATAACAATCGTCTGCTCGCGTTTGAAAAGTCGTAGCACATCGAGTTCGAGTTCTTCGTCACCAATCACATTGTCGAGCTGTGTTTGTAGATTTTGTTGTAATCTCAGCTGATTGAAAAGTTGCGCAGAATCGCCCGGCTGAATCAGGTGCTCGAGCAGCATCGGATAATTAGCAACTTCCTGTGCTATCCATTCGCTTTTATCGAACAGATTAACCAGTTTTTCGAGCAAGGCGGAATTTTGATGGAGTAATTCGAAATAGACGCTTCTTCCTGCAATCGAGGAAAACAGTTTGAGGAGACGTTCGAATAAGGCTAGCTGTTGATTGCTTTGCACGACTACCTTCAATATTCGTGGTATCAATGTGCTGAATCTTTTTTTCGCTTTCGCCGACATGAAGCTCCAGGCTTTTGAACTGAAAAATAGCATTAGCCTCGCGTTAATTTTATCCGGGCTATTGAGACCGATCGATTGCATATACTCGATCTGGGCAATTTCTGAGGTTTCATCACCAATAGTTTCGCTAATGACTATTTCTGACGAAGTGTCGACCTCTGGTTTAAACAAGTCGGCGAAGTGGACGCTGACATTTTGTCGATGCACCTGTAATTGTTCGTCGACCTCCTGCCAGTTGGAATAGCCCATGGTTGCGGCTATGCGATTTTGCGAGATAGTAGTTTTCGGGCAACTGTGGGTTTGTTCGTCTGCCAGCATCTGGATTTTGTTTTCCAGTTGGCGCAAATATATATAAGCCTCGCGTAAGTCTCCTACAGTTTCGGGTTCAACAAGATGCTGTTTTTGCAGTACCTCGAAGCAGTGGAAAATTTGCGTACTCTGCAGTAGTTTGTTACGGCCACCCTTGAGAATTTGAAATGCCTGTACAAAAAACTCGATCTCCCTGATGCCACCATGACCTAGCTTGATATTGTCCTGCATGGCCCGTGATCTGGCTTGCAGATTGATTTTATCTTTTAAGCCGGCGAGTCCTTCAAACACCCGATAATCATGGTATTTGCGATACACGAATGGTTTTAAAATTGAAGTCAGATGCCTTCGATCAGACTCGTTGCCGGTTAGTACGCGCGCCTTGACCATGGCGTACTGTTCCCATTCGCGTCCGTGCAACTGATAGTAATGTTCAAGCGCGGCATGGCTGAGCGCAACAGGTCCCGAATCACCCCAGGGTCGTAGACGCAGATCGACGCGATAAACAAAGCCATCTTCGGTGGTTTCGGTAAGCAATTGTGTGAATAACCGGGTGACACGGGTAAAGAATTCCTGATGTGTCAGTCGCCCATAACCATCGAGTTCGCCATCGCCAGGGTAGCAGCATATTAAATCGATATCTGAAGAAAAGTTGAGCTCCCGGCCACCGAGTTTGCCCATCGCAATAATGTTCAGTCCAATCTTGTTGCCGTTTTCATCGAGCGGCTGACCATGCTTCGCGACCATACTTTTATGACTGGTTTCGAGGGCCAGATGAATCAGCAGGTCAGCCAGATTGCTGAGATGGCACAGTGTTTCTTGCAGCGAAACTTTTTCGATAACATCAAGATAGATGATCTCGATCAATTTTCGATGGCGTAACTGACGTAGGCTGCGTTTTACTGCTTCGATACCTTGAGTGCTGTCATCGACTGGGTGAAATTGACTTTTGTTGACTTTAAAATTTTTTAAGCTCTGAAGCTGGTGCAGTAGGGTTGGTTCGCGGCAAAGTTGCAGTAGCGCATAGGAACTGGCTATAGCCAATTTTTGAATTTTAAATTGAAAATCTTTACTGAACTGACTGTCGCCGGATTGCAATTCAGGCAAAAGTTGTAACCAATGATACCGGTCGTCCTGCAATAGTGGGTGTAACGATAAATTCGGGTTCATATGGGTCTTTATTTAAATGCAAATGAGAAATATTATTATTTACATTTGCATAAAATTATATTAATATTGGCTTGTATTTAAAGAAGTCATTCTATTTTAATTTCTAAACTCAGGGTTTATATATTATGTGCAAAAATTATATCCCCATTGTAAGCGCCTTAGTGGCCATATGTGTATCCTTAAATTCGCAAGCCGCAGAGGTAAATATCTACTCTGCACGCAAGGAAAACTTGATTAAACCGCTACTGGATCAGTTTAGTACTGAGACAGGTATTGAAACCAATTTAATTACTGCCAGTGCGGATAAATTACTCACCCGTATGATAAATGAAGGCCGCAATACGCCAGCAGATATCCTTATTACCGTCGATGCAGGCAGGTTATATCGTGCCAGGCAGGCAGACATTTTTCAGCCGATAAGTAGCAAAAAAATCGAAACAATCGTGCCGTCGAACCTGCGTGATGTGGATAATTACTGGGTCGGCCTGTCTCAACGAGCGAGAGTAATATTTTATGCAAAGGATCGGGTTAAACCCGAACAGTTATCCACTTACGAAAACCTGGCGCATGCGCAATGGAAGAAACGTATCTGTATTCGTGGCTCGGGTAATATTTATAACCAGTCCCTGGTAGCGTCGATGATCGCGGCCGATGGCAAGAAGGCGACCCAGCAATGGGCGCAGGACCTGGTAGGTAATTTTGCCCGGGCACCTAAAGGCGGTGATCGTGACCAGATCAAAGCCGCTGCCGCGGGGCAATGCGATATTGCGGTCGCCAATACCTATTATTATGGCAAAATGCTGGAAAATAAAAAAGATTCAGGTCAGGTTGAGGCGGCAGAAAAAATGGCCATATTCTGGCCTAATCAAAATGGACGCGGTGCCCATGTCAATATCAGTGGGGCAGGAATTAGCAAGTATTCTAAAAACCGTGATAATGCGGTTCGATTACTCGAATTTTTCCTCAGTCCAGAAGCCCAGGCCTGGTACGCCAGTGTTAATTACGAGTACCCGGTTAGCGCGAATGCGAAAATCAGTGGATTGTTAGCCACCTGGGGACCATTTAAGGCGGATGTAATTAATCTGTCAAAACTGGGCGAGCTAAATGCCGAGGCGGTTAAAACCATGGATAGAGCCGGTTGGAAATAAAGTTATACAATGTGTCCAGGAGTCTGTCGGACTCCTGGGCCAAAAGGAACATAATTTTCAACAAACTATTGCCAGTGAAAAAGGTGCGGATTACTATTCGCACTTTTTCTATTTGGGCAACAGTGCAAATATAGAATGAGTAGTTCGGAAATTCGAAACTTACGACCCCTGCTGCCGAGTTGGTGGCAGCCTGGTATATTGCTCACCGCACTGATATTCAGTATCCCGGTTTTAACTATCGCGAGTTTTTTATTACAGCCATCGGGTGACGTCTGGCAGCATTTGGTCGACACGGTATTAACCGATTATTTGCTCAATTCCGCACTGCTAATGATAGGCGTGGCCCTCGGTACGCTATCGATGGGTGTCATCTGTGCCTGGCTCACCAGCCTGTGCCAGTTTCCCGGAAAAAAACTGTTTGTCTGGACCCTGTTACTGCCGTTGGCAATGCCTGCATACATTATTGCCTATACCTATACAGGCATGTTTGACTTTGCCGGGCCGGTACAAACTCAAATTCGTGACTGGACCGGGTGGGGATACGGTGATTATTATTTTCCCGAGGTGCGTTCACTGGGTGGTGCGATCGCCATGCTATCGCTGGTACTTTATCCTTATGTATATTTGTTGGCGCGAGCTGCTTTTCTGGAGCAATCGGTTTGTGTGATTGAGGTCAGCCGTACGCTCGGCTGCAGTGCCTGGTCGAGTTTTTACCGGGTCGCGCTACCGCTGGCGCGTCCGGCTATTGTGGCGGGCCTCTCGCTAGCACTGATGGAAACCCTGGCGGATTATGGAACGGTTTCCTATTTCGGACTCGGGGTTTTTACTACCGGTATATTTCGCACCTGGTTTGGTCTGGGTGATAGCACAGCGGCCGCCAAGCTGGCCGCTATATTACTGCTATTTGTATTCGCTCTGGTGGTGATCGAGCGTTGGTCGCGTCACCGCGCCCAGTATCACCACACCACCAATCGTTATCGGCAATTGCCACAGTACCGACTTACCGGTTTTCGTGCATTCATGGCATTTCTCGGCTGTTTATTACCGCTTTTATTTGGATTTATATTACCTGCATTTCAATTAAGTCTCTGGGCGCTAGATACCTACGCGATTATGATCGATGCGTCGTTTATCAGACTCACGGTTAATACGATATTACTCGGTCTTTCTACCGCGGTGCTGGCAGTCTTGCTCGCACTATTTCTCGCTTACGGTAAGCGTGTGCTGGCCAATAAACTGGTGTTTGCGTCAGTCCGCGTGGTGGCTACCGGCTATGCGGTGCCGGGTACAATTATTGCGGTCGGGGTGATCATCCCATTGGCCTGGTTTGACAATACACTGGACGCCTATATGCGAGACCGGTTTGAAATATCGACGGGTTTGCTCCTCAGCGGCACTCTGTTTGCGGTTATGTTTGCTTATCTGGTTCGTTTTCTAGCGGTATCGATTCAAGCGGTCGAGTCGGGGCTGGTTAAAATCAGGTTTTCAATGGATGAAGCAGCGAGATCACTGGGCTATAAACCGATGGAAACTTTGTTTAAGATTCACCTGCCGTTGATGAAAGGCTCGGTGCTCACTGCGTTACTGATCGTTATTGTCGATGTCATGAAAGAGTTGCCGGCAACATTAATTTTACGCCCGTTTAATTTTAATACGCTGGCTGTGCGTGCCTTCGAACTGGCGTCTGACGAACGCCTGGCTGATTCGTCGACCGCAGCGCTGATGATTGTTGTGGTCGGACTGTTACCTGTTATTCTATTGAGTAAGAGTATTTCCAGTTCAAGGGCCGGTTCGTGACTTCCCAACTAGATATCGAAAATCTGAGTGTAAGCTATGACGACTATCAGGTACTAAACCAGATATCGTTTTCGATACAGCCAGGGAAAATAGGTTGTTTTCTCGGCCCGAGCGGCTGTGGCAAGACCACTGTGCTAAGAGCTATAGCCGGGTTTGAGCCGGTACTTGGCGGTCGAATATTGATCGAACAGGTAGAGGTCAGTACAAGCCATTACAGGGTCGCACCAGAAAACCGCAATATAGGTATGATATTCCAGGATTTTGCCTTATTTCCCCATCTGTCGGTGGCGCACAATATTGGTTTCGGATTAAAATCATGGAGTTCTAAACAACGGGCGGCACGCGTCCAGGAATTGCTCGCGATTACCGGAATGCTGGCTTATGGCCAGGCTTATCCGCATCAGTTGTCGGGTGGGCAGCAGCAGCGTGTTGCCCTGGCGCGCGCAATGGCTCCACAACCCGGTTTGTTACTAATGGATGAACCTTTTTCAAGTATGGATGTTGATTTGCGCGAGCAGCTTGCACGCGAGGTGCGCAATATTCTTAAACAGGAAAATATCACTGCGATCCTGGTAACGCATGATCAGAACGAAGCATTTGCAGTTGCGGATACTATCTGTGTCATGAACGAAGGCAGAATACAGCAACAGGACAGCGGCTATAATCTTTATCATCGCCCGGCGAATCGTTTTGTGGCGGATTTTATAGGGCAGGGGGTGATTATTCCTGCGACAGTAGAGAACCAGTATTCGGTTCATACTGAACTGGGATCTATCAAGGGAACGGTACCAATTAACAGCAAAGCGGGGGCGGCAGTAGACGTGCTGATTCGTCCCGATGATGTCATCCATGACGATAAATCCAGTGAAACCGCAATTGTCGTTGACAAGTCTTTTCGCGGCGCTGACTTCCTCTATTTTCTTCGCATGGACAGCGGGATTGAAGTATTATGCCTGGCGCCCAGTCACCACAATCACAAGATAAACGAACGTATCGGCATTCGTCTAAATGTCGATCATTTAGTCACTTTTGAGCGGGCTAGCCCGCATATTGCACGAAGGCGGTAACGACTTACGATATTTATGATTAATTTCAAACAATTAGGCACGAAAATCATGAATAATGAAAAATACAGTTTGTACCTGAACGAAGTCAGGAAAAATCTGGCGATCAATCAACCTTGTTTGCCAGATTTCCCCTGAGCTTCGTCCCCTTCATGCAATATGCGGGCTAGTTAAATGTTAACCAAAATAATTTTAACCTTATTGGTAATCGTGGGTTGCTTTTGGTTGGCATCTTCAAAACGTGTACAAAACCAACAACCGATGCTGGTCATAGCCAGTAAAAAAGACCAACAACGCAAGGCATTGCTGCGGCGCGGCGCCTATTTGTTTATGTTTTTCATGGTGCTCGCTGCCGCGGCGATGTTTTATATTGAGATTTCAGAGGGTTACGCGACTGTGACAGTACACGTGATCAATACTCAAACCGGCGCAAGAAGCAGTTACCAGGCACGACGTGAGGATGTGCAGGCTAGCAGTTTTACTACAGTCGACGGGCGTAAAGTGTATGTTGCCGGTATAGAACGCATTGAAGTTGAATCGCCTTAATGGGCGCCCCTGGTTCTGAGTAGAATTTCTAAAACCAGGGAATCCGGTTAACCCGCATATTGCATGAAGGGGACGAGGCTCAGGGGAAATCTGGCAAACAAGGTTGATTGATCGTCCGCGGATGCATAGCCATAGCTATGCATCAAGGGGGATCGATCAAGATTGTCATCCATATTTTTCCTGACTTCGTTCAGGTACAAACTGTATTTTTCATTATTCATGATTTTCGTGTCTAATTGTTTGAAATTTAATATAAATTTCATAAGTCGTTACCGCCTTCGTGCAATATGCGGGTTAACCCAATCTGGTTTTTAATGCCTCTACTACCTGATTGCTATCTGATCCCTGAATAGTTAACAACAGGCCTTCGTCACGATAAAAATCAATCAGCGGTGCGGTTTGCTCTGCATATACCTGTAGACGGTTCAGGATTGCTTCTTCGGTTTCGTCGTCGCGTTGTACGATATCACCACCGCATACATCGCAAATACCTTCTACTTTCGGCGGTTTGGATTTGACGTTGTAAATTTCACCGCATTGCGTACAGGTGCGACGTGTCGACAGGCGATCGATGATAACGTCTCTCGGAACATCGAGTTCGAGCGCAGCGTCGAGTTTTTCACCCATATTTTCCAGCAGCACTTTTAATGCCTTGGCCTGCGGAATAGTCCGCGGGAACCCGTCGAGCAGATAACCGGCTTTGCAATCATCCTGTTTCAGCCTTTCCTCCATGATACCCATAATCAAATCATCGGTGACCAGATCACCAGCTTTCATGGTAGCCTCGGCCTGTATTCCGAGGTCGGTTCCAGCGGCAATCGCGCTGCGCAAAATATCGCCGGTCGATATTTGTACCGAACCGTCATATTGAGTTAATACTTTGGCAATAGTGCCTTTACCTGCACCAGGCGGTCCCAACAGGATAATTTTCATTCTAGTTTTCCTAATCTGTTTTTCATGATCTGCGGATAATCCCATTTTCCGCATTTAGGCGGTTATAGCAAATCGAAGTTCTTAATCTATGTATTATCGCCTTGTAGAGTGACTGTCAAATGACGACACTGCGGACTGGTTCGGTGTTCCCACAGGTAGATGCCCTGCCAGGTGCCCATTGCCAGGTTTCCATCGTAAATCGGGATACTGATTTCACTTTGAGTCAATATCGATCGAATATGGGCCGACATATCGTCGGGTCCTTCCTGGTCGTGCAGGTAGGCAGGATCGCCGTCTAGCACTAATTTGGAAATATAGGTTTCCAGATCTTTGCGTACATTGCTGTCGGCGTTTTCGGTGATGATTAGCGATGCACTGGTATGTTGAATAAAGATATGGCACAGGCCAGTTTTAATACCCGATTTACCGATGAGTTGTTTTGTCTCAGGGGTTATATTTATTGTTGCTCTTCCTTGTGTTTGAATGGATGTTTGATATTGTTTAATCATGTTAGTTACTATTTTTGTCATTCCTGTAGAGTATAAGGAATCCTCTGGCAAAGGAGAATTGAAATGAATTTAACCACTCGCTACTGTCTCTGGGTATTATTACCTCTACTGTTACATACTACGAGCTTGCTGGCTTCAGATTTAGACAAGGAAAAAAGATGGGCTGATCAAATTGTAGATTCGATACTGGATGGTGATCCAGTCTGGTTGGTGGCCGATGATCACAAGTTTTTATCGATTTTCACCCAGGCGGATAATGATTCCAGCGAAAATGCGTTAATCGTAATGCACGGCATTGGGGTCCATCCGAACTGGGATCAGGTGATTCGACCGATACGAGTTGAAATGACGACCCATGGCTGGAACACGCTGTCGATCCAGATGCCGGTGCTGGCTAATGATGCCACACCAGAGGACTATGCGAAGTTGTTTCCCGAAGTGATACCTCGTATTAATGCTGCATTACAGTATTTAAAATCCTACGGCAGCCAAAAAATCGTCTTCGTCGCACATAGCATGGGGTCGTCAATGAGCGCTTATTATCTAGCCAGAAATAGCGATGAGGCCATCAAGGGGTTAGTAGCGATAGGTATGAACGGTGCGGCGGTATTTTCCGAACTGGTGAAGCTAGAATCCGTCAGGGTACCAATATTGGATTTGTTTGGTAGTGATGATCTGCCCCTGGTACTGGGAAATCGGCTGAATAAAGCCAGGGCAGCGCAATTGGGTGGAAATCTAATGTTTCAGCAGCGCGTAATCGAAGGCGCGAATCACTTCTTTGACGATAAAAATGACGAATTGATCGATGCAGTCAATGACTGGTTGAAGATGCTTCCTTAGGGGGAAATAAGCGATATTTTTTGCGTTTTATCCGATTCGTTAAACTCGGGTATCAAAATTGTCGGTGAAGGTGTTTCGTCACTGGTTTGTGGATAGTCGAGTGTGAAATGTAATCCACGGCTTTCTTTACGCAACATTGCCGAACGAATAATCAACTCGGCGACTACGACCAGGTTACGAAGTTCCAGCAAGTCAGGTGATATCTTATAGTTACCGTAATAATCGTTGATCTCACGTTTTAGAAGTTGAGTTCGGTTCAATGCCCGCTCGAGTCGTTTGTTAGTGCGCACGATGCCGACATAGTCCCACATGAATCGGCGCAATTCATCCCAATTATGGGCGACCACAATATCTTCATCCGAATCGGTTACCTGCGATTCATCCCAATAGGGGAGCCCATGGTGCTTGAACCTGGTAGATAAGGAGGAACTGATATGTTCGGCTGATGAACGCGCAAATACCAGACACTCGAGTAGTGAATTACTCGCCATACGATTGGCACCGTGCAGCCCGGAATAGGTCACCTCGCCTACGGCGTACAGATTTCCCACATCAGTTTGGCCATTGGTGTCAATCATAATGCCACCGCAGGTATAATGTGCCGCTGGTACTACGGGTATCGGTTCACTTGTAATATCGATATCGAACTTACGGCAGCGCTGATAAATAGTCGGAAAATGCGATTTGATAAAACCCCGGCTTTTGTGGCTGATATCCAGGTATACGCAGTCTATACCAAGCCTTTTCATCTCATGGTCGATCGCCCTTGCGACTATATCTCTCGGTGCCAGTTCTGCGCGTTTATCGAAACGATGCATGAATCGCTCGCCATTGGGCAAGCATAATATTCCACCCTCACCGCGAACCGCTTCCGAGATCAGAAACGACTTCGCTTCCGGGTGGTAGAGGCAAGTAGGATGAAACTGAATAAACTCCATATTTGCTACCCGGGCGCCTGCTCGCCACGCCATCGCAATGCCGTCGCCGGTGGATCCGTCCGGATTACTCGTATAAAGATAGACTTTGCTGGCTCCGCCAGTCGCCAGCACTATTTTTTGGGCTGAAAATACGTCGACATGCTGATTGTTTCGATTGAGCGCATACAGCCCCTTACATTGCCCCTGTGTGCAAATGAGATCGATTGCTATATGTTGGTCGAATATTGTGATATTGCAGTGTTCATGCACATGGGCATTTAAGGTTTGTTGCAGCGCCTTGCCAGTGGCGTCGTCCGCGTGCACGACGCGGCGTTTGCTGTGTCCACCCTCGCGAGTTAAATGGAAGCCACTATCGCTTAGTTCCTGCCTGTCCCTGGTGAAGGGCATGCCAAGATCGGCTAGCCACTGGATATTTTTTTTGCCGGCAGCTGCGGTAAATGACACCACCTTCTCATCACACAGGCCGGCACCGGCGATCATGGTGTCTTCGGTGTGTTGTTCGACGCTATCATCCGGTTCCAGGACCGCTGAAATCCCGCCCTGCGCAAAATAACTCGAGTACTGCTCGGAACTATTTTTCGCTAATATTGCTACCGAGGTAGATGTTGGCAAGTGCAGGGCGGTCGATAATCCGGCTGCTCCCGAACCAATGATAACGACATCAAAATTAAATTGTTTACTCATGCTCAACAAGGAGTTTTAAATTTCATAACGGATTATATCGAAATTTAGATCGACACATGAACTAATAACACGGCATAGAAATAATAATCGGAGTAAAATTAGAGTTTAATATGCCTATGGCATCAGTCCTGGCATTTTCGAAAATACCAGGACTGAACTTTTGACTATATAATCAGTCTTTATTCCGGGCGCAGGAAAATAAATTATTGTTATAGGCGACAAGCGTGGAGTGACGTAGTTGCGCTCGCATGAGCAGGTCGCGTCGAATAACAATATGTTCGATATCTTTGGCGCGTGTGCGTTGCGAAAACAATATTAAGGGTCTTAAATGGGGACGAATCTGCTTGATGCAGAGCTGGTAAAAAGGGTACAGGCGGGAGATAAGGCTGCGTTTGATATTCTAGTACAAAAATATCAGCATAAAGTAGTGAACCTGATCAATCGATTTGTGTCTGACCAGACAGAATGTTACGACATCGCACAGGATGCCTTTATAAAAGCCTACCGTGCGATTGGGAATTTTCGGGGTGACAGCCAGTTTTATACCTGGCTTTACCGCATCGCCGCCAATACAGCGAAGAATCACCTCGCATCGAGAGCACGTAAGTCGCCGGCTTATACGGTTGATGTTGAGGATGCCGAGCATTTTGAGGGTGAGTCGGGATTAAAAGAGTATACAACTCCTGAAAATTTGCTGCTCTCGGAGGAGATTGAGCAAACTATATATAAAGCGATCGAAGATTTACCTGATGATCTCAAATCAGCGATTACGTTGAGAGAGATCGAAGGATTGAGCTATGAAGAAATAGCCGAAGTAATGGATTGTCCTATCGGCACGGTTCGATCCAGGATATTTCGCGCACGGGATGCAATTGATAAGGAACTTAGACCACTATTAGAGTGACTAAGTAGGGATAGAATTTAACAACCTTTAGCCACGAGTAGTTTTATGACTGAGAAGCAGGATAAAATATCTTTTCTACTGGATGAATATTCGGGTGATGAACAGAGCAAAGCCGTTCTTGACGAAGTCGAGAGCGATGTCAATCTGCAATATAAAATGCGCCGATATCAAATGATTGGCCAGGTAATGCGTCACGAATTACCCCGACAAATTAATCCTGATTTCAGTGCTAATGTCATGGCGCAAATTGGTCAAATCGAAAATTCCACCAATGTACCTGACAGTAGTGACGCTGGAATTGAAAACAGACAATCGGTCTGGACCTGGTCATTTATGAAACCTTTCGCCGGAATGGCAGTCGCCGCTTCGGTAGCGCTGGTGTCAATTACGCTATGGCAATCTTCGAGTGTGGATATTAATTCTGAACAGGCTACTGAACAAATAGTTAGCTCTGATCAGTTTAGCGTTGATCAGCAGAAAATCGAACGCCTGGCCAGTCAGTCAGTCCAGACTAACGCGGTACCCGTGTTTTCGTCTTTAGGCAATGGTTTGCGCTGGAAGATCGACAACAACGCCCCGGCATTGCAACAAAAATTGAACGCCTATTTGGTGAATCACACGGAATATTCGAATTCGATGCAGGGATTGATATCCCAGGCCAGGGTCGCCGGGTTTGACGCACAAAAGAAATCGGACAGTCGATAATTGAATTTTATGTCTAGATATTTTTTTCTTTTCTTGGTTCTGTTGCCGGGTATCACATCCGTATCGGCGAATCCGGGGATAGAGTGGATTGAGAAAATGTCCTATTCAATGCGTAACTTGAGTTATGCCGGAAATTTTGTATACCTGCACGAAAATCAGCTCGAAAGTATGTCGATTCTTCATATAAAAGATGAATTCGGTGAAAGAGAGAGACTGTTTTCACTAAACGGTGAGGCACGCGAGGTCATTCGCGACAATAAAAATCTGACCTGTATATGGCCGGATAGCCGGAAGGTGGTAGTAGATAATTCACGCCAAAATGCATTTTCTCCGCTGTTTATACCAGATGATATAGCTAAAATTAGCAAATTCTATGATATTAGCATTCTCGATGGGGATCGGGTTGCTGGGCATGACTCTGTAATTGTGAATATCGAACCTAAAGATCAATTCCGCTATGGACTCAAGCTATGGATAAATTCAAGCAACGGCCTGTTGCTAAAATCAAATTTGATCAATGAGCAAAATGAAGTGGTCGAGCAGGTCATGTTTACCAATATCGAAGAGCTGAGTAAAAGCGATCAATTACATTTAATTACTATGCCGGAGCTTGACGACAGTTTTTCGCTGATTAGATATCACAGCGGAGATGCTTCCGGATATCTTGAGGTTGATATGATATGGCAGTTTTCCAACCTGCCCGATGGTTTTAGGCAGGAATCAGCGTTAAAAAGAAGGGTTGCTGACACGGACCGTTTTATTCAACAAATGGTTTATACCGATGGGCTGGCTTCTTTGTCAGTATTTATCGAAAAGCAAACAGCGCAAACACTCCCGGGTGAGACTTCGATGGGGGCCGTAAACGGATTTATCCGTATAATAGACAATTATTCGGTAACGGCGATAGGTGAAGTTCCGGCAATTACAGTACGGCTGATGGCCGAGTCGGTTGCTTACCAAGAGCCCTGATTTGGTCTGCCCATTGCGGCGTATATTCGCACTGGGCTGACGTCCGGCAATAAAATACTGTCGAAGCCAGTGCCGATTAGCACTATAATCCTAGTATGGTTGAAGAACAGGCTATCGTAACAGGGCTCGACGGAGATCTGGTCATGATCCAGATGCTACGCCATAGCGCCTGTAATCATTGCGAACTCAATAGCGGGTGCGGTACAGGAGCCATCGGGCGTTTGCTTGGTCACCGAAGCAAGCCACTGACTATCAGAAATAAATTTAATCTGAAACCAGGTGACAGAGTTCTATTAGGAATGCCGGACAGGGCTTTTTTAAGGGCGAGCCTATTGATTTACGGCCTGCCATTAGCGGGATTAATAGGCGCTGGCCTGGTGGCTCAATGGGCTTTTCCCGGGTCTGAATTACATGTATTTATTTTTTCAGCGGCTGGATTTATTGCAGGATTGTCATCATCGAGTCTAATCGCTAAAAACCATTTTTCGCAACAATTTAATCCGAAAATTCTTCAGGTTGATGGTGAACCAAAAAATTGATTGTCGGTCTTATGGATGTGAAATTATTAATCTTCAAAGGTACAAAAAATGAAATTTTATAACAACTACATTTTCCGTTTTATTTTGATCACGGTGTTGAGTGTGCCGGTAGTGGTGCAAGCTGCGCTACCGGAATTTACCCGGATTGTCGATGCGGCGAAAGACTCTGTAGTCAATATCAGTACTAAAACTAAAGCACGAAAAAGCAAGTCTATTGATAGCCCCTCGATTCCAAACTTACCGGAAGACTCGCCGTTCGGAGAATTATTTGAGAAATTTTTTGATCGCGAAAATCCCCACGAAAGGAGGCGTGAGGCGCAGTCGCTCGGTTCAGGATTCATTATTTCGAAAGACGGCTATATTCTGACCAACCATCATGTCATTGCAGGTGCCGACGAGGTTATTGTTCGGCTTAGTAGTCGCGAAGAGTACGTGGCTAAAATCATAGGTTCCGATGAGGCCGCCGATGTTGCGGTACTGAAAGTAGAAGCCGACGATTTACCGACCCTGAAATTTGGCGATTCGGATGATCTCAAGGTAGGTGAATGGGTACTGGCTATTGGTTCGCCATTTGGATTTGACCATTCTGTCACCGCGGGTATTGTCAGCGCCAAAGGTCGCAGCCTGCCCGGCGACAACTATGTTCCATTCATACAGACCGATGTTGCTATTAATCCGGGTAATTCGGGGGGGCCATTATTCAACCTCGACGGTGAAGTTGTCGGTATAAATTCCCAGATATACAGTCGCACCGGCGGTTTCATGGGGTTGTCTTTTGCCATCCCGATTGAAATGGCAGTCGATGTCGCCAACCAGATCAAGGAAACTGGTCGTGTTTCACGAGGTTGGCTTGGCGTTTTAATTCAAGAAGTGACGCGTGAGCTGGCGGAATCTTTCGGCATGGATAATCCCCAGGGAGCATTGGTTGCCAAAGTACTGGATAACAGCCCAGCTGAGGATGCAGGCTTCCAGGTCGGTGACGTGATTATTGAATTCAATGGTAAGAAAGTAATGCGTTCGAGCAGTTTGCCGCCACTGGTAGGTCGATCGGCAGTTGGTAAGGATGCGAAAGTTACGATCATCCGTAATCGCTCTCGCGAGCAAATTAAGGTAAGGATTGCCGAGCTCCCGACTTCGATGAAACAGGCTTCTTTCACACCTGAGGACGATGACGATGATAAACCGCTTGAAATATCTGCACTCGGTATGAACGTAATCGAATTGTCAAACTCGGCAAAGAAGAAACTCAAGCTTCAGTCCGGCGTTGAAGTAAGTGAGGTTGGCGAAACTGGTTCCGCTCGAGACGCTGGTATCCAAAAGGGCGATGTAATCGTTATGATCGATAATGTAGCTGTGGATTCGATAGATGATTTCGATGCAATCACCGAAGAACTGAAGTCTGGTAAATCGGTGGCATTATTGGTTCAGAGACGATCCGGTCCGGTATTTCTGGCTATTCGTCCCGAAGACACATAAGTACAAAGATAATTATTCTAACTTGGAGTTTGATTTTTATTATCGAGAGGACTGCCATCTTTGCGATGCAATGCGCAAATCGTTAGTGGTTTTCAACCGTAACCGACAACCGATACACTGGCGAGAAATCGATATCGATCGAGATGTTAATTTGATACGCCAATACGATGCCCAGGTTCCTGTTCTCTGTTATGGGGAGCAGGAAATCTGCCACTATTTCTTCGATGAAAAAGCAGTCCTTGCCGTATTGAACTAGCCCGCATATTGCACGAAGGCGGTAACGACTTATGATATTTATGATTAATTTCATACAATTAGGCACGAAAATTATGAATAAGAAAAATACAGTCTGTATCTGAACGAATTACTGCGGGCTTCCTGCCCTCCGTCCTTCGGGCCAGCGGAGCTGTTCAAATTCGTTCCAGACGAATTAGTCAGGAAAAATCTGGCTGCCAATCTTGATCGATCCCCCTTGATCCATAGCTACGGCGATGCATCGGCGGGTGATCAATCAACCTTGTTTGCCATATTTCCCCTGAGCTTCGTTCCCTATCATGCAATATACGGGCTAGTACCTGCGTAATAAATCTTGCCGCAGATTTATGCGAAAATAATTATTCCCCCTGAAAGCGAGAGCCGGCAGTATTATTGAGGCATTAGTTTTTCTGCTTTTTGCTGTTGATTTGCCTTGGATTACCGTAAACTTCGCGGGTTTTTATCGGGGCTCTGGGGTTAACCTCTCGCTCCGATCTATCCAAAACTGCAATCCTCCAGGGGAAAAATTCATCGATGCGGATGAAAAATATACGAAATTTTTCGATCATCGCCCATATCGACCACGGCAAGTCGACTCTGGCTGATCGTTTTATTCAGTTATGCGGCGGCCTGAGTGAGCGAGAAATGGGAAACCAGGTACTGGATTCGATGGATCTGGAACGAGAGCGTGGTATTACTATTAAGGCGCAAAGCGTATCGCTTAATTACAAGGCAAAGGATGGTGAGACCTATACATTAAACTTTATCGATACCCCGGGCCATGTCGATTTTTCGTATGAAGTGTCGCGTTCGCTTGCCGCCTGTGAAGGAGCACTACTTATCGTCGATGCGTCACAGGGTGTGGAAGCGCAAAGTGTCGCAAATTGCTATACGGCCATCGATCTTGATCTGGAAGTGATTCCGGTATTGAATAAAATTGATTTGCCCGCAGCTGACCCTGATCGGGTCAAGTTGGAAATTGAGGAAATTATCGGGCTTGATACTTCCGAGGCAATTAAAATAAGCGCCAAGACAGGAGTTGGTATCGAAGATTTGCTTGAGCAGATTATCGAATTGATACCGGCGCCGCATGGGGACGCCTCGAATAGGACCCAGGCCTTAATTATCGATTCCTGGTTCGATAATTATGTCGGTGTCATTACACTGGTGAGGGTGGTAGAGGGTAGTATTCGACCGCGCCAGAAAATTCGAATGATGTCCACCGGTCGTGAATATATGGTGGAAAAAGTCGGTATTTTTACACCTAAACGAAAACAGACTGCACAGTTACAGGCAGGTGATGTTGGTTTTATTATATCTGGCATCAAGGATATCGAGTCGGCCAAAGTCGGTGATACTATAACCTTGAGTCAGGACCCTGCGCATGCGGCACTCGCTGATTTTAAGGAGATTCAACCCAGGGTGTTTGCAGGCATGTTTCCGATCAGTTCGGATGATTACGAAAACTGCCGGGAAGCGCTGAAAAAACTCAAATTGAACGATGCCGCATTGCATTTCGAACCCGAAACATCACAGGCGCTCGGTTTTGGATTCCGATGCGGGTTTCTGGGTATGTTGCATATGGAAATTGTGCAGGAGCGGCTGGAACGTGAATACGATCTGGACTTGATTACTACAGCTCCGACTGTAATTTATCAGATCGAAACCACCGCAGGTGAAATTGTCGAAATTCATAATCCGGCTGATTTACCGGCAGTGAACAAAATTAATGAAATCAGGGAACCGATCATACAGGCAAATATACTGCTGCCGGAAGAATATATAGGTTCCGTGATTTCGTTGTGCATCGAAAAACGCGGAATTCAAAAAGATATGCAGTATATTGGCAACCAGGTTTCACTGGTATTTGAATTACCTTTAAGTGAGGTAGTGCTCGACTTTTTTGATAGGCTGAAATCTGTCAGCCGCGGCTATGCTTCTTTTGATTATGAGTTACTACGATTTGAGGCATCAAACCTGGTAAAGCTCGATGTATTGATCAATGGCGAGAAAGTGGATGCCCTGTCCTTGATAGTACATCGTGATAACGCTGATTATCGCGGACGAGAACTGGCGTCGAAGATGAAGGAATTGATTCCGAGGCAAATGTTTGATGTCGCTATACAGGCGGCAATAGGGTCTAATATCGTCGCACGCACCAATGTAAAGGCGTTACGAAAAAATGTGACCGCAAAATGTTATGGCGGAGACGTATCAAGAAAGAAAAAATTGTTGGAAAAACAAAAAGCTGGTAAAAAACGCATGAAACAGGTTGGAAGCGTTGAAATTCCGCAGGATGCATTTCTGGCCGTATTAAAGGTCGATAGTTGAGGAAATAAGTTTAATGGTTCATTTTGATTTTGAATTGTTGCTGGTCGTAGCAACAGCGTTAACTGGTTTGATCTGGTTAATCGACGCATTGTTTTTTGCGGGATCGCGCCAGCAGGCAGCGACCAGCAAAACCCTGCCTGATCCAATTTTAATAGAATATTCGAAATCCTTTTTCCCGGTATTGCTGGCGGTCATGGTACTGCGATCATTTTTGTATGAACCATTTCGTATACCCTCAGGGTCTATGATGCCAACCCTGTTGGTTGGCGATTTTATACTGGTTAATAAATATGACTATGGAGTGCGCTTGCCGGTTATCCATAATCGGGTTACCGATGGGGTAAAACCGAAACGCGGCGACGTGGCAGTATTTCGTTATCCGGAGGATGAATCACTGGATTATATTAAGCGCATCATCGGATTACCCGGGGATCATATTAAATATTATAATAGACGTTTAACGGTTAATGGCAGGGCCGTCAGTATAGCTTTTGACCACAAGTACAAGGGTCTGGGCACTAGCGAAAACATGATGAATAACGGGGGTTGTGATAAATTGAATGCAGCCTGCGATGTTTTTGTTGAGAATTTCGATCAGTCGGGTTACACCGTGATGACCAACCAGGATGTTCGATATACCTTTGATGGCGAGATTTTCGTGCCGGAAGGTCAATATTTCGTCATGGGTGATAATCGAGACCACAGTAACGATAGTCGTTTTTGGGGATTCGTTCCCGAGGAAAATTTGGTCGGGAAGGCTGTTATGATATGGATGCACTGGGATTGGCGCGAAGGCGGTAGTGGACTGGGTTTATCCAGAATAGGGACACGTATTTCAGATTGAGGTGATGATAATGAACAACATAACAAGTATAGGGCGCCGGCAACATGGACTGTCATTCGTGGCTTGGATGGCATTAGTCGCTATTTTTGGTCTTCTCATCCTTTCCTTCTTTAAGTTATTTCCGATATACAATGAATATTTCACCATTCAGTCAGTCATTTCAGGACTTGGTCAAGATCAAAAAATTGATTTCAAATCCAAGCGTGCTATCTTGGATTCGTTGAAAAAACGCTTAGCCATCAACGAGGTTTATTCGATCAAGGCCGAACATGTGACGATAGAACGTAAAGACGGTAAAACTACGATAACAGTCACTTATGAAACGCAGCGTCCGTATATTGGCAATCTGTTTATAGGCGGTAATTTTACCACATCAGTAGTGATTGATCGGTGAAACTGGATAAAATTCAAACTATCTTAGATTATCAATTCAAACATTTAGATTTACTCGAACAGGCACTTACCCACCGCAGTTATTCCCGCAACAATAATAACGAGAGGCTGGAATTTCTCGGTGATAGTGTGCTCAACCTGGTTATTTCACAGCACATCTACCAACGCCAGCCTGGGGCTGATGAGGGTGAATTGAGTCGCATACGTTCTTCTCTGGTGAAGCAGGAAGCGCTCGCCCGGGTAGCCCGTGATATGGGTCTCGGTGACTTTATCTATCTGGGTGGTGGCGAATTAAAAAGTGGCGGGTTTCGCCGATCGTCCATCCTCTCTGATACGCTGGAAGCAATCATCGGCGCGATATATCTGGATAGTGGCTTCGAATTCGCACAAAATACTGTCCTTTTTTTATACCGGGATTATTTGCGAACTTTACCCGATACCGATACGCTCAAAGACGCCAAAACTCGATTACAGGAATACCTGCAATCCAAGCAATTAGATTTACCCGAATACACGGTGACAAAAACAATGGGCAAATCTCACGACCAGGTTTTTACGGTCACCTGTAGTGTCGAGTTGTTGCAGTTGCAAAGCAGCGGAACCGGATCTAGTCGTAAAAAAGCAGAGCAAGATGCCGCTAAAAAAGCACTGGATCAGTTACAGTTATGAGTAACCAATTTAAAACTGGATACGTGGCATTAATCGGCAAGCCGAACACTGGAAAATCGACACTGATGAATGCTCTGATCGGCGAAAAAGTTAGCATCACCGCTCACCGTCCGCAAACTACACGTCATGCAATTTTAGGGATTAAAACTACCGAAAGTTACCAGTGTATTTTTGTTGATACGCCGGGAATACACGATAATAATCAAAAGGCGATCCATCGTTATATGAATCGTGCTGCTACGAGTATGCTATCCGATGTCGACCTGATTTGTGTGCTGCTCGAAGTAAAAAAATTTAATAAAGACGACGAAAAAATATTGAAACGGGTTGACGGTTTCGACAATGTTTTGATTGTTCTAAACAAGATTGATCAAATTAGCAAACAGGACTGTCTTCCTATAATACGTAGGATTGCCGAATCTGCACCTGATAGTGAAATTGTTCCGATTTCAGCCCTGGAAAAGGAGAACCTGGACCGTCTTGAGACACTGATAATTAGTCGTTTGCCAAAGGGTGTTCCACAGTTTCCAGATGACCAGTTCACCGATAAGTCGATGCGTTTCATTGTTGCTGAAATAATCCGCGAGAAATTATTTCGCTTGCTCAAACAGGAGCTACCCTATTCGATAACGGTAAGCGTGGATCACTATATGGAAGAGAGCGATATGATCCGTATTTCGGCGACAATCTGGGTAGAACGTAAATCACAAAAGGGTATTGTCATCGGTAAAAATGGTAGCCTGCTGAAAAAAATCGGTAGCCAGGCACGCGAGGACATTCAGCGACTGATCGCTAACAAGGTCTATTTACAGCTATGGGTCAAGGTGCGAGAGGATTGGGCCGACGACGAAAAATCTCTGGCTGCTTTTGGTTACTCTGATGCAAACCCGAGTCACTGATCAGCCTGCATATATATTACATCGGCGAGACTGGCAGAATTCAAGCCTGATTCTTGATTTATTTACAATTGATTATGGTTGTATCAGCGTCCTCGCCAGAGGCGGTAAGGCGAGCAAGTCATCGGCTCTGTTTCAGCCTTTTTTCCACCTGTGCGTTAGTTGGAGCGGGCGCAGCGAATTGAAAACTCTGGTATCGATCGATGGCTCGCCCTCGGCAGTCGATGAAAAGCAATATCTTCCCCTGTTATATGTTAACGAGTTATTAACGGCGTTTCTGCCAAAGCAGGATGCGAATCCCGCACTATTCGATGTTTACAGAGAATTGCTGAATAACCTGGATGGTGATTTTGTTGAAGAACAACTGCGGGAGTTTGAGCGATCACTGATGGAAATACTGGGTTATCTGCCGGATACCAGCCTGGATGCAGAGTCTGGTGACGCGATAACCAGCACTGGATTTTATCAATTTATAGCTTCCAGTGGATTTGTCCCATGTGGAGAAAAAGATCAAAATGCCATTAGTGGACGAATGATTATCGCCTGGAACCAGAAGCAATACGAAAATAAGGCGGTGTTACAATTGGCGAAAACTATTATGCGCTGCATTATTGACTTTAACTTGCATGGGAAAAAGCTAAAATCTCGTGACATCTATCAACAAATCAAGAGCCGGATATGAGCAATCAAATTACCCTGGGGGTCAATATTGACCATGTCGCGACATTACGACAGGCACGCGGTACTCGTTACCCGGATCCAGTTTATGCCGCACAAATTGCCGAGCAATCAGGTGCGGACTCGATCACTTTTCACCTACGCGAAGATCTACGCCACATCCAGAAGCGTGACGCCCTGTTGTTAAAACAGGTAGTGCAAACCAAGCTCAACCTGGAGATGGCTGTGATACCGGAGATGCTGGATTTTGCCTGCGAATTCGAGGCGGAAGATGTCTGCCTGGTGCCGGAAAAACGTGAGGAATTAACTACAGAAGGAGGGCTCGATGTAGCCGGTCAAATTCAGCAGGTAAGTGATGCCTGTCGACAACTTGCTGCGGTAGGGACCCGCGTATCGCCGTTTATCGATGCAGATGTCCAACAGATAGATGCAGTTATCGAGTGTGGTGCGCCCTGTGTGGAGATTCATACCGGACATTTTGCCGATGCGCACGGGGGCGAGCAGCAAGCCTTGTTGGAAAAGTTAATCGAGGCTTTTGAATACGCGCATGGCCGGGGGCTGCAGGTGAACGCCGGACATGGATTGAATTATCACAATGTTGCGGCGATAGCAGCAAATCAGCTGGTTACTGAGCTAAATATCGGTCACGCGATTATCGCCGATGCAGTATTTAATGGGCTTGCCAACTCGATCCGTGAAATGAAGAGGCTTATGGTTGAAGCGCGCGCATGATTATAGGCATCGGCGTCGATATAGCCGAGACTGAGCGGTTTGAAAAAATTCTCGCCCGATTTGGTCAGCGAATCGCTCACCGTATTTTGACTGTAAGCGAACTCGCCGAGTTTGCGCGGCGAAATAAACCGGCTAGTTACCTGGCGACTCGATTTGCCGCCAAGGAAGCAGCTGCAAAAGCACTTGGTACTGGCTTTGGTTGCGGTGTGGGCTATAAAAGTATTGAGATTAAAAACGATAAAAATGGCAAACCGTTACTGATATTTTTAAATAAAGCTTCGCAGCTGGCGGATAAAAAGCAGGTGAAAAATGTTTTTGTATCACTATCGGATGAGAAACATTATGTTATCGCGATGGTAATACTTGAGTGTTAGTCCGTGCTTCTGCGATCAGTTAAATCTGACAGGCTCCTGCTTGCTTGAATATTCGACATCGTCTATTGCTTGTTGCAAATACAATTTTACTTGCAGCCTGACTTGTTCAAGTTCCTCTATCATCTCGTCTACCGTGACTTCAAGCAATGCATAAGATTCCTGCGCTAGTTGTTGCTGAATCGATGCTACCTGCAATTTTAATTGCGGCAGGCTTGTATAGCAGGTAATGCCGTGAATCTTGTGGGCAATCGTGGATAGTTTTGCATAGTCTAATTGCCTGGCTGCGTTTGACAGTTGATCCTTATGAAGTGGAATATCGCGCAATAGAATTTCGAAGGTTTGTTGCAATAAAGACTCATTGTTAGCTGCAAAGTCCAGGGATTGTTTGAAATCAACCGACACTGCATCGCCATAATGCTTATCCATCACTGGATCAACAGGCGCAATAATCGAACGCTCCAGTGAACCGTCTAGTAAAGCCCGGAATTTCTCTTCATCAATCGGCTTGCTTAGGTAGTAGTCAAACCCCAGTTCCAGAAGCCGATCTGCTTCCTGACTCATTATATTCGCGGTCAGTGCGGCTATAGGAGTGTGGTCGTCTGGGCGCTCATTGCGCATCATAGTTTGAAGTGTTACACCATCGATATCCGGCATTTGTATATCAAGAATAATTAAATCAAAGCTCTGTTTCCGGTACTGAATCATTGCCTCGTTTGCATGATTCGCTTCGCAGACCTGGTGTCCCCACATTCGAATTAATTCGCTACCCAACTTGAGATTGATTTCGTTGTCATCGACAAATAATACATTTTTTCGATGTGCTGGTACCGGCGGTTGCTGGTCACCGGATTCTTCTTCGGTAATTTCGATCCTCGGTTGATTGAGTAACTCCTGTAAACCCTTACTAGTGTTGATAATAGAGATAAATTCGATTCCACGGCTATCAAGATCAGGAATCATGCCCAGATCGTAGTGCATCGCAATAATGCGCATGCCATGTTGTTTTTCAGTGTTTACTATCTTCTCCAGGCCAAAGTCAAGGTGACGAAAGTCAATAACAAGATAATCGATAAAATTCCTGTTTTGACGGATATTTTCCCCGATCTGCTCAATAGCCTGCTGCTCAAGCAGTATCGGTTCGGTAGTGATCCCGGCCCGGTCATATAAGGATTGCAGCTCCTGTAAGCAGGTTTTGTGACTTGCAATTATCATCGCCGTTTTACTGGCGTTGGCTTGTTCAGGAATCTCCTGGTTCGTCGTATTGGTCAGCGAAAGCGGTAATCGCACACTAAATATCGAACCTTTATCGACTTCACTTTGTAATGATATGTCGCCACCCATCAGGCTAACCAGATTCTTACTGATTGCCAGACCTAGACCGGTACCAGCAAATCGACGATTAGCGGCAGATTCAACCTGGCTGAATGCGGTGAACAGGCTTGCCTGATTCTCATCTGATATACCGATCCCGGTATCTTCTACGGTGATCAGAATTGTTACTTCGGTTTGAGTTTGCTCTTCTACCGATACTCTGATGACAACCTCTCCCGAGTCGGTGAACTTGATCGCATTGCCTATCAGATTAAGCAGAATTTGTTTTATTCGTAACTTGTCGCCGCAAACGTACCTGGGTGTATCACTGTATATTATCAAATTTAAATCGATATTCTTCGCTAGAATAATAATGAACAGGGTGTCCCGGGTCTGTTCTATGATTTCGTGCAAATCAAAATCATCGTCGACGATTTGCAATTTCCCTGATTCCATTTTAGAAAAATCTAGAATCTCACTAATAATGTCGGTCAGGTCATTGGTCGATTTCAATATAATATCGGCGTATTTTTTTTGTGTCGAGTTAAGGCCGGAATGGCTTATCAGATTGATGAAACCTCTAATTCCAGTGATAGGGGTACGAATTTCGTGACTCATATTAGTCAGGAACTCCGATTTTATCCTGTTTGCGTTTTGTGCCTCGTCCCTGGCAAATCCGAGTTCGCGATTCTTGGTTTCCATATCGGTGATCGCTTCGCTTAATTGCTGGGTTGCCGCTTGGATTCTATTGTTCAATTGTTTTCGATTGCTTAACAGCGCCTGTGTCATGCGATTAAATCCTTTTTGCACTGCACCAATTTCGTTAAAGGCCAGTGGGTCAATAGTTTCTCCGAGGCGGCCTGTTTCGACATTTTTCATGTGTTCAACCAGGGTAAATATCGGTTGTGTTATGCGTCGGCTGATAACTACAGTCAGTATGACGGACAGCACTAACGCAATAATGAAGAAAACGATCGAATCCCGGGTTATTCGGGCCTTGGTTGCTTGGAGCTGCTCCCGCGAAATATATAGATGCACCCAACCGATAACAGTGGCATTAGTGTCTTTGACCTGCTCAGGAGCGAACACGTCGGTGTGGACAATACTCTGAGACATAATGGGATTTCGATGGTAAAAATAACTGGCGACATTAGCAGGCTGATATTCCTTTGATTCCAAATTTGCTATCACAATTCCCTGTTTATCATAAACCGATGCCCGGATAATGGCATTGGTATCGATGGTCTGTTCCAGCATACGTCTGATCTGTAGATCGTTGCCAGAAATCATATTGAATTCCGATGCGCCAGCAAGTTGCTTGGCGATAATCTGTCCTTTGCTTTGTAGTAGTTCATCGGCCTGAGCGATGTTGCTGTCGAAATGGGTGTAAGTGAAAAATGCGTCGATCAGGAATACCGGGATTAAGGTAATCAACAATATCTGATACTTGATACCCAGGCGCTTCATCTTATCGTCTCATCGATGAGTTGGCGCAATTTCTCTTCGCCTGGAAGATCGAGGCCGAGTGAATGGGCCACGCGCTGGTTGGTCGCTATCGAATAGTACTCGGCATAAATCACTTTATAATTGGAATTTAGCGTACCCTCGTGGTGTTGGTTGATCAGTTTGGCGAGGTGCTTGCCAATATCGGTCGGGGAAGAATAGATGGCAGCAAGAGCGCCCGATTTAACGTGTCCGGGCGAGTAGCTGATCACAGGAGTGCGACTGCGATAGGTGGTCAGTAAGATTCCCTTTAGCGTGTCACGGTTGAAAATTGACTGGTCTGGCAGCATCAGCAAGGCTTCATTTTGCCTGATTAGCTGCCTGACCGTTGCCAATAACTTTTTATTGGTTTCGGCGAGTTGGTATTGATTGAGTTCAAGGTTTAATTTTCGTAGTATTTTTTGTTGCCGGCTGCTTAGCGCCGGACTGGAACGATTGATTAATCCCAGTGTTTTTAAATTCAAAAGATGGTGGCTAAATGCCAGGTAGCGCTCCAGCGGCTGATTTAACAGTACGGCAATATTGTTCGCATTCCGATGCTGAAATTGTGCGATTTGTTCAAGTGTAACATAGGCGTTGATAACCAGTTGATCTGGTGACCGGCTGGAAATGTTACTCGCAGAATCGGCACCGAGGGAAATAATGACGTTAGCATTTTCTAAAACATCACTAGTAGAGTCGAGGTTACTGCTGTTAAGGATCTTGAAGCGGGCATGGTCTTCGGCATGATTGATCAGGGTTTCGATGGTCTGATTGAAGTAAGCATTTTCGCTACTTTTGACGATCACGATCGCTCGGTCGTCAGCGTTTATTGCTTGCACGTTTGCAACGATAAACAACAACAGGCCGAATAGCTTGCCTATGTTCCCTCGTGCTGTATAGATTCCTTTCATTGCTGGTTTAAAAACCGCCTGAAAACCTCAGGAAGACTGTCGTCTCGCGGATATTTACTGGTTCATAGTCCTCATACTCTTCGAGCAAGTTTTGCGCGATTAGTTCGATCTGGGTTTCGCTTTTCGGATCAATCTGATAGGCGTATCGAAAGTCCAGTTTATTAATCGAGGGTACGAATCCGCCATCGAGCCAACTCATTTCATCAACATAATAATAAGCTGTGGATAATTCGTGGGACTTTTTAAATCGATAATGAGCGCTGATAAAGCCCGAACGATCTGGGAACGATTCCTTTAAATTTTGATCGCTCGCATCAACCTCAAGAATCGAGATACCGCTTCGAATTTCCAGATTTTCTGTGAGTGATTGATCAAATGATATTTCGATTCCAGTGACGCGTGCTTCGTGCCGATTTTCTGCTGCTTGAATAGGATCGCCAACGAAATCTACGAGATCAGTGATCTCATAGCTAAACAATTTAACATCGCTAGAAATTCCTGCAGGCACGAACTGGCTGCGCAAGCCTAGTTCGTAGGAAAGGATATTTTCAGGTAATATTTGATTGTTACTTTGCCATATCTGTACAGGGAAATCACCCACGCCGGTATTGACAGTAAATACAGTCTCACCTTCGAATTCGTACAGGACTGGATTGCGTTTGGCCCTGGAAGCGACGAAGCGAAGGGCGTGATCGGTTCCAATATTTCGAATGATCGATAACCGTGGTGAGTTTCCCCGAGAAGTGATGCTCGAATCTTCCAGTGTGGTGCCGACGTCGATCAACCAGTTATCGTCGATACGCCACTCGATCTCGCTAAACAATCGACTGGTATCGACATCGTGAAACGCATCGTCATTAAATAAAAAAAACGATTTCACTCGATCCTTGCGGAAACTGCCGCCATACACTAGGCGTAGTTGGTTATTGATTTCATGTGACCGAACTAATTCAAGATCGCTGCGATTTGATAAGCGATCGAAGCTAATCAAGACGGTGGCCGCCGGAATCGTGACCGTAGTCGGAGGAACGCCAATTTCAATGTCAAATGGGTCCGACGTGAAATTGTCGATGACCTCCTGTCTGACATGGGTCAAGCGTACGGTCGAGGTAGTACTGCCGCGGATATTTTCCCACAGTAAATTCAAATAACTATTGCTAGCCTCGTCGTCGCGTTCGATATTTCTCGGTTCGCCTACAATACCTTTACCGTTAATGCTGTTGCTGGAACCAATCTGTAGTGTCCAGAACTGGTTACTGCCTGCGAGCATGTCGAGCCTGAAATTTAGTTTGTTGATTTCTTTCGAATCGTTAATATCGGCAAAGCCATCATCGTTCATGGTTCCGGCACTAAGGCGCCAGTCCAGGTCACCGTGGTGATAGCCGACGCGTATATACGCGTCCTTGATATCAGGATGACTATTATCACTGCTGGTTATCGAGTAACGCATACCAAAATCCTCGGCTGCATGACGGGTGATTATGTTGATCGTGGCCAGAAAAGCATGGGCGCCGTAGGTAACTGCATTCGGTCCGCGGATGACTTCGATGCGTTCGATGTCTTCTATCTGCAGCGGCAGGTTCGACCAGGGAACGCCGCCAAAAGACGGGATGAATACCGAGCGACCGTCAACCAGAACCTGTATCTGGCGGGAGAATAACCCTCCCAGGCCGTGGTAGGTGACTACCGGTGTATTGCCTCGGAAGTAGCCGACTATAAATCCGGGTACCAGCCGGAACAGATCGGCAATTTCCCGTACCCCTGACGATTCGATCATTTGTCGATCGATTATGCTGACGCTGGCAGGCGATTCGGCAAGCGGTTTACTCATGCGCGAAGCGGTTAATATTAGCGGCGCATCGTCAAAAAAATCGGCCTCCACGGTTCCATGGTTGTCGGCCCATAATATTCGTGTTGGGGCTAACAAAATCAGGAAAAGGCTTAAATAAAAACTACTACGAAACAACATTAATGTTAACTCCCCCAGACCGCGATTTTGAATAGTATGCGATTCGCCAATACAGTAATATATCTGGCAAAGTACAGGCATTTTGATTTTGTGCTGTAGCCCGCATCATTCGACCATAAGATTATGTTTTTAGATGATTATATAGGAAATACGCCACTCGTCACATTACAGCGGCTGGGCCCTGTGCGTGGCAATCGTATTTCTCTGAAACTGGAAGGCAATAATCCGGCCGGATCGGTCAAGGACCGGCCAGCTTATAGTATGATCAAATACGCGGAAGAACGCGGAGATATCGTTTCGGGCGATACGCTAATCGAGGCCACCAGCGGAAATACCGGTATCGCACTGGCTATGGTGGCGGCAACCAGGGGCTACCACATGATATTGATCATGCCGGATAACATGAGTCAGGAGCGGCAGGCTACTATGCGAGCTTTCGGCGCCGAAATAATTTTAGTCAGTAAGGAAGCTGGCATGATCGGCGCGCGAGACCTGGCTGAAGAAATGCATGCACAGGGCCGGGGTAAAATGCTCGATCAATTTGCCAATCCTGACAACCCACGAGCCCATTACGAAACCACCGGTCCTGAAATCTGGCAACAAACCGAGCAGTCGATAACACATTTTGTCAGTTCGATGGGTACCACCGGTACAATTATGGGCTGTGCACGATATTTTAAAGAGGTCAATTCCGATATCAAAATCATCGGTGTGCAACCAGAGGATGGTGCGACTATTCCCGGGATTCGCCGTTGGCCCGAGAATTATTTGCCCAAAATTTATGACCCGGACCGGGTCGATCGTATTATTGATGTATCACAGCGGGAAGCCGAGGAAACCACGAGGATACTGGCCAGCCAGGAAGGTATATTTTGTGGTATTTCTTCGGGCGGAGCGGTGTCAGCAGCCCTGCGCTTGTCGCAGCAAGTGAAGGCAGCGCATATAGTTACAGTCATTTGCGATCGAGGTGATCGTTATTTGTCATCCGAGGTGTTTTCAGCAGTATGAACATTTTTGTTTTTGATATCGAAACCATACCGGATATAGACGGTTGCAGGCGACTTTATGATTTGCACGGATTGTCTGACGACGATGTTGCGAAAGCGGTTTTCCACAAGCGCCGCCAGCAGGCAAATACCGAGTTTTTACGTCATCATTTGCATAAGATAGTCGCCATCTCGGCGGTGCTTCGCACTAGCGATCAATTCAAGGTGTGGTCCCTCGGCGATCTGGAGTCCAGCGAAGAGGATTTACTCGAGCGTTTTTATAGCGGTATTGACCGCTATACACCACGCCTGGTTTCGTGGAACGGTGGCGGTTTCGACCTGCCGGTTATCCATTATCGTTCGCTGTTGTATCCGATCAATGCCGAGCATTACTGGGAAAACGGACAAAACGACACTAGCTTTCGATATAATAATTACCTGAGTCGCTTTCATGACCGCCATACAGACTTGATGGACGTGTTGGCAGCGTATCAGCCACGCGCCAGTGCACCGTTGGATGAAATTGCCAGTCTCTGTGGATTCCCGGGCAAGATGGGCATGGACGGTTCTAAAGTGTGGGAAAGCTATGCGCAGGGAAATATAAAGACGATAAGGGATTACTGCGAAACCGACGTGCTGAATACATTCCTGGTCTACCTTAACTATCAGCGTAATCGGGGAATTCTCGATCAAATGCAGTACCTCGGCGAATGCCAGTTAATCCGCAAATCTCTGATCGACTCAGGTCTGCCGCATCTAGTTGAATTCGAAAAAGCCTGGATCGAACTTTAGGCGAGCAATCTATCAATGTCGAAACGGCGTCGCCGCAGACAACTGCCTGAACCCTCGCAAGTCCATATCGAAGCCATGTCGCACGAAGGACGAGGCATCGCCCATATCGATGGCAAAATCGTATTCGTATTTGGTGCACTTGAAGGTGAAGAAGTGCGAATCCAGGTTCGAAAAATCAGCCGTAACTACGATGAAGCGGTCACACTTGATGTGATTCAGCCTTCGGATTTACGCATAAAGCCGAAATGCGAAGCTTTCGAAGTTTGTGGTGGCTGTAGCCTGCAACATATGGATAACGACGAACAGGTAGCATTTAAGCAGCGATCATTACTGGAGATGATGTCACATGCCGGAATAGAAATTGAGCAGGTGATTCTGCCACTGCGTTCGCACCCCTGGGGCTATCGTCGCAAGGCCAGGCTTGGGGTCAAGTTTGTGCGAAAAAAAGGCCGCGTGCTGGTTGGTTTTCGAGAAAGAAACACCCCGTATTTGGCTGATATGTCGCGTTGCGAAGTATTAATTCCGCAAGTAGGCCGCCGCCTTCAGGATCTGGCCGGACTGATCGCAAGCCTCGATGCCCGGGAAACCATACCCCAGATCGAAGTCGCCTCCGATGATACTAACGTAGGGCTGGTATTTCGCCATCTTAAGCCACTGTCTAAAGACGATAGCGAGAAGTTAATTGATTTTGCCAAAGCGAATGATATCTGGATTCAATTACAACCCGGCGGACCGGACAGTATTATCAATTTGTACCCGGAACAACAGGTATTGTATTTTACCCCATTGGCAAACGACGATATCAAAATTCGTTTTGACCCGGTTGACTTCACCCAGGTCAACGCTGAAATCAATCAACAAATGGTAGAACAGGCCCTGCATTTTCTTGATTTAAAAAAAACCGATAAAGTGCTCGATTTATTTTGCGGCCTGGGAAATTTCACCCTGCCGATTGCACGTCGATGTTCGAAGGTGACTGGCATAGAAGGCGATGCGCCAATGGTCAGCCGGGCCAAACAAAATGCGCTTGCCCACGCGATCGACAATAGCGAATATTTTGTCGCTGATCTGAGTCACCCAGACCCTGAAGTTGGATGGATGCGGCGGCAATACGATAAAATATTACTCGACCCGCCACGATTAGGCGCGGCTGAAATAGCACAATCGATCGCCCGCTTCGGTGCAAAAACCATCGTCTATATATCCTGTCAGCCAGCAAGTTTGGTGCGGGACAGCAAGTTTATCTGCGATAATGGTTATCGGCTCAGGTACCTGGGCATTATGGATATGTTTCCGCAAACTGCCCATGTTGAATCGATGGCAGTATTCGAACGGTCGACATAGCGATTCCATTTGAGCCGCGTAAATGTAATAATTTTTTTGACCCTACTAAATACTAGGAAGCATAGTGAAAATAGTAAGCGCAATCATAAAACCTTTCAAACTCGACGATGTTCGTGAAGCCCTGTCAGAAATCGGCATCACTGGCATGACCGTTTACGAAGTAAAAGGATTTGGGCGTCAAAAGGGGCATACCGAGCTATATCGTGGCGCTGAATATGTAGTCGACTATATCCCCAAGGTAAAACTTGAGATTGCGGTAGACGATGATCGTGTCGATGCGGTGATAGATGCGATTATTGATGCGGCAAAAACCGGAAAAATTGGTGACGGTAAAATATTTGTCACCAACCTGGAAAGCGTGGTGCGCATACGGACCAGTGAATCCGGGTCATCAGCGCTGTAGGCACTTCATCGCGACCCATAGGACCCAGCAACCTGAATCCATTAAGTTGCTATTTAACAAATTTGAACATGATTAGAATCATGCCGATGATTGCGACAAGTATAATAATTTCGATCATGACTGGAAACGGAAATTGAGCGATAAGAAAATGGTGTCCCCGGCCCGGTTCGAACGGGCAACCTACGCCTTAGGAGGGCGTCGCGCTATCCAGTTGTGCCACGGGGACTTTATATATAAATCAACAACTTAGGTTAATTCAATATAGCCTGTACGGAAATTTATACGGAATAATCAACAAAATTAACCTTAAAACTGGATTTTATAGGGAAGGCTTAACGAGTGCTATATTTAACTTATAGAAATATAAATATATCTTCTTAGCAAACAAACTTCGACTAGAGCAGGGCGCTACATAAAATATCTGAATCCCTAGAAACTGGAGGTGACAAAACCGACAAAAGCATCTCCTACGCTCAAGATCGTTGTATCCGACAAGCAGACTTTCGTCTACATGACCCTAATAGGCTCGAAACAGCACTTTGCAGCCCCTTGCGTTTCGATTCTGAACGGCAGCTTTCTCGTTAGCAGACCTTCAAAATTCCTGGATTGACTTCGGCTTCACGCCCTGAGGTGTTTAGTCAAGCTGATTCAATCATAGATTGCCTTTTGAGCAAGGGAGATCCACGTCGCTCCAGTGCTTTTAGATATCGGGATTCGTCATACGCTTCTCCTGTCTGCCAGCAACGGTAAAGAATGCGTATCCATTTAAACGCCAACGACCTGACTGCGGCCTGGTGCGTTGATCCCTTATCTCGTTGTTGACGATAGTAGGCACCGGCCCAGTATGATTTGTTGATTGTTTGCCCTGCCCATTCCACAAAAGTCTGACGCATAAACGTCGGACACTGTAATCGCCAATGTACCCAGTGTTTCTGTCCGCTACGCTCTGTCACGGGCGCAATACCCGAGTATTTCTGGATATCCGCAGCACTTTTATAACGCTCTCGTTGCTCACCAAAAGCGACCAGCAACCGGGGTGACAGTGAGGGTCCCGCTCCAGGCAGTGAATCGCCCCGGGTATTCCGGATCAGAATTTCTTTGGATGCTCATTTGCATTTACCGTGAAAAGCCCTCTGTTAATCAAGATAAGAAAATCGAACCGTATCGATCGTCAGCAATAATACGCTGAAAAGCTGGAGTCGGGTAACGCCAACGCCTGAATGACGGCAAAGGGTCGACTCCTGCCCTTCAATTCGACGGGATGAACGGCAATAAACGGCAATACCGGACACCCAGTTAGAAAATCAAATAAAGTGATAGTTATCCCTTTGATTCGTTGATCGCCAGTGTCGACCCGGCGAACCCTTCCTCTAAGATTCTAGAATTTATTATTTTCAATCAGGGTCTGCAGCCGGTTGGCAAAGTCGTCGGGGCTGTTTCTATAAATATCGAGCATCTGGTTGGCCAGCGCGTTCCAGTGTGTTTCACTCAACGGCACCAGTTCCTCGATTACCTCGCGCTCACCTCGCTTCACCCAGGTTTCATAGGCCTGTGTGAGCGCGGGGAAAAGATGTTTGTGCATATTCGTGAGATTCGCAAAATAGAAATGCAATGACGCGTCTTTTCCTTTACTAGCCAAACCGGGAAGCGTCGTCAACGAGTCGGCCAGGTGGTCACGCACGGCGCGTATCATGATTTCAGTTTTCGACCGCGGCAGACTGGCGAGCATTTGCTCCCATTCGAGCCCCAGCCGTTTTCCCGCGAGTACCTCGCCTTTTTCGTGCAACAGCACCGAGTCGAGCACCGTATCTGTCATATCATCAAGAGCCGCCTCGGTGTTACTTTCGGAGTTGAAGCTCTGGAAAGCGCGACTCATGGCGTTTTCAAGTTTGTTCCACTGCCATTCCTCGATCTTTTCCCAAATTACCCGTCGAAGTGACTCGCGCCGGACAAAGATCGTGTCATTCAGTGCCATTGCCGGGGGTGCTGTCAAATCCCGGGCATATTCTTTTTCCGACACGAGAACTGTAAAGTCCGATTGCCTTTCCTGGCGATCCAGCTTGCCGAGAAAAAAATGGGGTGTGCATTTGTTGCCGAGTCCGCCACTGTAAACCAGTCCGTATGGATTCAGCGCCGTGTTCACCGCCTCGTTGTCAAAGGGGTCGTAACATTCGCCATCGACCGGTAGATCGATAAAGGACTCGTCTTCAATAGTTTGCCAGAAGAGTTCCCGCTCCTTGAGCCAGTCACCGACATCGCCATCGGGCAGGTTGTCCCGAAACGCATAGCCCTTCTCCCAGCGAAAATACTCGCGCATCTTCAGTAGATAGACGCACAATGTATAATCTCCAGCGTGTCGCGCATCGGATATATGGCAGTTGCGTTGAACGGCCGTCAGAAGTGGCTGTAAATTGTCTTGCATGGACGCATTAAATAACCATGGAAAATTACTCAGCAACTACGATCCTATCACGTTGAATAGCAAACACACCAGATAAGGACACAGGTGTTAATCGTACAAACCCAAAGCAGTCGCTTTAAATGCAATGTTTAGGGGCGACCTATGACACATTCCCCTCATAGCACCTTGATTCACCGTTCATTGTTTTAAATCCAGGTCTACGAGAGGCCATATTAGATGGATTGGACAGTAACCTGGCGATGCGTTACTTCGATAGTTGCAACGCGTTGAATGGTGTTGGCTGGTCGGCAATGGAAGCACGCGATTTTGCTTACGACTGCACCAGCGGTGAGCGCCCCCAGGATCTGGAAGACCGGTGGCGTACGGCAGCCTCTATAGGACGCCTTGCCGAAGTGGACCCCGAGGTGCACGAGCTGAGTGTCCGCGTCACCCATCTCCTGGAACCACCATCCGTATTGGCACGTCCCGATATCGTAGAACGGGTAAATTTGCTCACCTGAGGTGCATACCGTCGGGTCTTAGAGAGGAATCTGATCCCGGGTTTTCGGGAAAAGACCTCGATAAAAAATGTCTACTCAGGACACGAAGGGGTTCCTCTATTTATAAAAACTAACGGTGGCTTAGGGTGGTTTTCAGCCTATAACACTTTAATTCTTTCTAGCAGGCAGGCCCTGAAATACACATGATCTCGGGCGGGCTTGTATATTACCTTCCCGTTGGCAAAATCCCCCTTGAACCTCTGATGCCGGAGAGAGGAATCTAATATCCGACCTCCGCGTTACGATGCGTTGATCTGCCAACTGAGCTATCGCGGCAATGACGAAAGAATACAAGCGTAACGGGGGATAGCCCAGAATGGCTTAAATTAAGGCCAGATTGGACTGTCCCCATATATTCTTTAAATAAATCTTTTCCCTTTTATTAAGATTACGATCATTACGGTGTTACTTTAGGCAGTTCGTTTGAAAGAATATCAAGATTGGGAAGCATAATGATTTCTATGCGCCGGTTGAGCTGCCGACCTTCTTCCGTTTCATTATCAGCTCTTGGGCGGAATTCACCAAATCCGGCGGCTGAAATATTCTCAGGAACAACATCCATATCTGTCAGTAGATGGACGACTGTAAGTGCCCGGGAAGTGGATAGTTCCCAATTACTGGGAAACCGTGCACTTTTAATCGGCTTATTGTCAGTATGCCCTTCAATCTGAAAACGCCTGTCTGAAAATTGGCTAAGTACCAAAGCGATTTGAGTCAGGGCCTCCTCGCCTTCGGGGTTTAAATTAGCGCTACCACTTTTGAACAGGACATTATTAGGGAGGTTGATGACAATTCGGCCTTGTTCAATGCTGACAGTTAATTGACCGCCGTCAATCATGGTTTTCAGGCGATTAACGAATTTCTCATATATTTGATTACGACGCTTGGTTTCATTCTCGATACTACTTAGTGTAGCCATTTGTGCCTGTGATTCTGAGAGTTCTTCCTGAAGATCCTGTTTTCTTGCTTCGAGTATCATTAACTCATTCGTAGCTGTCACAACTTGCTTTCTGGCGGATTCTAATTCCTGTTCTGTTTTCTTTATTTGTTGTCGATTACTGTTGATTTCTTCCTGAGCCAACGCATTCTGCATCCTGGCGGCATCTAATTCTTGCACAGTTTGTTCAATTTGCTGTTGATTACGGTTGATTTCTTCCTGAGCGCTTCCCAGGGACTGGCGCATTGTATCCATTTCAGCAAGTGCCGCTTCATGTTTGCCGCTAGATACACAGGCAGATAAAAGTATTAACGGGAGAATAGTGATGGTCAGTGTGTTAAATCTCATGATAACTCCGTGATGCTGTATCGATCTACTGAAGCAAAGATAGTGTGCCTCGTATTCATATTATTTTATATGGTTATCAATTCAAGGAAAGTGGAGCAGACAACTATACCCGTTTTATGGAAAGGAGTTAATGAGCGAAAA
>Ga0255051_10000020_pt1 | contig 52296 bp, 49 predicted proteins | sample JV7_2_9_MG_FD_181719 | JGI IMG/M metagenome (GOLD analysis project Ga0255051, IMG submission 181719) | Seawater microbial communities from Jervis Inlet, British Columbia, Canada - JV7_2_9 | ecosystem: Environmental > Aquatic > Marine > Inlet | place: Canada: British Columbia | collected 2016-10-06
ATGTAGGTCTCTAGCTCGGTGTCTGACAGCTCGCGAAACTTGATGGGCATGAGGTCGCCGTTCATGCGCAGCATGGGAGGCACACCTACGGCAAGATGAATATCCGAGCACCCCTGTGCCAGTCCGAGTTTCAGAAATGCGTCAATTCGTGCCATGGATGCCTCACAAATCCAGAGAGTTCAGCGCTTCAGTCAATTCATCCATAGACTGGTGCCGTTTGGTTTTGTCAACTGACATCGCTTTGACGATGAGATTGGCGTAATCATCGGGCAGGTCAGGATTGACCTCCTGACAATGTTTGGCTTTGCCCTGCACGTGCTGGTACATAACGGACATGTGATCACCGCGACTGTATGGCGGTATGCCCGTGACCATCTCGTACATGATGACGCCGATACTATAGACGTCAGCCGTTTGATCTACTTTCTTGCCAAGAATCTGTTCGGGTGCCATGTATTTTGGCGAGCCGATGACGTAACCGGTTTTTGTCAATTGTGTATCGCCGCTGCTAGCGGCCGCGGCCACACCAAAGTCCACGATTTTCAGCAAGCCTTCCTCGTTGACGAGGATGTTTGCGGGCTTGAGATCACGATGGATAACGCCAGCCTGGTGCGCGACGGTCATGCCTGTCGCCATATCTTTCGAATAACGCAGCGCCTTCGAAAGATCCATTGGCTTGCTGTCCGGCATCTCGCCGGACAGCGTATGCGACGGGAAGTATTCCATCGAAATTGCGTAACAGCCCTGCAGGTGAAGAAAGTCATAAATTCGGATGACGTTGCGGTGAGTAATTTTTCGCGAGTATCGCAATTCGTGGACGAAGCGTTTCATCATTTCCTCGTCCGAGGAGACATTCGGGTTCAAGAACTTCAAGATAAGCTGCTCGTCGACAACTTCATCTTCCATCAGTAGCACGGTGCCGAACGCACCTTTACCGATTTTCTCAATGTACTTGTAGCGTCCGTCGATAACGTCGCCAGGACTGAGCTTCGCAATATCAAGAATCGGTGCTGCCACAGGGGCAGGAGTTCGGGCCGTCGCCGCAGGTACGATTTCGCCATCGCCGTCGGCCTGTGCGACTGCACTTGCTTCTTTGGCTTGCTGTAACAGTTTTTCGAGATCTTCGTTATCGACCAAAAGAGTCTTGGTGTTGCCGGCAATCTTCTCGGCGCGAATATTTTGCTCGACTACTGTTTCTGAGTAGCGGTCATCGAGACTCTTCAACGCCGTGTCCGCGGCGTTGATAATCGTATGTTCTTCCGACTGCTGGATTTTCTTCAGGACGCCACGGATAGACTCTGCGTGCGATTCGTCAGCCAGTTGTGCCAATGCCTTGATGGCTTCAACCTGAATTTCACGTTCAGGCCGCTGCAGCAGTGGCACAATCATTGAGATATGTTTGTGGTTTCCCAATTTTCCCAGCGCACGCACGATTACCGTGTCAGTCTTGGCGTTCTCGCCCAACATGGACTCAATTTTTGGCAGTGCCTTTGGACTGCCAATCTTTGACAGCGCATCAACTGCACGTTCGCGTACCCACCAATCAGTGTCATCAGTAGCCTTAAGCAGCCCGTCCAACGCACGCTCGTCCTTGGTCGAATTCAGAATCTCGATCGCGGTTCGACGAATTTCTTCATCCTTGGATGTAATAAGCTTGACCACAGAATCGACAACTCTGGGTCCACCGATATCGGCGAGCGCATCACCGGCTCGTGATCTTACCCACCAGTCATCGTCCTTGATGGCGCCCAGCAAGTCTTGTACGGAGGATTCATTGCCAACTTCATTGAGGACTTCAACGGCAGCCCGGCGTGTATATTCGGATTCGTCTTTCAGTGCCGGCAGAAGATACTGAACCGTATCGGGATGATTTATCTTAATCAGGACATCGACGGCTTTCGACTGAACATCGAGGTCGGAGTCGAGTAGAACTTTGGCAATTTTATCGATGCTGATACTGGTATTTTCGCGCGTCGCCAACGCCGAAAGGGCGGCGCCACGAACCATCTTGTTCGGATCTCTTAGCTGCATCTCAAGTGCATGAGTAATTTCCTCTTTGTCAAACTTGGAAAGTAACTGTATGAGATGGATTTTGATAACCGGGTCTTTGCCACCCATTCGTGCGATCAGGTCAGGAATCATTTCCGGCTTGATCGTATCCTGAATGATCTTGAAGATTGCCGCTTTTTCCTTGGGCTCGCATTCGTAAGCATGTCGCAGTAACTCGTGAACACTCAGGTCTCCTTTATGCACGCGTAGAATCTCAATTAACGCTGCTTTCGATACCTCAGGGTCGTCGAAGAAGTCCAGCAGACCATTGGCGTTGTAGACAGTGCTGCTGGAAAGGGCCCAGGCGGTTCCGGAAACAACACGTTCATTGCCGTCGGCCAGGCCTTCTTTGTACATGATCAGGTTCTTGTCATTGATCATCGTGCTGAGAATATCGACCAGAACCATGGTGTGCGTCTTGTCCGAGAGTGCCAGGGCGTCGATGATCTTCGGGACGGCCTTGTTGCCCGCCGTTTTCAGTTTATCGACGAGTTTTTGGGCAGCCGGGGACGACGGGTCCGGCTCAGCAATAAGCTGTCCAAGAATCTGGTCAGAGCGAAATGACGCGAGGAAACTCACCGAATCAGTTCGCTATTGTCTGTTTTGCTATAAAACGCCAATCGTCAATTCGCTCTTGCCCAAACAAAGCGGCTCGACTGATGGTTTTGTTACCATCCCAAAAGTCGTTTCCGCTACTCCCCGATGCGGCATTATGCCACATCAGACCCTGCACATGGCCCGCCATTGCTGGCTTTCAGACGCCTCTCGGCTCAGTTACAATGTGCTCCCGAAATTCCGAATAAATGAAGTTTCGTACTGGAATTTTACCTAATGTAAGAGAGGGAAGTGTGACGGTGTCAACAGAATCAGATGTGAAGAAGTTCCTCAATTCCATTGAGTTAGGGGCGATTGGTCGACCGCTAAGTAAGGTCGCCCGAGTACTGGACGTTTCTGTTTCCGGCAACAAAGCCAGCGCCAGGATCGAGCTCGGCATTCCGGCGAAAAGCGCGCTTGACTCAATTCGTGCGCAAATCGAGTCGGAATTGTGTGCTCATACGGGTGCGGCGTCAGCCAACGTAAAGCTTTCAAGCCAAATTGTGTCGCACTCTGTGCAGAGCAATCTCAAGCCGATCCCTGGCATCAAGAACATTATTGCGATCGCATCGGGAAAAGGTGGCGTCGGAAAATCGACGATCGCCAGTAATATTGCACTTGCTCTGGCGGCTGAGGGTGCTTCTGTTGGAGTCCTGGACGCTGATATATACGGACCAAGCCAGCCTCAGATGCTGGGCCTGACCGGCGAACGACCAAGCAGTGAGGATGGTGAAACGATGGCGCCATTAATTGGCCACGGTTTGCAGGTCATGTCGATCGGTTTTCTGGTCGATCCGGATCAGCCAATGATCTGGCGCGGCCCGATGGTCACGTCCGCACTCAATCAGCTCATGAACCAGACTCAGTGGAAGGATCTCGATTACCTGATCGTCGATATGCCGCCAGGCACAGGTGATATACAGCTGACTTTGTCGCAGCAAGTGCCGGTATCCGGCGCCGTAATTGTGACAACGCCGCAGGCTATTGCGACTCTGGATGCTCGCAAGGGTTTGGCGATGTTCCAGAAGGTCAAAATTCCGGTTTTGGGCGTGATTGAGAACATGAGCACACACATTTGCTCGTCGTGCGGGCACGAGGAGGCGATTTTCGGGACCGGTGGCGCTGAGCAAATGGTTGCGGATTTCGATATTCCGCTACTTGGACAGTTACCACTCGATGCTCGTATTCGCGAGCAGACGGACGGCGGTACGCCGACGGTCATCTCCGATCCGGACTCTGCTGTGGCGGATATCTATCGAAAAACGGCAATCCGCATCGCGGCGGCGCAATCATCGCAGCGTACCGACTACAGTTCAAAATTCGGGACGATTGTGGTCGAGGGAGCCAGTTGAGCATCAAGTCGGATCGCTGGATCCGACGTATGGCAGCTGAGGAGGGCATGATCGAGCCCTTTGAGCCCGGTCAGGTTCGTGAAAACAGCGCTGGGCGCATTGTTTCTTACGGCACGTCGAGCTACGGATACGATGTGCGTTGCGCGGATGAATTCAAGATTTTCACGAACATCAATTCGGCCATCGTCGACCCAAAAGCGTTCGACGAAAGCAGCTTCGTTGATCTCAAGAGTGATGTCTGCGTGATTCCTCCGAACTCATTCGCGTTGGCGCGCACGGTCGAATTCTTCCGCATCCCGCGGACGGTTCTGACTATCTGTCTTGGTAAGTCGACCTACGCACGCTGCGGAATCATTGTGAATGTGACGCCGTTGGAACCCGAATGGGAAGGGCACGTGACGCTGGAGTTTTCGAACACCACGCCGCTTCCGGCGAAGATCTATGCAAATGAAGGTGTCGCACAAATGCTGTTTCTGGAGTCGGATGAACCTTGCGAAACGTCCTACCGGGATCGCGGTGGCAAGTACCAGGGGCAGACCGGAGTGACGCTGCCCAAAGCCTGACAGGTTTCCTGGCTGCGATAGTCGTCATCTGATCTGTCAGCCACTGTCAGTACAAATCGATTAGCGAGTGGAGTTCTTAATCCGGCGCCCATCCGGGATAGCCAACGCTGTCTCCACGACCCACAGTCAACAGCGCTGGCTATCCCGGATGGACACCTGCTCAGCGCGGCGACGCTGACGCGAAATACGTGACCGACTGACGAGATGCGGCCGATACGCCAATGAATTCGACTGTGGGTTGCGGAGAAGTCATTGGCGTATCGGCCGCATCCCTGCGCCGAACACTACTTCGGCAACGTGCGACCTCTTCTGACACTGCCTGGAAGATCAGATGATGACTATCACACCTGGTAGCTCTGGATAACGGGCTCTGTAGCCAACTCGCCATCAATCCAGGCTTGCTCATCTCTGAAAACCACCTTGCCGGAGCCTACCCAGCTGGCAGCCTGCGGGTAGATCTGGTGCTCAACTGTCTGGACCCGAGTTGCCAGTTCGTCAGCAGTCTCGCCTGGCACGACAGCGAGACGCCCCTGCAAGATTCGCGGTCCGCCATCAAGTTCTTCTGTCACAAAGTGGACAGTACTTCCGTGCCACTGATCGCCAGCGTCCAGCACGCGTTGGTGCGTGTTGAGTCCGGGATAAAGTGGCAGTAGTGCCGGATGAATATTCAGTATCTTGCCGGCGTAATGCGCGACGAAAATTGGGCTGAGAATGCGCATGAAACCCGCGAGAATTAGCAGGTCCGGTTCGAATCGGCCCAGTTCCGCGATGACAGCATGATCGAATGACTCGCGGTCTGGAAAATCAGCATGCTGAATACAGGCCGTCGGAATGCCTGCTTGCTCGGCGCGCTCCAGGCCATAGGCATCCGGGTTATTGCTGAAAACGACTGCCAGTTCGAGATCGAGGTCGCCGTCCTTAACGGCGTCGATAAATGCCTGCAAATTTGTGCCCGATCCGGAAATCAGGATTGCGGTTCTGCAACGACTAGCCATCAGACGTATTGAACGGCTCTGGGAAAGTCGGCGTCGCTGGCAATAATGCGGCCGATCTGCCAGGCACTTTCGCCCTGTTCGTTAAGAACCTGAATGGCTCTGTCAGCATTAGTTGCGTCAACAATTACGACCATTCCTACGCCACAGTTGAAGGTGCGGCGCATCTCAGCGCTTTCTATGTTGCCGATCTTTGCCAGCCAGTCAAAAACGGCGCCTTGCGCCCAGCTACTCGTATCAATCTCAGCGTCGAGCGCACCCTGCAATACTCGTGGTATGTTTTCGGTAATGCCGCCGCCCGTGATGTGCGCAAGTCCTTTCACGGTTATCGATTGCATCAGTGCCAAAACCGGTTTGACGTAAATGCGCGTCGGTGCCAGCAGGCGCTCGTTGGCAGGACTGCCGTCGATTTCAGCGTCTGGTTCGCGATCGAGCACTTTGCGGATGAGCGAGTAGCCATTGGAATGTGGCCCGCTCGATGCGAGACCGATAATCGCGTCGCCAACGGCAATGTTGCTGCCATCGATCAAATCATCGCGTTCCACGGCACCGACTGTAAATCCGGCGAGGTCATAATCGCCATCCGAATACATGTCGGGCATCTCCGCAGTTTCGCCGCCGATCAGCGCGGCACCGGCCTGCAGGCATCCTTCCGCGATTCCCGCGATAACATCGGTCGCGACATCGTTGTCGAGCTTGCCGCAGGCGAAATAGTCCAGAAAAAACAAAGGCTCTGCACCTTGTACCAGGACATCATTGACACACATGGCGACCAGATCAATCCCGATCGTGTCATGGCGGCCCAGATGTTGCGCGAGCATGAGCTTGGTACCGACGCCGTCAGTACCCGAGACCAGAACAGGTTCGCGGTAGCGGTCTGGTGGAATCGCGAACATGCCGCCAAATCCACCGAGCCCGGCCAGTACTTCGGGACGACGTGTTCGCTTGACGAGCGGCTTGATGCGTTCAACCAGTTCGTTGCCGGCGTCAATGTCGACACCGGCGTCTTTGTAGGTAAGTGGTTTATTGGTCATTAGGGGGTGGCATACTCTGTGATGGCGATATAATAATGCTTGGCGTTGAGCGGGGAAACCACCGTTGTTGAAATCTCGAAAATTAATTTGCGTCCGCGATTCGCGGCATCCTCTCATGTACGCGCTGGTGGTGCTTATTATTTCCACCGGGCTTACGTTTCCCGTGCAGGCGGTAGACGTGCCGACCTTGTTCACGGCCGAGGTGGCATTGGACGAAGAGTCCGAAAATCCGCGCGATGACGCCTACAAAGCCGCGTTAATTGAAGTATTGACGCGCGTATCGGGATTGCTGCTGAGTAGTGATGAAGAGGCGATAGACGAGTTGTTCCCGGTGCCGGCGGCGTATGTGACGCAATTTCGATCAGGCGCTGAAGATACACTGTGGGTTTCGTTCGACGGTGAGGCGATCGAACGTGTCTTGCGCGCTGCAGGACAAATGGTATGGGGCAGTGATCGTCCGCTGACGCTGGTGTGGTTGGCTGTCGACTGGGGACAGGGCGAGCGCGAGATCATCGCGGCGGGTGAACCGGAACGAGTCGCGCAACAGTCGCGGTCTATTGATCGCAACCGTTTGTTGCGTGAGCGCGTGCTCGAGATCGCGGAGAAGCGCGGATTGCCGCTGGCCTTTCCATTACTGGATACAGAAGACCTGCAAAGCGTCACTTTCAGTGATATTTGGGGCGGCTTCGATGAGCGCATCATCGCGGCATCAAAACGATATGGAGCGAATTCGATTCTGATCGGCCGGGTACGCCCTTCCTCCAGCCAGCGTAATCGCTGGACTTATGTTTTTGGCGGCGAATCACTGACATGGAACGGGCCCCCTGAAACTGTCGTTGCGCAGGTTGCCGATACACTGGCCGCAGAATTTGCAGTTGGCGGTGATGCTCCGCTGGAGATGGTTCACCTGAATATCTCGGGTGTTCAGACCCTTGACGCCCATGGTTCCGTGCATGAGTTATTGGCGGGTGTCAGCCTGATCGAGAGTTTCAGGATTATCAAGGTTGCGGGTGACATCGTGAGCTACCAGGTCGAGGTGCGTGGTGGTGCCGACAGATTACGCCGCGCATTGCGTTTTGCCGGGCTGCTTGAGCAGACGCTTCCCGGTAATTTTGGAGACCTTGAGCCCGCATCTGAGTTAGAATTTTTCTACGGTCCCTGAATCAAGTAGTAATATTTTCGTATGTCTCTTTCCTGGTTACCAAACGCGATATCGATAATGCGCATTGCGCTGATTGCGCCGATCCTGATTTTGATTCTTCAGGGAAGCTTCGGTTGGGCGCTTGCGTTGTTTGGGTTGGCTGGATTTTCAGACGGTTTGGATGGATATCTTGCTAAACGTTTCGATTGGCACACGCGACTCGGCGCGCTGCTCGACCCGATTGCCGATAAATTACTGGTTGCGGGTTTATTCATAACGCTTGCCTATACTCAGGATATCCCCGTCTGGCTGGCTGCTGTCGTCATCGTGCGTGATGTGGTTATTGTCGCCGGCGCGATGGTGTACAACTTTTTTGTGCGGCCAGTGGAGGGGGAGCCGACACGAGTTAGCAAGTTGAATACCGCGCTGCAGCTGTTATTTTTATTGTTTGTGATAAGCCGTGCAGGCTTTGGCTGGCCTGAACCTATTGCGCTCACAGTGCTTGGCGCGTCTGTTCTGGTGACCGTCGTGATCAGCGGAGTTGACTACGTTTGGTCGTGGTCGCGTCGCGCGCGACACGGGGAGTAAATCATGAAATCCGATCTGCGACTCAACTGGCTGATTGCTATTTTGCTGTGTGGTTGGTTGTTTTATCTTCTGGCACCGGTTTTGACGCCATTTATTGCTGCCGGATTGCTCGCCTATATGGGTGACCCGCTGGCTGATCGCCTTCAAAAGCTGAAGTTGCCGCGAACTCTGGCGGTCGTCGTCGTGTTCCTGACAACTTTCCTGCTAATCGGTCTGCTCGTATTGCTGGTTGGACCATTGATCAAGACACAAGTCAGCGCGCTGTTCGCGGCGTTGCCTGATATTGCACATAAAGTCGAACAGGTCTGGCTGCCGACCTTGCTGGACTGGCTAAACGTTGAGCCGGGGGACGACATCGGAATCGGCGCATTTCTCGGGCGCTACGGCGATATGGCTGGAAGCTGGAGCGGCAAAATACTGCTTGGTGTTGGCAAGTCGGGCGGGGTGCTTATGGCGGCGGTGCTGAGCCTGTTCCTGATCCCCATACTGAGCTTTTACATGTTACGTGACTGGGACACGTTCATGGCGCACCTCAGTGCCCTGATACCGGACCGCCAGCGTGAGATGGTGCTTGAGCTTGCCAGAGAGACCGACAGCGTCCTGGGCGCGTTTTTTCGTGGGCAGGTGCTGGTTATGCTGGCATTGGCATGCATCTATACCTTGGGCTTGAGCCTGGTCGGACTGAAGTTTGCGATCGCGATCGGCGTGGTTGCCGGGTTGGTTAGCTTTGTGCCGTACCTGGGTTTTGTGTTCGGTATCGGACTTGCTGGATTGACGGTTGCGTTTGAACCGAATCCGATCTGGAACCTGGTGGGCGTGGTTGCCACCTTCACGATTGCGCAGGTTATTGAGGGCTCATTTCTGACACCCAAGCTGGTGGGTGATCGCATTGGCTTGCACCCCGTTATCGTTATCTTTGCCGTTGCCGCCGGTGGCCAGTTATTTGGTTTTTTCGGGATACTGCTGGCATTGCCAGCAGCGGCTGTATTGTCTGTGCTGATACGATTTGCCTATCACCGCTACCTGAAAGAACATCCGGAGCTTGTCATTAAGCTGGATACCGAGCCAGATTGAGAGCTTGAATGAGTCAACTGGCCCTACCTCTTCAACTCGCGGATCACGCTGTCTTCGCGAGCTTCCTGGACAGCGGCAACGAAACTCTTGTTGCGACGCTCGCTGACATCGCAGTTGGCGGTGAAGGACATGGGTGCTGGTTATGGGGAGCAGCATCCACAGGCAAAACTCATTTGTTGCAAGCTGTTTGTGATGAGGCTGGCGATCGCGCTGTCTATGTGCCGCTGTCAATGTTCGCCAATGCCGGCCCTGGATTACTGGAAGGACTGGCGAGCCGGGAGCTGATTTGCATCGATGATGTGGATCTTGTTGCCGGGCAAGCGGAGTGGGAGATGGCGTTATTTGACCTGTCCAATCAGGTCTTCGACGCCGGTGCTCAACTGATCGTGTCGGCTGCCTCAGCGCCGCGCGAGTGTCCGATCGAACTTGCAGATCTGCAAAGCCGCTTCGCCAGGTTACCCGTATTTCAGCTGCGCGTGCTCGACGAGGATGAGCGTGTCAGCGCATTACAACTGCGGTCAAAACATCGTGGACTTGAATTGCCTGATGATACAGCGCGCTATCTCCTGAAACGCAGTCGGCGGGATATGGCGAGTCTCTACCAGGTGCTCGACAGACTGGACAGAGAAGCCCTGCGCGCAAAGCGTCGGCTGACGATACCGTTCGTTCGTGATGTCCTGGAAAGTGAGCCTGGCTAGCCCTCAAGCTTTGCCGCAATCTCCGCAACGCGCTTGCCAAGCTTGGCAGCCAGCGCTTTCTCTTCATCTGACAGCAAATCGGGATTCTTGCCCCAGGTAACATGCGTCGCTCCGTACAGCGAGCCCCCAGTCGTTGTCGTTGATAATTCTTCCTCTGAATACGGTAATCCGACGTACAGCATGCCGTGATGGAGCAGTGGAATTGCCATCGTCAGCAATGTGGTTTCAGAGCCGCCATGCAGTGAGGATGTCGATGTAAAGACACCGGCAGGCTTGCCGATCAACGAGCCCTTCATCCAGTCCGCGCCGGTTGAATCGATAAAAAACTTGAGCGCAGAGCTCATATTACCGAAACGTGTTGGGCTTCCCATGACGATGCCGCTACATTCGGCAAGGTCAGTTGAACTGACGTAGGGCGGACCCGAGTCCGGGATCGAATCTTCAGTGGCTTCAGTGGCGGCGGATACAGGCGGCACCGTCCGTAGTCGGGCAGCCATCCCTTTGACAGCATCAACGCCGCTGCAGACTTCGCGAGCGAGTGCTTCGGTTGCACCGTAGCGTGAATAGTAGAGAACCAGTACGTCACTCATCAGGACAGCAACCTCAATACGTTTTCGGGCGGGCGACCAATGACGGCTTTGCCGGACGCATCGTGGACGACGATTGGCCGCTCAAGAACGATCGGGTGCACGGAGAGCCACTGGGCGAGAGCTGAGTTATCTTCGAGGCCTGGAAGGTCGGTCGCTTGCTTGAATTCGCTTTCGCCGCGACGCAGCAAATCAGCAACAGACAAGCCCAACTTCTGCGCAAGGCCAACGATGGTGTCGGCATCCGGTGCATCGTCGCGATACAGGACGATGCTATGCGCTGCGCCAGACTCGGTAATTAATTCCAGCGTCTGTCTCGACTTTGAGCAGCGCGGGTTATGGTAGATCGTGACAGCCATAAAATCCTCGATAACGCCTTCGTTTATTGAGCGCGCACTCTAGCAGGACAGGGTCTATGCGTCAGTAAGCTGTCAGCATCGATATTCGGGCTTGACGGGATGCCATACAAGTTGGTAATTTTGGACGGTTCCCACTGCCAAAAACACACAAAAAAATAATAAAAGTCGTGACAAATCAATATTTCACATCGAATTTGAAAAAAACCTTGCAGGTTTGGCTATTGGCCTCATTTTTCAGTCTGGCTGCCTGTGAGACGGCGCCGCCCGTGCAGGAGATGAGTGATGCTCGTCAGGCGATTGCCGTCGCCAGGGAAGCCGGCGCGGCGGAATTGGCCGCATTTCACCTGAACGCGGCTGAGAAATACCTCGCAAGTGCTGAGGAGAAACTCAGCGAGCGATCCTTCGGTCAGGCTCGGCGCGACGCCAAACAGGCCAAAATGAAAGCGCTGGATGCCTTAAAAGAGAGCGAGAAGCTCAGCGAGCCTCAATAGGACCCACGAGGATCCACGCAATCACTGCTGGCAGAGAACCTGAAAAGCGGCTGTTTACGATCAAAGGTCGTGTGCAGGGTGTGTGGTTTCGAGACAGCACGCGTCGTGAAGCGGAACGCCTCGATATCTCGGGATACGCGAGAAACCTGCCCAATGGCGATGTAGAGGTATTCGCATCAGGAACGGAGGTCGCCCTGGCTAAATTGGCACTGTGGTTACAGGCAGGCCCACCGCTGTCGAAAGTGAGTGAAGTTCTGGAAACGGTGGGCGAGCAGCTGATGTCCCAGGAACAGGCGCCAGCCGGTTTCGAAATTCGTTAAGGCGAGCTCTGATCAGTTCAGTCCTCACCTAGGCCTGAAACCACTTCTTGCTGAGCTTGTCGATGACCTTATTCGGGTATTTGCGTCTTCCCAGACTGCCGTTGTAACGGCCCAGCGCGCGCCGCAGATCGCCTTTTTCCTTATCGAGGTAAAATTTCAGGATCGTGCAGCCGTAACGAAGATTGGTGTCGATATGCAACAGGTTGTCATCGGGCCGGCCAATTTCGTCAAGCCAAAATGGCATGATTTGCATCAGACCGATCGCGCCGGCGACGGAGATCGCATAGTGGTCAAAATTACTCTCTGTCTCAATTACAGCCAGAATAAGTTCCGGAGGCAGATCCGCCCGGGTGGCTTCCATATGCACCAGTTTAAGAATGTTGATGCGTTCTTCCGGATCCGTTACCTGGCGGGCCAGTCGTTGCGACATATCGGTTAACCAAACTTCCGCATGAAAGCGATCGGTGAAGCTTTCCGTGTCGCTGGCGGCTGCTCGCAGTGCTTCGCGCAGTTCGGGATCCGGAGCGCTTTCTGCCATGGCGCTACCCGCCAGCAGGGATGTGGCGAGTGATAATCCTGCGATGAGTGATGGCAGCCGCTTCATAATCAAGATAGTTACTAAATGAATTAGTAGCTTACAGTGGTTTCCTATAGCAGTTTGAGAGCTTCTTCACGTTTCAAATTCCGCGATTCGCTGTCGTTACGATGGCGATATTCCAGCTCGCCGGCTGCCAGACTGCGCTCGCTGATCACCAGGCGGTGTGGAATCCCAATCAGCTCCGCGTCCGCGAATTGCACGCCAGGGCGCGCATTTCGATCATCCAGCAACACGTCAAAACCCGCTTCCCGCAGCTCTGCGTACAGCGCATCAGCCGCCTCTTTGACCTCGTCGGAGCGACGCATATTGATTGGCACCAGCACGACATCGAAGGGAGCCAGCGGCTCCGGCCAGATGATGCCGGCGTCATCATGATTCTGCTCAATCGCGGCGCCTACAATCCTGGTAACGCCAATGCCGTAGCAGCCCATCGACATGACCTGATTCTTGCCATCCGGATTCTGCACGGTAGCCTCCATGGCCTCGCTGTACTTGGTACCCAGCTGAAAGATGTGACCGACCTCGATACCGCGCGCGATACTCAGTGATCCTTTGCCGCCGGGTGTCGGATCGCCGGCAACGACGTTGCGGATATCGACAGTCGCGGGTCCTTCCACATCACGGCCGAAATTAACACCGGTGTAGTGCATATTCTTCTCATTGCCGCCACAGACAAAATCACCCATGCCCAGCGTCGCATGGTCATAAAAGATCGGTATTTCGATCCCTATTGGTCCGACGAAGCCCGGGCCACAACCGGTGGCCTTCACGATGCTCTCCGGACTCGCCATTGTGAGCGGAGAGGCGACCCCGGGAATCTTCTGCGCCTTGACCGTATTGAGTTCGTGATCGCCGCGTAATGCCAGGGCGATGGGACCATCTGTGCCGTCTACGATCAACGTCTTCAACGATTGGGAAGCGCTGATGTTCAATGAATCGCACAGCGCGTCTATCGTCTTGATGCCCGGCGTGGCGACCTTTTGCAGTTGTTCGCTTGCAGCGGGTGTATTGATACCGTCGGACGATGTGGACGCTGTTTCTATATTGGATGCGTAATTGTCTTCATCGCTGTAGGCGATGGCATCCTCGCCGGAATCAGCCAGAACATGGAACTCCTGTGACCGGCTGCCGCCGATTTCGCCTGAATCCGCATCAACAACGCGGAATCTCAGTCCCAGGCGCTCGAATATGGCGGTATATGCCGCGTGCATGCGGGCATAAGACTGGTCAAGGCCGGCCTGATCAAGATCGAAGGAGTAGGCGTCCTTCATGATGAACTCGCGTGAGCGCATTACGCCGAAGCGGGGCCGGATCTCGTCGCGGAACTTGGTCTGAATCTGGTAGAAGTTGACCGGCAGTTGCTTGTAGCTGCGCAGCTCCTTGCGCGCAATATCAGTGATGACTTCCTCGTGCGTCGGGCCAAAGCAATAATCGCGGTTATGGCGGTCACTCATGCGCAACAGCAGGGGGCCGTACTTGTCCCAGCGTCCTGACTCTTGCCATAACTCGGCCGGCTGTACGGCCGGCATGAGTAGCTCGAGGGCTCCGGCGCGGTCCATTTCTTCGCGAACCACGGCCTCTACCTTGCGCAGCACGCGCAATCCCAGCGGCATCCATGTGAACAGACCTGAGGCCAGGCGGCGGATGAGTCCTGCGCGCAGCATCAATTTATGGCTGACGATCTCAGCGTCCGCTGGTACTTCCTTGAGTGTTGTAAGCCCGAATTCCGAAAAACGCATTGCTTGTATTACCAAAAGTGTAAGAGGCGCGCATTCTAACCGTATTGACAGATAAGCCAAAGCAGGGGAAGGTCCGAAATCTTTTTACCGCAGGGATGCCAGTTTGCACGGTCGTCGAAATCCGTTTGTTGCTCAGGAAGGTCTGCCGCTGCTCGCGATCGTATTTGTGGCGGCAATTTTGCTATTCCGTTATTACGAGCCGTGGTACGCCCTGGTACCGACAGCGCTGTTCGTATTGCTGTATATGGTTTTCCGGGATCCCCTGCGGTCGGTGCCCTCGGTGGCGCTTGGCATATTCAGTCCGGTCGATGGTACAGTGATTGATGTCAGTCGTACCGAGGTCGGTGATACGGGTGAACCGGCGCTGCGGATTGTGATCAGTGTTGACAGCCTGGGAACCTATACAGCGCGTGCCCCGGTTGAGGGCAGCATCAAGGAACTGGGCAAGAAGGCGCTTTGGATACAGACCGATGAAGGTGAGGATGTCGTGCTCAAGTTCAGTGGTTATCGCCTTGGTCTGGCGCCGCGCTCGTTTGCCAAATTTGGCGAGCGACTGGGTCAGGGGCAGCGATTTGCCTATCTGCGATTGACCCGCACGGCCGAAGTACAGTTTCCGATTGACGGCAAGGTGCTGGTCGAACCTGGTCAGACTGTAGTGGCTGGCACCGACGTCATCGGAAACGTTCGCGGACCGCGCTAGTTGAGTCCGCGAACCGCAGGCCGTGAAATGCGGCGTATGGCGTGGCAAAATCTACTTTGACTCCAAATGCGGTTTCTCAAGAATGATACATCCTGAACATCAGAGACGTGCTTACCTGCAGGCAATGGGTATTGATGTCTGGTTGCCGCGTGGAGCGCCTGAGCCTGATGAAGCAGAGACGATTGCGAGCGATGTTGTAGCTACAGACGGTCTGGGCTGGGCAGAGCTTCGACAGTGCGTTACCGAGTGTACCCGCTGTGAGTTGGCGCAAAGCCGCATCCAGACCGTTTTTGGCGTTGGCAATCAGGACGCCGACTGGATGATCATCGGCGAAGCGCCGGGCGCAGAAGAAGATCGTCGTGGTGAACCGTTTGTCGGCCGCGCCGGTAAGATGCTGGACGAAATGTTAAGAGCGATCGGCCAGAGCCGGAGCTCAGTGTTCATCGCTAATACTCTAAAATGCCGCCCTCCCAATAATCGTGACCCGAAGCCAGCTGAGGCTAGTGCCTGTCGTGACAATCTGGAGCGCCAGATCGCATTGATACAACCAAAGATTATCCTGGCGGTCGGGAAAATCGCTGCGCAAAATCTCTTGGATAGCAACGATCCGGTGGGGCGAATGCGCGGGCGTCCGCACGACCTGAACGGGATACCGCTGGTAGTTACTTATCACCCGGCGTATTTGCTCAGAAGTCCCTCGCAGAAGAGTAAGTCGTGGAGCGACCTTTGCCTGGCCACTCGTCTTGCGAAGGAGGCAACGGCGTGATCATCCCGATGGCGCAGCCGCCCGCGGTGATTCGCGAGATGAACCACGATGATCTCGGAATGGTGTCTGACATTGAGCGTCGCAGTTACGAATTTCCGTGGAGTCATGGTGTGTTTCGTGACTGCCTGCTTGCCGGATACCAGTGCCTTGCGCTGATTCGTGAAGACCGCGTTGCAGGTTACGCCGTTTTGTCCGTAGCGGCGGGAGAGGCGCATATCCTGAATCTGTGTACAGAACCCGATTTTCGATCGCTCGGTTACGGCGAACGACTGCTTGATGAACTGCTGTATCGGGCACGGTCAGCCTCAGTACGAGAGATATTCCTTGAGGTTCGGCCATCAAATGAAACCGCGTTGGCCCTGTATCGCAAGAAGGGCTTTCATCAGATCGCGGCACGCCCGGCCTACTATCAGGCCAATGAAGGCCGCGAAGACGCCGCGGTACTCGCTAAAAAGCTCGTCGTCGAACCTTAAACAGACGGTTTCGCAGCAGCTGCGATCCGGTTGACGGAGTGCTAGACTGCGCCGCCTCGTATTATCGAACTCAGTCATGGCAAACCTCGACGAACAAGTCAGCAAACGGCGCACGTTCGCGATCATTTCGCATCCGGATGCCGGTAAGACGACACTGACCGAAAAGTTGCTGCTTTATGGTGGCGCTATTCAGCTTGCGGGCACCGTAAAAGGCCGCAAGGCGAGCCGTCATGCCACATCGGACTGGATGGCGTTGGAGCAACAGCGCGGCATCTCCGTGACCTCATCGGTGATGCAGTTTCCCTACGCCGATCATGTGATTAATTTGCTCGATACACCCGGCCATGAAGACTTCTCGGAAGACACGTATCGGACGCTGACGGCCGTCGACTCAGCACTGATGGTTATCGATTGCGCGAAAGGTGTGGAAAAACGCACCATCAAATTGATGGATGTTTGCCGTTTGCGTGATACGCCGATAATGACTTTCATCAACAAGCTCGATCGCGACGGTCAGGAACCGATCGATTTACTCGATGAAATCGAGTCAGTACTGAAGATTCAGTGTTCTCCGATTACATGGCCTATTGGCATGGGTCGCTCGCTGAAAGGCGTATATCATCTGCTGCAGGATCGCATTTATCTTTATGACCGGGTAGGCCGAGAAAAAGTATCCGAGCGCCATATCATTGAGGGACTGGATTCGGACGAGGCGACAGCCGCACTCGGCGACATCGCTGACGAGTTCAGAGAAGAGGTCGAGTTGGTCAAAGGTGCCTGTCCGGAGCTATCGGTTGAAAATTATCTTGCGGCGAAGCAGACGCCCGTATTCTTTGGTTCCGCGATTGGTAATTTCGGCGTTAAGGAATTGCTGGATGAATTCGTTCACTATGCACCGGCACCTCAGACTCGTGAAAGTGAGCAGCGCGATGTGCTGCCCAACGAAGATAAAATGACCGGTTTCGTGTTCAAGATTCAGGCGAACATGGACCCCGCGCATCGCGATCGCATCGCGTTCATGCGAATTTGTTCCGGCGAGTACCGTAAGGGGATTCGTTCGTTGCATGTCCGCTCGGGCAAGGAAATGAAAATTCCGGATGCGATTACGTTTATGGCGGCAGATCGTAAACACGCGGAAACGGCCTATGCGGGCGATATTATCGGCATCCATAATCACGGTACGATCAATATCGGTGACAGCTTTACTGAAGGCGAGATTATTCGTTTTACAGGTATACCGAATTTCGCACCGGAGATTTTCCGCCGTGCAGTATTGAAAGATCCCCTGCGTCTGAAAGCACTGCAAAAGGGTCTTGCGCAGCTATGTGAGGAAGGTGCAACACAGTTGTTCAAGCCGATGCGCAACAACGATCTTATTCTTGGCGCTGTTGGTCCACTGCAGTTCGAAGTTGTTGCTCACCGCCTGCAACATGAATACAACGTGGAGTGCCAGTTTGAAGCGATCAACGTTGCGACTGCACGTTGGGTCGAATGCGACGACGAGAAGATGTTGAGCAACTTTGAGCGTAAGGCCCACGATAATCTCGCGCTGGATCATAGCGACAGTCTGGTCTACATTGCTCCTACGCGGGTCAATCTCAACCTGACCGAGGAACGCTGGCCGGATATTGCTTTCCGCAAGACGAGAGAGCACTAGTCGCCGGACCTCTGTCTGAGGCAATGGTTTGCCGAAGTCCAAAATTCTTACAAAGCAGGTTATAACCTGGGCTCTTTACGACTGGGCGAACTCTGCGTTCGCACTCAGTGTACTGGCGGTGCTATTCCCGTTAGTGCTTGGCAACTACTGGGGCGTCGATGATAGTGGGGTGTCGGCGACTATTCGGCTTGGCTGGATCACGTTTTCAGCAAGTGTCATTGTTTTCCTGATTGCTCCGATACTCGGAACGATTGCAGATACGGGCGGCTATCGAAAGCGATTTCTGTTGCTATTTGCGATCATCGGCGCAGTCGCGACCGCTGGCCTGGGATTCGTGGGGCAGGGTGACTGGCCGTTGGCACTGGGACTGTACCTGGTCGCTTCTGTAGGCTTTTACAGTTCCGTTGTGTTTTACGATTCTTTACTGATCGACGTTACGGAACCGCGAAACTACAGCTTCGTTTCCACGCTCGGTTTTTCTGTCGGTTATCTCGGTGGAGCAGCGCTGCTTGCTCTTCACCTCTGGATGCTCAAGTCACCGCAGACATTCGGACTTGAAAGCGCTACAGAGGCATTCAGTTATGCTTTCATTTCGGTTGGCCTCTGGTGGCTCATCTTTCTATTGCCTTTGATCTTTTTCGTTCCCGAGCGACACAGCTCGATTGAGGTAACAGATCACGCTATCCGGGCGGCGTATGCAGAACTCAAGTCGACTGTTCACAAGATCAGCCAATATAGAAACGTGACAATTTTTCTGGGTGGCTACTGGCTCTACATCGGTGGTGTGTTCACCGTAATTTTTATGGCAGTCAACTACGGGCAGCGTCTCGGTTTTGAGGACAGCGATCTCGTTCTGGCCTTATTGATTGCAAATTTCGTCGGTTTCCCGGCGACCCTGGTTTACGGGCTGCTCGCACATCGATTCGGTGCCAAGAAAGGTCTTTATTTCGCACTTTTGGCGTATGTAGGCGCTTGTCTTTGGGCTATTCAAATGACGGATGTCAGAGAGTTCTACATCATGTCGATCGTAATAGGTCTTGTGCAAGGTGGTGTCCAGGGTCTCAGCCGTTCCGTGTATGCTGCGCTGATTCCCGCGGATCAACCGGGAGAGTTTTTTGGTTTCTACAGCATGACAACCAAGTTCGCGCATGTCCTGGGTCCTGCCATGGTTGCGATCGCGGCAATGTTGTCGGACGACCCGAAATGGGTACTGCTGGCATTAATGCCGATGTTTCTGGCCGGGGCGTTGTTGCTTGCGTTAGTGCGAATGCCAAGTAATGCTGGCGAAGGCTGATTGCTGAATGACCCATGACCTGACTGAGCCGCCCGGAACAAATCCGAATACATTTCTAGATTTTCCATTGCAGACGGATCTCGATGATCTTGACGCCGATATAGCCATTCTGGGTATTCCATTTGGAATGCCTTACGAATCGACCTCAATCCCAAATGACCAGAGCAACGCTCCAAATGCTATTCGACAGGCATCGAGCGAAACTGATATCGCTTATACGCGAAACCACTTTGACTGGGACCTCGGCGGTCAATTGCTCGACGGACGTGACATAAAGGTGGTGGATTGCGGGAACGTAACGACCGACAAAGCCGACCACAAAGAACATTATCGTCGCGCAGAGCGGGCAGCGAGGAAAATATTCTCAGCCAATTCGACCTTAATAGCGCTCGGTGGCGATCACGGCGTTCCGATTCCTGTGATGCGGGCGCTTGAGGTTTTCGACGTGCCAGTAACGCTTGTGCATGTCGATGCTCATCTGGATTGGCGCCATGAGGTTAATGGTGAAAGGGAGGGTTATTCGAGTCCTATCCGACGTGCCGCAGAGATGCCGTGGATCGATAAGATCGTGCAAATTGGTATGCGTGGCATCGGCAGTGCTCGCGACGGAGAGGTTCAAGACGCGATCAATTACGGTGCCGAGATCATTGATACCTACGAGATGCACGAAATCGGAATGGCAGAAGTACTGCGGCGAATTCCGGATGGCGGACCTTATTACCTGACTATCGATGCTGATGGCATAGACCCGACCATCATGCCCGCCGTAATGGCGCAAACGCCAGGTGGCCTCGATTGGATGCAAGTTCGGCAATTCGTTCACGGTCTGATTAGTAAAGGACGCGTGCTGGGCATGGACCTGGTTGAAATTGCTCCTGGGCGCGATGTTGGAAACATAACGATGGTCCATGCGGAACGACTGATCTGCAACTTCATTGGCGCGGCGGTTCGCGCCGGATACTACGAGGGGTAAGACCGATCTCACGTCTACGTCATTGGTTGATCATGACCGTCACGAGTATCTCGGGCGGCATTATATTTATCCTGCCGTTCTTGCAGGAGATCTATTACAAACCGATAGCCCAGGCGTTGAGTCTCAGCAATACGCAAGTGGGCTCACTGATGAGCGCGTTCGGAATCACTTCGTTGATTTGCTATTTTCCGGGCGGCTGGCTCGCTGACCGGGTGTCGCCGAAAAAACTTATTTCCATATCTCTGTTTTCCACTGGTATTGCAGGCCTGTATTTCGCCACACTTCCGAGCTACGAAATTAGTATCGCGATCCACGCATTTTGGGGCGTTAGCATCACTTTTCTGTTTTGGGGCGCCATGATTCGCGTAACCCGAAATTGGGCGCCACCCGATGAGCAGGGCCGCGCTTTCGGGATTCTTGAGACGGGGCGCGGACTCGCTGAAGTATTGTCGAGTATGGCGCTTCTGGCAGTGTTTGCGGCGCTCGGAAGCGGTGACTCTGCGCTTTCGGCAGTGATATTTCAGTGTTCAGTATTTACTGTGTTGCTCGCGGTACTCGCCTGGTTTGTCCTGGAAGATGACACCGAGAGTGAGAAGAACAGCCAAAGCGAGCCGAAGGTTGGTATCAACGAAATCGTGAGCACGCTCAAAATGCCGATCGTCTGGTTGATAGGGATAGTGGTGCTTACCGGCTACTGTGCGTACTGGGGAACATTTCGATTCACTTCATACTCGTCAGACATTTTCATGCTGAGCGTTACGATTGCTGCAGTAATCAGTGTGGGCAAAATATGGCTCAAGCCGCTGGCGGCGGTGGTTGCAGGATTCATTGCCGACAAGTTCGGTATTGCAAGATCAGTCGCCGTTTTATTTTTTGTGTTGATTGCAAGCTTCAGTTTCTTTGCGGTGTTACCCGGAGCAGCGAGTTGGCTTCCTGTTATGTTGCTTAACGTTGCTGTTGCGTCACTGGCAGTGTTCGCAATGCGAGGAATTTACTTTGCCTTGCTGGAAGAGGGTGGGATTCCACTGGCTGTTACCGGGACTGCTGCAGGCATCGTTTCTACGATTGGCTTTACACCGGATATATTCATGCCGTTGCTGGGTGGCGTGTTGTTGGACGCGTTTCCCGGTCAAACAGGATATCGCTACTTCTTTCTGACAACCGCCGCCATCTGCAGTGTTGGTTTCGTCGCGTCAATAATCATTTACACAAAATTTGTCAAGAATCGAGTTGACTCGAGCAGTTGAATTGAGGGCAATTACCGACTCGAAATAGCAGCGACTGCTGTTTCCAGCCGGCGTACAGCGTTTGTTTCCTCGACACCGTAGCGGGCATCCAAATATGCAACGGTCACTGATGCCACCTTGTCATTCGGTATATGGCTCCCGGTCGTTACTCGCAGAGCAAACTCCTGCTCGGCCTCGCCGATTCGTCGCGTCAAACCGGTCTTCTTGATAAATTTGTTGTACAAAATTGATGCGCGATCTTTTGCCGGCGGGCGGTAGCGCAGCATCATGAAAGCACTGATCATGAGTATTAATGCGACGACGCTGCCGACCAATGTCAGCAACATCTTTCGCCAGTTAGGGTCGACCATGCCGAGCCACTCCAGGAACTTGCTTTGCGTTTCGGGCCCATATCCCAATACCCATTCGTTCCATTTGGCGTTCAACGCGTCCCAGGTCATCGTCAGGTCGCGCAGGAACTGCGGAGGCGCAGTAAACCCCCAGAGTTCTCCGACGCCGTCCAGCGCCGCACCGCGTGTGCCGTACTCAATGCGTTCCGGCGCTACGGCGGCTGTTGGGTCGACGCGGTACCAGCCGTAGCGTTCGAGCCATACTTCTGTCCATGCATGGGCATCAGACTGACGCACAATGAGGTGTCCGCCAATGGGATTAATCTCACCACCCTGATAGCCGAGAACAATTCGTGACGGAATGCCGGCACTACGCATCATGAAAGCGAACGCCGATGCGTAGTGTTCGCAGAAACCTCGCTTTGTATCGAACAGGAATCGATCGACAGGACTGCTGCCTAACGGTGGCGGCTGCAACGTATAGAAGTACTCTTCTTTATGAAACTTCGCGAGTACGGCGTCTATGTAGGCCGTGTCCGAGCCAGCATTCTCGCGCATTTGCCGTGCCAGTTCAGCGGAGCGCCGATTGCCATCTGCTGGAACGCTGGTGTACCACTTGCGGTAGATCGATGGCAGCCGGGATTGCACAACGTAGTCTGTATACGAGGTGACACGGTAAGCCACACGTTGCTCAATCGGAGTTACGTGAACAAGTTGCTGCTGAGGCCCCATGAATACGCGTTTGATCGACCACTCCTCGGGCATGTCCAGTGCGAAGATCCACTGCTGCCGCGTTGGCTCCAGTGTCAGCTCATAAGAAACCGGCTCACCCCTGAAAGAAATTTGATCTTCAACGGGAGTGCCAACCCTGGGCTCGGATCCTGTCCACGTACGACCGTTGAAGCGCGTCATGATGAGACCACGCCAATATAGATCGCGGGACTCCGGTACTTCGCCGTCGAATTGCACGCGGAACGCGACCTCATCCGACATTGAGAGGGAACTGATGTCACCGGGGCTCATCGTGTCACTCAGGCCTGAAGTTGCTCGACTGGTATCGATAGGTACAGCCCAGAACGGTGATGACAGGCGCGGAAAAAGTACCCACATGGCGATCGCGAGAGGTGCGGCATACAAGAGCAGTCGGCCACTGGTCGTGAAACTTTGCTTCGCAGTTTCACTGGCCCCTGCTGACATCCGCAGCCAGGCGGTCAGGATAATCAGCGTGCTGCCTATCACGTAAGGTAGAGACCAAAGATACTGTTCGCGAAGCAGCGAAGACATCACCAGGAAGATGGAAATAAATAGCAGGACGAACTGATCCCGTCGTCTGCGTGTCTCCAGCAATTTGAGAGCGGCCATAATCGCCAGCAACGCAGAGCCCGGGCCAACGCCACTAATGGATGAATAGGTGCCGAAGACGCCCAGAAAGCATACCAGCGCCAGTCCGCCACGTACCCAACGCGATGGCAGCATGCGACGCCGTCTTTCGATTACGTAACGCCAAACAGCGCAGCCAATAAACGCGCCGGAAATCCAAAACGGGAGATACGGTACGTGCGGTGCCAGCGATACAGCCAGCGCTCCCATCGTCCACGGCAAGCTGGTCAGTAGCGAGCCATCAGTTCCTCGTGGTTGCACCCTCACGACGCTTTCTCATCGAACAGGGCAAGTGCCTCAAGGCACTGCCGTCGCTGCTCATCGCCGTGTGCCGGCGGAAATTCAAAACCGGGAATTCGCAATCCATAGTCTTCCCGCGTTTGATCGGCGTTGACAATCCATCGCGTCAGTACAGAAAGCCGTGTCTCAGTGCCGGCCGCTTCGATCTCGTCGAAATCGAACCACTGGCTACTGGTATCAGCTCCCGCAAACTGCTTGGACAGTAATTGGCCACTGCGTGCGTAGGCCTTCCATGCGACGTGCCGGGGTGAGTCGCCGGCATGATATTTTCTAAGGCCCGCGAAGTCCTCTTCTCCGCGTGCATCGTGTTGCCGGTGGCCTTGAGCAACTCGTGACGGTGGTGCTGCCGGCGGATTCTCAGCCGGATCCGGATACACCAGTCCTCTCAGGTCCATGTGTAACCAGGCCCATGAGCGAAACAGCTCGAAAGGAAATAAGGTGCGAATGCCGAAGCGTTCGAGTTGCACCCAGCCGCGACGATCGGTGGATACAGGTAGTATGAAAATCTTGCTTTCACCAGGTTGCAGGTCGTGGACGTCGCTTTCTGTCTTATCGTGGTAGATGCGAATGCCATAGCGCGCGCTTTTGGACTGATTGGTAATCGCAACGCGAAAACGAATCGCCTGACCGGCGAAGACCGGGTCAGTTCCAGCGAAAGCTAATTCGAGGCCGACCAGGTTGCGCTGGCATTGGTGCATAGAAACAAAGCCGATGCCGATGAGAATGAATGTGAGGATGAACGACAGGTTGTTGTTGTAGTTCATTGAGCCTAACAACATCGCAAATGCCATCAGCCCGAATACGAGTCCGACGCCTGTAGGCAGGATGTAGACGCGGCGCGGGCGTAGTTCGGTTGTCGCTGCGTCGGTGCCCTGGCGTTTGCGTGCCCAACGTCGAGCACGCAGAGTCGCGCGGTCCCGTACGCTGCCGACGAGTCGGCTAGGGTATTGCCACAGAATCGAGGACATGCTGACAAAGTTCAGATGGACTACGGAAACGTGTGCTACCAGCCGGCTTCAGTCTGTGCCCCGCAACTGACTCAAACACGGCCTGAATATCATCCGGATAGACACCAGAATGATTCTCTATGAAAGATCGTGAGCGTGCTGCTGCTACCAGTGCCTGAGCGCCACGAGGCGACAGGCCAACATCTATTTCGGCTGATTCACGTGTGTGTCTGACCAGTGCCTGGACGTAATCGATCAGCGCGTCACTTACGTTCTGTTTACGAACGGATTTCTGCAATTCGATTAGTGTTTCCGGCGCCGCGACCGCTGCAATGTCATCGAACATCAGTCGTCGGTCTCCACCCGCAATGAGTTCACGCTCGCTGGCCTCGTCCGGGTAACCCATGGCGATTCGCATGAGGAAGCGATCCAGCTGTGATTCGGGTAGCGGGAACGTGCCGATCTGGTCGCCGGGATTCTGCGTCGCGACGACAAAGAATGGTTCCGGTAACGGTCGCGTGTCACCATCGACAGAGACCTGGTATTCCTCCATCGCTTCGAGCAGTGCGCTCTGCGCTTTCGGTGTCGCTCGATTGACCTCGTCTGCGAGAATAAGCTGCGAGAAAATCGGGCCCGGCTGGAATTCAAACTCGCCATTATTCTGTCGAAAAACAGAAACACCAATGATGTCAGCTGGCAGTAAATCACTTGTAAACTGGATACGGCGAAAGCCGAGGCCGAGTGTCCTGGCGAGGGACTGTGCGAGCATCGTCTTGCCAAGTCCTGGCAGGTCTTCGATCAGCAAATGTCCTCGAGCGAGCAAACACGACAGTGCCAGGGTGATCTGCTCGTCCTTGCCAAGAATAATACTTGCTAACGCTTTTCGAGCACGCTCAACGGCGCCGTGTTGTGCGTCCAGACTGCTGGGCAGATTCTCAAGTGTGTTACCGCGCTGCATACAATGGTCCTCCGACCGATATCGTCGCCGATACGCGGTCAATTTGCACTGGCTCGCCGGTTAGAGTGTGATGCAGTACTCAGTAAACGACTTTGTATCAGACAAGTTCCTCAAGTTCCTCAAGTTTTTTGAGTTGCTCGGTCAATTGAGCAATAGCTTTCTCGAACTCAGAAACTCGATCTCGTTCCTGTGTGACCACATCTGCCGGGGCATTGTTTACAAATTTCTCGTTCTTTAGCTTGGCGGAACTGCGTTGCAGATCAATTTCTATCTTGTCCTGATGCTTTGTCAGCCGTGTGCGCTCAGCGTCCACGTCGATAAGTCCCTTCATCGGAACCAGCAGGCGCATACCACCCAACAAAGCCGTCGCGGCAGCGGGCGGCTCTTCATCGTCGCCGAGTAATGTTATGGATTCAACTCGACCGACACGTTGCAGAAGTAGAGCTTCGGCATCTGCACGTTTTCGATCGCTACTGCCCGCACCTTGCAAGATTACAGGTAGCGGTTTACCTGGCGAAATATCCATTTCTCCTCGAATCTGCCGGATTCCCAGTATGAATTGCTGTACCCACTCAATGTCGGCAACGGCGTCCTCGTCAGTCGCGCCGGCGTCAACCTTGGGGTAAGGGCGTAACATGATCGAAGCACCTTCAATGTTGGCGCGCGGTGCTACTGTCTGCCAGATTTCTTCGGTGACGAACGGCATGATTGGATGTAGCAGGCGCAGTGTCGCCTCAAGAACCTCAATCAGCGTTCGTCGAGTGCCGCGTTTTTGAGCGTCCGACGATTCGTCTGATTGCAGTATCGGCTTCGAAAGTTCGAGGTACCAGTCGCAAAACTCGTGCCAGGTAAACTCGTACGCAGATTGCAATGCAAGATCGAGTCGATAGCTTGCCATGTGCTGATGCATGTCAGCGGTGGCACTGTTGAATCGTGACTTGATCCAGCGATCGGCTGAACTAAACTCCACCTCACCTGCATCAAGCGACTCTGTGTTCATCAGTACGTAACGCGCAGCGTTCCAGAGTTTGTTACAGAAGTTCTTGTAGCCCTCGATCCGTCCAAGGTCGAATCGTATGTCGCGGCCGGTCGTTGCAAGCGCAGCGAAAGTCAGGCGCAGGGCGTCGGTACCGAATTGATTTATGCCATCAGGAAAGTGTTTACGCGTCGCCTTTTCAACTTTCGGTGCGAGGTGATCCTGCATCAACCCGGTGGTGCGTTTCTCGACGAGCGATTCAAGATCAATGCCATCGATCAGATCAATCGGGTCCAGCACGTTGCCCTTGGATTTAGACATCTTGTCGCCATCCTGATCGCGGATCAGGCCGTGAATATAGACTTCACGGAACGGCACGTCATCCATGAATTTCAGGCCGAACATGATCATGCGTGCGACCCAGAAGAAAATGATATCGAATCCGGTAACAAGGACATTGCCGGGATAAAATTCCTTCAGGGCATCCGTCTTGTCGGGCCATCCAAGGGTGCTGAACGGCCATAGAGCTGACGAGAACCAGGTGTCCAGTACGTCTTCGTCCTGGCGCAGGGCAACATCGCCAAGCGAGTATTTCTCGCGGACGTCCGCCTCGCTATGTCCGACATAGATATTGCCAGCATCGTCGTACCAGGCGGGAATTCGATGTCCCCACCAGAGCTGCCGGCTAATGCACCAGTCCTGAATGTTGTACATCCAGTCGAAGTAGGTCTTCGACCAATTTTCCGGAACAAACTTGATGCGGCCCGTTTCGACGGCTTCGATAGCGGGCTTGGCCAGTGGCTCGATTTTCACGTACCACTGATCCGTAAGATAAGGCTCGACCACGGCGTTGCTGCGATCGCCACGGGGAATCTTGACAACGTAGTCTTCGATTTTCTCGAGCAGGCCCAGCGATTCGAATTCGGCAACAATTGCCTTGCGCGCGTCGAAGCGGTCCATGCCGCGATACTCTTCGGGCACGTCGTCGTTGAGCGCGGCATCGTCGGTCAAGATGTTGTATATCGACAGGTCGTGACGTTTGCCAATGTCATAGTCATTAAAATCGTGCGCTGGCGTAATCTTTACGCAACCCGTACCAAACTCCGGATCGACGTAATCATCTGCAATAATGGGAATACGTCGACCTACGATTGGCAGGACAATTTCTTGTCCGACCAGGTCTTTGTAACGCTCGTCGTCCGGGTGCACGGCAACCGCGCTATCGCCAAGCATGGTTTCCGGGCGAGTTGTTGCAACGGTAAGGTGTCCATCTCCGGAAGCCAGCGGGTAGCGAAAATGCCACAAGCTGCCGCTTTCGTCCTCTGACAAAACTTCGAGATCCGACAGTGCGGTGTGCAATACCGGGTCCCAGTTCACCAGGCGCTTGCCGCGATAGATCAGACCTTCGTCATGCAAGTGCACAAAGACCTTGCGGACGGCTTCGGATAAGCCGTCATCCATTGTGAAGCGGTCACGGGTCCAGTCGACGGATGCACCCAATCTGCGCGTTTGATTCGCAATTTTTCCGCCGGACTCTTCTTTCCACTGCCAAACGCGCTCGACGAATTTCTCTCGGCCAAGGTCTCGTTTGGACTTTCCTTCGGCATTCAGCAGGCGCTCAACCACCATTTGCGTGGCGATGCCGGCGTGATCCATGCCCGGTTGCCAGAGTGCACGGTGGCCTTTCATGCGGTGGTAGCGAGTGAGCGTGTCCATAATGGTGTCCTGGAACGCGTGGCCCATGTGCAATGTGCCCGTCACGTTCGGGGGCGGAATCATGATGCAGTAAGGGCTACCTTCACCTTGCGGCGCGAAATAGCCTTGTTCTTCCCAGCGCTCGTAGATGCGCTGTTCGATGTCTTGTGGCTGGTAGGACTTGTCCATCAGATCTTGTGTGTCGTCAGCTTGTGACCCTGGTCACGGTAGGTTGCATATCTTTGCCGGCTTTTCGCCCGACTTTCTTCATCGGAGCTTACGAGTTCCGCAACACGGGGAAAAGACTCGGCAAACGCAGGAATTTCATCGCAGAGCGTAATCAGAAGATCACGCGGCGCAACGGCGGACTCGCCAAATCCAATCGTCACAGGAGCGTCAGTGTCGCCCCCTATCAATTCGTGCGGCACGAAGCTGCCCTCACGAAACGTCCACAGGAGTTCGTCGAGACGTTTGGCGTCTTCTCGCGTCGTCGTATGAATGTGAATGGTGTTCTCCAGCCGCCAGGCCTTCTCGGCCAGCTTACAGGCAAGCGTGTTTCTCGCGTGTTCGTCGACCCGGTCGAGAACGTAAAAGTCGACTTGAATCACGTGCGATGTCAGGGCAGTACGCCGGCACGAGAGAGCAGGAACTCCGACAGCAGCGGAACAGGTCGCCCGGTAGCGCCTTTCTGAGCACCCGACTTCCAGGCCACACCAGCAATATCCAGATGCGCCCACTTCATGCCGTCGGTGAACTTGCCGAGGAAACAGGCGGCCGTGACGGAACCGCCGCCTGGTCCGCCAATATTGGCCATATCGGCAAAATTGCTCTTGAGTTGCGCAGCGTACTGGTCACCCATCGGCATCGGCCATCCGATGTCTTCCGAGCTCCTGCTGGACGCGAAAATTTCGTCCTGCAGATCGTCGTTGTTTGAATAGATCGCACAACGGTGATTGCCGAGCGCGACAACGCAGGCACCTGTGAGTGTTGCAACGTCGATGATAGCTGCTGGCTTGAAGCGCTTCGAATAGGTCAGCGCATCGCACAGAATAAGGCGACCTTCAGCGTCTGTATTCAGCACTTCTATAGTCTGGCCTGACATGCTCTTGACGATGTCGCCCGGGTTGGTGGCATTGCCAGCAGGCATGTTAACAACGGCAGGAACAACGACGTTCACATTGATCGGCAGCTTCATCTTCGTGATAGCAGCCATCGTGCCGATGACGCTTGCTGCTCCGCACATGTCGAATTTCATCTCGTCCATGCCAGCACCGGGCTTCAACGAGATACCACCGGTGTCAAAAGTCACGCCTTTACCGACCAGCACGACAGGTTTGTCACTGCCGGCACCTTTGTATTGCATGACGATAAGCTTCGCAGGCTCTACAGCACCAGCCGTAACCGATAGCAGCGAACCCATGCCGAGTTTTTTCATCTCGGACTCACTAAGGATACGGGTAGACAATTTTCCATTGCCGCTTGCGAGTTTCTTCGCGACGCGCGCCAGGTAGGAAGGTGTGCAGACGTTGGCTGGCAAGTTTCCGAGATCCTTCGCGAGTGACACACCAGCACAGATGCCGCCGCCGTGTTCGGCACCACGAGTCGCTTTGGCAGCGTCGCCGCGTTTCGCGATGGCAAGACCGATGGTGTTCAATGGCATCGCTGGTTTCTTGCGACCACTCTTCATCTGGTCGAAGCGGTACAGCGCATCGCCGATGCATTCAACGGTGTGCCGCGCCAGATAATAAGGGTCACAATTGCTGACTGGCTCGAGGGTCAGGCAATTTAGAATCTGCCTGGTTTTTGTATTGGCGATGGCTTGCGTGGCGGCCGCGACGGCTTTGCGGAAAGCGATGGCATCCAGCCTGCCGGATTTGCCCAGGCCGACAACTACAACCCTGGCAGCTTTGACACCCGGCACCGCCGTTAATACGGCAACCCGACCTGGAGCGCCTGCAACATCACCCGACTTGATGAGATCGTGGATGTGCCCCTTACTGGCTGCGTCAATATCGGCAGCGCCGACGCCCAATTTACCGCGGCTGTATACGCCGACGATGACGCAATCAACAGCCCGGCGGGATGCCTTGCTCGTAGTTGTAAAATATTTCATATTTTCCCAATTGGCCTTGCTTATTGATCTGGTAATCGTTCCGAGACTGTCACGGACAAAATAAAAGCGGTAGTCTAACCAATTCAGCTACCTACAGCTACGTCATTCCCGGACACCGATGACCCGAATCCTTGATCGGTATATATTTCGCGAAATCGCCTCGGCCTGGCTTGGGGTCACGATGGTGCTTTTGCTGATCCTGCTCACCAATCAATTTGCACGAGTATTGGGTGACGTTGCCAAGGGCAAATTGCCCAAAGATGCGGCATTTGATGTGATCGGGCTGTCGGCAGTGCAGTATTTGACCATTCTGGTGCCTATTGGCCTGTTCCTGGCGGTCATGCTGGCGCTTGGCCGCCTGTATCGGGACAGTGAACTGCCGGCCATGATGGCTTGCCGGGTAGGTCCATCAGGAATTTACAGACCCCTGAGCTGGCTGATGCTGCCGCTGGTACTCGGTGTCGCCTGGTTATCGATCGAAGGCGGACCCTGGGCGATGACCAATGTGGACCGGATCGGTGCGGAAGCCCGTCGACAGGCGGATCTGGCCAGTATTGAGCCGGGGCAGTTTACCGTCTTCGGGCCCGATCATGCGGTTGTGTATGGCCACGGCGTTACGCCACAAGGCCAAATGGAAAAGGTGTTCATGCAGCGGCGGGTCAATGACGGGTCTATCGAAGTTGTCATTGCAGAAATTGGTGAGATGGTTGAATCCGACGACTCGGATGTGCGTCTGCTGGTCCTGCGCGATGGGCGACGTTATGAAGGCGTGCCTGGAACCACCGAATTTCGTGTCATCGAATTCGCTGAGCATGGTGTCCCTTACAGACTACCCAGCCTGGAGACGTCAGAGCCGCGACCGCGCGCAATGGCATTCCTCGATTTGATGCGCTCCGATGAACCCGAGCATATTGCTGAATTTCAGTGGCGACTCGGGGTTCCGCTATCCACCATTATTCTGGCGATACTTGCGGTGCCGTTGAGCCAAAGTCGACCTCGAGCCGGGCGCTATGGTCGACTTGCGATCGGACTGCTGGTTTTTATTATTTACCTGAACATGATGAGCGCAGCTAAGGCGTGGATCGAGCAATCGACCATCTCACCGGCGCTGGGAATGTGGTGGGTGCACGGCGGTATGCTGCTGTTTGCGCTTGGTCTGTTGGCCGTGCAGAACGGCTATCACAAGAGAATATTCAGATGACCGGCATTCTCAGTCAGTACATGATGCGCACGATTCTCGCGAGCACTGCGCTGGTACTTGTTGTGCTGCTGGCGTTAGCTGGCCTTTTCGAATTCATTGCGGAACTCGATGACGCAAAAGGCGATTATCAGACAGCGCAGGCGATACTCTATACAGTCTTGCGGCTACCTAATCTTGCATTCGCGATGTTGCCGATTGCGGCGTTGATCGGATCGCTGCTGGGACTGGGTGCAATGGCTGGCAACAGCGAAATCATTGTAATGCGATCCGCCGGGCTTTCCGTGCGCGAATTGTCGAGCATGGTGGCATTGTCAGGGGCGTTGCTGCTCGTGCTTACCGGTTTACTGGGCGAGTTCATCGGACCGCCGCTCGACTCCTATGCGCGCAATATGCGCATGGAAGCGCGCTATCAAAAGGAAGATTCACGTCTCGGCAATGAAGCCTGGGTTAAGGACGGGTCGACCTATCTGCATCTGGAGAGGGTCAATCCCGAGTTTGATTTCGGCAGTCTGTACATTTACAAATTTGACGAGGACCGCCTGGAATCGATCGCCGTAGCAGAGAATTCCGGGATCGATGAAAGCGACAACTGGATTTTGGAGAATCTGCGGGAAACTCAATTTCATCGTGATGGTGTGCAGGTTTTGCAGGCGTCCCGTTCAGTCGAGTCGTTTGAGGTGAACTCTGATCTTTTGGGAAGCTCTATTGCGAAGCCGCTCAGTCTTTCTGCCAGGGAATTGCTTAGCTATATTGACTATCTGGATCGCAACAGCCTGGATGCGACAAAGTACGAGACGGAATTCTGGTACCGCGTGTCACGCACGTTCACGGTATTGATCATGCCAATTCTGGCTCTGGCGTTTGTATTCGGTTCACTGCGAACCGGCGGCACCGGCGGACGGCTGATGATCGGTGTGGTGATCGGTCTGGCGTACTATCTGGCTAGCGAAACGCTTGCCAACTCCGGGCAGGTGTTCAACCTAAATCCGATTCTGGTCACCTGGCTGCCAACGGTCACGCTGGCACTGGTGACGGTATTAGCACTGTCGCGAATACGCTAGTGTACCTCGTCACTCATATTGTGACGAGGTACACTAGTCGTCCGCCTTGGGGTAGTACACGAGCTGCGTCTTGCTGATGCGATCGTGCCAGGTCAGCCTGTCCTTGTCCCAGAGTGACCAAAGAAACCCAAGGCCCACTGGTGCCCACGACAGCAGTGCTGCGAAGAACCGAATAGTCGCAGCCCCAAGACTGGCTCTTTCGCCATCCATTGTTTCGAGCTGCAGTCGCCAGGATTGCATGCCCAATGTGCGGCCGCCGCGCGACCAATACAGGACAAAGAACAGGAAGATGATCAAGAACCTGATGATGTTGTATGCAAGTACATAGGCCGGGCCGCCCGCGTATACGCTTTCCCCATCCAGGTACGCCGTTGAAATTATCGCGAGCATGACCAGGCAGGCGAAGACGAGCAACGAATCGTAAAGCATCGCCGCGATGCGACGAATCAATGTGGCGTTTTGCATTTTAGTGGTCCTTCAAGGTGATAATTATGGGTTCAGTTGGCTTGTCAGTGTTCATGGCAAGGCGCAGCTCGCAGGTAATGGCGAGTCCTTGGCAAGAGCTGCAACGACGTCCATGGGCGCTAACAAGCCAACCCAAAGGGCGCTGCTGTGGGCTTCCGCTGCTGCGTTACAGCGCTTGTAAAGGACTCGCCATTCACTGCGCACTATGCCTTGCCGCGAAAGCCCACAGCAGCGCTGAACCCACAATTATCATCTTGAAGGACCACTAAATACTCGCGAAGAAATCTGACATGCGCTTGCGCATGGCTTGGTCGGGCAGGATGCCCGTGCCGGTACCGAGGTTGTCGATCATATGTTTTGTTTTGCTCGTTGCAGGGATCACACAAGTGACCGCTGGATGGCTAATGATAAATTTGAGAAAGAACTGTCCCCAGCTGGCCGCAAATTCCTTTGCCCAGTCCGGTATCTCAATTCCAGACACGGCGCGGAACAAGGTACCAGTCTGAAAGGGTCGATTGATGAGAACCGCGACGCCGAGGTCTTTCGCCAATGGCAAGAGATGCTCTTCTGCCTGGCGCTCACCCATTGAGTAATTGATCTGAATAAAGTCTGGTTTGAAACGTTCCATTTCGCGGGCTAGAGCACCATGCGCTCCTGCGGTGTAATGCGTCAGCCCACTGTAGCGAATTTGACCCGACTCCTGCCACTCGCGAATTGTCTCCATATGCAATGCCGTATCGCGCAGGTTGTGCACCTGCATGAGATCGATGACGTTGGTTTGCATCAATTCAGCCGAGCGTTGCATCTGCCTGATTCCGGCCTCTTTGCCATGCGTCCAAACTTTGGTGGCGAGGAAGAGCGATTCTCGATCAGTGCCGGAGCCGACAATGTCACCGATAATTTTTTCGGAGCGGTTGTACATCGGTGAGGTGTCGAGGAGGCTGCCACAACTTCGCGTCAGCAGTTCGACTATCTTCCTGCGAAGTTCTATTTCAGCCGGTGTGCTTTCAACATCGAAAACATTGTAGGTCCCGAGCCCGACTACTGGCAGTGATTCACCGCTGCTCGGGATGGTTTTACTCATCATGTTTTCGCGCTCAGCGGTGATCGCCAGCCGCGGCGCGGTGGCGAGAGCGAGGCCCGCGCCCAATATTTGGCGACGACTCCAATTGTTTTTTTTCATTCGACGCCCTGACTCCTAAGTGCCAATGCCTGTCGTTTATAGTCACGCCCCAGCCACAATGCGACAACCGCCCAAACCGCTGCGAATGGCAGCATGGCGACTGATACTCCCACCATACCCAAGACCATCATTAGCTGGACCGACCATGCGCCGATAATATCGCCGAAGCGGTAGATGACCGTTTCGATAAAGTTCTTGGTCTTGTATTTTTCTTCGGGTGTGACGACCGAGTACAACATGTCAGTGGATGGCTTACTGAAACTGAAACCAAGCGATCTGCGCGCAATAGTCAGGAATGCTACAACACCGAGTACCGGGTCAAATGCCAACAGCACGAACCCAGCTATAGAGACTATCGGCAATAGTGCCAGCGATCGGCCGATCCCGAATCGCAAAACAATTTGCTTGACGATGAACATCTGGCCAAACAGCGCAAATAAGTTGGTCCAGAAGTTGATGTTGGAAAAGAACTCAATTCGCTCATCAGCGTCAGAGATTGAGTCCTCGACCAACTGTGCGGCAAAAATGTAAAGGGCGGTCCCGAGCAAACTCGCGACTATCGAGCAAGCTACGATTCCCAAAAAGTAATTGGAGCCGAAAACGTGCGTGACGCCGCTTAGCGGACTGCCGCCGAGCGGTCTGCTGCTTTCAACGGTATCGCTAATCTCCGCTTCGTGTTCATGTGCCACCCATCGCCTTAGCTTGTAAATACACAGGACAGCCAGAGTCAGAATCACGGCCGCGATAGGAAACAGGTTTTGGCGGCCGATATCTACAACGATCGCGTTGGTGGCCGCGCTTCCGATCAGAGCGCCGATGCTGCCGCCTGCAGTGATGAAACCGAACAGACGCCTCGCCTGTTCGCGGGTGTAGATATCCGCCATGAAGCTCCAAAAAACGGATACGACGAAAAGGTTGAACACGCTGAGCCAGACAAAAAATGCCCGTCCAAGCCAGATGTGGTCTGCATCATCGTTAACGTACTTGGCGAAAAAGAACCAAAAGATCAGGATATTCGACACGAAAAACAGGTTTATCCAGGGTAAGAAGCTGCGCCTTGGATAGCGTGATGTGACCCAGCCGAATATTGGTGTCGCGAGCATCATTACGGCAAAAGTGCCCATAAACAGATACGGGATCGTATCAGGGCCGCTACCGACGGCCATTGCTTCACGGATAGGGCGGAGGATGTAGTACGAGGCAAGGACACAAAAGAAATACGCAAAGGACCAGGCAACGGCCGCGTACTCGTGCTTCTTTGGCCCTAGAATCCGGCCAAACAGAAATGTGCTTAATTTTGCGGTAGGGTTGCTGGCCATCGTGGTGCCATATTAATGGCCAAGCGGGAAAAGTTACACTAAATTAGAAAAACAGCCTCAAGGGGTGAATAAATCATGGAAGCAGTTGTAATCGTTACAGTCCTGGCGCTGATGCAATACATGTTTTTTGGCATTCAGGTCGGTGGGGCGCACCAAAAGTATGGGGTCAAGGCGCCGACCATGTCGGGCGACGCAGAATTTGATCGCGTCAACCGCGTGCACCAGAATACGCTGGAGCAGCTCATCGTATTGATTCCGGCGCTCTGGATGTACGCGCATTACGTGAATCCGCTTTGGGGTGCCGGTATGGGTGTTGTGTATCTCATTGGCCGATTCATCTATCGCGCAGAGTACTTGAAAGACCCATCGACCCGAACACTTGGCTTCTCGCTGTCGTTTCTGCCTGGTGCAGTCATGTCGATTTGGGTGCTGATCGTCGCGATCTTGAAGTACGTGTAACAACTTCTCGACAAATCGACGAGATTTGGCGCTGTCCAAATCTCGTCGTTCGTTCGATTCTCATCACTCATACAAGTGAAGGAGAAGGACGATGGCGAAAAGGATATTTGCCGCACTGATTATTCCATTAGTGCTGGGGTTGGCAGCCTCTCAGACACGTGCGCAGCTCTCACCCATTACGGTCGATGGTTGTGCGAGACTCGCGCGAGTTATATATGCAGAAGTATCTGCAGCGGCGGTATACGGCCCGAATCGGTCAGGGCCCTGGGCGATTAATCTGGGGCAGGGAGACTTGTCGGTCTGCAAACATACCGCCAAGACCGTTTCCCAGGCATTTACGTCGGCGATGTTGAGTGCCGGTATAGGGGTGTCCTGGGGTCCCGACAATAACCGCAACGGGGATTATTGCTGGGGTGGATTTATCTCGCAGTGTTATCCGGGCCGCGATCGGCTGGGTTATGCAGTCGTTGGGATGGATTCTGATTTCGTGTCCAGGGGTTGGGCTGCAGTATCTCAGTCGGTAATGCGCGAGATGTACAACCCGTTCAGTAGCGATGAAGTTCGCTTTCGCGATGATGACCTGAAATTACGACTTGGGTTGTCTTTGCGATCAATCGGTATTTCTAAAGACCGTTAGTACCTGTGATGGGACGTTGCTGGCTTAATCGCCAGCAGCGTCCCAATCGGCGATAACCTGACGTGCTTCGGCCACGTCTTTCTCATCGACCAGGACGCGGATATTGCCGGCAGCCGGAAGTTCTCCAATGCCACCTTGCAGGAACTCACCCTGAATAGTCGCTTCTATTCCTGCCTGCTGCAGCTGGTGCATGACAAGGTGAGCTTCGATATTGCTGGATGCGTCAAATACGGTTTTCATACTATCAGCGTAACAAATATTGAGTGACTGTATCGGTGACCGTCTGCCCGGCTAACATGCCGCCGGTAATTACCCAGCCGCCGCCAAACGACACCAGTCCGCGGTGGTCCATCGATGCGGCGCCGCCTTGTCTCAGGACCTGCCACGTGGATGTCTCAAGGTCGAATAACAAGCCATGCTTTGCAGGCTCAGAAGGATTGCCGTCATATCCAATACCATCGAAGTTGTACGGGTTCTCGCTACCGCCAACGAACAATACGCCGTTTAGCGAGGGCAGTCCTGCAGCCGCCATTCTATAGCGCGGCAGGCCGGGATGGTTTTTAATCGGACGCCAGTCAATTCGACGACTGTCTTTGCCATTGATTATTCCCAACCAGCACTCGTCACTTGCAGCAAAGCTTCTCGACCGGTCCGCATGCGGAACTACGGCAACACCATCACAGTAAACGACGTTGTTGCCAACGATTCCACCGGCGTGACCGAACAACGATGTTCCCGGGATTGGCGTCGCTTGAGTCCAAGTATCGGACACAGTGTCATATCGTTGTACGAGGTTTACATTACCCAGGTCATGCCAGCCGCTAATCAGATAAATGTAGCGGTCCTCATAGGTGAACGATACGGCGTCATCGACGGGAACCGGCATCGGGCTGAGTTCGGCAAACACCCCTGCAACCGGGTCAAATGAATGCACCCACGGCGTTGATATCTCAGTGCCATCCTCTGCTACCGAGTAGCCGCCGAAGACATAAGCAAGTTCGCCGACTGAAGCCGCGGTTGTCGCAAGGCGGCCGACAACACCCGGTATCGGCCTGTGCTCAACCCAATCGCTGTCCCCGTTACGATGTACGAAGGTTCGGGCGTGGGTGTCTGAATGTTCGAGTCCACTGCCAATGCCGGCGAAGCTAACGAGGTATTCGATATCATCGACGGTCACTGTAGTTACAGCGTTATTGGCAACCGGTGCAGGCAGAGACGGCAGCGTACTCGAATGTAGCGAGAGTGCTGCTTGATCCGCCCACAGGTTTGTAGAAACCAGTAGGCAGGGGAGCAGTAGTCTTAGTTCGCGCATTGGCATTAGCACACGCTGCCGAGCGCAACCCGGATTGCCTCACCACTGACACCGCTGGATTCCTCGGACGCCAGGAAAGCGATCATCTCGGCGACTTCCTGCGGCGTGGCAACACGGCCTGGTGGATACAATGCCGCGCGTTCCTCCCAGACTTGCTCAGTTGAAATATCCCGATCCTTCGCTTCCTGGCGGGCTGAACGTTCGGCCATCTCTGTCCGAACCCAGCCGGGTAGAACGGCATTCGAAGTGATACCGTAAGGTCCGCCGTCAACAGCGACAGAGCGCATCAGCCCCAGCAATCCTGCTTTAGAGCTGTTGTAAGCGCAGCCTGCGTGTTCGGCGACCAGGCTGGCGGTTGAGCTTGTATAAACAGCACGCCCGTATTGTCTTTCAACCATTCCAGGTAACACGAGTCTTGAGAGATGGAACGGTCCGTCGAGATTGACTCGCATCGATTCACTCCAGAGCTCTGGTTGCTGCTCCCAGACGACCTTTTCATGGGCGGAGCCGATACCGTGGTTGCAGATGAGGATGTCGATGGGTCCGAGTTGTTGCTCTGTATCTGCGACGGCTTGAGTACAACCCTCTGGAGTTCCGAGGTCGGCTACTGAATAGGCGAATCCGGTATCTGTCAGGTCTTTCTCGCTGCGGGCAACGCACATGACTCGGGCGCCACGTGAGGTCAGGAGTTCTGCTGTTGCACGTCCTATGCCGCGGCCGCCGCCTGTAATGAGAGCTACGCGATTTTTGACTCCAGCCATACTCGAATAACTCCTTTATCACTTGATGTTCGAGAGTATTGCACGCTAGTGTACAAGCACTGCGCGGTGTACCAAGGGTATTCGTGTGAAGATTACATTTATCAAGCCAAATATTGGCCGGCGTGAACACAGCCTGTATGTCGATCACGGAAGAATGGAACCGCTGATGCTCGCGGTGCTGGCCGGCATGACACCGCCAGATGTGGAATGTGAGCTCATTGATGATCGAATGGAAACGATCCCATTCGACGAACCCACCGATCTGGTGGCGATTTCAGTAGAAAGTTACACGGCGCGGCGCGCCTACGAGATCTCCGAGGAATACCGTGAACGCGGTGTACAGGTAATTCTCGGCGGCATGCATCCAACACTGATTCCGGAAGAGGCTTCACTGCACGCTGACAGCATATTCATAGGCGATGCAGAAACTGTGTGGGCGCAGGTCGTTGAGGATGCGCGCCGCCGGAAGTTAGAAAAAGTTTACCGCGGTCCACCTGGTATTGGTCAAATAGGTGGCGTACTGCCGCGACGTGACCTGTTTCGAGGCAAAGGATACTTGCCGGTCACGCTGCTGCAATATATTCGTGGCTGTCGGTTCACTTGCCAGTTTTGCGCTGTAACACAGTATTTCGATCGTACCCACTACGTTCGTCAAATTGATGACGTGTTACGGGAAATCGAAGCTCAGGATCGACGGCTGTTCTTTTTTGTTGACGATAATATTGCATCGCACCCGAAAGCCTTGAAAGAACTTTGTCACGCGCTGATTCCAATGCGCATAAGTTGGGTTAGTCAGGCAAGCCTGGACGTGACGAAAGACGAAGGTCTCATGAAACTAATGGCCGACAGTGGCTGCCTGGGTAACGTCACCGGTTTCGAATCGATCACGCTCGACAGTTTGAAGGAAACCAAGAAGTCACCGAATATTTCAGCGTTCTCGAACTACGAGCACGAAATCAAGGTTCTTCGCGCGAACGGTATGCAAACCTGGGCAGCGTTTACACTGGGCTACGACAACGATACCTATGATTCGATCATGGCGACGCTTGATTTCGCACTTGAGAATCGCTTTACGTTGGCGGCGTTCAATATCCTCATGCCTTATCCCGGGACGCCGCATTACGAAGAATTACGACAGCAGGGCAGGCTGCTGTTTGACGACAAATGGTGGTTGCACCCCGACTATCGATTTAACGATGCGGCCTTCGTGCCGAAGAATATGACGCCGGACGAATTGACCAATGCGTGCCACGCGGCGAGGAAAACCTTCAACAGCATCCCGTCAATGTTTCGCCGCTTCTCCGATCTCAGGACCAACATGCGCACGTTGCAACGTGTCGCCGTCTATTGGCGCTATAGCTCGATCTTCCGTAGCGAGGTCTATCAGAAGCACGGCATGCGGTTCGGATTGAAGTGAGCAAGCACGTCATGCCACAGGCGGAAACATACGAGATACCGGAGAAGCGCAATATCGCAATATTTCTGCTTGCGCTGCCGGCGACGTGGGGGCTGTTATGGGTAGCCTCACACAGCTCATTTGGGTGGGCACTGTTAGCGGCCTGGGCATTTGCGTTCGTCAATCACACGCCTTTTTCGTTGATGCATGAAGCGGTGCACGGCGTTTTCTCCAGGAACCGCATACGCAATGATATTTTTGGCACGCTCTGCTCACCCGCGCTGCCCACTTCGTACACGCTGCAAAAAATCGCACATCTCGGACACCACAGGCGAAATCGTACTGACGAAGAGCTTTACGACTACTATCTGCCCAATCAATCCAGGGCACTGCGCAACTTTCAGGTTTACGCCGGAAATCTGATGGGCTTTTACTGGTTCAGTATTCCGGTGAGCAACCTGATTTATCTTGTAGCGCCGTGGTTGTATACGTCACGCGCTTTTATTGAGGGCCCAGCGCGGCAGCTCGGTTTTGAGCCCTATGTACGAGACATCGCACAGCATTCACGATTCAAAATCTGGGCCGAGTGCCTGTACGCATTTTCCTACCACGTAGTGCTGTGGTTATTGCTGGATCTTACGTGGCAAGGCTGGCTTTTGTGCTACTGGGCCTTTGCCCTGCATTGGTCGGCGTTGCAATACGTCGACCATGCATGGAGTCGTCGTGACGTGAAATACGGTGCGTGGAATCTGAAAGCGCTGCCGCTTACACGCGGCCTGGCACTGAATTACCACTATCACCTGGCGCACCATTGCCATCCCAGAGCGCCTTGGGTGTACTTGCCCGAACTGGTGGACCCGGAGCAACCGCAGCCGACGTTCTGGCGCATCTATTTTCGGCTTTGGGGCGGCGCGCGACCCGCGCCGCCGATGGGCGCAGCAGCTACGTTGGAATTTCGCTGATTACAGGGTTCTTTTGCGGCGACCCAATAGGAACATAAGCATAATACCGATCACAAGTCCGGCAGCGCCACCAGCGACGCCAAAGTATTTCGTAGATTCCTCCGCGACGGCAAGAATCGGATTGTCAAGAAAGTCGGTACCGATATGGAGCGTCAATATCCGCCACTGCCCGTCTGTATCTTTGATAACGGTTGCGGTCCAGCGTGTTTTCATCGGGAAGGAGCGGCTATCCGACAGGACGTAATCTTCTTCGCCTGAGCCGCGCACAATGCCAAATGTCTTGTCGGCATAGAACTCAGTGAGGTCGTCCGCTTCCAGTGACATCTTGAGAGTCTTCAGATAGCCGCCTGGCCCAAACCACTTATCGAAATAAGGTTCTATCCCGGCACGTGTGGAGATGACTTCCTGATTGATGGTCGTGATGGTCAGGTTTTCATGGAAGTACTGTGCCAGGTTCCCGTATTCCTCGGAATTGACTGCTTGCTGGATGCCATTTAGCACACTGCGGAGTTCTTCGTGAATAGCGTGATCTGTTTCCTGTGCGGCGAGTGCCGGGCTGATCAGGAGCAACAATAAAGCAACATTACGTTTAAACATGATGTTCACCTTTTCTGGCGACGCGATAAAAAAACGCGGCTACGAGTAACCCTGTGGCCACGTCGAGCAAATGATGTTGATGTACGAAAATTGTTGATGCGCAGATTAGCACAAGCCATGCTCCGAATATGGCTTTGGCCAGAGCCGAGCGAGAGTCATTTAATAAGGTAAATAATATCAACGAGCTAAACGCGACGTGCAACGACGGCACCATGTTATGTGGCAGGTCGATTGCGAAAAGATTGGCAAAAAGCGCACTGTAAAAGGGATCTGCCGGAATGGCACGCTCGAATCCGAGCCGCGTTGGCAGAAGCAGAAAAACCAGCCCACAAAAGAGTGTTACTGCGATAAGTTGCCGTCCCAGAACGTTCATGCGCTGGTGGCCCAGGAAAAAGGGTGGAATCAGAAAGAGGAGGTAAAGCGAAAGATATGCCCAGACAAACTCGGGGATGAACGGAATACTCAACTCGGGGGATACGTAAAGGCTGAGGGCATCACTTCTTTGCATCGTTACCCAGTTGCAGGTTGGGTAAACCGCAAAAAATGCGACACTTATCCAAAGCAACCAGTAGAAATACGTCCTCCACACACGATTAAGCGTGGGCACTCTAAAATTCTGCATGTGTTCGATTCTGCCGAGAATAGGAGCAAACATGCAAGGCCTGTCTAATTAACAGGCGCGCCCTGTTAGTATGGCTGTCGTGTTCGACTTTTCGTAGAGGAAGCGCTCAATATGAAAGTCACGTTCATTCGCCCAAACCTGTATGACGACCGGTCATCAGATGCGATGGAGCCCTTGTGCTTCGCTATTCTGAAATCGCTAACACCCAATAGCATCGAAACGACATTCTACGACGAACGACTCGAGCCCATTCCTCTGGACGAGAAGACAGACCTGGTCGCAATGACCGTCGAAACCTATACCGCACGCAGGGCCTATCAGATAGCCGCCGAGTACCGTAGACGCGGAGTTCCTGTGGTATTTGGCGGATACCATCCAACTTTCTTGCCCGATGAAGCACTTTTGCATGCCGATACCGTTGTCCGCGGCGATGCGGAAGGTGTTTGGCGACAAATTCTCGAGGATGCTCAGAACGGTAGTATGCAAAAGCTGTATCAGAGCCCCGAATTTCCGGAGCTGGCAAATGTCTTCCCGGACCGGTCAATATTCAAAGGCAAGAAATATGCGCCCATGGCCCTGGTTCAGTATGGCCGCGGCTGCAAATTCAATTGCTCTTTTTGTTCGATTCGGGCGTTCTACGGTAATAATCTAAGACAGCGCCCGGTTGCGGACGTTATTGAAGACATTCGTCGTTCAGGGAGGAATCATATTTTTCTCGTCGACGACAATATCTTTGTCGACGTAGACAAAGCGAGGGAATTATTCAAGGCGCTGATTCCTCTCAAAATTAAGTGGTCGTGCCAGGTGTCAATTGATATCGCGAGAGATCAGAGGCTAGTCCGGTTGATGGCAGAGAGCGGTTGCATTAGCGCCCTGGTCGGGTTCGAGTCTCTGGATCCTGCCAGCCTGAAAGAAATCAAGAAAGGCTGGAACGTGAAGTGGCAGTCCTATGACGATGCGATCGCAGTCTTTCAGAGTGAAGGAATCATGATTTACGGCACGTTTGTGTTTGGTTGTGAAAACGACACTCTTGAGAACTTCGATATTGCTGTCGATTTTGCGATCAGACACAAGTTTATTCTCGCCAACTTTAATCCTTTGACACCAATGCCGGGCGCGCCACTGTTCGATCGTATGGAGCGCGAGGGGCGCCTGTTACATGATCGTTGGTGGCTGGATCCTGAATTCAAGTATGGCGACGCGACGATGCAGCCAAAGAATATGACTGCGGAAGAACTGACAGAAGGTTGTTTTTCAGCTCGTCAAAAATTCAACACTATGAAGTCGATATTTTATCGCATCAATGACAGACGAACGAACTTGCGGTCTCCACTGCGTGCAGGTGTTTTTCTGCTTTCAAACTATGTGTCGCGACGTGAGATTTACAGGAAGCAAAGAAGAGCGCTCGGTGGGTTGCGGACATGAAACGCTTTTATCAGATCTATCAGTTTGCGGTTCCCGCATTGTTGTTTCCGCTTGCGTACTGGTTGTGGTTAGGCCGACTCGGTGGGAATCATGCGGTGGCATCTCTCGTGATGTTCGTACCGGTAGTTTCCTACTATATTTTTGTCATTGTCGGCATTGCCCGTCTCCAGTTGTGGGAGATGAACACCTGGCCAACGATCAGGGGACTACGGCCGCATCATGGCTTTGTTATTGGCACTGCGACGGGGCTTTTTGCATACCTGTCATTACGCTTGATTCCAGTCGACCAGGCTGGCGTGGGTAGTGTTCTCACGGCAGCGTTTATCGTTGGTTCGGTATTTGGGTTTTGGAACTGGTGGTACGAGACCTACGCGATCAAGTCGGGTTTCATATCGATATACACGAAACGTATTGCCGATGGTGCTTCGGCAGAAGAAGCGGTGACTGATTATGCGCCTGTTCTGTTTGGCAGCATGGGCGCGGTTCATGGTGCCATGGTAAAGGCGGCTGAGAACCTGTTGTTGCCGGAACACAGCCCAGCGCTTTATTGGGTGATTGCTGTGACCGGTGGCATTGCACTTATTGCCGTGCCGACAGTTCTCTATCTTGTTGTGCACCGGACGCGTTACGGCGAATCGGGGCTTACATCATACAAAGATGAGATCAAACAACAACGGAGGACGGCCGAGCACGAGCAATGATGATTCAGCTCGGCGGAAGGTCGGACGAGATATCCAGTGACTGATCGCATCACCACATTCATCCTTGAGCGATGTCGTTGGTTACTCGCGTTGGTGGTCTTGATTACCGTCGCCGCATCGTTTCCAGCTGCGCGCGTCCATTTTGATAATTCAATTGAGCTCTGGTTTTCGGAGGATGACCCCGAGCTTGCTATCTATGACCAGTTTTCGCAACAATTTAAGGCCGACCAAATTATTGTGATTGGCGTTTTTGATGACGACGTATTCGATCAAACGACCTTATCTATCGTCGATCGAATCTCGACAGCCGCAGCAGAACTCGAATATGCGTTTCGGGTAAATTCAATCACTCGTTCGGTGTTGGCGTCGCGTCTGGAAGATCGGTTTCGTAATCCGCACTTTCGCGACACGGTGATGGCCAGTCCCATTCTGAACGGTACCCTGGTCTCACCGGATGGTTCCGGCGCAGCGATCGTCGTCTACCTTTCTCGCGCGGGTGAAACTGCTGAGATCAAGGGTCAATTCGTCGCGGCGCTCAATGAAATTGCCGTGCGCGAAACACAGAATACGGCCGCCAGTTTTGTTCTTGCCGGTGCACCGGTTATGGGCATGGCAGGACAAGCAAAGAATCGACAGGACATGCGCATCCTTGTACCGATCATGGTTGTCATGATCCTGCTGCTTACTTTCGCGGTGCTGCGCAATATCTGGTTGTCACTACTACCTCTTGCTGTTGTCGCAATCGCGGTCGTTTGGAGTTTTGCCTTTATGGGTATCGCCGGATGGCAAATGACAATGGTGTCGGCGATGCTGATACCGTTAATCCTTGCCGTGGGGGTTGCGGATACTATTCACGTCGTTGTGCGTTTTCGCCGCCGGCTCGCGTTGGGGGAAAATCGACAACAAGCGCTTAGATCGAGTCTCCTGAAACTGTTACGGCCCTGTTTTTTTACGACCATAACGACGATGGCCGGATTATTGGCCCTAGTGGTCAGTGCGATCGCCCCGGTCCGGCAGTTCGGTGTTGTCGCAGCCGTTGGTGTGTTCGCGGCTTTCGTGGTCAGCATCACAGTGGTTCCGGCTTTCCTTCTCATGATTCCGGCATCGGGCAGGGAAAGGTCGACCGGGAAAAACGGTGTGCTCGGCAGTCTTCTCAAGAGCGTGAACGGGTGGTCCAGCAAGCGGCCCGGGACAATTATTTGGACTTCACTGCTTCTGGTGGTTCTGTATAGCTGGTTGGCGACTCGTGTTGCGGTGGGCGTTGATCCTCTGACCTGGTTTCCTGCGGAGGATCCGTATCGCGTTGCAACTCAGAAAATCGACAAAGCATTCGGCGGCAGCTTGTCAATGGAGTTTCTGGTTTCCGCGCCGGGCGGCGATCTAAACACACCGGCTGTGCTAAGGCGGTTGGAGAGATTCGAATTGTGGTTGCTTCAAAACACCGATATTTCTCGCACAATATCGATCGTCGATTTCGTTAAGGAGGCGGCACGTATCGCCCGTGAGGAAGGTGCAGAGGGTTTTTCGCTTCCACGTTCGCAATTTGTGACCGATGCGTTGCTCACGAGTGTGCAGCAGGCGGGGCAACTGGAGGGTTGGGCTCAGGCCGATTATTCCAGCGCTAGAGTATCTGCTCGTATTCCCGTCGCCAGAGCGCATTCTGTAGTGGAGCAGACCCCCTCCATACGTGCTTATCTTCAGAATGAATTTGCTGACGATCAATTGCAGATACAAATGACGGGATACGCTGTTCTTGTTGGGAAAATGCAGGACTATGTGATTCGTAGCCAGATTACGAGTTTCTCCGTTGCATTTTTCGTAATCGCAGTTCTGATGTTTCTGGTGATGCGGTCTGTAACGCTTGGCCTGCTGGCCCTGATTCCCAATTTGGTTCCCCTGATTGTCGGCTTGGGCACCATGGCGTTCTTCGACGTTGCACTGAACCCGGGGACCGTGATGATAACGGCAGTCGCATTGGGCATCGTGGTCGATAATACGGTTCATTTCATGACAGCAATAAGTCGGGAGCTCCGCAATACACCAGATATTTCGGCAGCGATCGATCATGCAATTACTGACGTCGGCCGCCCAATAGTCGTGACTTCACTGTTGCTCACTCTGGGTTTTTCAGTGATGTTGATCGGTAGTTTTCTGCCAAGTCGGCAAATCGGTGGAGTGTCAGCGTTGATAGTTGTTATTGCTCTGGCGGCGGACATCATTTTACTTCCGGCGGTGTTGCGACGGATGCCGATACGCTTTCTCGTCAACCGATCAAGCTAGTGTGCAATCCCAAAGCACCGGTGCCATCCGTTATGACGGCTCAGTGGAGTTGGTTTGATATCACCCAGTCGCATGCCCATTTCCGACAGACGTTTTGCGTATAGACTAAAGGCGTCGTTTGGGATCCGCGCAATCCTGGCGTTTCCAAGTTGCCCGAGTCGGATACAGAGATCGTAGTGTGGATTCTCGCGCAACGCCTGATCAACTTGTAGTGCCAGAGAGTGGGGTATTTCGCCGTCAAGCTCGAGATACAACACGTAGGCAGGCGTTGTGAACGATTCTTCAACTGCGAGCAAGGCAAAGTGTGGATCAATATTGTGCTTCGCGAATACAGTACTGAAAACGTTTGCGACGAAATTTTCGTTTAGTTTTTCCCCGTAGAAGTCGGATACCTGATCCTCTTTGCCAGCGAAACTCAAGCACGGTACTTCGTCAAAGAAACCATCAACCTGGATGCGATCCCCAAGGCGGTAGCGATAGAGACCACCGCCAGTCGTGATCAGGACTGTATATTCTTCGCCTTTCTCGATTTGCCACGGTGCGTATACCTTGTCGTCATTGCCCAGAAACTCGAATACGTGACTGCGTATTGCTAATGGGCGAAGTGCGCCATGTGCGCCATGTGGGATCGTGACGAATCCTTCTGTCGCCAGGAGCCCTTTTGCCTGCAGCGTTGCTTCCGGAAACAGTGAACGTAGCTGTGGGATATAGGTCGCCGCGTTGCCGTCAGTCCAGCAGCTTATCGTGCGCAGATTCGGCCAGATAAGATGCAGGTTATCGTATCCGGTTGCCCGCAGTTGGTGAGCGCGTGCCGGGCTCCGATGAATGCAGAGGGCAGGGCTGTTAAGTGAATAGCCGGATTCAAGTCCCTGTAGCAAAGACGGCCAATTCCGGCGCATGCGCTCAACGAGTAAACCAAGGTAGGAGGGATGCCAGACCGATATGAATCGCAAGTCCCTGCATTGCAGCAGCATGAGCAGCGTGACACGCCAGAAAACATCCATGTTATCCACCAGGCGTAATGCGGATTTTGTTGCCAGGGTGCGATTGATCAGATACTGCGTTATGCCACCGAGGTACGCGCTGTCTTCGTCAAAGCCGACGGGTATGCCGGATTCGGTACTTTCCATCGCATCCATCTGTGGCGTCAGTGACCAGTAGGAGCGCCCGCTTAGCAACTCCGGCTTCGAGAGAAAATTATTCGCAGACCACACAGCAACACCTTGTCGGATCTCGCGCTGCAGTGACTGCGTGTAAGGTATCAACTTGGCCGGACCCGATGAGCCACTGGAAGGCTCGAACAGCCGCACCGGATCTTGCGTCAGAACCTTAAGTTCGCCAGCCGCTATTCGCGATATCCATGGCTCGAAGTCATCGTAATCCCGGACGGGTACCTGCTCTGTATATTCCTCCCAGCTGTTGATGCCACCAAAGCCGTGCTGCAAGCCGAAAGCGGTTCCTGCATTTCGACGCAGGTAATGCTGCAGCCGATTTCGCTGTGTGCTCTCCAGATTGCGGGCGTCGCGCTTGAATCTTCGATACTCCGGCAAACTCGCAGCCAGCCAGCTGAGGTTGCCGAAGGTGGCGCCAACATTCATGCGCTATAGGGGAACAACTTCTGTCCCTTCTGCCACATCCGTTTGCCGAGTCGTGTGAGTTTGCTCTCGGACAGTTCGGCAAAGCAAAGCAATTCGTCACCCTGCAAGTGACCGGGATTGCATTCGGCGAAGTAGGCGATATTCGGATCAGTCATTCGATTCTCGGGAATGTCGCGAAATTCACCTTTGAGTACTGAGGGTGCGTCAAGACGAACGACGCCTGTCCTCGGATCGTAGTTGCGACCAAAGCGCTCGACCGCCATCGCATCCATCAATGTCTGGATGTCATCCGGGGTAGGTTGGTCGAAACGCGGGAAAAAGAACTGACTGAAGACCGGTAAAAGGCGGTATGTGCGGTAGCCGGATACCAGCAAGAACCAGTACAGGTGATCGGTATTGTAGTGGCGTTGTAACCAGCTGAAGGCACCCATCGTGTTGTAGCTGAGCGCCGAATCGCTCCAGGTCGTGCTGTCGACGGTAGTGTCGCCCGAATAAACCAGTGTCACGGCCTTGTCATCGATGGATGCCTCGTAAACGTGCATGCTCGAAAACCCAATCAGATCTCCTGATTCGTTATATAGCAATAGCACCCAGTTTTTCTCGTCGAGATCGGCGATAAACTGCTGCATCGATACGTTCTCGAATTGCGAACAGAATAAACGATACATCTTTGCCTTTGTCTCATCGCTTACAGCACTGCGCTCAATAAATTGTCCCTTCACAGAATAGCCATCTCCGGATGTGGTATGCGGTCGTCAATCTTACACGCGTATTCGCGGCCGTCTTCCCAATAAACGAGATAGATCATGCTCGCATAGCGATGGCAGGAGAATCGCTTTTGAAGTATCTCGCAAAACCGATTTCTGGTTGCGAGACCGAGCATGATGTAGTCGATACCACGACTTACCGCCGTTTGACCGGCCTTTCTGACAAGCGCCAGCAGTGTCGCGTCGTCATCCGGATCCACTGATAAATGTGACAGGAACGCACTTTCAAGTTGGCATCCCGGCGGTGGCAAGCGCGGCTGCCGCAGTACTGGTGCCACGATGTTGAAGAACGGGCGCACCCGCGACAGTTTCTTCGAGTAGGCTGCAACAACGGATTGCTTAAACGTGCGCTGATCCCATAAACAGAGAGTGCCTTTTATTCCATCTGCATTTCTTGCGACAAAGAAGTCCGAGGCGGAAATTGCCCGGCACCGATTCGGAGACAGCAGTGTTTCGGTACTCCATACCGGATGGAACTGATAATTACGGCCGGTTGAGTTTAATCGCTCCGCAAGTTCCTCGAATCGGACTGCAGAATCCTGCTCGACCTGAACGTCGGGAGCACGAATTGTCGCCGCCTGGCGCGCCGGAATTGTAAGTGTCACCATTTCCTCCAGCGGTTGATAGGTCGGCATGTCCGAGAGGCTGGCTTCCAGCAGACGCCGAGTTGATTTGTTGTCCGAAATGATCGTCGTAATATAGACGGCGGCATTACCTGCCTCATGACATTTGCGCATTGCCCTGTACGCTTCCAGCAACAAAGTTCGGCGTTGCTGGAAGCCGCCGTGGACTCGCAGCTCACCAAGATAGCCGATGCGTGCAATCTCCCCATTGACGTAGGCATCGAGTTCAAAGCGAGCGCCGCCGCCGACAAGCTGTCGCGGGTTTTGTCGGTAGGCGAGCATCAACTCATAGCTATCACCCGAAATCGCCGCGGCATGAAACGCGTCCGGTTCTCTGGTGAGCAGAAGATTGATGTTGCCGTCGAGCGCGTTTTCTCTGAGCAGCCGACGAAAATCGCCCTCAGTTTTTGACGTCGCTAATTCGAATTCCAGATTCGCTGGCATCACGCAGCTCTCGTCACGCGCACTCCTGGCGCGGTAGCAGGGAGCCTTGCCAGCCCTTGTCACCGAGCGGCAGATCGTTACGCTGATGCACCTCGTGCCGCATCATGAAGTTGATTAGCGGGTATTGGCGGGCCATAAAAAAGTTTGAACGATTCACCGGGTTTCCGAAGCGTCGCAGGATATTTCGCGTTGAGTAGAACTTTGATCGCACATCGATGCAGAGCTGTTGTAATTCTTCTGGCTCAAGCAGCGCAGGCCTGAACGGCATCTTGTTATAAGAGTACGCAGGGTCCATCCACCAGGCGTCGTATAACAGTTGTCCGTTTTCCTGCAGCCGCTTGTAGAGTGGGGTTCCTGGAAACGGTGTGAGGTGGTTAAACGCGGCCATGAAAAATCGGTGCCGGTTCGCAAACTCCAAAGTTGCGGCAAACGTTTCGGCGGTGTCCTGGTCGTAGCCAAATACGAACGTTGCGTAGAGTCTGATGTTGTAGCGATCCAGATTGCTAAGAGCATTATCGTAGCCACCACCCATCGTGTTGAATTTCTTTTTCATTTGCCGGAGCGTCTCGCGATTCAGGCTCTCGAAGCCAATCAACAAGCCTTCACAGCCACTTCTGGAGATGAGTTGCAGGAACTCCTCATCATGCGCCGCGTTGATGCTTGCCTGAGATACCCAGCGAATCTTGTAGCGGGCCAGTTGCCGGTACAATTCCTTGCCTTCCTCAAAATTCGATGTGATGTTGTCATCGACGAAAAAATAGAAGCCGCTGCGTTTCCGGGTGTTGTGAACTTCCTCGAGAATATGATCGATGGGCCGACGCACCTGCGTCGCATTGAAATAGGATTGCACCGCACAGAACTCGCAGCGAAAATGACAGCCACGGCCAGCTTCAACCAGTGTGATCGGCAAGTAACGCTTACCCTGAAAGATACTCCTGTCCGGTCGGGTTTTGTCTAATGGTGGCCGCTCAGGCTGCCGGTAAAACTGCTTCAACGTACCATGGCGGGCATCGTCCATTACCGTGGCCCACTGGTCTTCGGCTTCACCGATCACGACGGCATCGGCATACAGCGCTGCTTCCTCAGGACACAGCGTTGCGTGGAAACCGCCGAGAACAACGGGAACCCCCCTGTTTCGGTACTCGGCTGCAATTTGATAGGCACGACGCGCGGTGTATGTCTCGATGCTGATCGCGACTACGTTCGTCTTTTCATCAAACGGAATTTCCTCGAGCCGGTCGTCGTGGAACCGGATATCAATACCACTCGGCGTCAATCCAGCAAGTACTGCGGGTGCCAGTGGTTCCATTTGCCAGCTACGGATGTATTTCTTATCGCCTGCCCAGCGTCCGACGCAGGGATGGATCAATGTAAGCCTGAAATCAGTGACGGGCATTCTTAGCGACTCTCCTGTGAGCGCAGCGGTATCGGCGATGACATCAAGCGCCAGTCGCAGTTGTAAAACTGGTCCAGTCGATGGGCGTAAAAGCGATAGCCCATGTTGGCCCCCAGAAACATCAACTTTGATATCGGGGTATGAAGCATGCGTTGAGCGATCGAACGGTATCCGTAGACTTTTTGCCAGGCCGCCATATTGCCCTTCTGTAAAACGTCGGCACTCATTTGTGCTGGCTTGAACACCACATGCTGACCGTCGTAGAGCTCCCAGTCCTTCGTGGTGATGCGACCTTCGCTCTCGAGCCGCTTATGTAGCGCCGTGCCGGGAAACGGTGTCAGAATGGCAAACCTCGGCAGGTCGATACCGGTATCAATAACGAATTGTGCAGTCTCCTCAAATACGTCGGGCGAATCGGAATCAAGTCCGAACACAAAAGTGCCATTGACGGCGATTCCGTGGGCATGAAAGTTCTTTATCCAATCGGCGTACAACTCCGGCGTATTGAAGCCCTTGTGCACGTCTTTGAGCCCGGCATGAGAGATTGATTCAAGACCGACCAGTATTCCGATGCAGCCGGACCGGGCGCAAAGATCGAGCAATTGTTCATCGCGGGCTAGTAAGTTCGTGGCGAGGCCGGCCCATTTCAGTTTTAGCGGGATCAGCGCCTCGAATAGTTCAGCCGCGTAGTCCCTATCGGCGACCAGGTTGAGATCGACGAATATTGCCCGTCGTGCACCCGTTGACCGAATTTCATCGATAACCTCGGCGACGGGTTTCTGGTAGGGCTTCCGTCCCCAGGCGAAGGGCACGACGCAAAAATCGCAACGGTGCACGCAGCCGCGAGTGGCTTCAAAGACATGCGTCTTCGCGTAGCGGTTACTGTTGATCAGGTCTCGTCTTGCCCGAGGCCGGCCAGCGAGGCTCAGGTCAGGAGATTGCGTATAGCGCGACTGCAGTTTATTGGCCTTGAAATCTCGTAATAACTGCGGCCATGTATCTTCCGCATAGCCGACGACAATGGCATCAGCATGTGGCGCTGCATCATCAGGAACCAGGGTAACGTGCGGACCACCCAGCACGACGGTAATGCCACGAGC
>Ga0255051_10000021_pt1 | contig 50712 bp, 55 predicted proteins | sample JV7_2_9_MG_FD_181719 | JGI IMG/M metagenome (GOLD analysis project Ga0255051, IMG submission 181719) | Seawater microbial communities from Jervis Inlet, British Columbia, Canada - JV7_2_9 | ecosystem: Environmental > Aquatic > Marine > Inlet | place: Canada: British Columbia | collected 2016-10-06
TTCTCTAATGTCCTGCTCCACCTTAACTTTCCTGACTATTTTAGTCAACTATTAGCCGTTGGCTTAATTTATGTCACTCTCCTGTGACAGCTTCGCTCGGCTCATTCCAGGAGGATTTGTCCTCCAATGCCCGTTGTGGTTTCGCGTCATGGGGCTGGTGAATAAGCCCGCCATTGACTTCGGCACCTATCGCCATTTCGATTAAATTATAATAGACGCTACCCTTAATGCGAGATTTAGGCGCCAGTTCTACACGGGTTGACCCGTATACATCACCGACTATTTTACCGTTTAACACCATATTGGGAACCTTTACATCACCTTCAATATGACCGAATTCGCTCAGTATTAATATCGACGAACTACCCGCTTCGGCAGAAACGTTACCATTAATCCTGCCATCCACATGCAAGCCCCCGGTAAACATCAAATCACCGCTAATTTCGGTTCCCTGCCCTACTAGCGTATCGATACGTGCCGAACTAAAAGCTTTCTTCTTGCCGAACATATTATGAATCCTCGGACATCACTCGTGCCCATGAAATAGTTTCAGAAAATGATTTTACCTTTTTTGTCGTGGGATTGATGCCAATTTCCACTTCATATGGAGTAAATTTTTCTGGAAATTCGATGTCACCTTCGAAAACCTGAAAATATCTAAAATTAAAATTAGTAGCTTTTCCAGGATTTTCAAGCTTGATATCGGATAATTTCAATTCTTTTTCCCCGCTATCGTCCTCGCCTCGAATAGTGATTTTCACACCGCCTTTGAGTTTACGGCTAATTTTGCCCTGCTTGGTCAAAACCAGTTTATAGCTAAGCGATTTCTGATTATTTTTGCGCTTAACCTGGAATGCCTGCAAATTGACCCCTAGTGCTGCATTTTCCGGAGACACTATTCCCTGATAAAAAATTAGATCTTCTTTTTGCGCGAGAATTTCTCGCTCCATTTTCACCAGGGTCTGGCCGGCCCTCAGGTAGGCATCGTGTTCAATTTTGCTAGCACCCTCAAGTTGGGCATTTTTCTTTACCAACTTGTGGTTGCGTGACTCGAGCTCTTCAATCTTGCTGAGCAAGGTGGCTCTTTCTAAATCGAGCTGCATTAACTGGTAAGACTGATAGGCCTGACCCAGTACAAAAAACGCCCAGAACAACAGAAAAACAAGGCATATCCCTACCCACAATTTCCAGGGTTTGTGTTGCTTAACCTTAAACCCCTTATGCAGCTGACTCACGGCATCATCCCCAATGCATTTAAACCTGTAGTTTCATCAAGGCCAAACATCAGGTTCATATTTTGAATCGCCTGACCGGCCGCACCTTTAACCAGATTATCGATCACTGACAGTACGACATATTTTTTACTCACAGCCAGATAATGCACTGCAATGCGGCAATGATTGGAACCTCTCACTGAGCGAGTTTCGGGATGTGACCCGGCGGGCATTACATCGACGAAAGGTTCATCAGAATAATGTTCTTCGAATACTTGTTGAATTTCTGCGTCTGTATTTTTCGCATCGGCGTACACGGTGGCGTGCATTCCTCGAATCATCGGCATCAGGTGCGGAATAAATACGAGGTCGGCATTTTTATTAATAGACTGTAAGCTTTGTTTGATCTCAGGCAAATGCCGATGCCCGGCCACACCATAAGCCTTCACCGATTCGGACACTTCGGTAAAAGCTGTAGCGACGTTGGCACTCCTGCCGGCGCCACTGACACCCGATTTGCAATCGGCAATGATGCTAGAGGGCTCGATCAGATCATTGTTTAACAATGGCAGCAATGCAAGAATTACCGAAACCGGATAACATCCGGGATTGGCAACCAGGCGAGCCGTTTTTATGCCATCACGATTTAACTCGGGTAACCCGTATACTGCCTGCTCTACCAGCGAAGGACAGGCATGCGTTGCGCCATACCATTTCTCCCAGGTCTGAATGTCCTGAATTCTGAAATCAGCAGCAAGGTCAATTAGCCTGATACCCCTGGTAAGTAATGCTTCAGCCTGACTCATTGCAACCGTATTCGGAGTGGCAAAAAATACCAGGTCACAGTTTTGATAAGAATCCACATCGGGTTCAGTATAGCGTATATCGAACTTGCCACGCAGGTTCGGAAATATGTCGGCCACAGGAGTACCGGCATTTGAGCGGGATGTAATCACTTCTACTCTGGCCTCAGGATGATCTGCGAGTAGTCGCAGGAGTTCTACCCCGGTATAACCCGTGCCACCAACAATACCAATTTTTAGCATGTTAAAATGATGCCATTGTGGTTAAAATAATCGGCGCATTATACATACATCGCCTCGTCGGAATACGAATTACAGGCATTTCCTTTGTCCCGTCCAACTATGTCACAATTTATTAATGAAAACATCAGCCAACCGCAAGTACCACAGTAGTAACGTTCAATGATTTGGGTCAAGGCTTTACACCTGATTTTTATGGTCGCCTGGTTCGCAGGATTGTTTTACCTTCCCCGGCTATTTGTAAATCACGTTATGGCTGAGGAAGATGCAGTAAAAACCAGACTGGGGGTAATGGAAAGTAAACTATACCGTTTCATTACACCCTGGATGGTGTTAACTTTGATTTTCGGTACATGGCTACTATTCGATTATGCATGGATGGCTTACGCTCATATGCTCTGGCTAAAAATCAAATTGTTACTGATCGCGATTCTGGTTATTTATCATTTTTATTGTGGGAAAATTATCAGAGACCTGGCTTCTAACACCAACCATCGAAGTCACGTCTGGTTTCGCTGGTTCAATGAATTCCCAGTATTAATACTGTTTGCTGTGGTTATTCTAGCCTCGGTTAAACCATTCTAACCCGCATATTGCACGAAGGCGGCACGGCTTAGGTTATTTAATTTTTAAAATCAGTGAATTACCGAGCGAATTGGCGAAATTGGAAAAATACAATATGTACCTGGTCGGTTTTAGTAAAAATCTGAACCCTTCATGCAATATGCGGGCTAAGGCTCTACTTACTTACCGGCGCGAATCAACCCACCCAACCCCTTTTCATCCAGACTGTCCGAATAAAACTCACGGATATCCTCTGCGTCTGCCATCGTAATTGCTTCGCAAAACATAGTCTTCATTTCCGACATACTGACCGATTTGATGACTTTTTTGGCGCGCAATAAGCTGCCTACACTCATCGACATACTGTCTATCCCCATTCCCAGAAGCGCCATTACGCCCAACGGATCACCGGCCATCTCACCGCAAACACTAACCGGGGTATTGGTTCGATGCGCTCCCTCTACTATCTGTCGCATGGCTTTCAATACCGCAGGGTGCAACGAGGAAAATAGCTCGGCTACGTTTTCGTTATTGCGGTCTACAGCAAGCAAATACTGGGTAAGATCGTTGGTACCAATCGATACAAAATCAACCAGATGACAGATATCGTCAATCTGGTAAACCGCGGAAGGCACTTCTATCATTGCACCTACTGTGGGGAATTCGAGTCGCTGTCCCATTTCTTCTTCGAGTTCGTCCTTGACCCGATGTATTAAGATCAATGAATCGTCGAGTTCACTCTGACCACTAATCATCGGCAACAGTATTTGCAAATTGTCGATACCCATATTGGCGCGCATCATCGCCCGCACCTGGGTAATAAATATTTCTGGGTGATCAAGCGTAATGCGTATCCCTCTCCAGCCGAGAAACGGATTTGCTTCCTTAATCGGAAAGTAGTTTAGCGGTTTGTCGCCGCCGACATCCAGCGTTCTTAATACCACCGGTTTACCCTTAAACGTCTGTAGCACGTCTCTATAGATATGATACTGCTCTTCCTCACTCGGAAATCGATCCCTGATCTGGAATGGAATTTCAGTTCGATACAGGCCAACACCCTCGGCACCACTACGCAAAGAGGGTGTGTGATCGGCCATTAAGCCAGAATTTACATAAAGGGAAATATGGTGCTTATCGAGCGTGATCGCCTCTTCATTCTTAAGGCCAAGCAATTCTTGCTCAATCGCAGCCTCTTCCTCGAGGTAGGTAGCGTACACCGAAAGAACACTTTCATTCGGATCGATGTAAGCACTGCCGCTGTAACCATCGACGATCACCTTTAAGCCATCCATCTGCTTAACCGGCAAATTATGCACGCCCATTATCGCGGGGATGCCCAGTGCATGTGCCAGGATGGCGACATGGGAAGAACTACTGCCATGTGCCGAAACAATTGCGCTGAGACAATCTGATGGCACATCGGCCAGATCAGTGGCGGTAATCTCGTCACCGATCAGGATCGTATTATCGGGAAAATGGATATAAGGGCTCTGTTCGAGCATCAACTTACGTAGTACCCGTCGGCCGAGGTCACGAATATCGTTGGCCCTTTCAGCCAGATACTCATCTTCCATCTGCTCGAATACCTGGGCATGTGTCTCCACGGTATCACGCCAACTCGCTGGCGCCCAATTGCCCTGTTCAATACCCTGGATAGTATCATCGATCAGCGATCCGCTACTGAGCATCTGCGCATAGGCAACAAATAATGCACATTCCTCTTCGGGTAAAGAATCGCGCATGCGGTCAGCTTGTTGGATTAATTCCCCCTGGACTTTATCAATCGCCAATTTGAAGCCGTTTATCTCGGATTCATGATGTTCGATTTTTTTATCCGGTACAGAATTAAGATCAGAACCGCGGTTGAGTACAATCGCTTCACCAATTGCCATACCCGGAGCACCCGCCACACCTCGAACAACATGTGTAGCGGGCTCGATATTCTTTTCACCGATCAGTTTAAAGCGACCCTGACTTTCGGCATGTTCAAGCGAGTTGGCAAGTTGCGCAGCAAGCGTTGCGAGGAAAGCTTCATCGTCCTCGTTAAACGCCTTCTCCGCTCTTTGTATGGCGATTACGCCCTGTACCTTGCGGTGCGTAATTATCGGTACGCCGAGATAGACCGGAAATTCGGCCTCACCAGAATCGGGTACCAGGATAAATTTCTTATGCTCTACTGCATTGATCAGGTTGATCGACTCGGCTTTGGCGGCAACCATACCGATCAAACCCTCGCCGAATCTACGCGTGACTTTACCGACAATATCTGGGTTCAGGCCATAACTCGATTTTAATATCAGTCGGTTGGGGTCTTCAGCCGAAGTTAAAAATATAGTACAGGCATCGGCCATTAGACTTTCGATCAATCTCTCTGATATCAGGTCGAGCGCGTGCTGGATGTCAGGCGCACGACTGACTTCCTGAACAATTCGGTGAAGCCGGGATATCATCGATGACACTGAACGCCCTCCTCTTTCACCTTACTAATTCTCCACCTGTTGTTTTTTTGGATAATCGTCCCTCACGTCCCGGGGGAACTGTCGGGTGGAAAGAGCTGATATTCTATTATCGCTCTTTGGGTTAGCACGATTTGTAGTAAATCCCGTCCGTGCTATCGACCCGTCGCAAGAGTCTGGCGCTGCCCGCGTACTATTCAGCTGGCAGGTGTGAGTTCATTAATATCTGATTTAGCCGATATTGGCAAGCAGGATTCCAGCTGTGCAAGCGCACATTGGTACACTCGGCGCTTAAAAAATATGACATCTTCGATAGGATACCAGTAATTCACCCATTTCCACCCGTCAAACTCTGGTTTCTGTGACGCAGACAGATCAAACGCCTGCTCACTGGTGAGCAAGTGCAATAAAAACCAGATTTGCTTTTGCCCGATACAGCGTGGTTCCGAATTTTTACGAATCAATCGTTTAGGTAGTTTGTAGCGCAGCCAACTGTTAGTCGAAGCCAGGATATCAACGTCCTCCTTTTTTAAACCGGTTTCTTCCCGTAATTCCCGGTACATAGCGTCCTCGGGTTTTTCATTGGCACTAATACCTCCCTGGGGAAACTGCCAGGCGTCCTGCCCAACCCTACGCGCCCACATGACCTTGCCTTCCTGATTGCTCAGGATAATACCGACGTTAGCCCTGTATCCATCTACATCAATCACTTCACTTCTTCTCATCAAATCGATTACTATTCGAGTCCTTTATTCTGACACAGATATTGGTACTCCATCAATGATATATCCCAGGGTGCAGCCTTAGATATATCATTGATGGAGTACTATTACACCAACTGACAGTATCAATGACACTAGCAATATTTGATCTTGACCATACCCTGCTTAACGGCGACAGCGATTATCTATGGGGTGAATACATGGTCGCCAACCAAATTGTCGATAAGGCAGAATATCAGCTTGAGAACAAAGCGTTTCTAAGGGACTACCAACTCGGGCAACTCGACAATAACCAGTATTTACAATTCGCGCTGAAACCACTGACCCAGCATCCTGTCGAGCAGCTGTATAACTGGCGCGATGACTATGTGAAAAACTGGATTAAACCTATCGTCGCCAATGGAACGCCTAATTTGCTCGAACAACATCGTAAATCAGGCGATACCTTGATCATCGTCAGTGCAACGAATTTGTTCATAACCGAACCAATCGCTGAATTACTTGGTATCGCTCATATACTGTCGACCGAACCGGAAATTATTGACGATCGATACACTGGGCGTTATTTGGGTATTCCTACTTATAAGGAAGGTAAGGTGGCTGCGCTTAACGCATGGCTTGAGGATAGCGAGCATCGCCTGGACGACAGTTATTTTTATAGCGACTCGATTAATGATTTGCCGTTGCTGGAGCAGGTTTCTACGCCGGTGGCGGTTAATCCTGATGGGGAGTTATTGGTCATTGCCGAGGAGAGGGGGTGGCAAATCCTTGATTTGCGAAGTTAGGTTTTCTATTTTTCTACTCGACAGGGTTTCGCACACAAAGGCTTACTTTACTCTTAATTAGCTACGAAGGACTGACAGCATTGGTGTGCGAAACACTGTTTCGATTATTATCAAGCGGCACCATATCCGGCGGATATCAAACATTATGCCTTCGGCAAAGTAACCCCCTTCTGCCCCTGATACTTCCCCCCGCGATCCTTGTACGAAGTCTCACAAACCTCATCCGACTCAAAGAACAACATCTGCGCCACCCCTTCGTTGGCGTAAATTTTCGCCGGCAACGGCGTGGTATTGGAAAATTCGAGCGTCACGTGCCCTTCCCACTCGGGCTCCAATGGCGTGACATTGACGATGATGCCGCAGCGCGCATAGGTCGATTTGCCCAGGCAGATGGTCAATACACTTCGCGGTATACGAAAAAACTCGACCGTGCGAGCGAGTGCAAAGGAGTTTGGCGGGATAATACAGACGTCCGACTGCACATCGACAAAGCTATTATCGTCGAAGTTCTTGGGGTCGACGATAGCCGAATTGATATTGGTAAAGATCTTGAATTCATTAGCACAACGCACATCGTAACCGTAGCTCGAAGTGCCATAAGAAATAATTCGGCCATTTTCCGATTCACGCATCTGACCGGCTTCGAATGGCTCGATCATACCTTCGTTTTCGGCCATGCGCCGAATCCACAAATCTGACTTTATGCTCACAGTTTAATCCTGATAAAAATTGGCCGCAGTATATCGATATCCGAGGGGTACCGTCTATTAAACCAATATCCTATCAACCCATATCCTCTGATAGCAATAAAACCGATCCACTAAAAGCTAATCTCGCGAAAATACTCGAACAAATAATCACTCAACATTTTAACGCGCCTGGATACCAGCCTTCCCGGCGGATACACCGCATACATACCCGCTTCGGGATTGGAAAATTTCTTTAAAATCGGCACCAGTTCGCCACGGTCGATGTATTCCTGCAGGTAAAACATCGGGCCCGCGGTAATAGCCAGCCCATGGCTGGCTGCCCTGGCCAGTAGCTCGCCATTGTTTGCGCTCAAACGGTACTTGACCCGTGTTGAAATACGCTGGTTATTTTCGTAATAAAACCATTGCTGCCCTACCTGAACATTGCTGTAAATCATCACCTGATGATTCGATAATTCAGACGGATGCTGTGGCTCACCATGCTTATGCAGATAATCCGGACTCGCGCATATTGCGAAATTTACCGTCGCCAGTTTTCGTGCTATCAGGCTGGAGTCCTGTAGATGCCCGACGCGAACCGCCAAATCGAAACCTTCGGCAACAAGATCGACGTGCCGGTCGTTTAAATCCACCGCAATTTCGACCTCGGTATGGAGCGCCATGAACTGCGCAATCGGCTTCGAAAGCTGGCTTATGCCGATACCCAGTGGCGCTGCCAGTTTTATCCGCCCGGACAGGCTAACCTGTGCTTCGGAAACGATTTGCTCGGCCTCGTCCAGATCGGACAGTAAATTGACTGCACGCAGGTAAAAATGTCGTCCGGCATCGGTCAGGGATTGCTTGCGCGTGGTGCGCTGCATCAACTGCACCCCGAGTCGTTTCTCCAGATCGCTGACGCGTCGACTGAGAATTGATTTAGCCACTCCGAGCTTGTCAGCCGCGTTACTAAAGCCTTGTCGATCGACAACCGCAACAAAGGCCTCGAGTTCTTCAAATTTATTCATATTGTTCCGTATACACGAACAGTGTTTTACAAAATTGCGTATTTATCCAATTTTCAAGAACAATAATAATACCCCCTTACTTAACCAGGAGACAACCAAAATGAACAAAGAAATGATTAATAATGTATCTACACTAGTGGGGCGCGTACTGCTTGCGATCATGTTTATCATAGCCGGTTACGGCAAAATCGGCGGCTACGAAGGCACGCAGGGCTACATGGAATCGGTCGGCGTACCCGGCTTACTACTGCCTGCGGTAATAGCAGTCGAATTACTCGGAGGCATCGCAGTTTTAATAGGTTACCAGACCAGGATTGCGGCCATTTTACTGGCCGGATTTACCTTCCTAACAGCTGTTATTTTCCACAGCGATTTCAGCCAACAAATGCAAATGATTATATTCATGAAAAATCTCGCAATCACCGGAGCATTTCTGTTGCTTTTCGTCCATGGTCCCGGCCAGTGGGCAGTCAATTCAAACAATTAATCGAAGGACAGCCGAAATGAACGCTAAAACACGTATTCTGCGCATCGATGCAAGTGCAAGTATTAACACCTCGAACAGTATAAAGTTGGGAGATGAACTGATGCGCAAGCTAGAGGCGTTGCATCCCGGCGCCATCGTGCAACAACGAGACCTGAACCGGGATATCGATTTGATCGATGAAAGCTGGGTAGGGGCGAACTTTACCCCGGTTGACCAACGCAGCGAGGCGCAGCAGCAGCGCCTCGCTTTTTCCGACCATTTGATCCAGGAAATCAAGCTGGCCGATGCCATCGTTTTGACCACGCCGATGTACAACTTCGGCATTCCGGCGACATTAAAGTCATGGATCGATTTGGTTTGTCGCGCCGGTGTTACCTTCCAGTACACTGCCGATGGTCCTGTCGGCCTGATCAAGGACAAGCATCTAGATATCGTCATTACTACCGGCGGCGTACCCCTGGGTAGCCCGCTAGACTTTGTTACCGACTATTTGAAACAGGTGTTCGGCTTCATTGGCATCGAGGATATCAATATCATTGCCGCTGAGGCGATGAACGTCGATGCCGATAGTAGCTATCAATATGCACTGGATCAAATCGAGCAAAACTACACCGTGAACTCGGCGGCATAAAGGAGGGAACCATGAACGATACCGATAAAACCGCCACACGAAGGCTTAAAAGCCTGATCACCGGCATGCCTGCAACCGATGGCGCCGGGGTCAAGCTGGTTCGGGTCATTGGCCAACCGGCCCTGCAGGAGCTCGATCCATTCCTGTTATTAGATGCATTTCGTTCGGATGATCCTGACGACTACATCGCCGGCTTCCCATCGCATCCACATCGTGGATTCGAAACCGTTACCTATCTATTAAACGGCCGCATGCGCCACAAGGATAGCGCCGGAAACGAAGGTGTCATTGAACCTGGTGGAATTCAGTGGATGACTGCTGGCAAGGGCATTATCCACTCGGAAATGCCCGAGCAGGAAGACGGCAGGCTCGAGGGATTCCAGCTCTGGATTAACTTGCCAGCCTCGCACAAGATGATCCAGCCGGCTTATCAGGAGTACGACGTCGACAATATTCCTCTGGAAACACGACCAGGCGCCAGTATCAGGGTAATCACTGGCGAAACATCGCAAGGTTCTGCTGGGCCAGTCTCCCAACCACTGACGGAGCCGTTGTATCTGGATGTTAGCCTTGATAAAAACACCGTCTTCTCAGAGACTTTACCCGAAGAACACAATGCTTTTGTTTATGTCATTCAGGGCTCGGTCAGGCTTGAAAACGAGCAGGGTGAGGCGGTCAGCGTGGCACGGGACCAACTGGCAATCCTGAGCCAGGGTGCGACTATCGATCTCGAATCGCAGGAACAGCCAGCCAGATTTCTATTGATCGCAGGCAAACCAATTGGCGAACCCATCGCCCGCAGCGGGCCGTTTGTCATGAACAGCCTGACAGAGCTGAAACAAGCATATAGGGATTACCAGAGTGGGGATTTTTGAAACTAAACTCTACCCCTGATCAAGTGGTTAACAGGGGCCGGGTCGAATTTAGCGGCCTTAACGAGGCAAGGGTTGTTCCGAAACGTCGGACCGCTACAACTCTATTGCATTTCCACCATCCAGGGTGGTCATCCCGGCTCGGGAGCCGGGATAAAGGGAAATAGACAACTATACTTCTTAGATTTACTAGATCCCGGACATTCGCTAAGCGAATTCCGGGATGACAGCTACGCCGTCAATTATTCTCAATCACGATACTCGGGAACGCGGCCGAATGATCTTTCGCCATGGTCGCGAGTTTAGCGGCTGTTTTTCGCGCGATCTCGCGATAAATAGCGCTGATCTGGCTATCCTCCATCGCCGCCACTGTCGGGTTACCACTGTCGGCCTGTTCACGAATACGGATATCGAGTGGCAGTGCGCCGAGAAAATCGACACCCTGCTGCTCGGCCATGCGTGAACCGCCACCTTCTCCGAATATATGTTCATTGTGGCCACAATTGCTACAGATATGGATACTCATATTTTCCACCACCCCAAGCACCGGCACTTCGACCTTTTCAAACATTTTCAATCCCTTGCGCGCATCGAGCAGGGCAATATCCTGGGGTGTGGTAATTATGACTGCGCCGCTAACCGGAATCTTCTGCGCCAGCGTCAACTGTATATCACCCGTGCCAGGTGGTAGATCGACCACCATATAATCGATGTCTTTCCAGCGCGTATCGTTGAGTAGTTGTTCCAGCGCCTGTGTCACCATAGGACCGCGCCAGATCATCGGTGTATCTTCCTCGACCAGGTATCCAATCGACATGGATTGAATACCATGACCAACCATCGGTTCCAGGCTCTTGCCATCGGCTGATTCAGGTTGTCCCTGACAGCCCAGCATACGTGGGATACTAGGCCCATATATATCGGCATCGAGAATTCCAACCGTCGCACCTTCGGCCTGCAATGCCAGCGCCAGGTTTACCGCGGTAGTAGATTTACCGACACCACCCTTGCCGGATGCCACGGCAATAATATTCTTTATACCATTCAGCGGTTTTAGATTTTGCTGCACCGTGTGGGATTTGATCTTGCTCGACACTTTGACGTCGATATCGCCAATGCCTTCAAGACTCGCGAGCTGATCGCGTACCGCCTGTTTCAGGGCATCGAAGTAACCCGCTGCCGGGTATCCGAGTTCCAGGATGACAGCCACCTTGTTACCGTCGATAGCGATGTCCTTTACGGATTTCGTCGCCATCAGATCGCGATCCATGTTCAGGTCGATGACCTGACTCAGGGCGTCTTCAATTTGCTGTTTAGTGATAGACATATAAAACTCTATATCCAGGGGTTATTTATTCAGGGTCGGCATTTTACATGAGGCCCTACCTAAATATCACCTAGTTTTTATGCGTTTGTTCAATTGCTGCCCTATACAGCTCCCTGCGCAACACATAAACTACGCAGCTTTAGTCAATCAAGCCTCACTCATGAGTTCCAAATCTCGCGAAATCGTCGTTACCAGCGCCCTACCCTATGCCAATGGTCCGATTCACATCGGTCATATGCTCGAATATATTCAGACCGATATCTGGGTACGCTTTCAAAAATTGCGCGGACACGACTGTATTTATGTTTGTGCTGACGATGCCCACGGTACGCCGATCATGCTGCGCGCCCAGGCCGAAGGAGTAACACCCGAGATATTGATTGATCGCATGAAGATCGAACACCATCAGGATTTTTCCGATTTCGTCATCGAATTCGATAATTACTACACTACCCATTCTGACGAGAATCGCTACTTTGCTGAACTGATTTACACGCGACTTAAGGCTGCGGGGCATATCCGTACGCAGGTTATTTCGCAGGCTTACGATCCTAAAGCCGAGATGTTTCTACCCGATCGTTTCATCAAGGGCGAATGCCCGAACTGCGGTACAGGCGATCAATACGGTGATAACTGCGAAGCCTGCGGCGCCACTTATTCACCCACCGAATTAAAAAACCCGGTTTCAGTCGTGACTGGCGAAACACCTGTCGAAAAAGACTCCGAACAGTATTTTTTCAAACTAGGTGACTACCAGGAAATGCTCAAAACCTGGACGCGTGCCGGTCACGTACAAAAGGAAATTGCCAACAAGATGGCCGAATGGCTCGACGAAGGTTTAAAGGACTGGGATATCTCGCGCAATGCACCCTACTGGGGTTTTGAGATACCCGATGCGCCGGGTAAATATTTTTATGTCTGGCTCGACGCACCGATCGGTTACATGGCGAGCTTCAAAAACTGGTGCGATGCAAATCAGTACAACTTCGATAAATACTGGAATGCAGACAGTAAAACCGAGCTCTACCATTTTATTGGTAAAGATATCGCCCGCTTTCACACCCTGTTCTGGCCGGCGATGTTGCACGGCGCCGGATTCAGGAAACCGAGCGCGGTTTACTGCCACGGATTTTTAACCGTCGATGGCCAGAAGATGTCCAAATCGCGCGGCACCTTCATCAAGGCGCGAACTTATCTCGAGCATTTGAACCCGGAATATCTGCGCTATTATTTTGCTGCCAAGCTCGGCCCCGGCATCGATGATATCGATCTGAATCTCGAGGATTTCACTACCCGTGTAAATTCCGATCTGGTTGGTAAAGTAGTTAATATCGCCAGTCGTTGCGCTGGATTTATCAACAAACGATTCGACGGAAAACTCGCAAGCAGCATCAGCGACGATGGTTTAAGCCAGCAATACGTCGCCGCCGCAGAAGCTATTGCCGACGCTTATGAGAACCGGGAGTTTGGACGCGCGATGCGTGACATCATGGCACTGGCTGACAGGGCAAATCAGTATATCGATGAAAAACAACCCTGGGTTGCGATCAAACACGAAGCCCGGCATGCCGAAGTTCAGGACGTTTGCACCATCGGTCTGAACTGCTTTCGCCAACTGGTGATTTTACTAAAACCGGTACTGCCTCGACTGGCGGCTCAGGCCGAGGCCTTCCTCAACGTCAATGCGCTAAGTTGGGCAGATCTAGAAAATGATTTACTAGACCATCAAATCAATCGATTCGAGCCATTGATGACCCGCGTCGAAGCAGTTTTTATCGAACGCATGATCGAAGCCACTAAAGAGGCCCTGATCGAAGAAAACAAGATTAATGCCGGTCCAAAAGATGCGTCGATTGAAACGATAGCGAGCGAGATCAACTACGACGACTTCGCCAAACTCGATTTTCGCGTGGCTCGGATCGTCGCGGCAAAACGCGTCGAAAAATCCGACAAGCTACTACAGCTGACGCTGGATATCGGCAGCGAGACACGCAATGTATTTGCAGGCATTAGTAACGCATACGAACCGGAGGCACTAGAAGGCAAACTCACGGTAATGGTTGCCAACCTGGCGCCAAGGAAAATGCGCTTCGGTGTATCGCAGGGCATGGTGTTAGCCGCTGGGTCGGGCGACAAGGAGATCTACCTGCTGCATCCAGACAGTGGCGCCAAACCGGGTATGCGCGTCAGTTAGCTCTGGGCTCCACCTATGAAACCAATTGCAAGAATTTCCCTGTTAGCCGGTCTGTTGATCTTGTTATTCGAGCCAGCAACCGCGCTCGAGTCGAAAAAAATCTACCAGATGCACGAGAACAGCATATTCCAGATTCGTGTGCTGAATCGGGAAACTGGTAAAAAATCCAGTATTGGTTCCGGTTTTATCGTCGGCAATGGCCAGCAAATTGCGACCAATTTTCATGTCATCAACAAAATTATTCTGGAACCGGATCTGTTTTATGTGACCTATCTGGCCAAAAACGGTCGCGAAGGCGAACTCAAGCTTTTGGCGCTGGATGTCGCGCATGATCTCGCGCTACTGGTTTCCGACGAAAACCTGGGTCAGGCAATAATTACCAGCGACCTGCCGCCCAGGGGCGCACCAGTATTCGCGATGGGTAATCCACTTGATCTCGGTCTCAGCCTCGCGGTCGGCACCAATGGTGGAATCCTCAATCAGACCGACGATAGCCGTATCCTGTTTTCCGGCAGTCTCAACCCCGGCATGAGTGGGGGGCCGACATTCAACGAAGATGGCAAAGCGATCGGTATTAACGTTGCAACCGCGCGTAACAATATCAGCTTTATCGTGCCCTCCAGATTTTTAAACGACCTGATTGAAAGCTCGATGATCGTCAACGACAGATCCAGCAGCGATTGGAAAGTCGAGGTAGCCCAACAATTGCTAGCTTATGAACAAGGCTATATAAAAGATGTACTCGACGGAAGCTGGCCGTCTATGCAACTGCGTCAAATGACTGTACCCGGCACAATTTCTCCAACAGTGCGCTGCTGGGACAATAGCTCAAAATTAAGCACCAAGTCATTATTCGAGCGTTATCAGATTCGTTGCGCCAACAAAAACCACGTTTATCTCGACGATGCTAATAAATTTGTCGGCAATCTTATCTACGAATATTACTGGCTGGAATCTGATCAGTTAGATACCGTGCGATTCCACAATCTTTACGAAAAGCTTAACAAAGACCATATCGAAAACAATCTCAGCCAGGAAGAAGTGAGTAATTTCAATTGCGACACCTGGTTCATCGATGTATCGGGAGAAGAATTCAAAGCCAACCTGTGTAGACGTGAATACGTCGAGTATCCCGATGTGAGTGATATCCTGTTTACCGCAGCATTGACCGGGCATGATAACCAGGGGTTTTTCATTACCTTTATTATGACCGGCACTGATTTTAACGCGAGCTTGCCACTGGTGAAGAAGTTTCTGGAGAATGTGGTTTGGAACCCCTGATTCTCGAGATCGAAACCCGAGGGTTACATCGCTACCACGAGCTCAATCAAGCCGAGATTCGTGTCGGCCGGGCGCTCGATAACGACATCATTCTCTCCGATCCAACTGTCGAGCCATATCATTTGAAAATCCTACGCCACGAAGATGGTCGTATCGAGTTAAAAAATCTGGCAACGGTGAACCCGGCAAAATTCAATGGCAGGCAGGAAGATAATTACACCACCAAAACATTACCGATTCACCTCAACCTGGGGCGAATTTGTGCCTGTATACTGTCGCCTACTCACCAGGTAGCGGAAACCAAATCGCTCGTCAGTAATAGTCGAATAATGCATTTATTCGGACACTCTGCCTGGGCCGTCCTGCTATTGGCACTGTGCTTCGTGGTTGGTGCTTATGAGTATTACTATACCTCTTACAATACCCTCAAATGGGACGATTTGCTTAAATACGTCCTTAGGGAATCGGTACTGAGTATCGCCGCAATTGTAATTACCCTGTCAATTCTCGAACGATTGGTAGTTAACCGTTGGGAAACCAAACCTATCATCATCTCGGTTTCCCTGATTTATCTGTTATACCAGTTATTATCGTTGCTAACGGGTCAATTGATGTATCTATTCTCTTCTGATTTTCCCAACTCTTTTTTGAATCTGGTCTGGTACCTGACGTTTATTCCCGCGGCGGTTAGTTTCCATCTGATCCGGGTCACCCATCTACGACAAAGTAAAGCTATATTGCTAGCGGCGATGATCAGCAGCCCGTTTGCGATACTCGCGATCATGGAAAGCCCAACGGTTAATTCGTTTCTCGATGATTTTAGTTCATCGGCCAACTATCAGAAAAGTTTGAGTCCGTTGAACTGGCATTTGTCAAAAACAGTTTCTATCACTGAGTTTATCGAACAGGCATCCAGCCTGGAACCTGGTGAATTTTCTAAATAATCTGTCTCGGAACCGAAGCCACACTAACGACGTTGGCCCTGGTCAGGGAAACTAAACACGGCCAGGTATTTCCCAAATGCGAGCAGGTATATTGTGCCTGTCGGGCCGAATTCATTCGGCCAATAATGATTGGAGACAGGGAGATCACCCTTCCCTACCCCGTATCATGCCAAGGGAGCCATTCCCTGCACCACCATATCTATTGCATCACTAGCCCGTATACTGCTTGAAGGCGGTGGTTACTAGTGATTTTTACCAATGAATTCAGCTAATTAGGCACGAAAACTATGGCATGAGCAAAAATACCAGGGAATATTATTTAATATAGGTATAAGTATAATGATATATCGATATTTTATAATTTAGTATATTGTGTACATTGAATTTGCCCAGATCTGTGAAAAAAATGCTTTTAACCGCCGAACAAACAGACTCTTTAGTTCCTACTCTCAAGCTGAACGAACCAATACCACGGTTCGAGGCGCGAACCACCCAGGGTGAAATATCTTCCAGCGACTATCTCGGAAAGTGGTTTATCCTGTTCTCGCATCCAGCCGATTTTACGCCCGTATGTACATCTGAGTTTATTGCTATGCAGCAGTCAATCAGTGAGTTCACAGACCTCAACTGCAATATCCTGGGTCTGTCGGTCGATAGCGTTTATTCGCATATCGCCTGGATTAGTAGCATCAGGGAAAATTTTGGCGTAGAGATCACATTCCCTGTCATCGAAGACATCTCCATGTCTATTGCCCAAACGTTTGGAATGGTTCACACCGGGTCGACCAGCACCGCGACAGTAAGGTCTGTTTTCTTTATCGACGACAAAGGCATTTTGAGAGCGCTAATCCATTACCCAATGAATGTCGGTCGCTCGATTAGTGAAATACTAAGGACGTTATCGGCCCTGCAAGCGACTGACGCAAGCCATCTGTCCGCACCCGAAGGCTGGCAACCAGGGGATGAAATGGTAATGTCTCCACCGACTTCAGTTTCCCAGGCCGGCGTTTTTAACCCAACGCAGGATAGCAATGGCCAACCATGGTATTACACCAAAACGCCAGGCCCGGCTTAAATCAAGACAGCGTAGCGACACAGCAAAGCATGAGCGACAGCAAACATATCTCAAAACAGATACAGAAACCACTGGATGATGTTTCAGATCAATGCCGGTTACTGAAAGTACTCGCCAATCCAAATCGATTGCAAATATTACTTTATTTAATGGATAGAGAAGTTTCGGTCGGAGAGATTGAATCGTCGCTGCATATCAAACAGCCCAGTCTCTCCCATGAACTAAAAAAGCTCAGGGACGCGGACCTGGTCACAACGAAGCGCCAATCCAAGGCGGTTTTTTACAAACTCAAAAGCGATGCCGTGAAAATCTTGTTGATTTCAGTACGCCGCGCTTTGCATGAGTCAAAACAGGCATATGGCGATCAACCCCTACCTGTAATTAGTAAGCTTCATGATTCAAGAGCATCTGAGTGTGGGCTATTCGCAAATATCCAGCAGCAACCAGGAGGATAAGCCATGACTATAAGGAATTATCGACCGGATTGGACCCAAACTCTATCGTTAGTTTTACTATTCGTACTGGGGCATACCAGCAGCTACGCAATAAACAACCTGAATGAGTCTAGTCTGACGTTATTCAATCCAGCACCAAAACAAGTAATTTATTTAGCTCAATCATCAAGCGGCGAAGAAACGGAAAAGACAATAGTAGAGGAAGAGGAGGAGGAAGAAGAGCCTGAGTGTGATTGATACCACAAGTTTTGTCGCAGTTAGTATTAACTTATGACAAAAAATAAATGCAGCGTCATTTATAAAATATAACTTCATTAAAAACCGAAGAGGGTAATTCTATGAAATCGTTAAAACAGTTGTTAAGTCTGATAATTATCTCGGGCATCGCCTCAACATCTTTCGCGGGTGGCAAACCGGTAGGTATCTCACCCGATTTAATGTCTATCAATGTGACCCACAACGGCAGTGTTGTTAAGATTATGCGAAACCAGGATAATAAAAATACTGTTATCCAGGCTTTTGCTAAAACCTCCCGTCCGTGTCCGCCATTTTGTGTGCAGCCAATGACTATCGCCCCGGGTGTTGAAACCCTGGGTGAGCTCGAAGTCATTAGCTATATTCAAAAAATGGACGCAGGGGATAGTAGTATTTTTATCGCCGATTCGCGCACCCCCGACTGGGTGGCAAAAGGAACCATTCCAGGCGCCATCAATGTACCCTGGACAGAACTGGCTCCGGTAAAAGGCGCCACGACTGAAACAATTATGCATGTAATGATAGATACCTTTGGTGTCAAACTCGCTGCTGGCGCGGACATGTTCGCCGTCGATGAGGCCATCGCGGAGGGAAGCACGTCTAAAGTTTTCGATTATTCGAGCGCTAAAACGCTGGTTTTATTTTGTAATGGCATGTGGTGCGGCCAGTCTCCTGCGAGCATTAAATCGTTACTAAAGTATGGCTATCCGCCAGAAAAAATAAAATGGTATCGTGATGGCATGCAAGCATGGGAAATTCTCGGGTTTAACACAGTCAAGCCTTAACTACAAACCCGCAAGCTTTATTAACCCGGCGAATGGTAATCGCCGGGTTAATAATAAAGGTGTCGGAGTCAGGTTTGACTCCGACACCTGAGTTCTAGCCCCAAAATTCATATCTCAAAACAAATTGATTCATCCCGAAATTTAATAATAACCCCTTATAAAACCTGTATTTTTCACAACACCTACACTTTATAATGCGCGGCTATGTCAGAGTACTTGCTACTATTGGTGGGCACCGTATTCGTCAACAATATCGTGTTGGTGAAATTTCTCGGCCTGTGCCCGTTTATGGGGGTTTCACGTAAGGTCGAAACTGCAATCGGTATGAGCGCGGCGACAACTTTCGTGCTGACCTTGTCCGCAATTCTGAGTTATATGATCAATAGCTGGGTTCTGGCGCCACTCGGCCTCGAATTTTTACGCACCATTGCGTTCATCATAGCCATTGCGGCAGTGGTCAACTTCACCGAACTGGTGGTGCACAAAACCAGTCCTCTGCTCTACAACGTGCTTGGCATTTTTCTACCCTTGATCACCACCAATTGCGCGGTACTCGGTGTCGCCCTGATCAACGTTCAGGAAGCGAGCAGCTTTATACAATCCGCGATTTACGGATTTGGTGCAGCACTGGGGTTTTCTCTAGTGCTTATTCTGTTCGCGGCAATGCGCGAACGCATCAATGTCGCGGACGTACCGGTGCCATTTCAGGGTGCAGCCATCGGCCTTGTCACTGCGGGCTTGATGTCGCTGGCTTTTATGGGGCTAGGTGGCTTAGTCAAAGTTTAGATAATGATTGTCGCAATTCTTACCATCAGCCTGATGGCCGGATTATTCGGTCTAATCCTCGGTTACGCCGCGATCCGTTTCAAGGTCGAAGGCAATCCTATTGTCGATCAGATCGATGCCTTGCTGCCACAAACCCAATGCGGACAATGCACCTATCCCGGCTGCCGACCCTACGCCGAAGCCATCGCTAACGGTGAAGCACCGATTAACCAGTGCCCGCCCGGCGGGCAGGCGACGATTGTAGCGCTCGCCGACCTGCTCGATATCGAGGTACTGGAACCCAATGTCGAACACGGCGAGCATCATGATATCCCGCTGGTGGCATTAATCGACGAAAAAACCTGCATCGGTTGCACCTTGTGTATCCAGGCCTGCCCGGTCGATGCAATTCTCGGCTCCGCCAAACATATGCACACGGTCATCGCGGATGAGTGCACCGGTTGTGAACTCTGCCTGCCTCCCTGCCCGGTCGATTGCATCTATATGATGTCGATCAAGCAAACTATCGACGACTGGAAATGGAGTGTGCCCGGAGCCGAACTGGAAGTTGCGCATGAATGCTGATACACGCATAAAACTTCACCAGATACATGGTGGCATGGCGCCTGAAGATCATAAATCAGAATCCCTGACCCGGGGTTTGCAGCAAGCCAGTTTGCCCGCACAGCTATTCCTGCCACTCAAGCAACATATCGGCGAAACTACTAAACCACTGGTTAATGTCGGCGAACGTGTTTTGCGGGGACAATTGATCGCCGGTAGCTCATCACCTATTAGCGCCCCGCTGCATGCACCAACATCCGGAACGATTCGGGAAATAGCAGCTCATCCGGCGCCGCACCCTTCGGGTCAGTCGGAGGCCTGTATCGTTATCGATGTCGACGGCAAGGATGAGGCATTGCCAAGCGAATCGGCCGAACCCGAAAAACTCACCGCTTCGGAATTGATCTGGCAAATTCGTAAGGCTGGTGTTGTCGGCCTCGGCGGGGCATCGTTTCCGACGTCTGCCAAGGTGTCGCGTGGTAACGATCGCGGTATCGACAGCTTGATTATCAATGGCGTGGAATGCGAACCCTATATCACCTGCGACGATATATTGATGCAAGTCTACGCCGAAGAGCTAGTGCAAGGCATCGGCCACCTGCAACGAATTCTGCAACCGGAATCGACGTTGATTGGTATCGAAGACAACAAGCCGATGGCGATTGAGGCGATTAATCGGGTGCTGGCAACTCAACCGCTGGATAATACCATCGTCGTCGATATACCAACGCTATACCCCTCCGGTGGGGAGAAACAATTGATCCAGATTCTTACCGGCAAGGAAACCCCGAAAGGAAAGCTTGCTTTTGATATCGGTCTTTTTTGCCAGAACGTCGGCACCTGCGTCGCCATCAGTCGTGCGCTCGATGCTAACCAACCGCTGATTTCGCGTATCGTCACCATCTCCGGTGACGGCATTCGACTACCGGGAAACTGGGAAGTACGGCTCGGCACGCCTATCCATCATTTGATCAAGCTGGCGGGGGGATATGTCGGTAAACAAAATCAGCAGCATCTGGTGATGGGTGGTCCGATGATGGGGTTTTCTTTGTCCAGCGACCGGGTACCCATCGTCAAGGCAAGCAACAATATCCTGGTTATGCAGCAAGCGACGATTCCTCAGTATCCGGGTAATCACGCCGAATGTATTCGCTGTTCGAAATGCACCGATGTATGCCCTGCGCAGTTATTACCACAACAGCTTTACTGGCACGCACGCGCCAAAGCCTACGATAAATCCGAAGAATACAACCTGTTCGACTGCATCGAATGCGGTTGCTGTTCGGCGGTATGCCCGAGCCAAATCCCACTGGTGCAATACTACCGCGCAGCAAAGAGCGAAATACGCGCGGCACATCAAGCACAATTTAAATCGGATCGTGCGCGTATTCGTTTCGAATTTCGCGAAAAACGCCTGTTACTGAAAAAACAGCAGGATGAAGAACGTCGCCGCCTGAAGCGCGAAGCTCTGATAAAAAAGAATTCACAAAAGCAAAATGGCGACACAGTCGATCCGGTGCAGGCCGCACTCGCACGGGTCAGAGCAAAGAAGCAGCGACAACAACAGGACCTTACACCGAAAAATACCACCGACCTGACGCCTGCGCAGCAAGAGCTGATTGCACAGGCAGATGAGCGACGCCGTGCCGCTCGCGAGCAAAGATCATGACCTCGGAAATTGTCTCCTCGCCCTTCATCAGTCCGAGTAACTCGCTGCGGCGACTGATGATCAACGTTAACATCGGCCTGATTCCCGGTACGCTGGCCTACGCGTGGTTTTTTGGTGCCGGTGTCATCATTAATATTATTCTCGCAGTCATATTTGCCCTGGCCTTCGAGGGCATTATTTTGTGGTTGCGTAAAAAACCATTGAAATCACATTTAACCGATTACAGTGCGGTTGTCGCCGCATGGTTATTTGCATTGTGCCTGCCAATGCATTCGCCCTGGTGGTTAGTCGCAGTCGGCATAGGTTTTACCATGATTGCCGGTAAGCACTTGTACGGTGGTCTTGGTTTTAATCCATTCAACCCGGCCATGGTCGGCTACGTGGTATTGCTGATTTCGTTTCCGCGGGAAATGACTACCTGGTATCTGCCCACCGTTATTAGTGGTGAGTCGATCGGATTGCTCGATTCCATCGCCTATTCGTTTGGCCTCGCCGATATTCAGCAGTGGGACGCTCTCAGTTCTGCAACCCCACTGGATCAATTCAAGACCTTATCGGGTCAAAGTTTACCGATGAGTGAAATTCGACAATCACCGGTATTCGGTAACTTCGTCGCGGTCGGCTGGGAGTGGGTCGCAGGCGGCTGGCTAGTCGGCGGATTCTGGCTTTTAGTCACGCGTACGATTAAATGGCATATTCCCGTGACGGTATTAACCAGCATTAGTCTGTTTGCACTGGTGTTTTATCTCAACGACCCGAATACCGTTGCCTCACCGCTGTTCCACCTGTTTTCCGGTAGCATCTTAATCGGTGCTTTTTTCATCGCCACCGACCCCGTTACCGCGGCCACAACCGATAAAGGTCGCATCGTCTATGCAATTTTAATCGGCTCACTGGTATATGTGATTCGAAACTGGGGTGGCTACCCGGATGGCGTTGCGTTCGCGGTCCTGCTGGCAAATATGTGCGTGCCCCTGATCGATTATTACACCCAGCCGAGAGTGTACGGCGCCGACAATCCTGAAAAGCCGCATGAGTAGCCGACAAATCCTGCTTTCCGGTTTCTTCCTTTTTCTATTTGCAGTAGTGAGTACCGGTTTTGTCGCAGTAACAGAGCACAATACACGACAAGCAATCGCCGAAAATGAACGCAGCGTTTTACTGCGTAACCTGCATGCGCTGTTACCCGCCGGGAGACTCGACAACGATATCGTCAACGACACCCTGCTGATTACGGCGTCACCATTACTCGGCACAGAAAATGGAAGCCCGGTATACCGTGCCCGCCTGCGAGGTGATCCGGTGGCCGTTGTATTCAACAGCATTGCACCCAATGGCTACAGTGGCAAGATTTACCTGCTGGTCGGGGTTTATTTCGACGGCAGTATCGCTGGAGTAAGGGCAATCAAACACGCCGAAACGCCTGGGCTCGGGGATGCCCTGGAAATCCAAAAATCGCCATGGGTTCTCGACTTCGATACCAAATCACTCGACAATCCGTCCCAGGGGCACTGGTCAGTGAAACGCGACGGTGGTGTATTCGATCAGTTCACCGGGGCCACTATCACCCCGCGTGCGGTGATACAGGCAGTAAAAAATACTTTGCTGTACTATGAAAAAAACGCCGACACTTTATTTAACTGATATTTTTTGATCGATTAACACCATGGCAAGCAAACAGGAAATCTCCCAGAACGGCCTATGGACCAATAACGTAGCGCTAGTGCAACTACTGGGTCTGTGCCCACTACTCGCGGTCACTAGCACCCTGGTCAATGGCATCGGCCTGGGCATAGCGACATTGATTACGCTGGTATTGTCGAACACGCTGGTTTCGTTAATTCGCGGGTTCGTCCGTAACGAAGTTCGCCTTCCTGTATTTGTACTGATTATTGCCAGCATCGTGACGATCATCGAATTGACGATGAAAGCATTGTTTTATGATCTCTACCTGGTGCTTGGTATTTTTATACCCCTGATCGTCACCAACTGCGCGATCATCGGACGAGCGGAAAGTTTTGCTTCCAGAAATCCGGTAGGGATATCAGCCCTGGATGGATTCATGATGGGGCTGGGATTTTTAACTGTGTTGAGCCTGCTGGGTGGAACGCGTGAAATCATCGGCTTTGGAACGCTGTTCTCACACGCAGACCTGATGTTTGGCGAAGCTGCAAAATCGCTGACACTCATTTTCAACGACGAATATGGAGGATTTTTGCTCGCAGTTCTGCCACCCGGTGCATTTTTCGGTCTCGCGCTACTGATAGTGGCTAAAAATATTATCAGTGCTCGAATAAAGGAAAAATCTGTTCCGATTGAAGGTTTAGCCAAAACAGCATGAACAAGTTAAAACGCGATGAAATTTTTGAGCGGTTTCAGGCGCATATTGACAAACCCGCGACCGAACTCGACTATCACTCCAATTTCGAATTATTGATTTCAGTATTGTTGTCGGCACAGGCCACCGACGTCAGCGTCAACAAGGCAACCGCAAAACTCTACGCGGTGGCGAATACACCGGAACAAATACTCGCGCTCGGCGAAGACCGATTGAAGGCATACATCAAAACCATCGGACTATTTAATTCGAAGGCAAAAAACACTATCGCCACCTGCCAAATCCTGATCGATAAACATAATTCAGAGGTACCCGAAGACCGTGCCGCACTCGAAGCCTTGCCCGGAGTCGGCAGAAAAACCGCAAACGTTATTTTGAATACAGCGTTTGGTCATCCGACAATTGCGGTCGATACCCATATCTTTCGCGTCTCGAACCGCACCGGTATCGCACCCGGGAAGGATGTGCTCGCAGTAGAAAAGAAATTACTCAAGTTTGTGCCCGATGAGTTCAAGATCGATGCACACCATTGGCTGATTCTGCACGGCCGTTATACCTGTATCGCGCGAAAACCCCGCTGCGGTAGCTGCGTGATCGAAGACTTGTGCGAATTTAAGCGAAAAACGGCTGACTAACGATGTTCCAGTCACGCGATGAAATACGCAAGGTTTACCTTAAGGTCTGGCAAAAAATGCAGAATCAATTTTTACTTGAGCCGATGGAAGCCATCATTGCCGACGTGATTAAACTGCACCCCGAGTATCACCAGATACTGGATAAAGGCGAATCAGCGGTAGAAAAGGATTTTTCGCCAGAGGATGGTCAGAGCAATCCCTTTTTGCATATGGGCATGCATATTACCCTGCGCGAACAAGCCGGTGGCGACCGACCGGCGGGCATACACGATGTCTATCAGAATCTGGTTCAACAAAAAGGTATGCATGAGGCCGAACACGCGATGATGGAATGCCTCGGGCAAACTTTATGGAACGCCCAACGTCACAATGCAATGCCGGATGAAAATGCATATCTGGCATGCCTGCGCCAATTACGATCTGAATGAATATGCGCGAAAACCGGCGAAGAGTTACAGCTCACCTGACAATCTATCGCATGCTGGTTGTGGCCATAATCGGTTTGGTGGTTGGCACACTCAGTTCATTTGCAACTATCGGTTTTGTCGAAACCGTACACTGGCTCAATCGTGTTTTTTACATCACCGCTGAAAGCCGGGTCGACCTGCCATCTAACACGTTAATGATGATCACAGTTTTGACCCCTACATTAGGCGGGTTAGTCGTTGGTCTAATACTGCGCTATGGGGTAAACACGGGAAAATCGCTCGGACCGCCTGAAACCATTTATGCGGTGCAATTGCGCGAAAGATTGCCTGACCCGGTTTCGGGCGCATTTTCAACGCTGGCTGCCATTTTGTCATTAGGATGCGGCGCGTCAGTAGGCCAGTACGGCCCGTTAGTTTATCTCGGGTCGCTGGTGGGTCAGATAGCAAATCGCCTTAAGCTCGGGGTACGTGATATCCGCAGCACTGCCATCGCCTGCGGTGTGGCAGCAGCAATCGCTACCGCGTTCAACGCCCCCATTGCAGGGCTGATATTTACCCACGAAGTTATCCTGCGCCATTATTCGCTGCGAATTTTCACCGCGGTGACAGTAGCTGCCGCTTGTGGTTTTATTGTTGCCAACGTGGTGTTTAAACACCCACCGCTATTTTTTATCGAATTCGAAAGCCAGTTTCACACCTCGGAATTTTTCCTCTTCGCTCTGGAAGGCCTTGCCTGCGGATTACTCGCAGTGACTTTCATGAAACTGTTAAAAATCGTGGGGAAATTCGCCGGCCAGCTATCGATCCCGGCCGCCTGCAAGCCCATGATCGCCGGTTTCGTATTGGGTGTGATCGCCTTGCAGCTGCCCGAAGTTCTTGGAGCCGGTCAGGATATACTTCGCACTGCGAGTATCCCGGGTAGTTTTAGCGCAGGCGAATTATCCACGGTTTTGCTGGGCAAGATCTTGGTTACAGTATTATGTATCGGCTTCGGATTTGCTGGTGGCATCATATTCCCGGCCCTATTGATCGGCGTATTGTTTGGCGCACTGTTTGCGATTTCAGTACCCGAACTGCTTCTGGATGAGTATTCCGGGCTTTCCGTGTATGCCATTTCTGGCATGGTGGCGGTCGCAAGCCCGGTTATCGGCGCACCGATGACAGCGCTATTAATCATTTTTGAACTGACGCGCAACTATGAAATCACAATCGCCGCAATGGTTACAGTGGTTTTTTCCAATCTCGTCGCTTATCACTGGTATGGGCGTTCGCTGTTCGATAACCAGCTCGCCGAACGCGGACTCGATTTATCGCTCGGTCGCGACCGCGCCTATCTACAACACCAACATGTGGTCGATTATATGACCCAGGTGCTTCCCTGTGTTGATATTGCAGCAACCTGTAGAGAATTAACCGATCAATTCAAATCAGGCCCACTGCAAACAGCGGCGGTAATCGATACCGATGGTAAATATCTCGGCCTGCTGCATCAGGACCAGCTTAGCGCCTGCAATCCCGAGTCAGGCATTGCTTCGCTCGATTTGAATCAAGGCCTTATATTCGATGAAACCACCAGCCTGTGGAGCGCGATGCAATCCATGCGCGACTATATCGGTGAGGCGGTTCCGGTAGTCGATTCAGTGAGCGGCCAATATCTTGGTTCCATGCCTGAAAGCGAAGTCATAGGCAGTTATCTCGATGCGGTGCATGACCTGAGACGCGAAGAACACGAGGCCTGATTTAACCAATGAATTTGCAACAATACATAGGTGAAGATATCAAGCTTGCGCTCGCGGAAGACGTGGGTAGCGGCGATATCAGCGCCATGCTGATTGACGAGTCGAAACAGCTCAATATGCAATTGCTGGTGCGGGAAGATGCCGTGCTATGCGGCACCGGCTGGTTTGACGAGGCCTTCAGGCAATGTGATAATACGACAGAACTTAAATGGTCTGCCGAGGACGGTGACCACGTTGTCGCCGACAGCGTATTGTGTAAAATTTCAGGCCCGGCCCGGGCTTTGCTTACGGCCGAACGTACAGCACTTAATTTCCTGCAAACCCTTTCGGGCACCGCGACGACCACTCGTAGCTATGCCGACAAAATTCAACACACGGCCTGCCGCATACTCGATACTCGCAAAACTATCCCGCATCTTCGACGGGCGCAAAAATACGCGGTTCAGTGCGGTGGTGGCATTAATCATCGAATTGGGCTTTTTGACGCTTATTTGATCAAGGAAAACCATCTTGCCGCGAGCGGTGGCATTCAAGCGGCAGTCCAGCGTGGTCGGAATTTACAACCCGACTGTTTTCTTGAAGTCGAGGTCGAAGATCTGGATCAGCTGCAACAGGCAATTGAGGCCAGGGTTGACCGTGCCTTACTGGATAATTTCAGCATCGATTTGATGAAACAGGCTGTCGAATTAAACCACAAACGCATCCAGCTCGAAGCCTCAGGCAATATCACCAGGCAGTCGCTGCTTGCGATTGCTGAAACCGGCGTCGATTTTATTTCCATCGGCGCCCTGACCAAACACCTGCGGGCAATCGATTTTTCGCTACGTTTTGCTTAGCTTTCACGGCGCACAATAAATTCGGCCCTAGAAGATTAATCTACCCGTTCGAGTTTGAGTGAAGAGCCGTATCATCTAAATAACCTGATCGAGGGCCTTCTCTAGCGTGGCAAGGGTACGCTCAATATTGTGCAACTTGTCGAGACCAAACAGCCCGAGGCGGAAAGTCTGGTAGTCGTTCGGCTCATCGCATTGCAGTGGTACACCCGCGGCTATCTGCAAACCCAGTACGGAAAACTTGCTGCCATTTTGCACGCTGGCATCCGTGGTGTAACACACGACTACACCGGGCGCTTCGAAACCTTTGGCAGCGACACTTTTGATTCCCTTACTGGCCAGCAGGGCGCGAACTTTATCGCCGAGTTCCTGTTGCTCCGCTTTCACTTTATCAAATCCGTAGGCTGCGGTTTCCTGCATCACATCGCGAAAGCGCCGCAGAGAATCGGTTGGCATTGTCGCGTGGTAGGCGTGGCCACCATTTTCATAGGATTGCATGATCGACAGCCACTTGCCCAGGTCGCAGGAAAAACTGGTACTGCTAGTGGAACCAATACGCTCAAGTGCCAATGAACTCAACATCACCAGCCCGCAACAGGGTGGCCCACTCCAGCCTTTTTGTGGCGCACTGATAAGAATATCAACGCCACATTCCTGCATATCGACCCACAGGGTGCCGGAAGCAATACAATCAAGCACAAACAGACCGCCCACCGCATGCGTGGCATCGGCAACAGCCTCGATATAGCCATCGGGTAATAACATTCCAGAGGAAGTTTCTACGTGGGCGGCAAACACCATATCGGGTTTTTCCGACTGGATTGTCTTTACTACTTCTTCGATGGGTGCCGGCGCAAACGCAGCCTGCGATCCCGTCTCGACTGGACGCGCCTTCAACACCGTTGACGCTGAAGGAATATCGCCCATTTCGAAAATTTGCGTCCAGCGGTAACTAAACCAGCCATTTCGAATCACCAGGCATTTTTTACCAGTAGCAAACTGTCGCGCGACCGCCTCCATGCCAAAAGTCCCGCTGCCGGGTACAACAATTGCGGCTTCGGCGTTATAAACCTTCTTCAAGGTGCTCGATATATCGTTCATCACAGCCTGAAAGGATTGGGACATGTGATTCAGCGAACGATCCGTGTACACCACGGAGTATTCGAGCAAACCGTCTGGGTCGATATCTGTTAGTAAGCCGGGCATAAAGTTTTATCCGAAATAGTTGCTAGTGTTAGAAGGCGTGCAATTCACCAGCCTTTTTATCTTGCATTGAAGTAAATGTAAATAAGAGAACACCCGAACAAGTCCATTATTGGTAAGCAGTAAATCCGTGGTTTGAAAGAAACCTGTTTCGCTCCCTGACCTTCCTCGCGTGTTTGATCATACCCCAGGTAAAGTATTTCATTTACTATTAATAAATAACGATACCCGTCCCGGAGGAAAACCCGGGGCAATACACTGTTTATCACCTCATTTCATGCTATCTAGGGCCAGTGTTTGACTCTATAATCGACGCTTTTCGACATCAAACGAAACGCCTGTAATTTCTGGTAGAGCGCTTCAAATATTTCTCAGGAACCATCGATTTTGACACAGAACAATAGCAGTCCGACTACCCCGGCCGACCCCGATCACGTGGCAAAAGGAATTATGGCACTGGTTATCGCAACGCTATTTTTCGCGGCCCAGGATGCAATTACCAAACATCTGACACAATCAATTTCAGTTGCGCAAATCGTCACTGTGCGATTCTTTTTCTTTTCACTATTCGCGATTGTCTATGCAAAACGCAGCATGGACATCAGGGTTGCGTTTCATTCTTTGCGGCCAAAATTACAAATTCTGCGCGGACTATTGATATGCACTGAAATCGCCCTGTTTGCCTTTGCCTTGCGTCATCTTGGGCTCGCCGAAATGCACGCAATATTCGCCTGCTTTCCATTGATCATTACTGCGCTTTCGGTACCCTTTCTTGGTGAGAGTGTGGGCTGGCGACGCTGGATGGCTGTGAGCCTGGGATTTATTGGAACACTCATCATCATCCGCCCTGACAGTGGAGTTTTTAGCGGCTACGCGATGATAGCGTTGACCTGTGCCTTGATGTTTGCGATTTATAACCTAATTACGCGCAAGGTGTCGCGTCATGATCGATTCGAGACTTCATTACTTTATTTTGGCGTGGTCGGATTTATCGGGTCACTCGTAGTTGTACCCCTTTACTGGCAAACCCCGAATATAGATCAGTTTTTCTGGCTCGGGGTGATTAGTATTACCGGGATTATTGGTCATTTGCTTTTGATCAAGGCGTTACAACTGGCTCCCGCCGTGATTCTGCAACCGTTTAATTATTTTGTGCTGTTGTGGGCGATGATTATCGGCTACTCGGTTTATGGCGAAGTGCTGCAAACCAATAAGCTGATCGGCGCCACACTGGTAGTTATCAGCGGTATATATATCGCCAGGCGGGAGTATGTGGTAGCCAGGGAAACACGCAGGCGCCTGCGTCGTTCGATGTATCCTCCCGAGGTTTGAGACAGGCTTCACATCGTTAGTGATCAAAACGAGTCATAATCTATCCCAATGTGAATTAATTGCGTCGAATTGCCTATTCGCTGCTAGTGAAAGCAAGCACCTTTTGTTATTATTTCCACCTTGAAAATATATGCAATTTAATTCTCGCATCTTTCTCATTCCATTAGCTTTTTTCAGGAGTCACTGGCATTAACGGCAGCACCATACTTATTAATCTGGTTGGTGGTGTTGCTTTACTGTTATGGGGCCTGCGCATGGTGCGCATCGGCATTACCGATGCCTGGGGTAACGAGGTACGAACCGCTCTGGGCGCGAGCCTGTCGAATAGATTCAAAGCTTTTTTTGCCGGTCTCGGCGTCACCGTATTATTGCAAAGTAGTAGCGCAACAGCGCTGTTAACCTCTTCTTTTACCGGCCAGGGAATTATCAATACCGGCCCCGCACTTGCGGTATTACTCGGTGCTGATGTTGGCACCACTCTGGTCACCCAAATTCTAACCTTTGACCTGTCGGCGCTATCACCATTTTTGATCGCAGTAGGCGTGGCGATGTTCACCTATTCTGATGCCGGTCGTAGCCGCGATATCGGTCGGCTTGCCCTCGGTATTGGCATGATGCTGCTCGCGCTGAAACTTATTCTCGCTGCTTCATTGCCTATGCGCGAATCGGCAATAATTCAAGAAATTTTTGCATCGCTGAGTAACGATCTGGTACTGGCGGTGATTGTCGCCGCGATCATAGCCTGGCTGGCACATTCGAGTCTTGCAACTGTACTGCTCATCATTACTCTCGCAAGTACCGGCGTACTCGAACTTACTGTCGCTCTTGCCTTTGTACTGGGCGCCAACATTGGCGGCGCAATTCCACCGTTTGTGGCCACGCTCGGCGCCAGCAGTACGGCGCGGCGGCCGCCACTTGGCAATCTTATTTTTCGTCTTTGCGGTGTAATATTGGTCCTGCCCTGGCTGGGTCGATTATCCGACTGGATAATCCAGTTCGACATTACTAACCCACGCCAGATTGCTAACTTCCATATGTTTTTCAATATTGCTCTGGCCCTGTTATTTTTGCCCATGATCAATCGCATGGCGTCATTGACCCGGCGCCTGCTGCCGGATGATGAAGAAGATGGCGATGAAATAAAACCCATGCATCTCGATAAGTCGGCATTTGAAACGCCGCTGGTAGCGCTTGTCAACGCCGAGCGCGAAGTGCTGCGTATGGGCGAAGTGGTCGAGCGCATGTTCCGAAACACTTTTATCGCGCTGAAGAAAAACGATGTCGAACTGGCGAAAAAAACCCGCACGATGGATCATGTGGCAAACCAGTTTTACGATGAAGTAAAACTTTACCTGACCAGCCTGAGTCGCCAAACCCTGGGTGATAAAGAAAGCAAGCGTTGCAACGAGATCTTGAGCTTCGCCACCAATCTCGAACACATCGGGGATATTATTTCGGTAGACATGATCGATGGTATATTGCGTAAAAAAATCGTCGAGCGCGCAAAGATGTCGTTACAGGATCGCGAGGACATCAACAATTTGTATCAACCGGTATTGCTTAGTTTTAACCTCTCACTCAGCGTTTTTACCTCGGGCGACATTAGCATGGCGCGGCAACTGCTGGCGAAGAAATATCAATTCAGGAAACTGGAAAAACAGGCAGTGGTCAACCATCTCAACAAGCTGCGTGACGACATGACCTACAATCCTCGTCTGAGCGCGCTTCAACTAGATGTTCTACGCGATCTGAAACGCATTAATTCGCATTTGACCGCAGTCGCATACCCGATCCTGGAATCTGCAGGCCAACTGCGAAGCCGGTTGCGCAAAAACAAGACTAGCGTAGTTAATGACTGAACAGTCCGATACCAATTCGAACGATTTGAAATGATACGATAACCCTGGCTTTATTGGCTAACCCGCATATTGCATGAAGGGAACGAAGCCCAGGGGAAATATCATAAGTTGTTACCGCCTTCGTGCGATATGCAGGTTAATTCACACTGACTGCCACCGCTGCAGCGTACCAATGTCAGTCCATTGCCCGGCGTATAACTCACCCTTTAGCTGTTTTCTATCGGCGGCCTGCCGCAGCAATGGCGCCAGAGGCTGCTTTCCAGAGGCTCGTCCCTGGAAAAACGATCGATGATATTGCGCAATGCCGGCAAAAGTAAGGCGCCCCTCGACATCGTTACTCAGACACCCGCGTTTTATTGCGAAATCGCCCTGCGGATGAAAATCTGGATTTTCCACCAGCACCAGGTGGGCATCGGCCTTGACCGCGAGTAGCTTTTTAAACGCATAGTCGGTATAGATATCAGCGTTGACGACGATAAAGCGTTCATCAAGATATTGCAGTGCCTGCACGATACCACCGGCAGCTTCAAGAGCCTCAGGTTCGCGGCTATAGATAACCTCAAGCCCATAGCGACTGCCGTCACCGATCGCCGCTTCTATCGCTTCCCCAAGCCAGCTCACATTGATGACAACCTGCCCAATACCGGCGATAGCTAGCGCTTCGAGGTGATAATCAATTAAAGCTTTACCCCTGACTTCGAGCAGGGGTTTCGGGCAAGTATCGGTATAAGGGCGTAAGCGTTCTCCCCGGCCGGCAGCCAGAATCATCGCATTCACAATAAAGACCTCACTCGGAATTTCAGACCGAGTTCGGATATCAAGGTATAAAGTCCAATCATATTCATTTCTTCGGCACTGACCTGCTCTAAATATTCCAGCGTCCGCGGGATATCCTTGATATAACCATCTTTACCATCACGAATCTTGAGACGGGAGAAAATACCAATCGCCTTTAAATGCCTTTGTATCCCCATCAAATTAAACCAGCGCAGGAATTTAGCCGGCTTTACATCGACCAGCTCGTTGACTTTGGCAAATTCGTAAAAGTCCAGTGCCAATTGATCAACTCGAACCGGGGGCCAGGCGATGTAACAATCGCGTAATAATGACACCAGGTCATAGGTAATCGGTCCTTTCACCGCATCCTGAAAGTCAAGTATGCCCGGATTGCGAATTTCAATTTTCATCAGGTTACGCGAGTGATAATCGCGGTGGACGAAAACCTGCGGTTGCTCGAAAACATTTTCTACCAGCGTTTGTTTGATAGCCGCCCATTGCATCCGCTGTGCTTCATCCAACTCAATACCGAGCAATTCCTTGAGGAACCAGTCGCGAAACAAGTCCATTTCCTGCAACAACAGATTCTCATCGTATTTTGGTAAGTCATCGCATTCGATATCGGTCTGCATTTTCAACAGCGCAGCAAGCGCATCCGCGTATAAGGGCCCTTCACTCTCTGTATCTAGCAGCGAAAGATAATTGCTACTACCAAAGTCAGTCAGCAGCAAAAATCCCTGCGGAATATCCACTTCTATAATTTCCGGTGCGCTGAGTTTGGCTTTGCGTAGTTTATTGGCGACAGCAATAAACCGATCACAGGCTTCTTTTTCGGGTGGCGCATTCATTAAAATCCATGAGTCGGCACCACTATTGACCCGGTAATATGATCGAAAACTGGCGTCTTTTGAAGCTATGCTTAGGGTATAATCCCGGTATCCGAGATTATCCAGCCAGTCGGTCATTTGTTTGTATCTATTATTCGTCGTCATAGTTATTTAAACAGGATTACTCCAATGTTAGCGATCAACTGTCTCGATCTCATCGTCAAAGCAGTATTATCCAGCCTTAGGCAGCCGACTTGCAACATTACAATTGAGGGTTACTCTAACTCTAATTACTTATGGAACCACTGAACAAGTCATTCCCGTGAAAGCGGGAATCTAATCGAGCTGGATTGTTATGCTTTTTAGGCAAGGGTTGTTCCAAACAACCCTATTGCATTTCCACCGCCCCTGGCGGTCATTCAGGTTCGGAGACCAGAATTGAAGAATATTGGATTTCGAAGCTTAAGTTAAGTGCCATTCAGGACGCCACTAATACCACCAGCGGAAACAGTATGAATAATATTGACAACCTCATTGGAGTAATGAAAGCATTACGCGACCCTGAAAGTGGCTGTCCCTGGGACATCAAACAGACCAGTGCATCGATTGCATCCTATACGCTTGAGGAAACTCACGAAACGCTCGACGCGATCGAGCGTGGGGACATGGACAATTTAAAAGAGGAGCTGGGTGATTTACTATTTCATATCGTCTTCCATGCGCGCATAGCTGAAGAAAATAATATGTTTAATTTTAACGATGTCGTCGAAGGTATCGTCTCCAAAATGAAACGCCGACATCCGCATGTGTTCGAGGCGGATCGCTCCAATCAAATTAGTGATGACGCCCTCGATGAGCAGTGGCAATCACTTAAGAATGATGAAAAACCCAGCTCACCCGAATCTGCCTTCGGCGCGAAATCGGCGTCATTATCGGCGATTAACCGAGCAACAGTTTTACAAAGCGAGGCCGCCGAATTAGGCTTCGACTGGCCTAGTATTGTAAACGTGGTTGATAAACTTGAAGAAGAGATGCACGAATTGAAGCATGCAATTGAGGCCGGTAATCCTGACGAAATCAGCGCTGAATTGGGAGACCTGTTATTTGTTTGCATGAATATTGCCCGCCACGCGAAGGTGGGTGCAGAGATGGCGCTGCGCAGCACCAATCGTAAATTCATCAGGCGTTTCGATTACGTGTCCGGTCAGATGAAATCCGCCGGAATTGATATGAACCAGCAGCAGCTGGAACGCATGGAATATTTCTGGCAAGAATCGAAACCCATTGTCGGGTAATGTGAGAGATATGAAGCCGATGACAAATAATCCAAATCAGAAAGGCCGCCTCCAGACCGAACAGAAAATCCTGCATGCTTTAGAACAATTATTACTCGAACAGGGGTTCCCAGCCGTCGGAATTAATTCGGTAGCACGCCAGGCTGGTTGCGACAAGGTGTTAATCTACCGTTATTTTGATGGGCTTGATGGTTTATTGCTGGCGTTTGCACAAACCACAGATCTCTGGTGGAATATCGATGAAATCATAACCGAAGCAGACTCTGAAATCGGCCAACAGCCATTGCATGAGTTTCTGCAGGTGCTGCTGAAAAGACACGTGGAGGCTTTACAGGCGCGACCGCTGACGTTGGAAATCATGGCTTGGGAAATGTCGACGCAAAATAATCTAACCGTCGCACTGGCAAGAACCCGTGGCGAGCGAGGCATGGCGCTGGTGAAAACGATTCGCACACATTATCAAAATCCCAATATCGATATCGGTGGCATTCTCGGCATATTCGGTGCTGCGATTAACTACCTGATAATACGCACCCGAAAATCGGCGCCACAGCATATGACCGAAGAGTGGTGGCGGTTGCAACATACCATTGCTAAATTAATGGAAGCCTATGTCTGAGCATTTGGCGGTACTGCGCTTTTGCAATATCGACCAACAGGAAGTCATAGCACTGCTGGGCCAGTTTCAGCTTGATATATGTGTCACTGAAAATAACCGGGACATTCCAGGCAGCTACTGGGGCGGCGAGGAAGCAGGCCTGATAGGTAACCGGCTCTATCTGTGAGCCGACACACCGCTCCACTCGATCCTGCACGAGAGCTGCCACTATATATGCATGGATAATGAGCGCCGTGAAAACCTCAATACCAATGCCGGGAGTGACGATGCCGAAGAGAATGCTGTTTACTACCTGCAGATATTACTGGCTGACAAGCTTTCATCGATGGGTCGGAATCGCCTGTTCGCCGATATGGACGCCTGGGGATACAGCTTCCGTCTGGGTTCGGCAAGAGCCTGGTTCGAGCAGGATGCCAACGAAGCTCGCGACTGGCTTTTACAAAACCAGCTGATTGATAAACAATATCGCCTACTTTTTCAGCTTCGCCGCACTTAGGAGTACTAAAATGGACCACCCCCGGCTCCCACAATTTAAAATCGAGATGCAAGTTGAGGCCGTACTGCAGCCGATCGAAAAAGCATCAGGCTTACCCAATGCGACCTACACCAGTGCCAGCTTCTTCGAATATGAGCGTGACCAGGTATTGGGTAGCAGTTGGGCCGGCTTGTGGTTCACCAGCGATTTGCCAAAGAAAGGTTATGTTAAACCGGTCGATTTTATGGGTTTGCCTTTGCTAATCATGCGCAATAAATCCAATGCGATAAATGTGTTTCACAATGTATGCAGCCACCGCGGTATGAAACTGGTGCAGGAGGAAATGGAAGTTCAGGGCGCTTTACGCTGCCCCTACCATTCCTGGTCCTATAGCCTGGACGGCGATCTGAAAGGCACACCGCATATAGGTGGTGTCGGCAAACACCAGGCTGAAGGTTTCAATCATTGCGATCACGGGCTCAAGCCTGTGCGCTCTGCGTTGTGGATGGACATCATTTTTATCAATCTTTCGGGGGATGCCGAGGATTTCACTCAATACATCAAACCACTGACCGAACAGTGGCAGACCTTTCTCGACGATACCGGGCTAGATCGGCTTCAAACCGCGGTAAATGGCAAGGGCATGCAAATTGAAATTCAGTCCAACTGGAAACTCGCGGTAGAAAATTATTGCGAGAGCTATCATTTACCCTGGATACACCCGGGGCTTAACACCTACTCCCGTCTCGAAGATCACTACCACATCATGATCGGCGATAACTTTGCTGGACAAGGCAGCTATGCCTATCGACTCTCAGACGAGGCAGGCACGGCGCTTCCGCGATTTCCAGAATGGCCTAAAGACAAACTGGAGCAAGCCGAATACGTGGCCTTTTATCCTAATGTACTGCTCGGCATACAGGCTGACCACGCATTTGCGATGATCATCGAGCCAGTCGCGCACGATAAATTGATCGAACATATACGCCTTTTTTATGTTGGTGAAGAAGCGATCGGCGATACTCATTCGGCGCGACGAACCGCCATACTCGAATCCTGGCGCGTGGTATTCAGCGAGGATATCGGTGTCGTCGAGGGCATGCAAAAGGGGCGCTCGTCACCGGGTTATCGTGGTGGGGTATTTTCCCCGGTGATGGATAATCCGACGCATCATTTTCATCAGTGGGTGGCGAGGAAGTTGGCGGCTGTCACCTGAGTATTATAGTTTGAAGGCTAATTATAATAGAGTGAAATGCTTTAGCTCGTAAGTTAGGCTAGGCCAGCGAAGTCTAACGTGCTTTATCCGAATCAATGTGTTCGGCTTCGTCCCTCAGCCCAATCTAGGTGCTCACCGAAGCACTTAACCCTCATCATAAACACCTATAGATCAAACCACAAAAAAACATAAATCCGATAAACCTTGATTTGAATCAAGATATAGGTAGGGTCATAGAGACAAAATAAACGAAAATTTCTCGAGGTTTTATAAAAATTTATGAGCTCTGGTTTAATAATTCCCCTATTATCCTCGCCTGCCGATGGCTGGCTGGCTATTCGAGACGCTAATTTATCGGTTAGAGAAGTTTATCTTCGCTACGTAATTCCGTTCGCGTTGATCACCCCGGTATGCGGTTTTATCGGAGCCACCCAGGTAGGCTGGCCGGTTGCCGGCGCAGACAAGCTTTTTATGACTTCGGATAGTGCATTTCGTATTGCCGTGCTTTCGTTTGTTGCAATTCTGGTGGCGATTATGATGATTGGCAAACTCGTACAGTGGATGGGCCAAACCTACGATGCTCAGCAACCGCTGTCTCGTTGCGTAAGCCTTGCGGCGTTTTGCATTACACCTCTTCTGTTAATAGGGTTTGCGACGCTGTATCCCCCGCTCTGGTTTATCTACCTCCTCGGATTGCCAGCGCTGGGATACAGCGTATTTTTACTCTACACCGGAGTGCCGATCATGATGGAAGTTTCTAAAGACCGTGGCTTCCTGTTTTCAAGCGCGATCCTTACCGTGGGATTGATCGCACTGGTTGGTTTGCTGGCGGTCACGGTGAGTATGTGGAGTTTTGGGCTGGGGCCCGGTTTTGCCTACTAAGGCAGGGTCACTAAACTTTTATTTCGAGACACTATATGAACTCTGCATCACAACAAACCTATAATTACGACGTCGTGCGTCAGTTTGCGATCATGACTATCGTCTGGGGCGTGGTCGGTATGCTGGTGGGCGTTTTCATCGCTTCACAACTGGTTTGGCCGGCGCTCAATTTTGATATCGCCTGGCTATCATTCGGGCGGTTAAGACCGCTGCACACTAATGCGGTGGTATTTGCGTTTGGCGGTTGCGCGCTGTTTTCGACTTCGTATTACGTCGTACAACGCACCTGCCATGTGCGCCTGGCCTTCGACAGACTTGCGGCCTTCACCTTCTGGGGTTGGCAACTGGTTATCCTCAGCGCCGTGGTCACGCTGCCAATGGGAATCACTAGCACCAAGGAATACGCCGAACTCGAGTGGCCAATCGACATACTGATCACGCTGGTATGGGTTGCCTACGCTGTGGTTTTCTTCGGTACTTTGATGCGACGGCGAATCAAACACATTTACGTCGCCAACTGGTTTTTCGGTGCATTCATTTTGACCGTGGCTATTCTGCACATATTCAATAGCCTGGCTTTTCCGATATCTCTGACAAAATCTTATTCGGTCTACGCCGGCGTACAGGACGCGATGGTGCAATGGTGGTACGGCCATAATGCGGTTGGATTTTTCCTCACCGCCGGTTTTCTCGGCATCATGTATTACTTCATTCCGAAGCAGGTGAACCAGCCGGTATACTCGTACCGACTATCCGTGGTGCACTTCTGGGCCATCCTGTTTACCTATATCTGGGCCGGACCGCATCACCTGCACTATACTGCCCTGCCCGACTGGACCCAGTCAATCGGCATGGTTTTCTCGTTAATACTGCTGGCGCCCTCCTGGGGTGGCATGATCAACGGCATCATGACGCTATCGGGTGCCTGGCACAAACTGCGTACCGACCCGGTGTTGAAGTTCCTCGTAGTATCGGTTTCCTTCTACGGCATGTCGACCTTTGAGGGACCGATGATGGCGATCAAAACGGTCAATGCGTTATCGCATTACACCGACTGGACGATAGGCCATGTGCATTCAGGCGCTCTCGGATGGGTAGGCATGATATCGATGGGTGCCATGTACCATTTGATACCGCGCCTTTTTAATCGCGAGATCTACAGCGTCACGCTCATCGACACGCATTTCTGGCTGGCGACTATCGGTATCGTGCTGTATATCACCGCAATGTGGATATCCGGCATCATGCAGGGTTTGATGTGGCGTGCGGTAAACGAAGATGGCACTTTGATTTACAGCTTCATCGAAACCGTCAAAGCAATGCATCCTTATTACCTGATTCGCTTGCTAGGCGGACTGATTTACCTCTCTGGCATGATATTGATGGCATACAACATCTATCGGACCGTACGTGGTAGCACTCGTCACGAAGCGCTGATCCCAGAACCGGCCCACTAGGAGTTTTTTAACATGTCATTACAACAAAGGGTTGAAAAAAATACAGGCCTGTTGGTGCTATTTGTAATACTGGTAGTCAGCGTTGGCGGCCTGGTAGAAATCGTGCCGCTATTTTTTATGAAATCCACTACCGAACCGGTAACGGGACTGAAGCCATATTCTGCACTGGAGCTGAGCGGTAGAGATATTTATATCCGTGAAGGCTGTGTTTCATGCCACTCGCAAATGATCCGGCCTTTTCGCACCGAAACCGAGCGCTACGGGCATTATTCGGTAGCTGGTGAATTTGTTTACGACCGGCCGTTTTTATGGGGCTCGAAGCGAACCGGTCCGGATCTGGCGCGTGTCGGTGGGCGGTACAGCAATGACTGGCATAGCATTCATCTGGCCAATCCGCGCGATGTAGTACCCGGGTCGATCATGCCCGGTTACCCCTGGCTACAGGAGACCGAACTCGATAGCAGCGATATCGTGGCAAAAATGTCGGCATTGGCGATGCTTGGGCACCCTTACAGTGAGGATGAAATCAATACAGCAGTGAAGCAGTTAGAAGGCCAGACTGAGGTAGATGCGCTGATCGCTTATCTGCAAAACCTCGGCACCTCGATTAAACAGAGGAGATAATGGCATGTTGAATTTCGATATAGCACTGACCATCGTACTGTTTATTACTTTCATCGGCATTATTGTCTGGGCCTGGAGTCCGGGTCGTAAGCGAGATTTTAATGACGCAGCTCATCTCGTTGTCGATGACGATATCGACAGCGTCAAACCTAGCCCAGATCCAGAGGGGCACAAGCATGGCTGATTTTACGCATTCATTCTGGAACTGGTACATCGCCGTCCCTACCGTACTCGGCATGCTCTGGTGTTTTTATCTGACCTTTGACAATGCTCGCAAGATAGATCCCGATGATGAAGGCAAGCCGATGGAGCACATCTGGGATGAAGATCTACGCGAGATTAACAACCCGCTACCCAAATGGTGGCTAAACCTGTTTTATATCACCATCGTATTCGGCTTTGGGTACCTGATCCTCTACCCTGGGCTGGGCAGTTACCAGGGGCTCCTGGGGTGGTCCCAAATAGGTCGATACGAGCAGGAGCTGGTAGATGCAGATGCTCGATACGCTCCGTTATACGAAGAATATGGTAGCCAAAGCCTGGTCGAATTAGGTCAAAACAAAAATGCCCTGGGTACCGCAAGCCGCCTGTTTTCGACCAATTGCTCTATTTGTCATGGGGCCGACGCCAGGGGCGCCAAAGGCTTTCCTAACCTGCGCGATGATCAGTGGCTGTACGGCGGCGATGGAGAAACGATCAAACTGTCGATTACCAATGGACGCAATGGCATCATGCCGGCATGGTTTGCCTCGCTCGGTGAAGCGGGCGTTACCGAACTAACCGCATACCTGCATGGATTTCAGCAAACACCTGAAAACCCCGCAACTGCCCAGGCAGGTAAGGAAAAATTTCAACTGTTTTGTGCCGCCTGCCACGGTGCCGATGCAACCGGCAACCAGGCCATTGGAGCACCAAATCTGACCGACAAGAACTGGTTATACGGCGGCAGCAAAGCCGTGATCAGCGAGTCGATCAGCAAAGGCAGGCAGGGAGTAATGCCTGCCCACAAAGATTTACTAAGCGGGAACCAGATCCATTTATTAGCCGCTTACATACTCAACTTATCGGGGCAACCATAAAGGTATCTTCAATGCTCGAAATTCCAACTCGCCAGGTCATAATCGCGCTACTTTGGTCATCATTTTTAAGCGCGGGGATTGCCTGCGGATTGATATTTGCATGGATCGATCCGACGGTGTTACTCGGCCAGCTTGGCCTCGATTTAGATAACCGCCTGAGCGGCTACAGCCTGGCTTTTTTCTTCCTCTGGCTAATCGGCATAGCCAATGTATTGATCTGTCTGTTTTTTTTGCGACCGGTCGCTCACAGTACAAATAATTAATCATGAATCAGGAAGAATCTACGCTCAGGCAGGAACTATATGCCAAGCGGCAGAAAATCTATCCGCGTCAGGTCAGTGGCATCTTCGCCTCGATGCGGATCACGGCGGTACTGGTGCTACTCGGCCTTTATTATGGCTTACCCTGGCTCAGATGGGACGGGCAGCAGGCTATCCTGTTCGATTTGCCGGCTCGCCAGTTTCACATCCTTGGTTTAACGCTTTGGCCACAGGATTTTATTTACCTTTCCGGTTTGCTCATCATCGCGGCACTTTCACTGTTCTTCTTTACCGCACTGGCCGGACGTCTGTGGTGTGGATTCGCCTGCCCGCAAACCGTCTGGACCGAAGTATTTTTATGGATAGAACGCCTGGTTGAAGGTGAACGCAACCAGCGTATGAAACTGGATAAAAAGGGTTCGTTGCAAAAAAGGATTTTATTAAAAAGTCTGAAACATGGCATCTGGATAATACTTTCCGCCTGGACTGGTTTTACATTTGTCGGTTATTTCACTCCAATCACTGAGCTTGGTACAAAACTATTGTCGTTCTCAACCGGACCATGGGAAACCTTTTGGTTATTCTTCTACGGTTTCGCGACCTACGGTAACGCTGGCTGGATGCGCGAACAGGTATGTATCTATATGTGCCCCTACGCGCGCTTTCAGAGCGCGATGATAGACAGCGACACCTTGAACATTGTCTATGATACAGGACGAGGTGAACCCCGTGGTGCAAGACGAAGACGTGACGACCCCGGCGAACTCGGACTCGGTGATTGCATCGATTGCCAGCTTTGCGTGCAGGTTTGTCCCACCGGAATCGATATTCGCAATGGCCTGCAATATCAGTGTATCGGTTGTGCGGCCTGCATCGACGTTTGCAACAATATCATGGGCAAAATGAAATATGACAAGGGCCTGATTCGTTACACCACTGAAAACCTGCTGCATGGCGGGAAATCACATCTACTGCGCCCCCGCGTTATTATCTACGCGATCATACTGAGCTTCTCGACCGGGCTATTAGTACACGGATTCACATCACGCAATAGTGTCGAACTCGACATCAGCCGTGATCGTAATGTGCTGTACCGGGAACTGGAAAACGGTAATATCGAAAATCACTATAATCTTAAAATCCTCAATAAAGATCGAATCCAGCATCAATATGGGTTATCAGTCGAGGGAATAGAGAGTGCAAACCTGAAGCTCGATAACGGACCTCTACAGGTAGCCGAAGCCGATGTACACACTTTCCAGTTACGCGTAATAGTTAGCCCTGCCTCGCTTCGTTCCAGAGTAAATACGATTCAGTTTAAACTCTGGGCGCTCGATGACGCATCTATATCGATCGTCTCTGACGCCAGATTTATGGGCCCGTGATATGAGATATTTATCATGAACCAGAATAGCGACCCTGCAGTACCTTCCTGGCGACAGGTACCCACGGTATGGATGATTATCGCGATACCTCTGAGCTCGGTAGTGGTCGGGTTTATCATGCTATGGCTAGCGATCAGCAGCAACGATGGCCTGGTATTCGATGACTACCATCAACAGGGAAAAGAAATCAACCGGGTATTAGCACGCGACGCGATGGCCAACAAGCTCGGCATAAGCGCAAAAATCGAGTTATTACCCGAATCGGGGATGTTGGAATTATCCCTTTCCTACCGACAGGCGTTTATTTTACCGGACAATCTCTCACTCAGGTTCCTGCACCCTACGCGCGCCGGCGAAGATGTCCACCTGTCGCTACAGCGGATTGGGACAGGTGAATACCTTGGTGGTTTTCCCCGTCTTGGAGCTGCTAACTGGATAGTCCAGCTCGAGACTAGCGAGTGGAGGATTAACGGTTTCGCGCACATGCCCGGTAGCAGTTTGATCAGATTGGAGGCCCAATAATATGTCTACCATCAACCACAGTCAGATTTGTCCCGATATCGAGACGATAAAAAAATACGATACTACCGGCCCCCGTTATACTTCCTACCCGACCGCAGTAGAGTTCCACGATGGCATCGATGCCAACGATTACCGGGTAGCGGCGCAAGAGGGTAACGGCGCATTACTGCCACGCGATATATCGCTATATTTTCATTTACCATTTTGTCGTCATCTTTGTTTCTATTGCGGTTGCAACAAGATCGTAACCAAAAACAAGCAAATCTCGGATGAGTATCTGGATTACCTGTTCGAAGAAACCCGCATGCACGGTGAATCTACAGATTGGGATAGAAAAGTCCGCCAACTTCACCTCGGTGGCGGCACGCCAACCTATTACACTGTCGATCAGATAGAACAATTAATGCATCAGGTACACCGCTATTTTTCACTTGTTTCAGACGAGGATCGCGACTATTCGATAGAAATTGATCCCCGCACGGTAGGTTACCAGTACCTGCTCGGCCTGCTCAGACTCGGATTCAATCGAATCAGTCTCGGCGTGCAGGATTTTAATCCGCAGGTACAAAAAGCGGTTCATCGGGTTCAACCCGAGACCTTGACCCGTGATTTGATTCTGCAGGCCCGTTCTCTCGGATTCCAGTCGATCAATGTCGATCTTATCTGCGGATTACCACTACAAACCCTGCGTAGTTTTGGCGCCACCCTGGATCGAGTTATCGATTGTGCACCCGACCGCATATCCGTATACAGTTACGCCCATCTACCCGCGATGTTTCCTGCGCAAAAGCGCATCAATGAACTCGATTTACCCGATGCCCAGGAAAAAATTGCGTTATATCAATTGACAGCGGAAAAAATGCAAGACGCCGGCTACCAGCATATTGGCATGGATCACTACGCCAAATCTGATGACAGCCTGAGCATTGCCCAGACACAGCATACTCTGCATCGAAATTTCCAGGGTTACACAACCTACAAGGACTGTGACCTGCTCGGCATCGGTGTCAGTGCGATCGGTTCATTTGCAGAGTTTTATTACCAGAATGCCCGGGGCCTGGAAAACTACTACCGACTCATCGACGAAGGTCAGCTACCGATAGAAAAAGGCATTCACCTTTCACTCGACGACAGTATTCGCGGTGCTGTCATCATGCAAATTATGTGTGAGGATAAAATCGACAAAAACCAGATCCAGCAGTATTTCGGCATTATTTTCGATGATTATTTTGAAACGGAACTCAAAGCGCTAGACCAACTTGTTGACGACAAGATGATTGAAATCGATGCGCAACTAATCAAGGTTACACCAACGGGACGATTTTTCCTGCGCAATATTGCGGTAATTTTCGATGCCTACCGTAAACCAGACGAGGACCAGCAGAGATTTTCGAAAGTGCTTTAACCCGCATATTGCACAAAGGCGGTGGCTACCTATAGTTCAGGTGCGTTTTTCCCGCCCGACCCCGGGCTGGCAATTGTGGCGCGTAAATCTGTTAAGCTGCTGATCTTGATATCCCGATTATCGATTAATATCAAACCCTGATCTTGCATCTTTTTAAACTGGCGACTGATTGTTTCGGGCGCCATACCGAGGTAGTTGGCGATGTCGTGCCGACTCATCGATAACTGGAAGCGTAAATCGGACAACCCCCTGGCCCCGTAACGTTGAGATAAACCGATCAGGAACATCGACAGGCGTTCTTCTACTGGCCTCTTGCCGATATAAAACAGCATCTTTTGTGCTGTCGTCATATTACTGCTGGAGACCGATAAAATCTCTTCGCGTAATACCGGAAACTGATTCGAGATACGCTGAAACTCAGGATACGACAACTGGCAAACATGCGCATCGCCGAGCGCGATCATGTCGCACTGATACTCACCGGTGGCAATACCATCAATCCCCATTAATTCGCCCGGTAGGAAAAATCCGACAATATTTTCCTGCCCATCGGCACTGTCGATATTCGCCTTAAAGGCACCTGTTTTAACTGTGAATAGCGATGTCATTTCCTCGCCCGAACGGTACAGATATTCAGATTTCCCGAGTGGTTTTTTCCGGCTGATAACCTGTTCAAACACCTCCAGCTCTTCATGCGTCAAACCCTTGGGTAGACACAACTCGACCAGACTACATTGGCTACAGGCTAGCTGAGCCTGCCTGCGAAAAGTTTTAACGGCTTGTTCCATTTCAACCTTTTTTAACTTCAACAAATATTCAGCCGATCGAGTTCGAATATACGAATTCTTTATAGCAGAGAACCGTGATACTAGCACGAATTCAAGGAAGCTATAAATAAGTCATCGATGACCCAGTAAGGCACGAAAAATTAAAAATGTGATTTTTATTTATACCGATTTTTCAATAACTTACAGCTATTGAAAACGGCATTACATCCCAGCACCGCGGAAACCCGGCGGCTTGCAGGGTTTCATTAACCCCGTACATCAGTAGTTCACCAGCACCAGGGTAAAACGCTTATTTTGCTTGCCCTTGCTCTTGATTTTGGTAATCACAACTTCACCAATTTCACTGATATTTTTAACATGGGTACCGCCACAGGGCTGGTAGTCTGTATCCTCTATGCGAATCGTGCGTACTTCACCCTGCCCCCGGGGTGGCGCTACCGACATGGTTCGGACCAGACCCGGATTCTGTTCCAGTTCATCATCACTGATCGATCCAATGCTTACCGGCAGGCCCCTGTGAATCAACTCATTAATTGCTGTCGTCAGTTGGTGTTTGTCAACCACCTGTCCCTGCAAGTCAAAATCAAGTCGGCTCTCGCTTTCACCAATCGAACCGCCGGTCGCCTGCGCGCTTATCAGCGAACACATCAGGTGCATACTGGTATGCATACGCATAAGCCTATAACGCCGCTCCCAGTCGAGTTCGAGTTCGACTGCTGCTCCTGGTGAAATTCCTGACAAATCGTCAATATCCAGATAGTGAACTATACCGATTCGATCCGCTGCATATCGAGTATCGGTAACCCGGTAATCTGTGCCGCCGATCCTCAAACTTCCAGTATCCCCAGGTTGGCCACCACCCATCGGATAAAAAATAGTCGATTCGAGCACGACACCACCATCTTCTACAGCGCTTACCGTACTGCGGTGTGTTTTTTGGTAACTGTCTTGATAAAATACTTTTTCTGTCATCGGATTCCGAGCCACATTTGTTAACCCAATTTTTACTCAGCCAGGGTCGTGAAGCAAGTGGATTAAATGGGTATGGTCGTTAAATACAACATTCAGTCGTCGATACGCAAGATAATCCATATTGATGCCGACTGTTTTTACGCAGCCGTAGAGGCGCGTGATAACCCTGCGTTGAAGGGTTTACCGGTAGCAGTCGGGGGTAGTGCCGAGCGCCGCGGTGTGGTCGCCGCGGCCAGTTACGAAGCGCGAAAATTTGGTATTCACTCCGCAATGGCGAGTGCGACTGCTATTAAACGCTGTCCACAATTAATTTTGATTCCCGGACGCATGTCAGCCTATCGGCAAGCATCGCGGCAGATGCAAAGTATATTTGCCGATTACACCGATTTGATCGAGCCGCTCTCACTTGACGAGGCTTTTCTCGACGTTTCGCATAGCAAACAATGCAAAGGCAGCGCAACCCTGATAGCGCAAGAAATCCGGCAACGTATTAACGATACTATTGGCATTACGGTTTCCGCCGGGATCGCTCCGAACAAGTTTCTCGCCAAGGTAGCCAGCGACTGGAATAAACCCAACGGGCAGTATGTTATAACACCAGACCGGGTCGATGCATTTCTAACCAGCCTGCCAGTTAAAAAACTCTGGGGTGTCGGCAAGGTAACCGCTAAACGCCTGGAAAAGCTGGGTATTGAAACCTGCGACGATGTACGGCGCTACGACGTATTTCAATTTGTCGAGTTATTTGGTAATTTCGGCGAGCACATTCACAAACTGGCGCATGGTATCGATAATCGACTCGTGGTATCTGAATGGCGCAGAAAATCGGTTAGTGTTGAAAATACCTACGCCCAGGACCTCCCCGACCTGGCCGCATGCCTGCAAAAAATTCCAGAGTTGATCGACTCATTGACCAAACGCATGGAAAGACTCGACGACGATTATCAAATTCACAACAGCTTTCTCAAAATGAAATTTCGCGATTTTAGCCAGACCACGGTCGAACGTTTGCACAGCAAGCCTGTCGAGCAAGACCTTTCAATCCTCTGCGAAGAAGCCTGGCAACGCGGAAAAATTCCCGTGCGATTGCTGGGCGTGGGAGTGCGGCTCAATGATTTAACCGAATCGGGCGGACAGATGGATTTATTTGACCGGGATTGATGTCGTCACTAATTTGCCGGGTGGCCCCGGGGATCGCAAGCATCCAACAAAATTGTGAACTAATGTCAGTAACATTGTGGTTAATTAATCCTATACTCCGGATATATAGGAACTGAAGCATAGCCATTTACAAACACTATTTTATTTTCAAGCATCCCCGGAGATTACGATGCAACCGGCAAAATTTGAATCATTGATTTCACCCCCCTGGCCTTCAACCGAAGAACATCCCGTAGAACACGAAGATTTTCACGCTAAACGCGAAAGCCTGTCTAATTTCGAGCGCAACGAAAAATCAGAAGAAAATCTGGATCATATCGCGATGCTCGGATACAACTAAGGAACCTCTAAACAACTAGTAGTCCTAGCCGGACTGTAACGGTTGGCCGATTCACCCTGAATCGCCACCCGCGGTAGATACCGCCTTCCTGATCAAAGGTGCTAATGATTCTGGCAATTCGACCTTTCCAGACAACGCGAACTCACGCGCGCGTTCAGACATTTTATGCCAGGTCTTCTGAATAATATCGATCCATTTTTCCTCGGAATACTCGGGATGCTTGCCGACAAATTCCAGTATGTAGTACTCCATAAACACCAGGTCGGTAACATCCTCGAGTAACTGGGTGTCTGGATTGCCCTTTATGTTGCTTTTCGCCACGGCAGTTTTTACGCGTTCAATCATGTCGTCTCCGCACCCTGCTTGTTCCATCAGTTCTGCCACGGTGTTGGCCTGTATCTTGTACAGGTCCTTGCGCCACTTCAAATAACCGATTCGATCCATCGGATAGGCATTACGTGGAGATTTCCAGCGTTGGATATGCTGCGACCGAATCGCGAGCTTCATCGCATCATCGGCATCGGGCGCATAACGCGTCAGCATATCTGACATGCGATTGGAATAAAGCCGTTCCTTGGGCCATTCCTTGCCGTCAGCGGACACCTGGTTTGGGTCCTGGCTATTGGCGGTATCGATAAGCGCAAGGGCTTTGTCGAAAATTGAGTTCTTTGCAGACATGAAATTTACCCCTGTACCCCGGTTGCTAAAATATCTTTTGATTATACCCAGGTAGCTAAGGCTATCGTGAGTCTTATCTAACATCGACGACAACTTGAAAAAGGGTCAACTTACCAGGCTGCAGTCAGATCGTCAGCATTCAAATGGATACAAAATCTTTATCGTTGCGGGCAGACTGGCTTAGCGTATGACGAAATTCGATATTTTACCGGTCCACTTTTACTGCAAGTAACGCCTCGGTGTTGTGCCCAGACATCGACGAAACATTGCGATGAATGCGCTGGTGTTCTCGTAGCCAAGCTCCAGTGCAATGTTAGTCACGCTTTCCCCTGTCGCTAATAGCTCAAGCGCATGCAGCAACCGCCTCTGTTGTCGCCATTCGCGGAAGGTCATGCCAGTTTGCTCCGGAAACAAACGCACCAGGGTACGTTTACTAGCACCTACCTTCTTCGCCCAGTCTGCGAGTTCACGTGAATCAGCAGGATTGTCAATGATTGCTTGCACAACGCGGCGTACTCTCGGGTCGGATGGTATAGGAAGCGCTAGAGATGACACTACGGGTTGCGCACGTATCTGATCGAGTATTACCAACATGATTCTTGACATTGGGCTATTCGGTTCATAGCCAAACCCGGAGGCTACCGCTTCGACGATCAGTTCCCGTAACAGGGGCTTGATTTGTAGAACACACACCTCGCTCGGCAGGTCCACACTTACCAATGGGTCAATGTATAAGGTTCGCATCTTTACGATACTACGAGCTCCAATACTGTGCTCGACCCCGCCCGGCATCCACACGGCTCGTTGAGGTGGAACAACATACGAGAACGATCGGGTTTTAACCATCATAAGGCCCCGGCTGGCGTAGACTAACTGAGCCCGACGATGACGATGAAACGGCAGTATTTCATCTTTTGCAAGATCTCTACCGAAGCTCACGATCGACTGCGGTAGATTGTCAATCTGTTCCTGGTTGGTGTTATCAAGTGCAGATATTTGGCGTGTTTGCGGCATAATTTGGCTATTTGTAGTGAGTACGCCTATCCATTTTTGATGACAATATCATTCAGGTCAAGCTCAAGGTATCTATATGCAACGCAGCCACATCAGGTTTTTGTTTCTCAACGCCGGGCATTTTGTCGATCATTTCTTCGTGCTGATATTTGCCACCGCGGCCGCTTTACAACTCACTACCGAGTGGGATATGAGTTATGCCGAACTTATTCCTTACGCCACCCCGGGCTTTGTCGCTTTCGGACTATTCGCGATCCCAGCTGGCTGGCTGGCAGACAAATGGAGTCGCGAGGGAATGATGGTTATCTTCTTTGTCGGTATCGGCGCTAGTTCTATCTTTTCAAGTCTTGCCAACAGCCCGTTTGAAATTGGCCTCGGCCTTACACTGGTCGGCACTTTCGCCGCCATTTATCATCCGGTCGGACTCGCGATGGTAGTCCAGGGGCGTGACAAGATGGGAATGCCGCTGGCCATCAACGGTATCTTCGGCAACATGGGTATCGCCAGCGCCGCTCTGCTCACGGGCCTGCTGATTGACACTGCCGGGTGGCGTAGCGCGTTTCTAATACCCGGGATCGCGTCGATGATACTCGGGATGCTCTACCTGGTTTTCGAATATAGCGGGCGCAAAATCGAAACGTTACATGGCCCAATCGCTGGCGAAAATACACAGGTCGCAACCATGTCGAAGAATATGTTGATTCGCATTTTTGCGGTAATTTTCTTCACTGCCGCAGTCGGGGGCATCATTTTTCAGAGTACGACCT
>Ga0255051_10000022_pt1 | contig 50683 bp, 46 predicted proteins | sample JV7_2_9_MG_FD_181719 | JGI IMG/M metagenome (GOLD analysis project Ga0255051, IMG submission 181719) | Seawater microbial communities from Jervis Inlet, British Columbia, Canada - JV7_2_9 | ecosystem: Environmental > Aquatic > Marine > Inlet | place: Canada: British Columbia | collected 2016-10-06
CCAGTACTCTGGACGTTATTGCCAGACACCCGGACAAATATGCCATATACGCTCTGACCGCTAATACCAATGTCGAAGAAATGGTGAAAATTTGCCAGAGTTATCGTCCACGTTACGCAGTAATGAGCGATGCGCAAAGTGCTGAACAGCTTGGCAACATACTATCGAATAGTAACACTACCAAGATACTCAACGGGGATTCGGCCCTGGCAAAGGTCGCTTCGGATTCCAAGGTCGACATGGTTGTGGCGGCGATTGTCGGCTCGGTTGGCTTGATGCCGACACTGGCTGCGGTACGGGCTGGCAAACGAGTCTTGTTGGCAAACAAGGAGTCATTGGTGATGGCCGGCTCTTTATTCATGGAAGAGGTAGCAAGGCATGGTGCCGAATTGATTCCTGTCGATAGCGAACACAACGCTATATTTCAGTGTCTACCTGTCGGAGTGTCTGCCGGATTAAACCAGGAAGGTGTGACTAAAATATTGCTCACTGGTTCTGGCGGCCCGTTTCGTGAATTACCCCTGCCCGATTTTGAACAGGTTACCCCGCAGCAGGCAGTAGCCCATCCGAACTGGGATATGGGACCCAAGATTTCAGTCGACTCGGCAACCATGATGAACAAGGGTCTCGAGCTGATCGAGGCATGCTGGTTATTCGGCATCGACGAGACCGATGTGGAAATCCTGCTACACAGGCAAAGTATCGTACATTCAATGGTGGCTTATAATGATGGGTCGGTGCTGGCACAAATGGGTAATCCTGATATGCGCACACCGATAGCAAATGCATTGGCGTGGCCACGGCGAATTACCAGTGGTGTCGAACCATTGGATTTGTTGCAGGTCAGCCGGTTAGACTTCCAGGCTGCCGATGAAAATCGCTTTCCCTGTCTAAGTCTTGCGCGTGAGGCGTTTAGGCAGGGTGGTACCAGCATGGCTATTTTGAATGCAGCAAATGAGGTTGCGGTAGATAGGTTCCTGAAACATAGTATAAAATTTACCGATATTGCTAAATTGATCGAACTAACTTTGCAAAACGTAGAGTCGCATAGCGCCGATAATCTGGATGTTGTTCTGGATGACGATGCCCGCGCTAGAAATTACGTCGATCAACAACTTGAACAAACAATTGAGTAGGGTTAACCGTGGATTTTCTTTCTGTTATTTATAATATTGCCGCTTTTGTTATAGCCATTGGTGTATTGGTGACGATTCATGAATTCGGTCACTTCTGGGTGGCGCGAAAAATGGGTGTCAAGGTGTTGCGATTTTCGGTCGGGTTCGGCAAACCGCTATGGATAAAAAAAGCAGGAGACGACCAGACCGAATATGTCCTGGCCAGTATCCCACTGGGCGGTTACGTGAAGATGCTGGACGAGCGCGAAGCGGAAGTTGCCGAGGCCGAACTCGATCGCGCATTTAACCGCAAAAGCGTCTGGAAGCGATTCGCCATTGTTGCCGCAGGGCCGATGTTTAATTTTATTTTTGCTATTGTCGCCTACTACCTGATATATCTGGCTGGCGTCGCTGGTATTAAGCCGGTAATCGGTGAGGTGGCTAATCCCAGTCCCGCCTATTCAGCAGGCGTTCTGTTACAGGATACTATTTTGTCGATCAATGGCGTCGAAACCCCAAGCTGGGAAAAAGCACGATTCACGTTACTCGAAGAGTCTGTTAATCGTGGCACTATTACCCTGGAAGTACAGGGCCTGGATAAGCAGATCAGCGATAAAAAACTCGATATCAGTGGCTTACGGTTGTTACAGGATGAGCAGATAGATTTAATGGGTGAACTTGGACTATCGATGTGGCGACCTGATATACCCCCGATAATCGACGAGGTAATGCCCGATGGGGCTGCGGCAGAGTCAGGGCTTGAGGCGGAAGATCGAATATTCACTATCGATGGTCAGAAAATTGTTAATGTTAGCCATTGGGTTGATATGATTCGGGCTAATCCGGAAAAAACCCTATCACTTGTCGTATTGCGTGATGAGCAGAAAGTTACCTTGCAGCTACGCCCTGCCAAACGTGAAGAACAGGGAGTTAGTTTTGGATTTATCGGGGTTAAAAACCGGGTGGACATACCGTTAGAAATTCTTCGAGAAATGGAAGTTATTGAGCAATACGGGCCAGTTGGAGCACTCGGTGAAGCGCTGGACAAAACCTGGCGCATGTCGTGGCTAACTTTAAGAGTTTTGGGTAAACTAATCGTCGGCGAGGCCAGTGTCAAAAACTTGAGTGGGCCTATCACGATAGCACGCTATGCGGGTATTTCCGCACGTATGGGCCTTGAGCAATTTCTCGGATTCCTCGCCATTATCAGTATTAGTCTGGGTGTACTGAATTTGTTGCCGATTCCGGTACTGGATGGCGGGCATCTATTCTACTACCTGATTGAAATGATCAAAGGAAGTCCTGTGTCAGAAACGACAGAGCTGGTTGGACAAAAAATTGGTATGGCCCTGTTGTTTGGATTGATGTCTATAGCTATATATAACGACTTGCTTCGCCTGGTGGAATAATTTTGAGAGTATTTTTATGGTTCAGTGCCCTGGCACTGTTATTTTTTGCGCATGCCACAAGGGCGGACAGCTTTACAGTTGATCAAATTGAGGTAATTGGCGTTAAAAAAATATCTGTCGGAACGGTATTTAATTACCTGCCACTTAATGTCGGCGAAGAGTTTGACGAAAACCGTTCGCCGGAAATAATAAGAGAGCTATATTCAACTGGATTTTTTGAGCATATCGAGTTATTCCGCGACAACAACAGTTTAATAGTTAAGGTAAAAGAAAGACCTTCGATTGCCGAAATCAATATTGAGGGAAACAAGGATATCGATGATGAGGCCCTGGATCAGGCTTTCGATCAAATGGGTATGACGCGTGGTAAAATTTTCAATGAATTATTATTGTCAAAACTTGAACTCGAACTTCAACAGCTTTATTACTCGCTGGGTAAATATGCGGTAAAACTGAAAGCCGACTGGCGCAAAATTGATGATGATCGTGTAGCAATCGATATCACTATATCGGAAGGCGAGCCGGCCCTGATACGATCAATTAATATAACCGGCAATCGCATTTTCGATGAAGAAACCTTGCGTGAAAATTTCGAACTGGAACCTACAGATGATGGCTGGTTCGCTTCAGATAGTTACTCCAGCTCTAAATTGACAGCCGATCTGGAAAATCTCAATTCGTTTTATTTAGATCAGGGATACGTCCAGTTCAAGGTGGATTCGAAACAGGTCACAATTAGCCCGGATCGAAAAGATATCAATATCACCGTCAATATTTCCGAAGGCGAGCAATTCACCATCAAAGAGATAGGTATGGCCGGAAACCTGGTGGTCGACAGGGCTGAATTAATGGCCCTGGTGCCTTTCCGTGAAGGCGAAATATTTTCGCGCAAGAAAGTGACAATAGTAGTTGACCTGATCAGTCGGCGCCTCGGGGAAGAGGGATATGCCTTCGCTGAGGTTCGACCTATACCCGAAATCAATGAAGCGGATAATACTGTAAGTCTTAAGTATTTAATCAATCCGGGCAAAAAAATGATGGTTCGATTCATCAAATTTTTTGGCAATAATGGTACCCGAGACTACGTTTTACGGCGTGAAATGCGACAGTTCGAAAGCGAACAATATAGTGCGTGGAAAGTTGAACGATCACGTACCCGCCTGCAGCGTTTGAATTTTTTAGCATCTGTTAACATCCAGACCGTTCGTGTCGAGGGGCACGATGACCAGTTGGACCTGGAAATTAGTGTGACTGAAAGATTTTCCGGAAGTTTTCAGGTTGGCCTTGGTTATTCGGGGGTTCAAGGAGCGATACTGAATATTGGCCTGCAGCATGATAATGTTTTTGGTTCTGGAAATACCATTAGCGTTACCTTTGATAATTCGGCTGCATCCGAACGTTATGGTTTTCGCTATCTCAATCCCTACTATACAGCGGACGGCATCAGCCGGGGCTTTAGCTTCAGTTTCTCAAAAACCGACGCTGCTGATCTCAATATCAGTGATTACCTGCTCGATCGAGTCAGTCTGGGGATGGATTTCGGTATTCCTTTATCAGAATTCAATACCTTTAGAACCGATTTTGGAGTGATACAAAACGAAATCACAGTATCGCCATTGTCCGCGGATGAGGTGATCCAGTTTATCATCGATAATAGTGATGAGTTCGACTCAAACACCCCCCGGGATGAAGTTGATGGCGCAATATATCGTAGCCTGTTCAGCTCGATCAGTTTTTCTCACGATACCCGGAATCGACGTATATTTGCCGAAACAGGTGGGTTGAATACGATCAAATTTGAGCTGTTTAGCGGTGACCTGGATTATTACAAAATTCGATATAATCATAAATCTGCCATACCGATTACCGACAAGGTCACTTATGCATTCAGCTCGCGTATCGGATACGGTGATAGTTTTAATGAAACCAGCGATTTGCCGTTTTTCGAGAAATTTCTCGCTGGTGGTGTGCGTTCCGTTCGTGGTTACGAGAGAAATAGCCTGGGGCCTCTGGATAGCAACGGAGATCCATTCGGCGGTAATTTGCAGGTCATACTGAGCTCTGAAATATTGTTTCCGATTGAATCGTTCGGCAGTTCAGAAACCTTTCGGCTTGGGTTATACTTGGACGCGGGGAATGTATTTGCGAATGTTAATGAATTTGATAGCGGTGAGCTAAGAGCTTCGGTTGGCTTATCGGCAAAATGGTTCTCGGTGATTGGTCCCCTGGAATTCAGTTATGCCGAAACGTTAAATGATGTACCCGGAGATGATGTGCAGAATTTCCAGTTTGCGCTGGGCGCTGCGTTTTAAAGAGGTTTTCTTGAACACATTTACAAGACTTTTAGTGATCCTGGCCCTGGTGTTAATAAGTAATACCGTTCTGGCCGAGAATCAGTTTTATAAAATTGGTTTCGTCAACACCTCCCGGGTATTGAAAGAGGCTCCACAGGCGCGCCGGGTCGAAGAGCGTTTAAAGGCTGAATTTGAACCCCGAGAGGCTCAGCTTAAGCAAAGGAGAGATGAAATCCTCGACATCGAAGATCAGCTAAAGTCGATTGATAAATCGACTAGTGCGACTACGCGACGCAAGCTTGAGCGTGAAATCAGGCTCAAGGTTAGCCAGTTAAAATTTTTGGAACAGGGATTTCGTGAAGACCAGAATTTGCGTAGAAACGAAGAGATTCGCGAACTGCAACAGGTTATCGCTCGTGTTCTGGAACAACTCGGCGACAGCGGTAAGTATGATTTGATCTTGACTGAAGGGGTTAGTTACGTATCCGATCAGATCGATATCACCGCAGAAATCATAGAAATGCTGAAGCTGCAATCCGAAACTGTCGAAAGTACTCAATAGCAATATCAGCACATCACCAACCCTGGTCCTAAGCCGATACAATATGGTGATTGTATCTATATTATTACCTTGAAGGAGTACTTCAGGCCAAAAACATGAAATTGAACCTGCAGCAATTAGCCCAACAACTCCAGCTTGAATATAAGGGCGAACTGGATCAGGAGATAGTCGGAGTGGCATCCCTTAGCAGTGCGAAATCGGGTGATCTGTGTTTTGTTCAGGACAAAAAATATTTTGACAAAGCCGTCGGCAGTAAATGTTCAGCATTATTAGTGCCATTGGATTTTGATCAGAACTCCAACGGAAAATCGTTAATATTTTCGGAAAACCCCCATTTTAGCTTTACCCAGGCGATAGCAATAATTCTACCTGAAGCCATTGGCGACAGCGATGACCTGCTACATGATTCTGCACAGATTTCGTCCAGCGCTCGGATTGGTGAAAACGTGTCGATAGGCGCTTTGGCTGTTATTGAAGATGATGTCGACATTGGAGACGGTAGCTCGATAGGTGCAGGTTGTATCATAGAACAAGGAGCCAGGATTGGCAGTCAATGCAAATTGCATAGCCGGGTTATCGTAGGGCATCGGGTCGTTGTCGGTGATCGGTGTGAGCTTCATCCCGGGGTAGTGCTCGGATCAGACGGGTTTGGTTTGGTATTTCATCAGCAACGCTGGGAAAAAGTGCCTCAAATAGGAACGGTTATCTTAGAAGACGAAGTCGAAATCGGCGCCAATACCACAGTTGACCGCGGTGCCCTGGACGATACTGTTATAGAGCAGGGTTGCAAGCTGGATAATTTAATCCAGGTTGCGCATAACGTGCGAATCGGTGCGCATACCGCAATTGCTGCCTGTGTCGGTATTGCCGGTAGTGCGAATATAGGCCGGTATTGTAAAATCTCCGGTGCCGTGGTAATCCTGGGTCACCTCAGTATTGTCGATCATGTTACAGTAACCGCAATGTCGCGGGTTACTAAAGATATTAAAGTGCCCGGAGTTTATTCGTCTGGCACGCCTTTGCTCGAAAATTCTCAGTGGCATAAAAGTAATGCACGATACAAATCGTTAGACCGGCTGGCAAGAACAGTTGCCATGCTGGAAAAGCAGCATGATAAATCGTAAAGCCGTAGCTATTTGACCGGTGAAAAACATTTGCCGGGTTAATAGTCGCTTGCTGGCAAAATCACAATAACTATATGGAAGAATGAAAGTTTATGGCGCAGTTTGATATTAACAAGGTGATGGAATATTTGCCGCACCGCTATCCCTTTTTGCTGATCGACAGGGTAATTGAATCAGAAGATGACAAATTCCTGTCAGCCTTGAAAAATGTGACGGTCAATGAGCCTTTTTTCTACGGGCATTTTCCGGGTGAACCGATTATGCCAGGAGTACTTATTCTTGAAGCCCTGGCACAGGCAACTGGGCTGCTTGCATTTTCATCGATGCATGATGGGCATGAATCGAAACTTTATATGCTTGTTGGCATAGACAAAGTACGTTTTCGAGGCCAGGTGGTTCCGGGAGACCAGCTAATACTGAATGTCCGACTGAAACGAACTTTGCGCGGTATCGGTATGTTTGAATGCAAGGCGCTAGTCGACGGGACGCTAGTTGCCGAGGCGGAAATGATGTGTTCGGCACAGGACAGAGTCGCGTGATTCATGCGACCGCCATTATCGATCAAAGTGCACGACTCGCGCATGATGTTAGCGTCGGTGCTTACTCGATTATAGGTGCTGAGGTTGAAATTGGCAGTGGCACCAGGGTAGGGCCTCATGTTGTGATTAACGGTCCAACCCACATCGGGAAGGATAATCAAATTTTTCAGTTCGCTTCGATCGGTGAAGTCCCACAGGATAAAAAATTTGCCGGGGAGCGCTCTACGCTTGAAATTGGTGAGAGAAATATCATTCGAGAATTCGTTACCTTTAATCGTGGTACCGCCGATGGTATTAGCAAAACAGTGATAGGTTCTGATAATTTATTCATGGCATATAGTCATGTCGCACACGACTGCATAGTTGGGAATCACACGGTGTTTGCGAACGCGGCTTCGCTGTCGGGACATGTGGGGGTCGGTGATTATACCATTCTGGGTGGCTTCACCTCGGTGCATCAATTTACTCAGATCGGAACCAGGTCTTTATGCGGTCTGGGTTCGGTAGTGGTCCAGGATATACCGCCATTTTCAACCGCAGCCGGCAACCGCGCGCGCACAATCGGTATTAACAAGGAAGGCTTGAAGCGCAAGGGTTTTTCACCGGAACTGATCAGCGCCCTGCATCGATCATTTCGTGAACTATTGAAATCCCGTACCCCAAAAAAGGATGCATATGAAAAATTGCGAACCTTGTGCGATCAGTATCCCGAGGTCGATGAATTTGTGCGCTTCGTCAGAGACAGCAAAAGAGGCATAGCCCTCTAGCCCGCATATTGCACGAAGGCGGCACCCATATTTATGAATATCTCTATAATTCAAAAATTTATCTCAGAATGTTGGCATGATTGAAATTTACAGTTTGTGCCTGATCGAATTACTGCGGGCATCATGCCCTCCACCATACGGGCCAGCGGAGCTGTTCAAATTCGTTCCAGACGAATTAGTCAGGAAAAATCTGGCTGCTCCCGGCAAGCCGCTCCTGCGTTGCCTAGAGGCACCTACTTTTGGCGCCTAAAAGCGCCTACTTTTGGTGCTCTCGGTCTCCGTTCCCGACTCGACTCTACCACTTGCATCCATGCAAGCGTACCATCGGAACGCCGCATCGCTACGTCCCTGTAGGCGATCTTGATCGATCCACCTTTCACCTGCGCCTGGCTTTCCTGCCAGGCTGGTTGATCCAGGGTTGCTCATCCGTGAGCAACCCGTTCACCGGGGAAAAGATCCGCAGGATCTTTCCCTTTATCCGGTTCACCCATAGCTATGGCTATGCATCGGCGGGCGATAGATCAACCTTGTTTGCCATATTTCTTCTGATCTACGTTCCCTTCATGCAATATACGGGCTAGCTCAAAGTGCGCCGTCCAGAAACCCTTCGATTCAACACCGAATAGCCATGAATATTCTCGCTATTGATACCTCAACTGAGGCTTGTTCGGTTGCCCTGCTACGTGACGACGGGCAGTCATGCAGCGAATTTGAAATAGCACCCCGCCAGCATACTCGATTATTGCCGGCGATGATGGATTCGGTGCTGAAAGCTTCGGGATTATCAAAACAATCTCTGACACATTGTGCTTTTGCAAATGGACCCGGTGCTTTCACCGGGATTCGTATTGCGGCTGCAACGGTGCAGGGCATTGCCATCGGTCTGGGTATACCGGTGGTTCAAATATCCACACTGGCGACGCTGGCACAGGCCTGCCTGGACAAATACCCGGAAGACAGCACCCTGGTAGCGCTAGATGCACGCATGGGCGAAGTTTACTGGGCAAGGTACCAACGGGATAAGATGGGACTGGCTGTACTTCACGGCAACGAAATGCTAAATAGACTCGAAGAAGTGGTCATCGACCCGACCCCTGCTCGTGGCGCAGGGCATGGCTGGGCTGTCGGGGGTGATATCTGGATCGCCAAATTCAGCGATTGTTCCAATATACCAATCGATTCTGAATTATTGCCCGATGCCTGTGCGCTGGTGAAACTGGCACGATTGGCAGTCGTTGAAAACCGTTTTGTTAGTGCTGAAAATACCAGTATCAATTACCTCAGAAACCGGGTCGCCGAAAAACCCCGGCGCTGATGTCAGGAAAACCACTATATCCTTACGGCAAGCCAGTTATTAGTGGTTTGCTTAAAAGCCAGGTCGAAGATTTTAAAGTTAGCGAAAATCTTGGATTTGAGCCGACAGGTGAGGGCGAACATCTATTTCTATGGATCGAAAAGTCAAAGTTGACCACGCATGAATTAATTGAGTGCGTGGCGAGAGACTTTTCGGTGAAAGCCAGAGATATAGGTTACAGTGGACTGAAGGATAAATTCGCAGTCACCCGACAATGGTTGAGTCTATATTTACCAGGGCAGATGAAGCGTCTGAAACTCCCCGATATCTCGCAATATAATTTATTGACTCAGACCTGGCACGACAAAAAGCTGCGGCCAGGCTCTCATCGATCTAATGATTTTGAAGTTGTTATTCGCGATGTCGAAACAGTGCCTGAAATCAGCCAACAACAATTTGACCTAATTCGCAGTCAGGGTATGGCGAATTATTTTGGCCAGCAACGCTTCGGCCGTCAAGATGATAATGTCGAGAGAGCATTGCATGCCTTTTCCAACGCCCGTCGTGCGCGTAAATTAAGTCGTAGCAAAAGAAGTTTGTATCTTTCGGCATTGAGAAGCTTCTTATTTAATTGCATATTATGTCGTCGAATCGAGCAGGGATACTGGAATAAACTGCTGCGCGGCGACGTTTTTATGCTGAGCGGCAGCCAGTCAATATTTTATCAACCGATCGACGATGTATTGTTAGAAAGATTCAATCAATTTGATTTGTCGAGCACGATTAGTCTCTACGGTAGCGGCAATCGATTACTCCAGGACCATGCGCTGGAACTGGAAGATCAGGTGTTGGCAGAATACAGGGCTATCGAGCAGTGCCTGATTCAACAAAAAGCAAAACTACAGATGCGGGCCACGCGGGTGGCAGTGGAAGAATTAAATCTGGATCACGACCCGGTTGAAAATACGCTTCGTATTAGGGTTACCCTTCCGCGAGGGAGTTATTTTACCAGTTTGCTTAATCATTGCATTGACACGGGAAGTCGATAAGACCATCTGGCCTTGAAACGGGTTGCCCGGAATTAGATATTTCGATACACACAAAACCGTCCTTCCGGTTCACCCTTTAGGTAGTATTTACCTTCTTCTAGCGACAGGCATTCGATTGTGCCTGCATTGATCAAGGCTTCGAATTTGGCATCAAAACCATGCGTTTTCCAGAGGTCATTGTGCACGGTACAGGCAAGAATCCCACCGGGTTTAAGTATACGGAAAATCTCGTCCAGGGGTTCGGGCCCGACATGTCCATGAGTAAAGGTTCCCGACGAAATGGCTGCATCATAGCTGTTATCAGCTATGGCAAGAGGCTGGTTCAGATCGGCGACCATTACCCCGTGATAAATTTTTCTATCCTGTGCGACTCGCACCATATCGGGTGACAAATCAACGCCATCAAGATGATCGTACCCTTGCCGATGTAAAAAAATACTGGTTAGCCCGGTGCCGCAGCCAATATCGAAAATACGAGCATTTTTATCGGGCACATAATCGCATAGCAATTGTGCAATTGTTATAGGGGATGTGTACCCGAGTACTTCAAGCATCTGGTGATCGTATTCGTTAGCCCATTTATTATAAAATTCGACTATTTTTTCTTCGTCATCAAGATTGTAGGCTTCGCTGACAAACTCACTGGGCCCTTTTGGATCTGACTGTTTGCTCATGACGTCTAGAGGATACTCGATTAGATGCTGTTCAAAATAGTATCCGCGTCGCTGACCTCAAATTTCATCGGCGCTTCAAGGTTGAGCAACTCGACTACACCGTCATTCACGATCATTGCATACCGTTGTGAGCGTATGCCCATACCGCTCGAACTGCGATCCACTTCGAGGCCCACGGCGCGGGTAAAATCACCGTTGCCATCGGCAATCATCATGATTCGATCATCGACATTTTGCTGCTCTCCCCAGGCTTTCATGACATGGGCGTCATTTACCGAAAGGCACACAATACGATCTATTCCATTATTTTTCAGCTCGTCGGCCTTCACCACATATCCGGGTAGATGCGCCGCCGAACAGGTAGGAGTAAAAGCGCCTGGCAGAGCAAACAATGCAACCTTTTTACCGCTGAAGATTTCGTCAGTACTAATGTCGGCTACTTCTTCATCAATTTTGTGCTGTAATGTCAGCGATGGGATTTTTTCGCCTACTTGAATGCTCATAATTATGACCTTTATTTGAATTTGGTTACCACGATACCGGTGAAATGATATTCATCATCGAATAGAATACTACGCCAATGATTAGTCGCAAACAATCTCTCTCATCGAGACGGGCAATCCCGATCTAATGTGGGAACAGTACCGGTTACACCAGCGAAATCACTGGATCTTTGATCTGGATGGAACCCTGACCATCAGTGCGCACGATTTCGAACATATTCGGCGCAAGCTCGGCCTCGAACAAAAAGCGCCAATTCTCGAAGCACTAAATGCCATGCCGATCGAGCAGGCGGCACCCCTGTGGGAGTCACTAAATGAAATGGAAGAATATTTTGCCGAAAAATCTTCGCTGATGCACGGTGCGTCGGTACTACTGCAAAAACTGCGTTCACGCGGCGCCCAACTGGCAATTCTGACGCGTAATACCATGCCGGTGGTTGAAAAAACACTACGGGCCTGTGAAATCGAACATTTTTTTTCACGCGAGCTGATCCTGGATCGAGACTCCTGCAACCCGAAGCCATCGTCTGATGGCATTCACCAGTTACTCGGGCATTGGCAAGCCGATGCCTCTGACACGGTTATGGTAGGTGATTACCTGTTTGATCTACAGGCGGGCAAGGGAGCAGGTGTCATCACCATTCATCTCGATCAGCAAGGTGAATTTGCCTGGCCCGAAGTTGCCGATATCTGTATTCGAGAGTTTGCGGAAATTGAAGCGTTTGTCGGTTAGAGACTCTTCAAGCTAACCCGCATATTGCATGAAGGGAACGAAGCTCAGGTACAAACTGTATTTTTCGTCTTTCATGATATTCGTGCCTAATTGTTTGAAATTAATAATAAATATCATAAATTGTTGCCGCCTTCGTGCAATATGCGGGCTAAGCCTGTGATCAGTTTATTCGAATAGGGTTTATTCCTAAATCCGGGTTAGGTGTTGAAGCGATTCGAAAAAGCCATAAAGATAAATATTTACGGTGTTTATAGGGTTTTATACTGGATAGATATACTGGATAAAATTTAAAAAGTCAGGTGTAACACGATCTTTTTTGTAACGCGGGAATAAAGCGTGGAAATACGCCGGGTTAGCGCCTTATTAATTGCTTGCCGTTTCATCGAATTTCCAAACAACTTCTCCGTTAATATCGTATATTTTACAGTCTTTAACCTTTACCCCTTCGTTACAAAGATCTATTGCTTTTTCTTGCGCTCTCAACAGCCGGTGACTACTTTTATAGATATAGCGGGCATAGTTTTGAGTCGGACTAATAGCAAATGCCCAGGCTTCTTTTTTATCTTTTCTATCACTAATTCTATTTAGGTATTTATCATAAAATTTTTGTTGGTCGGGAGTAAGCTAGGCCGGTCCGAAGCCGTATTTTGGCGCAGAAATACACGCAGGTAGTAATAAAACCAAAAAGATGGGTATTAATTTATTCACGGTTACTCCCCAAATTTGTAGATACGAAAATCATTAAACACAATAATCCAATACATTCTCACTTATTTAAGAATATATATGGTTATCGAGAAGAAAGTCTATAGATTGCCGAGAAAAAGTAGCTTATGTTTACTTGGTAACTACAGCGATCTATGAAGGGTGGGTAATACTCTGTTCTAATGAGCGAAGACGCGTAACGTGATCTTTATTGAAATGGTGGAATTAAGTGTGGTGATACGGCGGGGTAAGTGTTGATGAAGGATATCCAATACCTGGCAATTGAAGGCCTTTCACGACCAATCGCCTTGATCGATTGTCGCGAATTGATCGATCACTTCCCGCTTATCTTTCGTGGTTGGCAAATTACCGAGGTGCCTGAAAGTACTGAGCCGCCAATACTGACTCTACGTCACGAAAAAACTACTTATATCGTGGAAGCATCCCTGCTTAATAAGCCGTTGCTTCGTAAAGATAAGGTCGCTGCTATTTGTGGCCTGGTTGCCGAATTAGTCCGGGCCTATGTCAATGATGATGCGAATCTGCTTTGTATGCACGGTGCGGCGGCAGACTTTGGCGGCAAGCTAGTGATATTTCCCAATAAATACCGTGCCGGGAAAAGTATTTTGTCGGCCTGCCTGGTGGAGGCCGGTATTAGATTGTTTTGCGATGACGCGCTGCCGATCAGCATGGCTGAAGGACACGGTATCGCAATGGGACTTGCGCCGTGCTTGCGTTTTCCCCTGCCAGATAACCTTAACCCCGAGTCCCGAAGGTTCATCGAAGCCAATGCTGCGCTCAAGGGCAGGCAATATTTCTATCTTGATCTCAAGGAGAGCGGCCTGGCTGCACACGGTAGTCATGCACCCGTGGGGGCCTTCGTCCTGTTGGAGCGCGAGGAAGGTGTAACACCGGTTCTGGAAGCTATTGCGGAAAGTGAAGTCTTACGCCAGGTGGTATGGCAGAACTTCGCGCGCGAGGCCGAGGCTCCACAGATCCTCGAACGTCTGAGCCAGATGGTGGGTAGTGCACAGCGTTATCGCCTGCGTTACGACCGGACCGAGGATGCTGTCGCATTGTTGAAGCAGACTTTTAAGGATTGGCCGGAGACGGGTGAAGAAAATTCTCTGGCACCGCTGTTATCGGATCACGGTGGTTCCGAACTAGTCGAGATACCGCCAGGCTGCTATATGCGCCAGGCCGACATTAGCGTGGTCAAGGTCGATGGCGAGGGCTTTCTGGCCGACGTTCAGGGTGCAGCGATTCATCATCTCAATCCAGTCGGTTCGGCCATTTGGACTCTGCTAGCCGAGCCGATGACTTTGAACGAAATGGTCGAACTTTTATTAGTCGCCTTTCCCGAGGCAAGCAGGGACCAGGTAGAAAGCGACGTTGATACTTTGATCAAATCTCTGATGTCCAGGAAACTCCTCATCGCCGGGCCGCAACCGGATGAGGTGAAACAATCTACAGCAGGCTGAGGCCGTTAAAGCAAATTTGCAATCTTTAACTGCTGCTTGCTTAGCGATGCATAGGGTTCTTCACGGGTTTTATCGTGTACCTGCATACGGTATTGAGTAAATTGTTCTTCATCTTCGTAATGCATAAATGGATTACCTTCAATTTGCTCACCCAGTGTACTGGTTTCCTTTACCGAATAATTATGTCCGGGGTGAATAAGCATGTCTTCCGGCAAGCGCTCCTTCATCGTCTTCAGGGTCTGGAACATTTTTTCGGGGCTGCCGCCTTTCATATCGCAGCGGCCACAACCAAATACAAATAAAGTGTCGCCGGTGATAATTTCATTGCCTAATTGATAGCAGGCCGACCCGGGTGTATGGCCCGGTGTGTGTAATATCTTGATCGTACTGTCGCCGAGAGAAATTTCATCACCGCCGTGATGCAGGCTGGGTTTTTCCAACTCGTGCTGCCAGAATTCGTATTCAGGCTTGAGTAGGTGCACTTCGGCATTAGCGTGATTTAATACGCCTTCGATGCCATTAATATGATCGTGATGGCTATGCGTGAGCAGAATATCGGTAATATTCAAATCAAGCTTACGCACGGTCTGGATGATGGTATCGACGTCCCAGGCAGGATCAACAATGGCCGCGCGGTGGGTCGCGATATCTTCTACCAGGTAGACAAAGTTTTCCATCGGTCCCAATTCCATCGCGTGTATTTTGAAACCAGACTCAGACATGAACGCTTCTCCGTAAATTAGTTTTAATCATTATACCTGCTACTCCTTCAATGATATATCTTAGGATGCAGCCAGTCAGGAAGCAGTTAGCTGCTAGGCATGCGACTGCAGGCCTAGCCGTAGCTAATTCAAGGGAGTACAACAACGCAGAGGGCCTGCCCCATGAGCGAAGCGAATGCTTTGGGTATGACTGTTTCATGGCTGGCCAAAGGGAGCGCCCCAAAATATATCATTTAAGGAGTACTAGATACTGGATTTTTTGCCCAAATCTATCGACAATAGCGGCCTTTTTTGAAAACCCAGGGTCGCGGTTAGATGCGGTCCGTAACGGACGGGAAAAACATGAGTAATTCTGCAGTAAAAAAGGTGGTGCTGGCTTATTCAGGTGGACTTGATACCTCGGTCATTCTGAAGTGGTTAGAAGATGAATACGATTGCGAGGTAGTTACCTTCACGGCCGATATTGGCCAGGGTGAAGAAGTCGAGCCGGCGCGGGCTAAAGCTGAAAAATATGGTGTAAAGGAGATTTACATAGAAGACTTGCAGGAAGAGTTTGTACGCGATTTTGTCTACCCGATGTTTCGTGCTAACACCATATACGAAGGCGAATATCTGCTTGGGACCTCGATTGCGCGACCTCTTATATCCAAGCGACTTGTCGAAATCGCCGCGGAAACCGGTGCCGAAGCAGTATCGCATGGAGCGACCGGTAAGGGTAACGATCAGGTACGTTTTGAGCTGGGTGCCTATGCACTGAATCCGGATATCCGAATTATCGCTCCCTGGCGCGAATGGGATCTCAATTCGCGTGAAAGCCTGATGGCTTATGCCGAATCAGCAGGTATCGCCATCGAGCAAAAACAGGGCACTAAATCGCCATATTCGATGGATGCGAATCTATTGCATATTTCGTATGAAGGTGGCAGCCTGGAAGACCCCTGGGTTGAAGCCGATGACGATATGTGGCGCTGGAGTGTGTCGCCAAAAGCAGCGCCCGATAGACCAACCTATCTGGAACTTGGTTATGTAAAAGGTGATATTGTTTCGATTAACGGTGAAACAATGAGCCCGGCGCAGGTGTTGACACGGCTAAATCAGGAGGCCGGGGCGAATGGCATCGGTCGACTAGATATCGTGGAAAATCGCTATGTCGGTATGAAATCACGTGGATGTTACGAAACACCGGGTGGAAGCGTGATGATGAAGGCGCACCGCGCGATCGAATCGATAACACTCGACCGTGAAGTGGCGCATTTAAAGGATGAGTTGATGCCGAGATACGCAACGATGATTTATAACGGTTACTGGTGGAGTCCGGAGCGTAAAATGATGCAGCAAATGATCGATGCATCGCAGGTAACTGTGAACGGTGAAGTACGAGTCAAACTGTACAAGGGTGCTGTAACCGCCGTGGGTCGAAAGTCTGCTAGCAACAGTTTATTCGATGAGGCGATTGTCACCTTTGAGGACGATGCCGGTGCTTATAACCAGAAGGATGCCGAAGGCTTCATTAAACTCAATGCGCTGCGTATGAGAATTGCGGGTAAGCGTTAATGGTAAAAGTGAATCGCCTTTGCTGGATATTGCTGATAACAATCCTGTTGCCGGCTTGTTTGGGAGAAGACGACGATATCACTGGGTCGGAGACTCAGAAGTATTATTTTCTCGAGTCACTTAAACTGGTTGAGCAAGCAGGTCGAGAGCTGCAAGACAATAGACTGACCCAGAAAAAGATAACTCTGGCGATGGAAACCATGGACCAGGGCCTGAAGCTGGCATTCCAGGTCGAAAAAAATTTTCTCGATTCGCTCGACGTTCGGCTCGGTAAAAACTATCAGCGCTATTTTGTCAAAGGTGTTGAGACTTACCGGCTCGGTATCGAAGCCGGAGATAAGGATGATCAACAGGCGGGACTGAAACTACTGAGTCTATGGGCGGGATTTTGGTCTGTCGAGCAAGCGGCCATCAATGCAATACTACATCCGGATTAAAAATGCGTTCGAAATTGCATTTAGTTGCCTGTGTCAATCAACCGGCCATCAATTCAGGTAATGCGGGTGAGTTTCGTGCATAGCATCAAGGGCTATGTTTCGGGCAGGGTGCAGGGTGTTGGCTTCAGGTATTTTGTCAAGCGACATGCCGATTTGCTAGCGGTATGCGGCTACGCAAAAAACCTGCCGGATGGACGCGTCGAATTTTTACTTCAGGGAGAGAAATCGACAGTTTTGTCGGTGCTTGAAAACATCCGTAGCGGTCCCTCTTATTCGCAGGTAAGTGAGGTTAATGTTGAACAATGCGTTAGCGATGAGATTAGTGATCGTTTCCTCACACTTTAATTCGACGATACTATTTCTTAACTCTACTCGCTGTTTACTGAGACAACAGGACAACCGTCATCATCGACGAGCACATTGAACACGATTGGCCTGCAACAGACCTGGCAGTCCTCGATATATTCCTGTATCTCAATCGAGCAGTCGATCAGCACATTAATGGTCTGCCAACAATACGGACATTGGATATCGAGTTCCTCAAGCCGGTTTGCCGTCATTATCGCGGTCTAATGCGCATTATTTTGCCGCTATCGGTGGAGAAATAAATCCAGCCCTCGGGGCTTTGTGCGAGAGCACGTATGCGCTCGTTCAAGTCGCCAAGCAGGCGCTCTTCGCCTATCGCTTTATTATCCGGTGAAATAGTCACACGATTGAGATGCTGGAGCTTCAGCGCGCCGGAAAACAGGTTGCCTTGCCATTGTGGGAATGCCGCTCCCGAATACAGCAACAGACTTCCGGGTGCAATCGATGGAATATAAACCTTTACCGGCTGCTCCATACCGGCTTTCTCAGTGCCTTCCCCGACACTCACCGGACCCCAGTACTCCTTGCCGTAACTGATCACTGGCCAACCGTAATTACGGCCTTTTTCAACCAGATTGATTTCGTCACCGCCACGCGGGCCATGTTCAATCGACCACAAATTACCTTTAACGGCATCGTATAAAAGCCCCTGGGGGTTGCGATGGCCATAGCTCCAGATTTCCGGCAGCGCATTCTGTCTGGCCAAAAAAGGATTGTCATCGGGAATGCTGCCATCGAGCCTGAGCCGCATAACCGTGCCCGCATGGTTGTTCAGGTTTTGTGCATTGTCGCGCTTGCCGCGGTCACCGATACCAAAAAACACATGCCCGCTTTGATCAAATGCGATGCGACTGCCGAAATGCCGCCCCGTACTGGTTGCTGACGTAGTTACCAGCAAGTCTTGCCAGTCTGTGAGTTGATTAGTATCGCGTTTGGCTCGCGCTAGTGTAGTGACTACACCCGCAGCAGTGCTTTTGCTATAGGTGAAATATAACCAGCCTCCGGCAGTGTAGTCTGGAGCCTTTGCAACGTCGAGCATACCACCTTGTCCCTCGGCAACCACATCGGCTGAGCCACGCAACCTGGTGATTTCAAGGTTATCGAGATTAAGTATTTTGATGTTGCCCCGACGTTCGGTGAAAATCAGTTCGTCATCGTTTAAAAACGCCATGCCCCATGGTACGCCAAGCTCGGTTACAACCTGTTCAACTTTGAAGTTCGGGTTCGACTGGGATATTGCTATGACACTGACAGCTTTGGCCTGTAATGAACAAAGCAGTAACAGTATTGACATGACTGCATAAACCCGGAATGGGGGTGAGGTGAAATCCTGACTTGACATATTTAGCTACGAGCACCATTTCCGAGACAGAGTACGATAATGATATAATGTATTACTGCCTTTTTTAAGAAAATTGAACAATTAAACTCAAGCACTGATGAAAACTGAATTACTATGCCCAGCAGGCACGCTTAAAAGTATGTACTATGCGTTTTCTTATGGCGCCGATGCAGTCTATGCAGGCCAGCCTCGTTATTCCCTGAGAGTTCGAAACAATGAATTTAATAAGCTGAAAAATCTGGCAACTGCAATTCAGCTAGCACATCAACAAAACAAGCTGTTTTATATTGCCAGTAACCTCGCTCCACATAACAACAAGGTGCGAACCTACCTGAGAGACATGCAGCAGGTCGTCGAGATGCAACCCGATGCTCTTATCATGTCCGATCCCGGTCTTATCATGATGGTGCGTGAGCGGTGGCCCGAAATGCCGATCCACCTCTCGGTACAGGCTAATGTTGTCAACTACGCGGCAGTCAGGTTCTGGCAATCGATCGGCCTGACACGCATTATCCTGTCGCGGGAGTTATCGCTGGATGAAATTGCCGAGATACGCCAGGAATGTCCTGATATCGAATTGGAAACCTTCGTACACGGTGCACTGTGCATCGCTTACTCGGGGCGGTGCCTGTTATCGGGTTATATGACCCACCGCGATTCCAACCAGGGCGCCTGCACCAATTCCTGTCGCTGGAAATACGATACCCACGAAGCAGAACAAACCCTGGAGGGTGAAATTGTTGCGAAACGGCCGGCCGAGGGCATTGATACTTACCAATCCCAGGGTTTCGATGATCAGGTCTTCCTGTTGCAGGAAGCAGCGCGTCCTGGCGAGTACATGCCTGCCTATGAAGATGAGCATGGCACCTACATTATGAATTCCAGGGACCTGCGCGCGATCCAACACGTACAACGATTGATCGAAATTGGCATTGATTCCCTCAAGATTGAAGGCCGTACCAAATCACATTTTTATGTTGCCCGTACCGCGCAGTTATACCGCCGGGCTATTGATGATGCGCTCGCGGGTAAATCTTTTGATATGGGCTTGATGGATCAGCTCGAAAGCCTGTCCAATCGTGGTTACACCGAAGGGTTTTATCGGCGCCATGTCCCCAGCGAGTTCCAAAATTATGAAACTGGTCACTCGACATCGTACCGACATCAATTCGTTGGTGAAGTTAGTGCGCTCAATCCGGACAATAGCCTGTCAATCGAAGTCAAGAATCGTTTTGCCGTGGGGGATACACTCGAATTCATGACACCCGGGGGCAATATCGAATACACCCTGGATTCCATGTGCCTGGACCGAACTGGGGAGCCGATAGCAGTAGCCCCGGGCAGTGGTTACCAGGTACGTATTGCTCTGCCTGAGAATGTAGCGACTGAAGAAATCACCAGGGGATTGTTGTTACGTAATCTGGAAAAATCAACGTAGCGCCTGGTAGTAGCTGTTCGGACTTCCTCTACGGGTTCTTTAGCCAATAATGGTCAGAATATCAGGGGATCTCTGGGGGCTGTCCCAAGTAGCGCTAGGCTCGTTGCTTGAGCAGTCCAGACTCCTCAATTACCTGCGCACAGGCAGCCTCCTGATGCGGTGCCATCAAATGCGCACCAGCACAGCCGTTGATCTCGGAAAAGCCCTGTAGAAGTTCAGCACATATGGCCCGACCTTCGGCTTTTTGGTCATCGGCACCATCGAGTCGTTTGATAATAGCTTCGGGTACGTCGACACCAAACAGGTTCGCGTCCATCCAGCGTGCAGATTTTGCCGATGCCAGGGGGCCGATACCAATTAGAAAGTGCGCTTTTTCGGTAATGCCTTCCTCGACTAGTCGGTGGCAGTAGCGCTCTACTATGCCCAGGTCAAAGCAATACTGGGTCTGGAAAAATTGTGCACCGTTATCGATTTTGGCCAGAATTCGGGCCGGTGACCAGTCGGGGTCGAGGTCGCTCGGAACTTCTGCACCGCCGAGGAAAAGAGCAGGCGGTGGATTGATTTCCCTTCCCGATGGGTAAGTACCCAGATCGCGCATATCGCGCATCTGGCGCATCAAGGCACCACTGTCTATTTCGAATACCTCGGCAGCATCGGGCTGATCGCCGGCCGACATCTTGTCGCCGGTGAGGCAAAGAAAATTATGGATGCCGAGCGCCGAGGCGCCGACGACGTCCCCTTGCAGGGCTATGCGATTGCGGTCGCGCGTGGTTAGTTGTAGTACCGGGTCGATACCTTCGCGTGCGATGATGGCGGCCGCAGCCAGGGCCGACATATGTACCCGTGCGCTCGCGCCGTCGGTGACGTTGACGGCATCGGCGATACCTTTCAAACAGCGCACCCGATTAAGCACTACTTCGGCTGAAGCGGCGTCGGGTGGTGAGGTTTCAGCGGTCATCGCAAAATGGTCGGCTTTTAATACTTTCTGAAGTTTGCTGCCGGCATCGGTCGTCTGGGTCATAAATCTCGCCTTAGAGAAAATTAACGGTTTTAAAGATTATTAGAATTGCCTGGGTTAGGATTATTCGACACCGGTCCTGGCGGCTTTTAAGGAATCGGCTATCAGGTACGCAAGTTCTAATACCTGGTCGGCATTAAGCCTGGGGTCACACCGGGTCAGATAGCGTGTTCCCAGGTCGGAGTCGGAAATTTTATAAGCCCCCCCGGTGCACTCGGTTACATGTTCGCCGGTCATTTCGAGATGGATGCCTCCGGGATAACTACCCTCAGCCTGGTGCACCGAAAAGAACTGACGTAGTTCGCGCATAATGTCGTCAAACTGACGGGTTTTGTATCCACTACTGGCTTTTACGGTATTGCCATGCATCGGATCGGAGGACCAGACCACATTACGGCCTTCGCGTTTTACAGCCTGTATAAGCCCGGGCAGGGAATTTGCGAGCCTGTCAGCGCCCATGCGCGTGATCAGGGTTAATCGCCCGGCTTCATTGTCAGGGTTGAGAGCGTCAATCAGGCGTATTAATTCGTCGCTATCGATAGAAGGACCGATTTTAACGCCAATCGGATTTTCAATCTGTTTGAAGAATTCGACATGTGCATGATCGAGTTGACGTGTACGCTCACCGATCCAGACAAAGTGTGCCGAGCAGTTGTAGTGCTTGCCGGTAAATGAATCGATTCTCGACAATGCTTCTTCATAATTGAGCAATAACGCTTCGTGTGAGGTAAATAATTGGGTTTCACGAATCGAAGGTGCTGTCTCGGAAGTAATGCCGCAAACTTCCATGAAACCAAGCGCATCTGCAATGCGTTCAGACATCTCGAGATAACGTTCATTGCCCGGACTGGCCTCGACGAAACTCAAATTCCAACGATGAACCTGATGTAGATCGGCCAGCCCACCCTGCGCAAAGGCGCGCAACAGATTCAGTGTTGAAGCGCTTTGATGGTAAGCTTCCAACATACGCTCAGGATCCGGGATACGTGTGGCCGCATTAAAATCAGCACTATTTATTATGTCTCCCCGATAGCTTGGCAACGAGATACCATCAATTTCTTCCATATCAAAGGAGCGTGGTTTGGCAAATTGTCCCGCGGTACGGGCTAGTTTGGTAACCGGCCTGCGGCCACCAAAGGTCAATACCACGGCCATTTGTAGCAAAACCTTGAATGTGTCACGAATTTTATTGGCATTGAATTCGGCGAACGATTCGGCGCAATCACCACCTTGCAACAAAAAACCACGACCGGCAGAAACCTCGGCGAGATTTTTTTTCAAGTCTCGAATTTCCTGGGCAAAAACCAGTGGTGGCATGCCACACAACTTTTGCTCCACCTGTTTTAACCTATTCTGGTCGGGGTAGCTTGGTTGTTGCTGTATTGGAAATTTGCGCCAGCTAGAAGGAGAAGAATCGCTAGTCATACTTGCGTCCATGATTGAGTTGGGGGTTCCGCGTGATTTAAAAGACGGTTGAAAATAAAGAGAATAGTTAATAAAAGCAACCCTAATTCATCGAAAATCTAGAAATACGACAACTTTTGTCGTTGAAATCAGGGTGAGCGTATGCAAGCAGCTGAAAACAGTGATAATATTCGTCGGCAAACTCGAATTTCGACAATAATTTCTCATGAATTTCGAGTAACTAAAAACGATAAATTAAATAATTGAGAGAGTGCATATGAAAAATATTCTTTTAGCCTCAACAATGTTAGCTACATTGTCAGCGCCGGTCATCGCTGAAGAGATCAAAGTTGGTATTATACTAGGCTTTACCGGTCCAATTGAGTCACTGACGCCAGCAATGGCTGATGGCGCCGAACTGGCTTTTTCGGAAGCGTCGAAGTCAGGCAGCCTGCTCGACGGTAGTACAATTGTTAGTGTTCGTGGTGATTCTACCTGTATTGACTCAGCAGCAGCCTCATCTGTTGCTGAAAGGTTGATCACTTCTGATGGTGTCGCAGCGATCATGGGTGCGGACTGTTCCGGGGTGACGACCGCGATTGCCAATAATGTTGCTGTACCCAATGGTGTGGTGATGGTGTCTCCATCTGCTACCTCTCCTGCGCTATCTACCATCAATGACAAGGGGTTCTTCTTTAGAACTTCACCTTCCGATGCGCGCCAGGGTCAGGTACTGGCTGATGTGTTATCTAGTCGCGGGATCGGTGAAGTTGCAGTCACCTATACCAATAATGACTATGGTAAGGGTTTGTCGGATTCTTTTAGCAGGGCTTTCAAAGCGCAAGGCGGCAAAATCTCGATAAGTGCCGGTCACGAAGATGGTAAGGCGGATTATTCTGCTGAGGTCGGCGCATTGTCTGCGTCAGGCTCAAAATATCTGGCTGTATTTGGTTACGTCGATCAGGGCGGTAAGGGAATTATACAGGCCTCAATCGATTCGGATGCATTCAGCAATTTTATCCTCGCCGATGGTATGGTTGGAGAATCGTTAATTGCAGCCATTGGGTCTGACCTCGATGGTGCCATAGCGACATTACCAGGCGGGTCTGCAGGTTCTGATGCGTTCAGCAAATATGCCAGTGCCAGTGGGATTTCGGGCGATGGGCCGTTCGTACCCGAATCCTATGACGCCGCGGCGTTGATTATACTGGCGATGCAGGCTGCAGGTTCCGCTGATCGTGCGGCTATCCAGTCCAAAATGATGATGGTAGCCAATGCTCCGGGTAAGGAAATAGGTCCGGGTGAATTAGACAAGGCACTAAAAATTATTTCAGCCGGTGGTGACGTTAATTATCAGGGTGCTACCAATGTCGAATTTAACGATGTCGGTGAAGTATTCGGAACATACAAGGAACTCGAAATCGGTAATGGTAAATTTAACACTGTTAAAATTCACTAGATTTATTTAGAACTTCCCAGAATATCTATCGCTGTTATTAGAAAACCCGGACTTCGTTGAGAGGTCCAGGTTTTTTTGTGCCTGGAAAACTCAACTATACTAGAGGCAGACATCAATGATATAGCAGTTTACGATGATCGTTAATCAACAAGATTTACAAAAGCGGGCGCTTAGAGATCTGTCCAATCGTGCAAAGGGCGGCATCTTTATGTATCTGCTCGTCTGGCTGGTAATTGCCATCTCGCATCAGTTCCACGTTTTATTGCCCGTATTTTTTTACCTCAATACTACGATACTGCTCGTTTTCGCTGCAGTTAGAATTTTGCACCTGTACATGTATAAACGCTGGCCGGGGAAGGCAGTCTCTACTATGACAAATTGGTTGGTGTATACGATTTTATTTGCTGCTCTACATTGGGGCTTGATGAGCGGCTGGATCATATTTGATGACAGGGCTGTTGAGATTCGAAATCTGATGATGGTGGTGACGGCCGCTTTTGCTATAGGAGGTGCCACTACGCTTAGCATTTCTACCGGAATTCGGATTTTTTATCCTGTTTTTATGTTTAGCCCAGGTATTTTGGTGTTGATATATCAAGGCAGTAGTGGCAGCTGGATACTCGCAGGTCTAATTATACTGGCGTTGATATATGTGCATGGCACCACGAAAATCACTAATAACGATTATTGGGAAGCTATTACGAATCAGGCCGTTGCAGAAGACCGGGCCAACTTGATGGAAAAATTGAGTATTACCGATCAACTGACTCAATTGCACAACCGTCTGTATTTCGATAAAAAATTTAACGAAGAATGGAAGCGAAGTTCAAGAGCGAAAACACCTCTGAGTGTACTTTTAATGGATATAGACAATTTTAAGGAAATAAACGATACCTATGGCCATTTATTCGGAGATGAATGCCTGCGACTGATCGCCTCGACAATTTCTTCAGAATTACTCCGGGTCTCTGATTGTGTTGCCCGTTATGGTGGTGAAGAATTTGTCGTATTGTTACCCAATGCAGGGGAAGACGAAACGCGGGCAATTGCCGAAAAACTGGTCCAGGTAATTTCTAGTGTAAACTCGAAATTTAATAATAAAAAAGTCCAGATAACCTGCTCGATTGGTGGTGCTACAGGCCACCCGGATTATCATGACAATAAGGAATACCTGCTTAAACAGGCTGATACCGCCTTATATCAGGCGAAAAATAATGGTCGTAATCAGTATCAGCAATGTGGTCTGGGTTCCAGGGCAACATCATAATTTAAGCTATACTAGCATTCTTTATTGCAATCCGTTCTCCGGTACATCGCCAGTTCCTTCTTCACTAACTTCGTTTCTTAATCACTTCCGGCAATATTCCACCCGGACTGAATCGAAGTACCAGTAACAATACCAGTCCCATGAAGAACAATCGCATATGCTGGGCATTGTCGATTAAATGGTTTTTTAAGGCATTGCTATCGTCCATCCAGCCTGTGCCGAATTCGATCAACCAGACGCCGACCGGTTCGGCTTCTATCCATACCAGCCAGATCAGGAAACCACCGAGTACCGATCCCATGTTATTACCCGAACCTCCGACGATCACCATGACCCAGATCAGGAAAGTAAAACGCAGGGGTTGGTAGGAAGTAGGAGTGAATTGCCCATCCAGAGTCGTCAGCATAGCACCGGCGACTCCGACTACAGCAGAGCCGATTATAAAAATTTGCAGGTGCTTGCGTGTAACGTCCTTACCCATCGCACCGGCGGCGATTTCATTGTCACGGATTGCGCGCATCATGCGCCCCCAGGGTGAGTTAAGCGCCCTGACACTTAACATTAGTATAATTACCAGAACTGAGGCAAACAGTCCTGCATAACAAAGCTTTACGAAAATGCTTGATCCTTCGATGGTGAATTGTTTGAGTGCGTTTTGCCTGTCTGCATCAGCCAGTAGCGATAATGAGCCACTGTGCCACCAGTTAATCAGGTTCTGGAACCAGTCGCTGTTTTGCAATTCGATTTCATACGGGACAGGACGGGGTAGACCGGTGACGTTTTTGACACCGCGAGTCAGCCAGTCTTCGTTCTTCATCACGGCGATAATTATTTCAGAAATACCCAGCGTGGCGATGGCCAGGTAATCTGCGCGCAGACCGAGGGCGACCTTGCCGATCAACCAGGCGATCCCAGCCGCTACAATTCCGCCAATGACCCATGAAAACAGGATAGGCAGGCCCATTCCGCCCAGAAAGCCGGTTTTTGCAGGCTCCACGGCTTCAATCGATGCTACCGCGGGGTCAAGGAAATAGCGCGTTATAAACAGGCCGATAATAAGTGTTGTGCTAATCGCGATAGTTCGATGTCGTCCGGCATCCATTTTTTTATAAGCGAAAATCGCCAGCGCAACCGTTGCCGCAAAAAATAGTCCTGCGAGTAATAATTTTGCCCATCCGGCTTCCCAGGCCGCTACCACTGGTGACTGGGAGACCAGGACTGCTGCCATACCACCGAGTGCAGCAAAACCCATAATGCCGACGTTAAGAAGGCCGGCATAACCCCATTGCATATTCACGCCCAAAGCCATCACAGCCGAAATCAGACAAAGATTGAATATGCCCAGCGCAACCGACCATGATTGGCCAAATCCGATGATCAACAATAATAATCCTACGCAACCAAATGCCAGCCAGGTTTTTTGTTCGTTGCTCACAGAACTTTACCTTTTAATATGCCGGTCGGTTTGACCAGTAAAACCAGGACCAGGATGATAAACGACACTGCAAATTTGTAGTCGGTCGATAGTAACTGCATCAAGCCGGAGGGTTCCAGGGCAGAAGGTAACAGGTAGACAAACACCTTTTTGTAGGCGTAAGTGATGAACACTTCGGAAAACGCAATCAGATAGCCGCCAAGAATCGCACCTACCGGGTTGCCAATGCCGCCGACTATTGCTGCGGCGAACATTGGCAGCAATAACTGAAGGTAAGTAAAAGGTTTAAAGCTCTTGTCGAGACCGTACAAGGTGCCGGCGATAGTCGCCAGAATAGCCGCGAGAATCCAGGTGATGAGCACTACCCGATCGGGGTTGACGCCAGAAAGCAATGCTAGATCTTCATTGTCCGAATAGGCGCGCATGGCCTTGCCGGTTCGAGTTTTCTGCAAATACCAGAATAGCGCCACGACCAGGGCAATGGCGATAAATATTGTCAGTCCCTGCGAGACCTTGATGGTTAAACCCTCGCTAAGTCCCGTTGCAGCTTTGAAGTCACGTGCACGCAAGATAAATCGTTCGCCGTCGAGAAAGCGTTGATCATTCGGGCCAATAATAAAACGCACGATACCGTTGGTCATGAACATTACACCCATCGAAGCAATCATCAGTGTTACTGGCGCGGCTTTATGATGTCGATAATATTGATAGACGGTTTTGTCGGTGAAAACCATCAGCGCAATGGTGAAAACAATACCCACCGGTAATGCCAACAGTGCGGTGGGTAATGGCCCCAGACTGATGCCCTTTGACTGCAGCCACCAGGTTGCCAGAATCGTGACCATAGTGCCGAATGCCATCGTGTCGCCGTGGGCAAAATTGGCGAAACGAAGTATGCCGAATATCAGCGTAATGCCGAGTGCACCGAGTGCCAGTTGGGAGCCGTATGAAAGACCCGGCACAATGATAAAGTTGAGTAGCAAAACGACTGCGTTAGTCAAATCGGTAATGAAATCCAATTCTATCCTCCTAAAAATGATCGTCGGACTTCAGGGTCTTGAAGTAGAGCCTGCCCTGTATCGGTATGGCGGTTTTCGCCAATCACCAGCACAAATCCCTTGTCTGCAATATTTAACGCCTGCCGGGCATTTTGCTCGACCATCAGTATGGCTACACCGGTTTGTCGAACCTCGAGTATGCGATCGAATAACTCGTCCATGACAATGGGTGATACCCCTGCCGTGGGCTCATCCAGCATTAAAACTGATGGATGCGACATCAAAGCTCGACCGACGGCGACTTGCTGGCGTTGGCCACCGGACAGTTCACCAGCCAGTTGCTCCTGTTTTTCGGCTAGCACCGGGAACAGGTCAAACACCTGCTCAAGCGTTTCGCTTATATCATCGTCTCGCAGGAAGGCACCCATTTCCAGGTTCTCATGCACCGTCATGCTGACAAATACATTGTTAGTCTGTGGTACAAAGGCTATGCCCTCGGCAATACGGTCCTGCGTTGATAAGTGGGATATATCCTTGCCTCTGAATCGCACCGAGCCGGACTTGAGATCAATCATTCCAAGCATCGCTTTCATTGCGGTCGATTTGCCTGCGCCATTAGGGCCTACGATCACTGCGATTTCGCCTTCGTCAACGCTGACGGTGCAGCCTTTAAGAATATCAGCACCGCCATAACCGCCAGTCATCGCCTCGCCAATCAAATAACTCATGCCTGTGCCCCGGTACTGGCAGGCAAATTTTTATTCTTTAAGCCACGTCCAAGGTAAGCCTCGATAACTTCCTCGTTGTTTCGAATTTCCTCAGCCGTACCTTCCGCCAGCACGGTGCCTTCGGCCATGCAGATTACCGGATCACACATGCGGCCTATGAAATCCATATCGTGCTCAATCATGCAAAAGGTATAACCCTTGTCTTTATTGAGCTTGATAATGGCGTCACCGATTTCCTTCAACAGTGTGCGGTTGACACCGGCACCTACCTCGTCGAGAAAAACTATGCTGGCATCGACCATCATGGTGCGGCCCAATTCCAGTAATTTTTTCTGACCGCCTGAGAGATTACCAGCCAGTTCGTTGGCTATGTGGTTTAAATCTAAAAAATCCATTACTTCCATCGCCTTGTCGTGGATAGCCTTCTCCTCCAGCTCAACTTCACTGCGTCTAAACCAGGCATACATTAAATTTTCCCCGGATTGATTGCCCGGCACCATCATCAGGTTTTCGGTAACACTGAGACGCGAGAATTCATGGGCAATCTGAAAAGTGCGTAACAATCCTTTTTTGAATAATTGATGTGGCTTGAGGCCGGTAATATCTTCATCGCCTAGATATACTCGCCCGGAGGTTGGCGCATATAAACCGGCAATGGTATTGAATAATGTTGTTTTGCCAGCCCCGTTAGGACCGATCAGGCCGGTAATTGAGCCTTTGGCAATATTGATCGAAGTATTGTTAACTGCTTTCAAGCCACCAAAGTGTTTTGATAGATTTTCAACTCGAATCATATATTCTGCGATTCCAGAGGTAAGGGTTTTATCACCAGATTTTTTAATCCTGGGCGGTGGGGATTGATCCGAAGTCTACACAAAAGATAACAGCAAGCCCAGCGAGTACATTTCACTATTAATATAATATATTGGTACTGTTTGGCTATAAATAATATTTATTACTTATTAGTAGATTTATTCACCCGATTAAAAATTTTATTTTGATTATCGGCCGGTACCCTCTCACACTAGGCTTCTCGCTCAACACTAGTGGATTGGAATCGATGTCGGCGGCATCTGCGTTAAAAAGTGAAATCAAATCGACTACCTGTTATATGTGCGCCTGTCGTTGCGGCATTAACGTCACGGTCGAGAATGGCGAAGTACGCTACATCGAGGGTAATCCACAACACCCGATCAATAAAGGCGTACTGTGTGCCAAGGGTGCCTCTGGCATCATGAAGCAATATTCACCGGCGAGGCTGACTAAGCCATTAAGGCGTAAGTCAGGCGCCGAACGGGGAGAATGCGAATTCGAGGAGATTTCCTGGGAAGAGGCATACAGCACCATCGCCGAGCGACTCCATCATATTCGCGAAACTGATCCGAAGCGATTTGCATTTTATACCGGGCGCGATCAAATGCAGGCGCTGACCGGCCTGTTTGCCAAGCAGTTTGGCACACCGAATTACGCCGCCCATGGTGGATTTTGCTCGGTGAATATGGCAGCCGGACTGATTTACACGATTGGTGGTTCGTTCTGGGAATTCGGTGGGCCTGATCTTGAGCGCTCGCGTCTGTTTATCATGCTCGGTACTGCCGAAGATCATCACTCGAATCCATTGAAAATTGCGCTCGCCCAGTTCAAACGTGATGGTGGCAGGTTTATTTCGATTAATCCGGTTCGCAGTGGTTATGCGGCGATAGCCGATGAATGGGTACCTATCAGACCCGGTACCGACGGCGCGTTATTGCTCGCGATAATTCACGAAATTATCAAACTGGGGTTGTATGACCGTGAGTTTCTGCTGAAGTACAGCAATTCTCCCGATCTCGTCAATGTAGACACGGACAGTGAAGATTTCGGCATGTTTTTGCGCTCCATCGAGGAGATCGAGAAAACCTGTGTTGAGCCGGAAAACAAGATGTGGTGGGATCGTAATGCCGAAAAGGCGGTTCGCTCGCATAGCGAAAAAGCCGACCCGCGGTTGATGGGAGAGTTTCTACTGGAAGACGATACGCCGGTGAAACCTTCGTTCCAGTTATTGAAGGAGCGCGTTGCAGAATATACGCCCGCATGGGCCGAGGGCATTACCGGTATCCCGGCTCAAACCATCCGCCGACTCGCGCACGAAATGGGTATTACCGCGCGTGATGAAAAAATCGAATTGCCAATTCCCTGGACCGATGCCTGGGGCAATGAGCACGAATCGATTACCGGCAACCCGGTGTCGTTCCATGCGATGCGCGGCCTCGCCGCGCATTCCAACGGATTCCACACGATCCGTGCACTTGGCATTTTAATGTCTTTGCTGGGTACTATCGATCGTCCGGGTGGATTCCGACACAAGGCGCCGTTCCCGCGGCCGATTCCACCCTGTGCCAAGCCTCCCAAGTCACCCGATGCAGTACAACCCGGTGCGCCGCTGGAAGGCATGCCGCTCGGTTTTCCGGCAGAACCGGAGGATTTGTTCGTCGATGAAGATGGCGGTCCGGTGCGCCTCGATAAAGGCTTCTCCTGGGAATACCCACTATCGGTACACGGCCTGATGCATAACGCCATCACCAATGCCTGGCGCGGTGATCCCTATCCAATCGATACGCTGATGTTGTTCATGGCTAATATGGCCTGGAATTCATCGATGAACACGCAACGCGTGCGCGACATGCTGGTAGATAAAAACGAAGACGGTGAGTATAAAATCCCGTTTTTGATCGTTTGTGAAGCGTTTCATTCGGAAACTATCGCTTTTGCCGATATCGTGTTGCCCGACACCACTTATCTGGAGCGCTACGATGCGATGTCGATGCTCGACCGGCCGATATCTGAATTCGAAGGTCCGGTCGACTCGGTGCGGGTCCCGGTGGTGCCGCCAAAGGGTGAATGTCGACCGTTTCAGGATGTGATTGTCGAACTGGCGACACGTCTTAAGCTGCCACGATTCATGAACCTCGACGGCAGTCGTAAGTTCAAGGACTACAAAGACCTGGTGATCAACTATGAAACCGAGCCCGGTTCGGGTATCGGCTTTCTTGCGGGCTGGCGTGGAAAGGGCGGTGAAAAATTCATGCGCGGCGAACCCAACCCGAACCAATGGGAAATGTACGCGAAGAATAACTGCGTTTACCAGCACAAACTACCGCGTTCCTTCCAGTATATGCGTAACTGGAACCGCGGTTATCTGCACTGGGCGCAGGATCATGGTCTGATCCGCTACACCGATCCGGTTAACGTGCATATTTATTCGGAGGTTTTGCAAAAATTTCGACTTGCTGCCGAGGGCAGGCGGGCTGGGCGTCAGCCACCCGAGCATTTACGCGAGCGGGTACGATTGCATTTCGATCCTTTACCGTTTTATTCAGAGCCGCTGGAAACCCAGACCATCGACAAGGAAAAATATCCGTTGAATGCGATTACGCAACGACCGATGGCGATGTACCACTCCTGGGATTCTCAAAACGCCTGGCTACGGCAGATTCACGCGCATAATTATCTGTTTGTCAGCCCAGGGGTTGCGGCTAAAAACGGTTTTAACGATGGTGACTGGATCTGGGTTGAATCCGCGCATGGCCGGGTGCGTTGCATGTGCCGTTTCAGCGAGGCAGTTGAACCCGGTACGGTGTGGACCTGGAACGCGATTGGTAAGGCATCGGGTAGTTGGTCGCTGACCGACAAGGCTAACGAATCGCAAAAAGGATTTCTACTCAATCATTTGATCAGTGAGGAAATTCCTTCAGGTAATGGTGACTACCGCTACTCGAATTCAGATCCTGTTACCGGTCAGGCGGCCTGGTACGACCTGCGCGTGCGTGTATACAAAGCCGATGATAACGAGCCAAAGCAAACCTGGCCCCAATTTGAAACCATGAAACGTGTGCCGGGAATGGAGCCGGTACGTAAAAAATGGCAAGCATTTGTCAAAGGGCTGGTGAACTCATGACTCAACTTGCTCTTGTTATCGATCTCAACACCTGTGTTGGCTGCCACGCTTGCGTGACCAGTTGCAAGGAGTGGAATACCTCGGGTGAAGCGGGCCCGATGGTCGATAAAAATCCCTACGATGCGGAGCCGACCGGTACCTTTTTCAATCGTGTGCAAAGCTTTGAAGTTGGCGAGTTTCCGAATACACAAACGGTACATTTCCCGAAATCCTGCCTGCATTGTGAAGACCCGCCCTGCGTACCGGTATGCCCGACGGGTGCGAGTTACAAACGCCCGGAGGACGGTATTGTACTGGTCGATTATGACAAATGTATCGGCTGCGAATATTGCTCCTGGGCCTGCCCTTATGGTGCTCGCGAGATCGATGAACAACAAAAGGTGATGAAGAAGTGCACGCTATGCGTGGATAGAATTTACGACAAATCACTACCCGAAGAACAGCGTAAACCAGCTTGCGTCCTGGCCTGTCCGACCAGCGCACGTATTTATGGTGACATTCACGATCCCGAATCCGAAGCCTCGAAGGCTATCAATGAGGCGGCTGGATACCAGCTCATGCCCGAGTGGGGTACCGAACCGGCGAATCATTATTTGCCGAGACGCAAAACTAAAATTACCGTACACGAAGAAGACTTGATTCGCGTCGATAATCCGTTGAAGAAAGAAGACAGGGCACAGCGTGCACCAACCACACGTACCACACTCGACGATTCGACATCCTGGTAAGCGTTTAAATCATGAAACCTGCTATATCTGTGATCTTCCTCACCACCCTGATCGGTGCTGGACAGGGTTTGTTCCTGGCCTATTTCAGCGCGGATATATTGAGCCTGTTATCCGTTTTGCCAGTCATATCTCTGGCTTCGCAGGGTGATGTGCTGGCCGGTACGATCAGTTTAGGCCTGCTGCTAGCAGGTCTCATTGCCTCTTTTTTTCACCTGGGTCATCCCGAGCGTGCCTGGCGTGCGGCGGCTATGTGGCGCACCTCCTGGTTATCGCGTGAAGTCATTGCCTTGCCTGTGACAGTGACTCTGATATTCATTTATACCCTGCTGAAATTTATCGGTAATCATGACGTCATGATTGTACTCGGCAATGGTTATCCGGTTGAGTGGTCGACAGCGGTGGGATTTCTCGGTCTGGTGGCGGTGTTCGCCTTGTACCTGTGCACGGCGATGATTTACGCTTGTCTGAAATTTTTACGCCAGTGGCAAAGCACGTTGACGGTCTTAAACTTCTTTCTGCTTGGATCAGCTTCCGGATTCACGCTGGCCGCCGCACTGGCTAGCTTTACTGATCCACAATGGTTCGGATACTTTGCAGAATTTGCGATCGTTCTGATCATCTCCGGTTTTCTATCACGATTTGCGTCACTGCTGCGTAATAAAAAATTACCCAGCCCAACCACGCTGCAATCAGCGATTGGCATTCACCACCCGACAATTCGACAGATGGCGCAGGGGGCAATGGGCGGCAGTTTCAACACACGGGCATTTATTCATACCTACGGTACCACTGTGGTAAAACTGGCGCGGCGTTTTTTTTTACTGACTGTTTTTGTAGTGCCGGTTATTTTGCTCATCGTCAATAACGAAGCCTCACTTCTGCTTTGTGCGCTGGCATTTGTTATTCAATATGTGGGATTACTGGTCGAGCGTTGGTATTTTTTTATTGAGGCGGAGCATCCGCAGAATGTTTATTATCAGATGATTTCGTAGCGAATGACCCTATCGAGGTCATTCTTTGGATAGGTATTAATTATATTTCGCACACCAATGCTTTCTTTACTTCGTGGTTATTTAAGAAGTAAGTGCGCGAGTGACTTCTTTTGCTTGCCCAAAAGAAGTCACCAAGAAAAGGGCAGCCCAATCGTGTGGCCTACGGCTGCCTGGAAATAAACCGATTTAGGCGGGCACAGCAGCCATTCGCATCCTGCTCAAGGCTGCTCTACAGGCGTCCCTGCCTGTAGACCCACCGAAATCGGTTCATTTCCAGCGCACGAAGAGGGCGGTTTAAAAAATCCCGGTCTTCAGGATACGGTTTTTTTCTTCCCCCCCCCTTTCAAGCCCTCGGCAAAATAGGGTTCAGATCAGGGTGAAATGGCAGGGATGCCATTTCAGGCCCACCCGTGCTGGGAGCGCGTGTGGGCCGACCCTGATATGAACCCTATTTTGCCGAAACAAGGGCTTGTTTGGGGCGGCGCTTTTGGTTACTTTTCTCGCTGCAGAGAAAAGTTACTCGCGCACTTACTCACTAATAACTACAGAGTAAAGAAAGCATTGGTGTGCGAAAAAATCGATATCTAGGGTAAATCGAACAAACTAACAAGTATAAGCCAACGGCAACCTGCCCCCATCGGCAAAAATAGTCTGCCCGGTAATATACGAAGAATCCTCAGACGCCAGAAAAACCGCAATCGATGCAATTTCATTTGGATCAGCAGGCCGCTTCATCGGCGTGCGTGACATTACCTCTGCCAGTGCTTTTTCACTGGTGGCGATATTATTTTGAAACATTTCGGTATCTACAGATCCGGGGCCGATGCCGTTGACTCGAATATTATTCTCGACGAGACTAATCGCCATCACCTTGGTTAATTGGCCGACGCCACCCTTGGCGACGACATAAGGTGTAATTTGCGGGATTGCCAGCACCTGATTGGTCGATGACATATTTATTATCGTGCCACCTCGTGGATCCTGTGCGCACATCTGTTTTGCTGCTGCCTGCCCGGTGAGGAATACGCCTTTCAAATTCACCCGGATCACCGCGTCGAAATCGGCTTCGCTGATATCGACAAACGCACCGGTTGTTAGAATGCCTGCGTTGGCGACCGTGATATCGACGCGACCAAAATTTTCGGCAGTACGGGCAAACAAGTCATCGACACTGGTCTTGTCACCGACATCACACTGGATGAAAATTACATCGCCTTCGCTGCTCAGATTTTTTGCTTCGACCTTTCCTTTTTCGGCGTCGATGTCGCTCATTACGAGCCTGACACCTTCGGCAACATACCGTTTGCAAATGGCGAGGCCAATACCATTGCTGGCACCCGTTACGACGGCTACTTTATCTTTTAATCGCATATTGTTTCTCGTCTCAATGTTAGCCTGAAATGTATATTGGCTATTGCATGAATACAAGCTTTGCGGCGATGGCCCACATAATAATGCCGATTAAAATTTCCAAAATTTGCCAGGACCGGGCGCGTGCAAATATCGGGCGCAGTAAACGCGCGCCGTAGCCGAGTGAGAAAAAGAATACAAACGAGGCGCTGGTGGCGCCGGCTGCAAAATACTCAATTTCATCGGTGAATTGGGAGGATACCGAACCCAGTAGCACAACGGTATCCAGGTACACATGCGGGCTCAGCCAGGTAAAGGCGAGGCAGGTTAGCACCGAGTTAATCCAGCTATCACTGCTGGATTCGCTCGGCATAAGCCTGTGCTTTGATCGCCAGGATGTGCGGAAACTTAACAAACCATAAACAAAAAGAAAAATTGCGCCACCATACCGTGCAATCGTTACCAGTTCGGGAAAACTCGAAACCAGTAGATGAAAAATCCGCTGACCCCGATCAAAATCAACGCGGCATCGGACAGCGAGCAGATCAGGCTAACCAGAAATACATGCTCAACCTTCAAACCCTGTTTCAGCACAAATGCGTTTTGAGCGCCAATCGCCAGGATCAGGGAAAAGCCTAGTGAAAAGCCGTAGATGAAGGTATCCATGGTGTCATTTTATCGATTAGCGATTAAGAAATAACCCCTCAAAAGCAGAGCAGTTGCAAAACCCAAAATATGATACTCTTCCGGCATTAACCAGCATTCTCATAAAAAAAGAAGTGATTACATCTCCTCCAATTGTAATCGGCTAGCCTCAACGACAGGATCCCATGTTTAAACAACATTTTCAGCGCCCCGAAATTCTACTATATCTGTTTTCGGCAGCCGTGCCGCTGTCGTTTGCGACCTGGCAGGCGTTGATCAATAACTTCTCAATCGAACAGGCTGGTTTTACCGGTATCGAGATAGGAATACTGCAAAGCCTGCGTGAAATTCCCGGATTTATCGCCTTCGGTGTCATCTTTCTGTTATTGATAATGCGCGAACAAACCGTCGCTTTTCTGGCTTTGTTGGCGCTTGGTATCGGCACCGCAATTACCGGTTACCTGCCGTCGATTATGGGTCTGTACTTTACCACGGTATTAATGTCGCTCGGATACCACTATGCCGAAACCATACAACAGTCCCTGACTCTTCAGTTAATTAGCAAGGAGCGATTACCCATCGTCATCGGCAAACAGCTGGCGGTAGGGTCATTTACCGGTCTGCTTGTTTTTGCGGCACTTTACTGCCTGGTCGATTTGCTCGATCTCGGATATGAACCGGTTTATATGCTGGGTGGTTTCGTTACCGTGGCGATAGCCATTGTCATGTATGTGAAATTTCCACATTTCAAAGGTGAAGCTGAACAACACAAAAAAATAATCTTAAGAAAGCGTTACTGGCTATATTACTTACTTACTTTTCTCTCGGGTGCGCGCCGCCAGATATTTGTCGTCTTCGCAGGTTTTTTAATGGTAGAGAAATTTCATTTCACAGTCGGTGAAATGTCTCTGCTGTTTCTTATCAATGGTGTATTGACGATCTATCTCGCGCCTAAGATTGGCCGACTGGTGAGCTACTGGGGCGAAAAACGAACACTAACCCTGGAGTACGCCGGATTGATTGTTATATTCAGTTGTTACGCAATCGCCGAGAGTGCAGTGTTTGCTTCCATGCTTTATATACTCGACCATTTTTTCTTCGCCATGGCGATCGCACTGAAAAGCTATCTCAAAAAAATAGCCGACCCCGCCGATATAGCTGCCACCGCAGGTGTTTCTTTTTCGATTAACCATATTGCCGCGGTAATCCTGCCATTCGTGTTGGGCATAGTGTGGATCGTCTCGCCGCCGGTGGTGTTTATTATTGGTGCATTAATCGCGGTGATGTCTCTGGTGCTTTCGCAAATGGTACCTGCCGCACCGGAGCAGGGCATGGAAACAATTTACTCGCATGGATGATGGGAAAGGCAGGAAAAAGTTTTTACCAAAAAATCAGTCGGCTTGTCCGTCGTTACGGGTTGCAGGCGTGATGCTTATTTTGAATCCAGTATCGCTTTAATCTCATTACGCACTGCAGTCATCGAACCTGGTCGCACTGCCGGGTCAACCGCTGTCAATTTACTTACGAACAGGGCAATTTCAACAGGAACTGATTTCTTTACTTCGTTGATCGGAGGCGCCTTACCATCACGATGTTGCGCCAGGACTTCCATGGGTTTACCACTATAGGGCAACTGACCGGTAAACATGTAGTAGGCAACGATGCCCAAAGAGTAAATATCACTACGCTCATCCGCTTCCTTTCCTTTTGCGCGCTCTGGAGACAGGTAAGCTGGACTGCCGATGATGGATCCTGTCTGGGTTAGCGTGGAATCCGCAGAGGAGTCTGCCGATGCAATGCCAAAATCGACTATTTTCACATGACCTGAATCATCGATTAGTATGTTGCTCGGTTTGAGATCGCGGTGAATTACCGCTTGTTTGTGCGCTGCCGCCATGCCACTGGCAACCTGATAGAGTATTTTTAGTCCATCGCGGATGTCAAAAAATTTGCGTTGGTGGAGAATTACTTCCAGGCCGCTGCTTTTAAAATATTCCATCGATATTGCGCAAATATCATCTTTAAGCAACAAGTCGTGCACTCGGATGACATTGGGATGCCCCACTTTTCGAGCATATTTTACTTCTCGTTTGAAGCGCTCGACGGACTTCTTGTCAATGATAAGCTCTGGAAGCATGAACTTCACGATCACTGACTCGTCGACCATTTCATCTTCGACCAGCATCACCCGTCCCATCGCACCACGACCGATTTCTTTTTTGATGTGATATCGATCCATCCACACCGAACCCGGCTTCAATTTATCGAGTGATGAAGTATTTGCCTGCGAATTAACATTCCGTACCTCTGGAATATCAGCAAATCCACCGTCGGTGAATGATTTATCGTCAATCTCCAGCGTAGCTAAGTCATAATCTGTGGTTATCTGTTCAATCAGCTGCCTGGCATAGCCCTTTAATTCCTTGATTAATCCCGGGATATGCCAGAGAATGACTTCGCGAATATTATTCGCATGTTTTTCAGTGGTTAAGGATTCGATTGCCTCCAGCGCAGCCCGCTGGGTATTTGCCTCGTGACTTTTCAGACAGTCGAATGCAATCTCCAGTCCTTTACCGAAGCCAAGCTGTCGCACCGCCCTCAAGACTAAAATCGAAGTATCAGGCCACTTTTCAATCACGCTTTTCAATTTCGGAATAGACGCCCGGTTTGATGATTTCCCTAACGCCTGAACGGCACGCTCCCGTGCCTGCCAGTTATCACTCAATGCAAATTCGCCGATCTTTTCGATATCCTTGCCATCCAGCAGATTTATCACCAACTGCTGTGCGGTGTTACGAACGAATTCCAGCTCATGGCTGGCCAGTTCTCTCGCTACTTCAGACAGGTTTTCGTTGGAAAATTTTTGCAAACAGGCGATTGACTGTTGTTGCACCCAGTCGTCTTCGATACTCAGTCGATTGAGAAAATATTCGAAATTCTTTTTATCGGCATGCGTGGCAATAAGCTTGCCAAAGAATTCGTTTATCTCAGATGATTTCCCGGTTAGGTAAGCCGATAAATGCGGAACCAGGCTTGCATCGGCCTGTTTGTCGATTATCGTAAAAGTAAGTTCCTGCTCGACGCTAGACATGGATTCAATGAAAGGCAATATTATCGAGACATCGAAGCTGGCCGGTAATCGTTTTAACGCCTGTAGCGCCTCCAGCACGACCACCTTATTAGAATCAGTCAAAAAACGAGTTAACATTAGTGCGATTTGCGGCTGATTTACGGTGCCAAAATAACGCAACAGGATTGTTTTGAACGCTGGATTATCATTCTTGTCGATTTGCAGGCTGAGTCTCGACAAATCGATCGGTGCGTCTGAATTTTCGACGAGTTTTAATAACTGTATTGCGTATTCTGAATCCAGCTTCAGGGCGTGATTGATAATATCTTCCGCCTTTAGCAGGTGTTTATGCGAACCGAGGATGTCGATTATTTCCCCGGGGGAAACGTCTGGTTCGTGCAGGCTCCTGAATAATCTGCCAGAATCTACGGTCTTCGAATTTGACATTATATCACTTGCCGAATTTCGAGAATTTTATCGGGGTTATTTTTAACAGATACCCGAACTTTCCCGGAAAGCGTAAAACCATTTTTATTATCGAGGATTTTGCAATCGAGAAACCGGTTGGACGTTCCATTAAATAAAATATATTCCAGTTTTGCCATGTAGGTTATTACTACTTTTCGGGGAAATTACTTTGTGTTTTTCCACAATGCGTTAAAGATTTTGCACATTATTATAGTAGAGTGTCGGGGAACTATCGCTAATCGTTACTCGTTATTTAATGTAATCTCATGGGTCTGAAAGCAATTCGGCTACCTCACGAATCGGCAGATGAACTGCAGCAAAGCCTGGGCCGCCACTTTCTGCGCTGAAATGCACATGAGTTACTTCGTCTTTGTCTTTTAATAATGTGACCTGATCTGGATTGATAAATACCAGTTCGCCGGTTGGTGTGTTTAGTTCAATAAATTTAGCCATAATCATATTCCTGTCTGTCGGTTAAATTACTCATTTCGTCCCGACTAAGAATATCATGATTAATTAAAAATAATGTGTGATGTGAAACCAGGTTTGTAATCGCGATATCCAGATAATTTACTAAACAACCCCAACACTCTGGTCGAGCATTATTTCTGAGTGTTAAGAGCTATGTTTGACTGGATCATGGATTAACTCCTGGTGGTATTACCCGGTATTTCTCAAACCCGCGGCAATCGCATTGATCGAGCTAAGCAAGGCGCTTTTCCATTCCTGGCGTTTTTCTTCCGTAACAGTTTCGTCGCGATATTTCTTCAACAAATTGATTTGCAGATACCCCAGTGGATCCAGGTAAGGATCACGACGGGTGAGCGACAGGGTCAATACGGGGTCGGTCGATAGCAAGCTTTTAGTATTGGCTATTTTTAGTATCTGCTCAATCGTACGTTTATTTTCCCTTTGAATTTTTCCAAAAATGGATTTGCCAAGCGCCTCGTTGTGGCACAACTTGCTGTATTCGAGCGCGGTGCGCATATCGCTTTTGAACAGAGACATCTGCAGGTTGCTCATCATCGCAGCGAAGAAGGGCCATTGCCTGTTCATATCGCGCAATTTTTTCAGCGATCGCGGATTTTTTTCCAGCCAGCGACTAATCGCATTACCGACGCCATACCAGGCAGGCATCATGTGGCGTGACTGGCTCCAGCCGAATACCCAGGGGATTGCGCGTACCGAAGATTTGGACATATCGCCCTTGCGTCTATGCGAAGGCCGCGAACCGATGTTCATCAGGCCGATCTCGCTCACTGGTGTGGCTTCGTAAAAGTATTCGAAGAAGTCTTTAGTATGGTCAGTCAAATCACGATAGCAGTGTTCCGACAGGTCGGAAAGTTGCTGCATCAAGGGATAGAATTTACCATAGTTGGCGTTTCCCTCACCCAGGATACCTACACTGGCTTTCATTAGTCCGGTAATACCCATCGCCAGCTCGTAGTATGCAGTTTCAGCGTTACCGTATTTATGCGACAGTACTTCCCCCTGTTCGGTGAACTTGATCTGGCCGAGTACGGTCTGTGGTGGCTGTGACATGATTGCATCGTGAGTAGGGCCACCACCTCGCGTGATCGTGCCACCGCGTCCATGAAACATGCGGCATTTAACGCGATGGCGTTCGGTGATTTGAATGACCTTGTGTTGCGCCTGATAAAGCCCCCAGGCGGCTGACATAATGCCACCGTCTTTACACGAATCCGAATATCCGAGCATTACTTCCTGCACCCCGCCACTGTTCGATAATAACTTGCGATAGGTGGAATTTAGCAACAGTGTGTCGAGCACCACATCGATGTGACCGAGGTCGTCGATGGTTTCAAATAGTGGTGCGATCTCCAGCCTACAAAAATACCCATCGGTGGTTTTTCCGGCGAGGCCAGCCAGGTAACCCAGATACATCACCTCCATGATATGACTTGCAGTATGTGTCATCGAAATGACGTAACTGCCGATACAGCGATGGCTAATTTCCTTGCGCATCTCGAAAATAGTCTGGAAAACCTCCAGAGTCTGCCTGCTATCATCAGATAATCTCGTATAGTCGATTTCCGCAGGATGACCCGATTCTATTTGCTCAGCGAGAAATATTAAGCGTTGCTGATCGTCCATGTTCGCGTAATTGTCGAGATTAGCGAGTGCGGTGATTTCCTCGACGGCTTGTGTATGGCGAGCAGACTCCTGGCGGATATCGAGCTCAACCATGTGAAAGCCAAATGTCTCGGCGATTCGGATGACATCCTTTAAGTCGCCGTTGGCGGTCGAGTACTCGCCGTGACTGATGAGAGAATCACGGATCGAATAGAGATCGTCGAGAAACTCGGATTCGTCGGCGTAGGCGTGATGGCTGTCGGGTGTTTCCATGCCGCGTAGACTGTTTCTAACTACCGCGAGATTTTTCTTGAGGCGGTAATGCATGTGGTAGAGTTTTTGTCGGTAGACTTCGTCTTCAAACTGGTCGCGGCGCTGGTCAAAAGCCGTCACACCCATGGTTTCGTCTTCACGTAGTTTTTGCATGAAACTTTCACTCGGTGTGCACCATCGGGTCGACATCGTCAATACCTGGGTGAGTTTGTGAATCAGACGTACATGTTCGATCAGGATTTCTTCGGCCTGCATTCGCAAGGCCAGGCGTGTAATCTCGGCAGTGACAAATGGATTGCCATCGCGATCACCCCCAATCCAGGAGCCAAAATGGATAAAGCTGGGTACCCTGGCAAGCGGATTACCGGTTTCATCTTCGCCATAGGTCTGGATAATAGCCCTTTCCAGATGCCTGTAATCGATCTTTACCGCCTCGAACAGGCTGCGTTGAAAATAATGCAATCCCAGTTTGATTTCGTCGTTGACACTGGGCTTGCTGCCACGCACTTCGTTGGTGAGCCATAGAACTTCGATTCGCGATTGTAGGGCTTCTACCAGCTCGTCACGTTCGAACTGACCCAGCCGAGGGTCGGTCAATTGATCGATGATGGTGAATATGGCACGCTGTAACTGCATGATGGTGCGGCGTTTGGATTCGGTCGGGTGGGCGGTAAAAACCGGGTTATAGGACAGGCTGTCGAGTAGAACCTGCAATTCTTCCAGGCTGATTTCCTGTTGCTGGAATTCCTCCAGGGTGTGGTGGAACGATCCGGTCCAGGTGGCGTGTCCCTTGTTTTGCACCGAGTTCCTGCGTTGGCGATGGAGGAAATCCTCTTCGGCGATATTGACAAGATTAAAGTAAATCGTGAACGCACGAATCACCTGGTTGATGATGTCGGGTTGCAGATTCTCTATTAATTTTATCAGTGACTGGCGCTTAGGCTCACTATTACGTTTGCGAAGTTGTATGAAACCGGTCCGTAGAGCCTCGACCGCGTGGAACACCTCGGGTCGTTCTTGTTTGAGTAGCACGTTACCCAGTAGTTTACCGAGCAGTTTTACGCGTGAGCGCAGCTCCTTATCCGAACGCGCGTGAAAATTTGTTGATTGCTTACTCACTCTGGGGACTCAAATAATTAGTCGATCGAGTATATCAAAGGACCTGGGTCGGGATGCTGGAAAACCAATACGAATTTGTCAGGCCGGACCAGTCAGGAATTCGGTGACTATTATGTAGCAAAGCGCTTTCATTAGCCTTATTGCTGATGTATAAATTACCTATGTTTTTGTACGATACAAAATCGGTTTATCAAATGGACAAGGCTGCCGTGAAAAGTGATGGCTTGCCCGGAATCAGTTTGATGCAGCGGGCCGGAGAGCGAGTGTGGCGAGAAATTTCAAGCCGCTGGCCAGAATCGACCCGGATAACGATTTTTGCTGGTTCGGGCAATAATGGTGGTGATGCTTTTGTGGTTGCTATTCTGGCGAAGCAGCAGGGCAAACAGGTACAGTTTATCCTCAGGGGCGATCTGTCTCGACAGTCGGAAACTTCTGCACACTTTAGCCAGATATGGCAGCAGGGTGGTGGCGATATAATCGAATGGAATCAGCAGGAAATAAGCGGTGAAATCATCGTCGACGGTTTGTTGGGTATCGGATTAACGCGGGAACTAGACCAGGACTGGCAGGCACTGATCCAACAGATCAATCAGGTTGACGCGATTCGGGTCGCGATCGACATTCCTTCGGGGTTGAATGCGAATACCGGAATCGCGCAGCCGTGCGCGGTAGAAGCCGACCTGACAGTTACTTTTATTGGTGCCAAAGTCGGGCAATATCTGGCTGATGGGCCTGATTTCTGCGGCGAACTGCTATATGACGATCTGGGTGTTTCTTCACGTACCAGTCGAAGCCAGGTGCCGGCCTTGTCCGTGATCGATCTCTGCAATGTCGTGTTACCTGCCAAACGCAAGCGCAACTCACACAAAAACAAATTCGGCCATGTTTTGATAATTGGCGGTGACCGGGGCATGAGCGGTGCAGCCTCACTTGCCGCACAGGCGGCTTTACGCGGTGGCGCCGGGCTGGTCACTGTGCTGGTGCATCCTGAATGTGTGCACGATTTGTCGGCAATTCCCGAGCTTATGGTACAAAGTTGGGACGATATCGATAAAAAACTTGAGCAGGCAACTGTAATCGTAATCGGCCCCGGACTGGGGCAAAGCGAAGCGGCCAAAATCTGCTTACAGAAATTACAAACATGGGATAAACCCATAGTCGTCGATGCCAGTGCGCTCGAATCCGGATTTCTCACTGCGTTGAAATCGAAGCAGGTTGTCATTACTCCTCACCCGGGTGAAGCGGCGAAATTACTATCGACAACGCCAGTAGCGATTCAGCTTGACCGCCTAAGTGCTTGCCGACAACTGGTTGAGAAATTCACTGCTGTGTGCGTATTGAAAGGTTCCGGTAGTATTATTCAGCAAGCTGGATCAATAGCCGAAATTAATCTGCGGGGTAACCCGGGTATGGCTGTTGCAGGTATGGGTGATGTACTTGCCGGTATGATAGCGGCCCTGCTGGGACAAAAACTTTCTCCGTTTGATGCCGCTAAAACCGGGGTTTTGATACACGCACTTTGTGCTGAGGATTATGCGGCAAGAAATGACGAAAGCGGGTTGATCGCCAGCGATATAATACAGCGTATACCCAGTATATTGATGCGATTACGCTAGCCTGCATATTGCACGAAGGCGGTAGCGACTTATGATATTTATGATTAATTTCATACAATTAGGCACGAATATCATGAATAACGAAAAATACAGTTTGTACCTGAACGAATTCAGGAAAAATCTGGCTGTCAATCTTGATCGATCCCTCTTGATCAGGGAGCCTCTGAACAAGTCCTATGGGGATCTCTGGCTTTCAGCGCAGTTCGGAATCAAGGCGCGACTTCGCATGCATGCTTCGGCCTGGCAAGAAGTTGCACCAAAAGTAGGCGCTTTAGGCGACGCGAGTCCGAATTGCGCTGGAAGCCCCGGAGGGCGAGCCCTGAAGCATGCATCTGCTGCGTTGCAGCCCTCGCCAAGGACTAAGGCCATTGCCTTCGTGCTGCGCCTTGCATCTACATGCTTCAGGACTCGCAGAGACCCCATAGGACTTGTTCAGAGGCTCCTTAGCTACGGCTATGCATCGGCGCGATCAATCAACCTTGTTTGCCATATTTCCCCTGAGCTTCGTTCCCTTCATGCAATATGCGGGCTAGCTTATGTTGATTAAGGATGAAGCAGCGATGCGTCAACTCGGTGCAGATCTGATAGCAGCCTGTAAATCGGGCGGTGTCATCGCATTACGCGGTGATCTGGGTACCGGGAAAACCACACTGGTTCGCGGTGCCCTGGAATCTCTCGGTGTCACTAGCGGGGTTCGAAGCCCTACCTATACCCTGATCGAATACTACGAGTTCGCCCCACTCTGCATAGCTCATCTTGACCTTTATCGTCTGTCAGATGGTGAGGAACTGGAATATCTGGGTTATCGAGACTACCTCAATTCCACAACAATATGCTTTATCGAGTGGCCGGAACGGGCTGAGTGCTATCTGAGAAATATCGGTCTAGAAATTAATATCAATTACGATGTTGATGGACGCCAGCTTGAGTTCAAAGTAGCTAATGTTTGGGGAAGTCATATCCTCGCCACGATAAATCCTCAGTAATTTTCTAGATAAACTCACTATCTATATAATAAATATAGAAAAAAGTTGATTTTTATATCTAATTTAACTATAAATAGAGTTCTGGTTATCTACGAAAAAAACTTATTTCCAAGAAATATGAAACCGTTTTCGACTACAAGGCGTATTTTTCTAAAACGGCTAGCTCGTTATAGCGCTACTGTTGCGCTTTTGGCAGGCCATAAAACCACTTTCGCCAAGAGTTCCGCGGCGCTGACTGGTATACGTGTATCGCAAACTTCCGATATTCATACACGCGTTGTATTTGATCTCTCTAATAATATCGAACACAACTTGTTCGCCTTGAAGGACCCTCAGCGTATCGTTATCGATCTGAAAGATACGCGTAAAAGCAGGGCATTGGTAATTGATAAAAAGAACACCAGCTTGATGCGCGGAATACGCTCGGCAAAGCGTGACCCGGGTACACTCAGAGTGGTGCTGGATCTGAAAAATAATGTGCGCCCGCGCAGTTTTGTCCTGAAGCCCGATGGAAAATCGGGGCATCGTCTGGTTATCGACCTACACGCGACCAACCTCAGCCCGACACCGATTATTACTAGCCAACAACAAAGGTTAAAACAGAAAAAGGAATTTATTATAGCTATCGACCCGGGTCATGGCGGTCGCGACCCCGGTGCTATCGGTAAGAAAGGTACGCGTGAAAAAGATATTACCCTTGCCGTTGCAAAAAAAATGAAATCGTTGATTAATCGTGAACCAGGATTTAGGGCTTTCTTGACCCGTGATGGCGACCAGTACGTTGTATTACGAAATCGGGTTAAAAAAGCACGTGATAATCGGGCTGATTTGTTCATTTCGTTACATGCGGATTCGTATAAAAGCTCGAGAGTGGAGGGGGCTTCAGTCTATGCTTTATCACTCAACGGGGCCAGTACCGAAGCGGCACGACGTATTGCCGAGAAAGAAAATGCATCTGATTTACTCGGTGGCATTAGTCTCTCCGACAAGGACGATTTGATCGCGTCGGTATTACTCGACCTGTCACAAACTGCGACCATACAGGACAGTCTGGAATTCGGCTCTGATGTATTGAAAAACTTGAGTAAGATATCGAAACTTAATAACAAACGGGTGCAGCAGGCTGGATTTGCGGTATTAAAAGCGCCTGATATGACGTCAATTTTGATCGAAACCGCATTTTTATCTAATCCCAGGGAAGAAAGAAAATTACGTAGCAGTAAGCATCAACATAAGCTCGCTAAAGCCGTGTTTGCCGGAGTCAAAACACATCTGAAAAGCCGAATGTCATAAGGCTGGGTGCCGCTTTACGAGCGGTAGTCAGGCATCATCTATGTTAATGTCTTGTCATGGAAAACACGATAACCCTGCCGTTGTGGATATTCTCACTTCTAATTTTAACCGCTCTACTGCTGGTCCTGGATCGTATATTGCTTCCCGGGTTCCGCTGGTATTTACGCCGTCGTGTCAATCGTATAATTGAGGAAGTTAATACCCGCCTCGATATAGAAATCAGGCCGTTTCAACTCACACGCAAGCAAGCTTTGGTCGACCAGCTAGTGTTCGATGACAAGGTAGCCGAGGCAATTAAGCAATATGCCGACGAACACGCGATGCCGAAAGAAGTGGTGCAGGCAAAGGTAGCACGTTACGCCAATGAGATCGCACCATCGTTTAATGCCTATGTCTATTTTCGCTTCGGTTACTGGCTGGCTAAATCGATAGGGCGAATGTTGTATCGGGTGAGGGTCGGTTTCTATGACGATGACCAACTGAAAAATATTTCGTCGGATGCCAGTGTGGTTTTTGTGATGAATCATCGTAGCAATCTGGATTATATCCTGGTGTCTTTCCTGGCTGCAGAAAAAACTGCACTTTCTTATGCGGTAGGTGAATGGGCCAGAATCTGGCCGTTGCAAACGCTGATCAAATCGATGGGAGCTTTTTTTGTGCGGCGTAACTCGGGTAATGCGTTGTATCGACGGGTACTCGAACGTTACATCAACCTGGCAACACGGGCGGGTGTTTGCCAGGCGGTTTTCCTCGAGGGAGGCTTAACCCGGGACGGAAAATTGCGCCAGCCAAAACAGGGGTTTCTCGATTATATGTTGCGCGACTATCATGCAGATATCGATCGTGATGTGGTATTTGTACCGGTCGGAATCAACTATGACCGGGTGATCGAGGACGTGAGCCTGGTGCGCAAGCTCGATCCGGGTGCTAGCAAGAAAAGCCTCTGGTTTGTGCTAAAAACTACAAGCCGATTTTTGATCAAAACTCTTTTCATGAACCGGGATAAACGATGGTTGCGATTCGGTTATGCCAGTGTGAATTTCGGTAGTCCAGTCTCTATGCGACTCTATAGTAAGCAAAATAATATTGATTTGAGCCAGATGAATCAAACCACGCGGTTTGATCATGTGCAGAAATTAAGCCATCGTCTGATGCAGGATATAGCCGATGTAGTGCCGGTATTACCCGTTGCCATGATGAGTGAAATCGTACTTGAGCATCAATCGGAATGGCTAAGCGAGCTGGACTTAAAGACAGCGGCTTCGCAGCGGATTACACAATTAGAGGAAAAAGGCGCACCAATTGATATGCAGGCCAATGCCCTTGAAGGCGTGCTTAGCGCAGCGTTGGTGACGCTCGAGGGCAGGGGGTTTATCGAAGTTAAGGAAAATTTACTCAGGGCAAAACCCGAGGCGCTCGATTTCCTCAAATACTATGCCAGCTCGATTGATCACTGGAAAATTAAGGACTGTTAATCCACCTGGTTTGTTAGTTTGAAGAATTGATGAATGTCTCTATCACTTTCAGATACTGGGGGAATGAAGTGATATTATTATGCTCGGCACCTGCAATTAAATGATAGCTGACCCTGGCCCGGGTAAACTGATCACGCAATTTTTGCGCGTGTTTAACCGGCACCACCTGATCAAGTTCGGCGGTTACGATTAAAGTTGGCGTGTTGATATTTTTTGCGTAAATTATCGATTCAAAGGGGTCCTTGATCAGATATTTAACCGGGAACAAAGGATAATGAGTCTGCGCGACCTCGGCGAGGCTATCGTATGGGGTCAGCAGGAATAGCTTGTCGATATTGCGCTCCGACGCGAGGTACACGGCGACGCCGCTTCCGAGACTTCTGCCCATCAGACTGATTGAGGTGTGCAGTTCAAGGATTTCATCGTATATGGCGATAGCGTCAGAAAATAACCCCTGTTGCGTCGGTTTTCCCAGATTTTTACCATAACCCCGGTAGTTGATCAGATAGATTGTATAATTTTTGAACAGACCCTCGAGAAGATTAATGTTATCCGTAATATCCTCGGCGTTACCACCGAAATAAATCAGCGCTTTTTGTTGCCCCCTGTTCAATACCCATCCGTGCAGCGAAAGATCCTTGTTTTTAAGGGTAATTACTTCTGCTGGAACTCCATCCCTGGCTGGAACAGGGAAAAACAATAGATTGCGTTGTAGCAGATACAATAGTACGGCTATCAATAAATAGCCGATAGCAAGTAACAACAGGAGGATGACGATCGATTTCAACCTGGGTCCGATTCCTAATTTTAAAATGCGTTAACCCGGATGTTGCATGAAGGGAACGAAGTTCAGAGGCTCCCTGATCAAGGGGGATCGATCAAGATTGGCAGCCAGATTTTTCCTGAATTCGTTCAGGTACAAACTGTATTTTTTATATTCCATCATATTCGAGTCTAATTATCCGATTTTACAAGTAAAGGTTATCAGCTGTTACCGCCTTCGTGCAATATGGGGGTTAGTATCGAATTCTTTTTGAAAGGAGTAAACGATTATAAATGAGTTAATTATCTAAACTGCCGAACACTTTTTTAAGTAGTTCTGTCGTGCGAGCTGCCGGGTTCGCACGAATATTGGCCTCTTCCCTGGCAATTAATAAAAACAGCCCGTCAATGGCACGATTCGTCGCATAGTCATCGAGATCCGGACTCATTTTTTTTACCAGTGGAATCTTATTGTAGCGGGTGACTATATCGTCGTAATATTTGGTAGCCTTAACTTCATCCAGCGATTTGCTGATTACAGGCAAAAACCTCGATTTTAGCGGCAATGAAGTGCTCCTTATCAAATAATTGGTGGCTGCATTCTGATCTCCATTGAGGATGGAAAACACGTCATTGATGGTCATCGATCTTATTGCGTTAATAAAGATAGGCTTTGCTTGAACGGCAGCCCTTTCAGCACCCCGGTTCAGCTGACGCACGAATTTATCGACTTCTGATCCAAGACCTATATTCCTGAGCGTTTTTTCTACCTTATATACTTCTGGGGGAAAAGGAATTTTAAGCTGTGGGTTTCTATAATATCCATCGAGTTTTGAGGCCTGGTCCGCGCCTCTTGAAATGCCCTGTATCAAAGCTTCCCTGAGGCCAGCTGCGACCTCGTTTTTACTCAGCGGCTTTTCCTGGTAATCAGCCAGTAAGTCCATCGATCGCTGTAAATCTGCTGACGAGCAGGCGATTAACAATAGTGGGATCAGGTAGAGGGCATTGCTGAAATATTTCATAATAGGATTTTAATTTTGCTCGATTTAACAATAGTCAAATCTTGTGCGCTAATTGTAGTCCAATAATTTTGACAAATATTGGTCTTACAAATACCATGATTTCAATTTTTAGGGGAAGCTACAATGACTGATCAATTCCAGGGCTATCAAATCAACAAAACTGAGAGCGGGCAAACTTGCGAGTTGAAGCAGCTTAGCGATGCCGATCTGATGGAAGGCGATGTTACCGTCAAGGTTGAATATTCGACATTAAATTACAAAGATGGTCTCGCCCTGACGGGAAAATCTCCGGTGGTGCGTAAATTTCCGTTAACACCGGGTGTCGATTTTGCCGGTACAGTCACAAGCTCTGAACACGGCGGCTTCAATGTCGGCGATCAGGTCGTCCTCAATGGTTTCGGCGTTGGTGAGGTATACTCTGGAGGGTACGCACAAA
>Ga0255051_10000024_pt1 | contig 50490 bp, 47 predicted proteins | sample JV7_2_9_MG_FD_181719 | JGI IMG/M metagenome (GOLD analysis project Ga0255051, IMG submission 181719) | Seawater microbial communities from Jervis Inlet, British Columbia, Canada - JV7_2_9 | ecosystem: Environmental > Aquatic > Marine > Inlet | place: Canada: British Columbia | collected 2016-10-06
GGGAGATGCTGATTGGCAGCAATCCGATCTGTGAGCGCTTCGGCGTGGCCGGGTCGCCAGGCAGGAACCAGCCGACCTCCTTGACCAGGTAGGGATCTGAAATATCGTACACGCGCACGCCAGCGTTGAAATAGGCGAGGTGAATCAGGTCGCCGGGTTGCGCGACATCCTCGTTATGAATTTCGTTGTTCGTGTTGTGCGGGCCATGGCGGCCGGGACGATCGCAGAAATTGTCCCAGGGATACCCGGGCGGCGGCTCGGGGACCGGGAACACCGAGATCATGTACGGTTTTGCCGGGTCCTCGTTCTGGATCATGACGTTCGCCGAAATCGACTCCTTGCAGTTCACGGCTTTGGGTTCGCCAACCGCGTATATCAGTCCGCGATCCCAGTACGGAATGACCGTGTGCACCGACTGCGTGACATTGTTGACGAACGGCGGGACGAGCTGCAGGCGGCCGACGACCTTCGGGTCACTAATGTCACTGATGTCGAGGGTCACGACGTCGGGCGTAAAACCGACCACGGCGGTCTTGCCATCCGGGCTGATGATGGCGGGGCCATGGAAGCTCGGAATGATGCCGTCCTGCCGGATTTCAGTCTCACGCTGCCCGAACTGGGCCCAGCGGCCGACTTCCTTCGGATTCTTCGGGTCGCTGATGTCGACAATGCGCAGGATCTGGCCACGATAGCCGGGCGCACTCGCCGCCAGGAAGGCATAGTCGCCACCCGGGTAGATGTTGCGGTGCGTTCCGTAGGCGCCGGTTTCCCAACGGGAGAGCTCGACGGGCTCGGTCGGGTTGCTAACGTCCCAGATGATGATGCCCTCATCCTTGATCTTGTCCTCGGGAATGATTTCGGGCTGGAAATCGGACATGAAGTTCATTCGTTGCGTCGTGTCGCGCTGGGTGAGCTGACGCGAGAGGCCGGTGATCATGATGTCGCCGTGCAACGTGACCTGCGCCATGTTGCCGTCCATCGGGTATTCGATTTTGTTGACGACAACCGGGTTGGTCGGGTCGGTAACGTCAGTGATGACCAGGACCGGCGGATCACCGTCAGGGGTCTTCTGGTAGGGCTGGTAGAGATACCAGCGGCCGTCATGTTCTTTGATCGTCAGCTTGGTGGAATAGCGATCGTGGTAGTCGAGAAATCCGATTGGCTCCATGTTGTGTGCTTGCCAACCGGGTGGAATCGGATCCGCGAAGACGCCTGTCGTGAACATCGTAAAGCTTGCAAGAACGAGTATTGTCAGCGTGCTTCTTACTACCTTCGCCATAACCGAGCCCTCATGTCAGATCGAAAAATATGGTATCACGGTAAAAATTGCGGAGAGATTCACGAATGAAAAACAGTTCTCAAGTCATGCTGCTTGCATCGCTATTCGGCAATCTCGCACTCGCGGATCCGCAGTTCATCCGTTCGGTTGAGGACCTGCAAGACCCGAGTGGTTACTGCCTGGACATTCCGGGCTTCGGAGCGCGCCTGCAAAAAGATGCGCCGATCAATACGCATACCTGCAAATACAATCGCCCGGGATTCAATGTCGATGAGCTGTTCGAAATGACACCGGGAAACTTCCTGCGTATGCCTGAGTACGACTTGTGCCTGAGCGCAGCAAGTCGTGACGCAGGTGCTCCGGTGCATACGATCGACTGCGCCTCGGCCGCGGTTCACGATTGGCGCCTGCATGCTGACAGTCGGCTGACCCCGGCGGACGCGCCGGGTCTGTGCGTGACACTGTCGAGTGACAGGGTGTTCGTCAATTCATCAATCGGAAACCTCACACCAAACTCGACGCGCAGTATCTCGCTCGAGAAATGCGCAAGCGAACTCAGGTATCGACAAAGCTGGCGATGGTCCGAGCCCGACGAGCTCGAGACGTTGACGGCGAATACCTTGCGCGCAGGAATGCCGCCGGCAGTTGCCGCCCGGATTCGCGAGCTGGGCAATGAAGTCAGGGCGCAAGAAACCGCGGAACTGTATACATCGCAGCGCAGGCTGTTCACCGCAGCCGATGTTGTCGTGTCGGAGGAGATCGCCTATGGGCCGGACGAGAGACATCGACTGCAGGTCTACTCGGGAGTCAATCGCAATCATCCGCAGAACGCGGCGCCGATAATCCTGCTTGTGCACGGCGGCGGATTCGCACGCGGCAACCTGCAGGTCTTCGCGAGTGCTGCGACGTATTTCGCCGGCCTCGGTTACATCGCTGTGAACATGACTTATCCACTTGTGCCGAATGCCAGTTGGCCGAGCGGCTCCGAAAGTGTTGCGGCTGCCGTTCGCTGGATCAAAGCGAATGCATCCGAACTCAAGGGAAACCCGGAGCAGATTTTTGTGTTGGGGCAGTCCGCAGGTGCGTCGATCGTTGCCGAGTTCGTGTTTCGCCCGGGACTGGTGGATAAAGAAAGCCCAACGGTAGCCGGTGCAATCCTGGCGTCGCCCATCGTAAAGCTGGATGCGATCGAGAGAACGTCAATCCCTGTCCTGATCATGGTTGCGGAATTCGATCCGGATAAATTCAAATTCTCGGCTGCGACATTATTCAGGGAGTTGATTGTCGACCACGGAGTTGATGCGCGTCTCAAACAAATGCGCGGCCACAATCACATGTCTTCCATAGCCTCGCTGGGCACCTCGGATACCCAGGCCGCGGAGGAGATACTGGATTTTATGGCGACTGCTGGTCGCCGTTGAGTACACCATCCAGGTCGCGGTCGATACCGATGCGTGTGCCCGAACCCCACGGCGTACACGTAAACGTAAGAGCATCACTCGGTCCGGTAATCATCGCTTCCAGGGCGACCCGGTCGATGGCCGGTTCGCTGATCCGGTCCGGGAAAAACACGCCGTTGCGGTCCATGGACCAACTGCGTGCTACACCACCGACGACGCCGCTGACGACCAGGTCGCACTCCGGCACCGGTGTATCAACCATGCCTCGCTGCACGAGCAGGTCGATGCGGGCGGTGGCTGCAGCGCGGTTGCTGGCCAACGTGACCTGCTGGCCGAGCACCGGCGGCGATTCGGTGGGAAACGTATAAAGGAACGCTCGCAGGGCAAGCAGGTCGGCCTGCGGCATGCCGAGATCGGCAATAATAAAGTTCGAGCTGGTTGCGCCGTTGTGGTTAAAGGAAAAGCCACGCACCTGGGGCCCGGTTGCCGCCGGGGACTGGAATCCCCAGCCGAACATGCCGACTTTCTGGTACTGGTCGCGAAAATGCGGAATCTTGACGTTCTTTTCACCGGCTTGGGAATTGTTGGCGCTAAGGCCACGCGTGCCGAACGTGCCAGCCGCCGGGTCGATCGGGTGACATTGTGCGCATACCTCGAGCTGACCTGTCTGTACGCGCACGACGCCATTGTTGTAGAGCCTCTCACCGTCAACCTCGATGCCGACCAGGCCGTTGTCGAGCTGGCGGATCGGGTTGGGCGGATAATTGATTCGCATTGCGAAGTCGGTGAACGCCTGCATGTCGGTATCAGGCAGTTCGCTGCCCAGACCGGCCAGCGCGTCAAACGCCTCATTGAACTCCTTGAACGCGGCATCTTCCAGCGTCTCGCCGCCAACACGATTTGCGCCGGTGCGATCCCCGCGCCAGTGCATCGGCCCGTGGTTTGTAAGCCCGCGCATTGATTGCGTGGTCATCGGTCCTTTCATCGGATGAAACTGGTGGGGCAGACCGGCGGGCGATATGGGAATAAACATGTTCGGGATCCTGCTGACCGTGCCGTCCGGGTTGCCGAGGTCCCATGCCAGCCCGTCGTTATCGCCGAATATGTGGCAGCTTGCACAGGAGTCGTTGCCGTTACCTGAGCTTATTCGTGCGTCATAGAGAAACTTGCGACCGTCAGTGATCGCCGCTGGCTCAGGGTTGAACAAATTCAAATGTGCAACTTCCGTGTTCGTAGCGAGATCGACAGTCGAAATACCGTTGTCGAATCGCGTCAGCACATAGGCGAGCTCGTTCAACTCATCGAGCACGACGCCACTCGGCCCTCCACCACTGAGCTCGATCTGCTGCTGCGCGGCAGGCGCAAAGCTGTCATCTTCGAGGTCCGCAGTATCGAACACGCCAAGCTTCTGCGATCCGAACGCCGTGGCATAAAGCGTTTGCCCATCGCTGGTAATCGCCATGTCCAGCAGCGTCGCAAGGCTCAGGTCCCGTTCTGCCCGTGAGCCGGTGGGCACGCTGAAGTCGATGTGCTTGTTGACAGGGCGTTTACGTACGTCCTGGCCGGCTCCGATCACCGTAATCTGCTGGTCGACGAGATGGCCGCGCACGGACGTGTTGCCCCGCGCGGTCGATCCGGAAAAGCGTATGTGGTTACGCGAGTCGATGTTGGATACGTACAAGGTGTCGTCAATCGGATTGGCGACGATGTTGAAAAGTATGGTGCCAACACCGCTGACCTGGCGCGTGACCATGAGCGACTGGGCGTCGATTTCGAAGACGTCGAAATCAGGCAATGAAAAAGGCACAAAGGCGTTGCGGCTGTTGCCATCGGCATCGACCCACGATCGGCCGTCGAAGCGCGCGATCAGCCCTGAGTCCGGCGCGTCGACGTTATCGGCGCTGTTTGTCGGGGCTCCTTTCAGGAAATTGTTCGGAAAGATCGACGTTGTTCGATTGCCCGACAAGAATATTCCGGCGAAGACACGTAACCCGTCGCCGGAGACGGCCAGCGGACGGGGCCGGTCGCCAAACAATGTGATGATCTGTTCAGCGGTCCCGCCCGGCGTATCGTCGGCCGCCGTGCTGTCGAACACCCAGAGGTCGGCGCGACCGATACCAGGCGTGTTCAGGGCCGGGTCTACCGGGCTGTTCTGGCCGCGGTGTGCAGTCGAAATAAATGCGCGCTCACGATTGGTGCCGGCAAAGACGATGTCACGCGGTTCGTCACCCACCCAAACAGTTTGCACCACGTGCGGCACAATGGCGTCGACATCGACGATACTGACACTGTCTGACAGGTGATTGACAACCCATGCCCGGCCGTCCGGATCCAGGGCAACGGCCACGGGTTCGAGACCGACCAGAATCGATGCAAGCGGTTGCAGCCCGCCGCGGGTAGAGAAAATCTCGAGGCGATTGTCCGGGGTGTTAACGGCAAACAGCCGCTGCCCGTCAGCCGACAGCGCGAGGGGTCGGACTTGTCCGGACTCGAATGCGACAAATTCCTGCGGGCCAACCGTTGGACGCGTACCGAGCAAGCTGTTGCCGGTCGGCGGTGCAGGAGGAGGAGCGGTCGGCGGCGGTGGAGTGTTGCCGGCGCCGGAGGAACCGCTACCGCAGGCAGCGAGAACAATGCAAAACAGTGCAACGAACCCTATGCGTAACCGCATCAGTATCTCCCCCGAAAGCTCCACCCCCGATTGGACCCGGATTGTGGCGCGAAATTCCCGCGAAATATTCGCTATGAATCGCCGGTCTACTTTGACAGGTCCCTCATTCTGCTCCGGACGACACATGCGTATCCTGATTTTCCTCACAACTTGCCTGTTCGCCGCGCACAGTGTCGCGGCGGACAACGAAAGCGTCGTAGCAAGACTATTGAACGGTTCGACGTACGATGTGCTGGACGCGGGATCAGAAGAACCGGTGTTGCTCAAATTCTGGGCGACATGGTGCGTTGCTTGCCTGCAGGAGATGCCCGCCTATGTTGAGCTGCACGAGAAGTATGGCGAACGGGTCAGGTTTCTTGCTGTCAATGTCGCGGTAAGTGACCCGCGCGACCGTGTCGCCTCGACTGTTGATCAGTACGAATTGAGTATGCCGGTGGCGTATGACGAGTCCGGCGATCTATGGAATCGATACGACATCATTGGCACGCCCACCTACGTGTTGTTGGGCAGCGATGGCACAATCCTCCACCGCACGTACGGGCACGACAGTAGCCTTGAACCGGCCCTCGATTCGGCAATAGCCCGGCATACACCTGGTACCGGCCAAACGGACACAAACAGCATCGAGCACCCGATTGGTTCGCCTGCCATGAACGACGTCGATGTCGACGGCAACTTGGTCGATCTGCATGCCGTCGATGGAGACGCGCTTGTGGCCTACCACTTCGCCGTTTGGTGTGCCTCCTATGTGAAAGATTCGTACCCGGAGCTTTCCAGGAGATGTCAGGCATTTGAGCAACAGATCCAGCAGCTTAGGGACGCCGCGTTGCCGGGCGTACGGCTGATCGGGTTCGTCAGCGCATACAGCACTGATGAGGCCAGTGCTGTCAGGTACCGGGATACACGGCATGTCGGCGAGCCAATAATTTTCGATACGCACGGTGCTTACGCTGCGATATCTGGTGTCCGGAGTTTTCCGCATGTCACGGTCGTCGCAGCGGGCGGTAAGACTATCTATTCAGGTAGCGAGGTTCCGGAAAACATTCTGCAGATCATCCGCGATGAAAAGGATCGTGGACACTGACAAGCTCAAAAATTACTTGCCGAGAATAACGTCCTCGAGCACGTCGTGGATAACCTGCGTGGCGATTTCTACGAGTAGTACTTTGCCGGCAACCTCAATTCGCTCAAATCCTCTCGGCGGAGCCGGCAGCAGTGTGATGAGACCGGATGGCAATACCTGCTTGGCAATCCCCGGTGGCAACGGCTTGCCGCGCTCCAGGTTCTTGGCGATTCCCGGTGGTAGCCCTTTTGGGCCTTTCTTGCCCTTGCCACCGCCGGGCGTTGCGACGGCGTGATCGCGGTAATAGGCGCGAATGATCGAGATCTCGCCGTCAGAAAAGCCCACCTCAATGCCGACTTCGCTGGCCGAGGCCGGTGTTGCGAATAGCATCAGTAAGACTGCGATAAAAAATCCTGAAAATAATCTGGTCACTGTAGGGTTTCTCCAAGCCTGAGTACTCATAACATATGGCCTGGCCATCGATATCACCGTGAACAGGCTCACATCCAGGGAAAAGCGGACGGTATGTCAAACCAGCAGAAAAGAGGGCGGCTATTATTTCCGGCTGGAGTTACCGGTTAGCTCTGTACCGTTTGCCAACACGATCGACTTGATGTTGCCACGGTTTGATCCATCGCGCGCTTTGTAGCCGGCCACGCTGATTTCGTCGCCGACCTGGACGGATTTTCTGGTCCAGCCGCGACGAATCAATCCATTAGGACTGCCGAGTTCGAATGCCCAGTTGACGGTCTCGCCACTTTCGCTTTCGACGTCTACGTAGATCCATGCGTGTGGGTTCATCCACTCCACTTCGGTTACGGTGCCTGACACTTCGACAGGCATGTTCGCGTCGAACACGGCGGAGAAGGAGTGATGGGCGCTCGCCGGAATGGAAACGGTGAAAATGGCAGAGACGAGCAATACTAAAAATTTCGTTCTCATTCGGAAATTCTCCTCGAATTCAGGTGGCCATCACTACTCTGGCTGATTCCATTTCTCGTTTTCACAAACAAACTCCAGCAGTTCTTCGCCGGGCGTGAAGTAAACCGGAATCTCTTGCACCCAGGGCTCAAGATAAACGTTCGGGTCCTCGATCGTCAGCACGAGCTGCATCTCTCCGTACTCGGTTCTCTTGTAGCGCTCGACGACGTGAAACTCCTCACTGCGTGGATGCGTCAGCCCTGTCCAGCCGCGATCGTTGAAGCCGACGGTATCGACAACGAGCACATCATCTTCCCACCAGCCGATGGAATGCCCAAGCCAGCTTGGATTCGGGTCTTCGGGATGCTCGCGGCCGTCGGTAAAAATCTGTCGGAAGCCGAGAACACCTTCGTAGAGAATCACAATCAGGCCCGGCGTATGAACGAACTTGCCAAACGTTGGTGGCGTGTGGCCGGGAATCGGCAGCGCCGTTGGCAGGCAACGCATGCGCGGCGAATCAATGAAATGGTTCGCGGCACGCGCAGCAACCAGTTTCGCTGCTTCATCATTGAACTTCGGGCCAACCGGAAACGGATCAGCGCCGTAAACCCACATGCCCGTAAGATCAGGCTTGCCATTGTCTTTGAGCGGCACAGGTAGATCGGGTAACTTCCGCTCAGCCAGAACCTGTGCGGTGGCAATCGCCTGGTCGTCGCCAATGGTGTTCAGTTGAAATCCCTGTTGCAGCTGGATGTTGAAGTCGCGCTCTGCCCCTTGTGTAACCTCAACAGGCTCATATCGATAGGGCTTGAATTCGCAACAACCAATACTGATCCGAACCTGGTAATCGCCAGCTGGCAGTCCAGCAAACTCATAGCGGCCTTCAACATCGCTTTTTGAACGCCACCGCGCACCGGAATCAGTATGCGTTACCTGGACAGGTGCATCTGCCACGAGCCCGTCGAAGGGGCCGGTGATCTGGCCGCGCAGTGTGCTGGTTTGCGCTTGTGCAGTGGCAAATAAGGGACCAATGGCGAGCAGACACGCGAATGCTAAACGATTGTTTTTATTAATTTTAATTACCTACACCGCACAGTTCGTGCAATCATTAGGCCCTTGAATCCCGTGCTTGTCAAAGACATCGAAAAACAGGAAGAATGGATTACTTATGAAAACCTCGCGACGAAACTTCATCCGCTCTGCATCAGCCGCTGGCGTTATCGCGGCGTTGCCGGTGTCGGTTTTTTCACAAGGGACCGCACTCAAGCCCCTCGACATCCTGATTCTGGGTGGCACGGGGTTTATCGGACCGCATGAGATTAACTACGCACGATCCCGCGGCCACAACATCACCATGTTCAATCGTGGCAAGACGGCGCCGGACATGTTTCCGGACGTTGAGGCACTGATCGGCGATCGGGATGACCAGCTTGATTCGCTCAAAGGCCGGGACTGGGATGCGGTCATCGACAACTCCGGCTTTTACCCGCGTCACACACGCCTCTCCGCCGAGTTGCTGCACGGTCACGTGGGTCAGTACCTGTTCGTTTCCAGCATCTCTGCTTATGCCCAGTCGCTGACCGTCGAGGATGATGAATTTTCTGCGGCGTACGGCGTGATGAGTGATCCGACCGACGAATCCGAATCGATATACGGCTCGACCTACGGTCCGCGAAAGGCGTTGTGCGAGCAGGAAGTCACGAAAGTCTTTGGCGACAGAGCCATCAATGTCCGGCCCGGGATTATCACCGGCACCGGGGATCCGACGGAGCGCCTGCGTCATTGGCTGAGGCGCATGCAGGCAGGCAACGAGATACTGGTTCCCGGACAGGACGACCTGCCAGTGCAGTACATTGACGCGGCTGATATGTGTGGCTGGATGGTGCGCTTGCTCGAAGACGGTAGCGGCAGCGGTCCCTACAACGCGGTCGGTGCGAAAGAGCCGTATCGTGCCCGACCACTGCTTGAGGGCCTTCGCGATGCGACCGGCTCGACGTCAACACTGACCTGGATCGACTGGGATTGGATTCGAAAAGAAAAATCAGAGGATCCGAACTACGGACCCTGGTACGGGGCAGGCCCCATTCCATTCATGCAGGTAAATAATGACAGGGCGCTCGCAACCGGTCTTACGTTCAGACCGATCGCCGATACCGCAAAGGACATGATCGCCAGGCTTGATTCGAATTCCGTTGCACAAATTGGGCGCGCTGGATTCGACCTGGAAACCGAAGCTGCGCTGTTGAAGAAGTGGCACGCAGAGCAAGGATGAGGGCTTAACCTCCGACCACACCCCGCGACTCGGCCAACTGCCTGTCAAACTCAGCCTCGAGCGAGGCGTTACAACCCCGCAGGCCGGCGATAACCCGGGATGCCCAGTCAAAGTATTCGAGTTGCTGTTCTGGAGCCCAGTCCACGGGTTTGCAGAACGCAACGTCGTAAACGTTTGAGATTTTGTCTGCCAGCTTCAAGGACTGCGCATCTCTGGACAGATGTGGGGCGTGCTCGACCTGCCTGGCTTTGCGATCAGCTTTGTCCAACGACTTGTCATCGGTCACCTCAAGTACGATGGCACAGACACGGGAGCCAAAGTGCGTTTCGAGTTCATCGCCATGGGTGTCAGTGTCTTCAATCGTGTCGTGGAGGAGTCCGGCCTGTAGCAGGTCAATATCCGTCACGCCGCCAATCTCGGCAAGAATTGCAGTGACCTCGATCGGGTGATGGATATAAGGAATCTCTCCCTCGCCCTTACGCATCTGCCCTTTGTGCTTCCAGGCGGCAAACCCTGTCGCACGGCGCAGGACAGTCTCGTCCGAGCACACAGCATGCCCCGTAGCAAAACGCGTTGTTACTGACGAGCTAATCAGTGCGAACCTGGCAAGCTCCAACCATTGGGGCTCATGCACAGGCAATTCGCCCGACGGTCAGTGGTGCCATTCGAATCGAACGCCAAGTTGATCGCATTCGCTGCGAAGCCATGTCTGAGCCGACGTGTCATCATGTTTGATCGCCTGAACCAGTATGGCGAGGTCTGTCGCAGGGTCTTCTGACTCGAGCCCCGTCAATCCCTCGTACAAAGCAGAAACGGACTTGGGCGAAAGTCTGACGACACTCTCAATGTCGTGAACGCCAAAGCACTGCTCGGCGGCTGGCCCGCAGCAGTAATCCGACATCGTCAGACTGCCGTCATCGGTGAGGTCTATGTCGATTCGAATGAAATTCTCGCCGGTGTCCTGGCGGGCGATCGAGTAGTGGTGTTGCATTGGAACCTCCTCGCGGGGGAGGGAGAATATCCGGGGTCCCAGTGCCGATTGTAGCAAACATGCTCCCCAAGCTGCCGCCTATCGCCACGGTAATGGCGAGACGGCGTGATAACATCAGGCCAGCTATCGATCGGAGAATCCCTGTATGCCGGAAATCACCGCGCTCGGTTGGTTTCACACCGTTCTGGGTATTGTTGCTCTTTCCAGCGGCGTCCTTGCGCTGGTCAAGTACAAGGAAATCACGCTGCAAACGCGGGCAGGGCAGATTTACCTGGCAGCGACACTGATCACTGCGGGAACCGCCCTGGGGATCTTTCAGCATGGCAGCTTTGGGCCGGGTCATGCCCTTGCCGTGATGACATTATTGGCATTGGCCGTAGGAACGGTCGCCGCAACAACGAAACTGTTTGGCAATTGGTCCCGCTACGTGCGAGCGATCGGTTACTCAGCGACGCTACTATTTCACAGCATTCCCGCGGTGACCGACGGCTTGCTACGCCTGCCTGCTGGCAACCCGGTGCTCACGTCCCACGACGATCCGATCCTGAGAATCTGTTACCTGGTTCTTTTGTTACTTTTCCTGGTCGGCATCAGCCTGCAACTACGCTGGATTTCTCACCAGCGTAGTTAAAGACTGTATGACCTCACCACTGAATGATTCAAAACTGGAAGCTCTGCTGGGCCGGCTGCACGCAGAGAGCGATACGCAGGTTGACGAGACTGATGCCTACTATGAACGTCGTGCACGAGAAGGGCTCGTCGATCCCGACGCGCACTGTGACGCAGACATGCACCGCTTTCTATCGGACAAATTGGTCGCGCTTGATCGGGACAAGGCCGAATTTTGTTACTTGCTATGCCGGTCGATCGGGGCTACCCGCATTGTCGAGGCTGGCACCTCACACGGCGTATCTACCTTGTATCTTGCGGCCGCATTGCGAGATAACCGGGCCGTCAATGCGGTGGTGATAGGGACAGAGCACGAACCCGAGAAGGCGAAAATCGCCCGCAAGAACTTCGCGGACGCGGGCCTGAGTGAATACATCGATCTTCGCGAGGGCGACCTGCGGCAAACATTGCAAGATACAGGCGGCCCTGTGGACTTCATGCTGGTCGATATCTGGGACGTGGCGCTGCCCGCGCTCGAGCTGGTGTCACCACAGCTAAGACCCGGCGCAATCGTAGTATGTGATAACACTACCGAATCGGCGGAGTATTACCGCGATTACTTCAGGTTTGTCAACGACCCGGCAAATCAGTTCCGGACCATGACAGTCCCGTTCAAGGGCGGCCTCGAGATCACTGTGCGTATCTGAGCAGCAGACAAGTCCATCATGCAGCCAAGATTGGTCAGTTCCCTGCCGAGAAATGTCGCTATCGCATCCATGCCGGATCGCCCTGCCGATTTCTCTGCTGCGGGATTGTAATTCGTGTTGGTGTTGATGTCGTAGGTGTACTTGGTCCCGTCCGCATCGACAATAAACTCTATGCCTGCGATGTGAATGTCATTGTCGTTGAGCACTTTTTCATACGCGTGAATAATTGAATCATCAAAGCCAGGAATAATTTCGAATTTTGACGTTGCGACGGTTGGGCAATGCACGCCGTCGATCTGGCACTCGTCGGCCGGGCAAAGCAAGAAGCCGTCGGAAGTGTCGACTCGCACGGCATACAGAAAACGACTGTCGACGAATTCGCATCGCGTTATAAATGGCGCCGGGGCGTGGATGTACTCCTGCAACAGTGTGATGCCATCGATCGGCTCCTCGAATTCCGGGCTGTCGATGTAGTCATGCAATTCGTGCGCATGCTCGAACAGGCGCACGCCGAGACCCTTGCCAGCGCGGTTGTGCTTGGTGATAAACGCGTCTTCGAACTGTTGTGCTGCCGATAGCAATTCATGCTTGCCGACAACTGCGATTGTGACTGGCGTACGAACGCCGTGCCGTTCGAGCGTTGCGTACTGGGCAACCTTGCTGACTTCCAGTTGTAACGCGCGACTGGAATTGATTACGCGCCGCCCATGGCTCTCGAGCCAGGCCAATACGGCCGCAGTGTACTCCGGCGCAAATCGATGATCGCGCGTGTGCGACGATGCGCTCATGCGATTGTAAAAGACACCTTCGGGCGGTGGCTTTGACAGATCGAGCGCGCCGTGGTCGAGAAACCAGTCCTCGTATGGCAAACCCTGTGCTTCCAACGCAGCTAGCAGCGGCGCCGTCCACTGGCGGTTTTCATGAATTACGTAGATTTTCAGCATCGCTCGATGCTAGGCCGCGCACGACAGGAACTCCAAGATCAACTGTTCATGCGCGTATAACCTAATCGAATAAGGGATTTGCGTAACCGAGTCCCTGCAGGGCGGACGTCACTTCGTCCAGAACGGCTGGCTCTTCGATGGTGGCCGGCATGTTCCAGGCCTCGCCATCGGCGATGCTGCGCATCGTGCCGCGCAGTATCTTGCCGGAGCGGGTCTTGGGCAGGCGCCCTACGACAGCGCACTGGCGAAAAGCCGCAACCGGACCGATCTCATCCCGGACCTTTTGCACGGCTTCCTGGACAACGGATTCGTCCGATTTGACTACGCCATTGCTGAGGACCAGGAGGCCCAACGGCATTTGTCCTTTCACCGCGTCTGCCACGCCGATAACGGCGCATTCCGCTACATCGGGATGTGCCGCCAGAACTTCCTCTATTGCACCCGTAGACAGGCGGTGTCCGGCAACATTGATGACATCGTCCGTGCGCGCCATGACAAAGACATAACCGTTGTCGTCGATGTAGCCGGCATCGCCTGTTTCGTAATAGCCGGGAAACTTCGAGAAGTAGGACTCTGCGAAGCGCTCGTCGGCATTCCACAGGGTCATGAATGTTCCGGGAGGCAGTGGGCTCTTGATTACGAGCGCGCCGATTTCGTCACTTGATGCGGAAGATCCATCGTCGCGCAATACGTGTACGTCGTAGCCGGGCACCGGCCGCGCCGCCGAGCCGGGTACGATAGGCAACATCTCGGCACCGAGGCAATTGCTGCAAATAGGCCAACCTGTTTCGGTTTGCCACCAGTGATCAATGACTGGGATGCCGAGTTTTTCTGTTGCCCAATCCAGCGTGTCCGGGTCGCATCGTTCACCGGCGAGGAACAGAGACTGCAGCCCGCTGAGATCATATTGCTCAACATATGATCCTGTCGGGTCTTCTTTCTTTATAACTCGAAACGCGGTCGGTGCAGTGAACAGTATCTTGACGTCATACTCGGAGATGACGCGCCAGAAGGCGCCGGCATCTGGTGTGCCGACCGGCTTACCTTCATAAATCACGGTCGTATTTCCATGCAACAGCGGGGCATAAACAATGTACGAATGTCCGACTATCCAGCCTACGTCCGACGCAGCCCAATAAACATCGCCGGGCTTTGCTCCGTAGATGTGTGACATGCTCCACTTCAGAGAGACGATGCTGCCGCCCGTGTCTCGAACCACGCCTTTCGGTTGCCCCGTCGTTCCCGATGTATAGAGAATGTAGAGCGGGTGATTCGCCTCTACCGGTACACAATCCACCGCATCGGCCGCGTCCGCTGCACGCTTCCAGTCTACGTCGCGCCCGGGAACCAGTTCGGCCATTTGTTGTTCGCGTTGCAGGATGACGCAATGTTCCGGCTTGTATTTGGCCAACTCTATTGCGCTGTCCAGCAGCGGCTTATAGGAAACAATTCGTGTTGGTTCCACGCCGCAAGATGCCGAGACAATGACCCTCGGTTTCGCATCATCAATTCGTACGGCGAGTTCATTGCTGGCAAAGCCGCCGAAGACGACTGAGTGGATAGCACCAAGCCGGGCGCAGGCCAACATGGCAATAATGGCCTCGGGCACCATCGGCATGTACACGAGAACCCGGTCGCCCTTTGTTACTTCGAGAGAGGCCAGGACACCGGCAAATCGCGCCACGGCATCGAGCAGCTCTGTATAGGTAAGACGGGATTTGGTGCCAGTAACGGGGCTGTCGTATATCAGTGCGGGTTGCTCGCCACGCCCATCCCGGACGTGAACGTCCAGCGCGTTGAAACAGGCATTTGTTACACCGTCCGGGTACCAGCGGTAGAAAGGCGGATTGCTGTCGTCCAATACGATCGACGGCGGCTGATACCAGAAGATATCTTCAGCTGCTTCGCGCCATAGTTGCTTATCAGTCATCTTGTAAGAGTATATGAAACACGCCCCGAAACGAATCAGGGCCGAACCGCGATGGGGGTTTCGCGATCCGGCCCTGCGTCGGGCAAGAAACTCCTCTGCTTAGTACGCAGGTCCGTCTTCGTACTCGAGCCCGGCCTTGCCAGCCTGATCCTTGACCGTGTCATAGAGCATCTGGTCGAGCGAACCCTTCATGCCGCCAGCCTCTTCAACTTTCTTGGCAAGAAAGCCGTCACGGTTCTGTGACAATTCCTGGATTTGCCGCGTCAGCTCAGCACGTTCGGAGGCGAGCTCGGCCACGTATTCTTCTTGCTGCGGCAGTTCCATGGCGGCCACTGACGCCGGCAGGGCATCTTCCTCGATGTCTTTGAGTTCAACTTCGCCGCTCGTTATGGCGTCGACCAACTCATTTTCGCCGAGGAGGTTGGTCCTGCCACCGGCGGAGGCGTTGAAGACGCCGCGACGCGCACGGGAAGCGAACGATGCACCATCATGGAGCTTGTCGGTTGCAGCCACTTTGTCGTGCATCTTCTCCTTTTCCTCATCGGTGCCGTAGTAGAGGCGCGTGTCGTCGAGTTTCGCCGACAGGTTGGCGATATCTTCGTCGTAGGGTGTCGTGTAAGCAACGGCGCCGCCCGACTGCTCAACCTGGAAGAAGTTGCCGTGGCCCAGGCTGGCGATTTGCGTCCAGGGCGCGACAGCCGTAACGATGTCACCGCACTGAATCGTGTTCACGACGATGCCTTTTTCCAGGGCGGACGCCACGATCTCGGGATACTGGACTTCGTTGTAGTCCATATGCGGTGGTGCATCGCCGACCAGGAAGATCACTTTGTAGGCCTGGTCCTGCTCAGTCCATGACATCTGGTGAACGGCATCACTCAATGCCTTGTTGACACTTTCGGGCGTATCGCCACCGCCGTCGGCTGCAAAGTCCATCAACGTCGCATAAACGGAATCGAGATCGTCGGACAGATCCACAATTTTGGTGACATAGGCATCGGTGCGATCACGGTATGCGACCAGTCCAATACGTATGTCAGGTGTCTGTTGCGCTGACGCCATCGTTGTTGCGATAGACCAGATCTTCTCTTTTGCTGTCTGTATGAGATCAGCCATGCTGCCGGTCGTGTCGAGCACAAAGACAACATCAATTTTCGGGTTTTCCGTAATGTGCTGCGTGATCGGCGGATTGGGCTGAATGGTCTTGGCCGAAAGCTGCGGGTAAAAAACGACCGCGGCCAGTGTTAGTGCGAAAAGGGCTAGGCCCAGTAGTTTGGTTCTCATGATTGAATCCTCTTTCAATGTTGGGGGGCTTATTGGGTAAACAGCTGCCGCAATGCCTGGTCAGCCTGGCGTCGCGCGACTTCAAACTGCTCACTTTCGGCTGGCGTGCTGCGCTGTTCGGTGCGCTTTTTCGCCAGCGCCGGTGGAATAGCGACAAACAGGGCCTGCACCAGGAAGAAACACCAGGTCGCAAGAAAGACGCTGCCGGAGCGGGTAATCGCCCAAACTGTTGCGGAAATACTCAGGGTGCTGATGCCGAGATCCATGAGTGCTGGCAAAAGGCCCGAGTAGAAGTACAGTGAGCGCAGTAACCAGATGGCCGCGACGTGCGTCAGCAGGTATAGCGGCAGCGGCGGGGCGACCCACCAGGCCGTTACCGCCAATACCGTCCAGGCACTCAGCGCGGTTATGCGGCCCAGCCGTTCTGTGCTGCGGCTAAAGAGATACAGCAGGTAGGCGAGAGCCAGTGCGGGAATGACGAGTCGCACTACGGCACTTAGGCCGACAAACGGCGTCAGCGTCGCGACAATGGCACTGGCGAAAAACCCGAGTACGGCAGCCACGATGACACCGTGAAAAAATGTTGGCCGCTTCATGACGGGCACCGCGTGGTTTTCTCGCGCAGAAATGCAATCTCGACTTCGTCGTCGCCGATCGACATGTCCCTCGCCATCCAGGCGATATCGTCAAATTCCGAGCTGCTGTCGACCTGAACCGATACGCGCTGTGCGAACAACTCGGCTTTCTGCCTGAGGCTCTCGAGCGTTGCACCGTTCTCGTTTAGCAAGTCTTGTTGCTCGACCAGGTAGCGGGCATTCGCTTCGTGCTTCGCAAGCAGCCGTTTGAGCAGCCGCTCGGCCTCGAGTTTCTTCCTGATCAATCCCTTGGCCAGGTCGTCCTTGCCAGACTCGAAACACAAGTCGAGCTGGGCATCGGTCTCGGCAATCGAGTTCCCGAGTTCATCCTTGCGACGGGACAGGGCATCCTGGTCGTAGGCACAGAGCTTGATACGTTGCTCGGTGTTGGCGAGGTCATCTTCCATGTCGCGGATGGCCTGCTTCAGCAAGGCCTCGGGCTCTTCGATCTGGTCAAGAACAGCGTGAAAGTCCGCCCTGAAGAGTCGTGATAGTCGGTTAATGAGTGCCATGTGGTGCCTCCTTGGTGGCTACCTGAATAGTTCATGCAGGCATAGTAGAAAGAGGCGGCACGATTAATAAGACATGAAACCGTAAATTCGGCGACTGAAAATTTACAAAAACGTTACACAGGATCACTGATCGAATTCGACTGGAGTGCTAGCCTAGGTGACCTATGAACAGGCAGATCCGAGTGCTGGTCGTGGAAGACGAAGAGGCCATTAGAGAAGGCCTCATTGATGTGCTCGTTTTCCATGGCTATGACGTTGACAGTGCGGCCGCAGGTCCGGAGGGACTCGAAAAGGCATTGACGGGCCGCTTTGACCTGATTCTGCTCGACATCATGCTGCCTGGCATCGATGGCTACGAAATTTGTGACCGGATACGGGCAAAAGATCGCTACCAGCCCATCATCATGTTGACGGCCAAGTCGTCGGACGAGGAAATCATCCACGGCCTCAAACTCGGTGCAGACGACTATGTGCCGAAGCCGTTTTCGGTACAGCAGCTCGTTCTTCGCGTGGAGGCTGTATTGCGGCGTTCACAGGTCGGCCAGGAACAGGCGCGGACCTTAAGCGTTGGTGATGTCGAAATCGATACCGAAAACCTGTCCGGCAAGATGGGTGATGAAGAAATCGCGTTTACGAAGCGTGAGATTGAGGTCTTGTGCTTTCTCGCGGAAAACTCTGACCGGCCGGTTTCGAGAGACGAGCTATTGGCAAGGGTGTGGGGCTATGCCCGGGGGCTCGAGATCGAAACACGAACCGTGGATATACACATCGCGAAACTGCGCCGTAAAATCGAGGCGGACCCGAAGGAGCCCCAAAACCTGATCACTGTACGTGGCGCCGGTTACCGGCTCGTGACGGGGGGCTGAGCCATGTTGCCGAAACCCCTGATCAAAGGTTTCAATAAGAAGCGTCTGCGAAACCTGCTTGCGCTGTTCTTTATTGCGCTCGCGGCGCCAACGGTCGTGCTCATCTGGCAGGCCTATAGCCAGCTCAAATGGGAGGCCTTCCATCAGCACCGTGGCATCGCTGAAGAACTGACGCAACGAATCGACAGCCAGCTCAACGACATGATCCGTGTCGCCGACGCACGGTCATTTGCTGACTATTCTTTCCTGGTCGTGTCCGGCGACCCGAATGCCAAGTTTGTGCAACGCTCGCCACTTTCTACCTATCCTGTCGCCGCCAGCCTGCCGAGCGTGTTGGGGCATTTCCAGGTCGATTCCCAGGGTGCATTCAGTACGCCGTTATTGCCAGCGGTTGGCACAAAGGTCGCTGATCTTGGAATCAGTGACAGTGAGATCGCCGAGCGACAAATGCTCGCACGTGACATCCAGGAAGTGCTCGCAGACAACCGGCTCGTGCAATCGCCGGCGATTGCTGGCGCGCGCCGCGTTGTGGGCAAGTCGGTCGCGGCGCCCGCGTCAACTCTCGAAGAGGAAGAGAAAGATGAAGCCGACACATTCAGGGACTACGATCAGGCCGTTTTTGACGAACTGAGCCAACGCCAGAACGAAAGCGACGGGTTCAGCGCCTTCGCGCTCGACGAGCCGCTCGACAGGATAAGTGAAGATGCCGAGATGGAAATCCCACAGCAACAAGGTCTCGCTGGTGAGATCGAATCATCGCCGGGTCGCAGCAAGCGCCGGGAACGAATCGCGTTGCCTGAATCGGTGCAACCCGCTGAAGAAGAGTTAATCGCGAACCTGGCCGCGCCATCCTCGCTGCGTATCAGCACCTTTGAAAGCGAGATTGATCCGCTGGAGTTCAGTCTTCTGGACAGCGGGCATTTCGTCCTTTACCGAAAAGTATGGCGAGACGGCGAGCGCTACATCCAGGGATTCGTCGTCGACCAGGCAGCGTTTCTGCAGGACACAATTGGCTCGCAATTTGCGGGCACTACGCTGTCGGGCATGGCCAGCCTGAATGTAGCGTACGAAGGCGTCATGATTAGTGGTTTTAGTGGCAGCAGTGCTGATCGCTATGCGAGTTCGGCAACGGGATTTGACGGTGAGTTGTTGTATCGCAATCGTTTGACCGCGCCACTCAATAGCCTCGAACTTATTTTCCGTATTAACCATCTACCAGCGGGTGCAGGTGCTGGCGTACTCGGCTGGGTCACCCTGGTTCTGCTGCTGGTATTTCTCGGTGGTTTCACGGCTATGTATCGCGTGGGCCTGAGCCAGATAAATCTCGCTCGCCAACAGCAGGACTTCGTTGCATCAGTCAGTCATGAGCTCAAGACGCCGCTGACGTCCATTCGAATGTACGGCGAAATACTCAAGGAAGGATGGGCCGACGAGGAAAAACGTCAACGCTACTACGAGTTTATTCACGACGAATCAGAACGCTTGTCGAGGCTGATTTCGAACGTCCTGCAATTGGCCAGGATTTCCAGAAACGAGCCCCAGTTCGACATGCAACCGGTCGCTGTGGCCGAACTGATGAGTAACACCGAGTCGAAGATCTCGAGCCAGGTGGAGCGCGCCGGCTTCGAATTGCGTTTCATCCAGGACGAGTCCGTGAACGATGCGAGAATCAGTATTGATGAAGATTGCTTTACGCAGATCATCATCAACCTCGTGGATAACGCGATCAAGTTCTCAAAAGATGCCGCAGAGAAGGTTGTTGAGGTTCGCAGCAAGCGAGTTGCGAATGGCCAGATCGTATTCTCAGTTCGAGATTTTGGCCCCGGGGTCCCGCGCGACCAAATGAAGAAGATATTCGAGTTGTTCTACCGTTCAGAATCGGAGCTGACCCGGGAAACGATCGGCACCGGAATCGGCCTGTCGATCGTCTATCAGCTCACAACGGCGATGGGCGGTAGCGTTGACCTGGTCAATGTTGATCCCGGCGCAGAGTTTCGAGTCAGCTGGCAGGCGATGCCATAGTCATCACCTTTCAGGCACTTCTCAAGCGTGCCCTATCTAATCTCGACTGCCTGCCGTATGGTCCAATCCTGCCTAACATTGTTCCATATGGTCAATATTGTCACATTGAGATGGGGGTCTCATCATGAATAAAGTATTTCAGCAAGCTCTTGTGGGCGTTTTCGCCGCCACACTGTTAAGTACAGTCTCAGTCGCCGCTGTAAAAGTCCGCGGCGCCGAGGTGGCAGAAATCAAGACAGTCGCCGTGGTCGGATATTCATTTTGGCGCGATGTACAGATGGAGCCGGCTAGCATCACAAAGTTCAAAAGAGAGGTCGTCGAGCTCAAGGATACCGATGCCGAGTACCTCATGATGCAGGAGGCCGACGAGCGTGTAATGGAGGTGCTACAAGGTCTCGGGACGTTTAGTGTTATTCCCCGGGAAGAGGTCCTCGCAAATGAGCTCTACCAGTCTGAAACCAAGGATCCGGAGAGCAAGCTGTCCCTGAACTGGTATTTTCCAAAAGGCTATCAAGTCATAAAGCTGAAGAAAAAGAATGCCATGGCACTTTCCGAGGCTTTGGGCGTCGATGCTGTTGTGCTGATCGAATTCAAGCATGCGGGCGGTACCAAGGGCAGCAGCTTTGGGGGTGTCTATAGCAAGACAAAAACAGAAATTGCCCTGGAAGGCGAAATTACGATGTTCAACAGTAGTGGCAAGGAAGTGATATCCGGTGCCACTAAGTCCGAGAAACTGCTGCGCGGCACGAGCCACGGCTGGGGTGATCAGGATAACGGCATCTCCGTCAATACAGAGCAGGACGCTCCGAACATTGACGAGTTTTACTATGGTCTGCTAAGTAGTTACCTGATCGAGCTGGACAAAGGCCTCAGCCAGGGAAATTAATGAAGAAAGTTTTCAGCACGCTTGTCGTGCTATTGACAGCGGCAAGCGCCTTAGCGGACGACCAGCAGGTCATTCCCTTGTGGGGTGAAAACGAATACCCCTACGCGAAACCTCATTCAATCGAGGAATACCAGGACGACAATTGCTGGGGCGATGTGGCCTGCATCCACCAGGTGGTTAACCCAACGCTGACGCTTTACTTGCCAGAAGGCGAACCCAATGGAACTGTGGTTGTGGTTCTGCCGGGCGGCGGCTATGAAGTCGAAGCGGTTTACCACGAGGGCTACGAAATTGCCGAATACCTGGCAGCGCAGGGAACGGTTGCCGCGGTCCTGAAGTACCGCCTGCCCAACCCGGAGACCGCCACCGAGCCCTGGCATGTAATGGAAGTCGATGTGCGACGAGCATTGCAGCTGCTGCGGGAGCAGCAGTCGACACTCGGATTCAGCGCTACCAAATTCGGCATCATGGGTTTTTCGGCCAGCGGTCATCTCGCTGCCAGCGTAAGCGTCCACCGCACAGACGATCCTGCTGAGAATCCTGAATTCTCTATCCTGGCCTACGGCGTCACCATAATGAACGCGGCAAATCGCGAATGGCTGGAGCAGACCCTTTATCATCGGCCTATGAATGACGACGAGGTCGCGTACCAGACGCTACTCGAGCATGTGGATGAAACAACGCCGCCGGCATTCCTCGTGCACGCATTCGATGACGATATGGTGCCTTATCAGGAATCCACTCTGTATGCCGGAGCTTTGCAGCGCCACGGCGTTGCTGCTGAGATACATTTGTTTGCCCGCGGTGGTCACGGTTTTGGACCCGGTCGCGATGAGGACGGCACAAGTCAGTGGTTAGAATTGGTTGCAGACTGGCTCGAGCGGCAGGGCGCGGCTCTACGCCCTGGGCTTTGAAGCGTGGAGACGCGAATGGTTGGTTTCAGGTTCAGGGCTGCAATTCTCTTGTTGGTCGCACTGGTTCTGACAGGCTGCGGCACGGTTGTCCCGAAGACTGATCTCGAGCGACTGTATGCGACACAGGCTGGCAACCCGGATCAGCCACCCGTTGTTATTGTGCATGGCGCCCTGGGCAGCCGGCTGTCGGATCCGCTGACGGGCGAGGAGCACTGGCCAGGCTCCCTGGGGGAGGTCGCCTTTAGCGACTATCGGTCACTGCGACTCGACATTGATCCCGACACGCTGGAGCCGGGGCCCCCAAAGCTCGAAGTCAGTGGCGTCACCAGCAGCATTGGCGGCGTGGATTTCTATGGCAAGATTCTGTCGACGCTGGAGCAGGCGGGCGGCTACACGTCGGCAGAACCTGGTACGCCCGCAACGCGTGGTGAAAAACGTTCCTACGTGTTCCTGTATGACTGGCGTCAGGACAACGTTGATACGGTCCGCAGGCTCGACGCCTTCATAGCGAGCATTCGCGAAGATTATTCAGACCCGGAACTCAAGGTAGACATCATCGCGCACAGCATGGGCGGCATGATCACGCGTTACTACGCTCGTTACGGAGTGCTGGATGTGCTCGACGACAACGAGTTTCCGATCAATCAGGATGGTGCGAAAAAGATTCGCCGGGTGATCCTTCTCGGTACACCGAACCTCGGTTCGATAGGGGCGTTACGCACGCTGATTCGCGGCTTCAAGGTCGGGCTGGGGGTCGTACCACCCGACGTAACAGCCACGTTCCCGAGTACCTACCAGGTGCTGCCGCACGCCATTAATGACTGGTTCATGACGATGGATGGCAGGCCACTGCAGCGTGACCAGTTTAGCGCGGAGGATTTCTGGAAACGGTTTCGCTTTTCAGTTTATGGCGAGGACGTGAAGCAGAGTGTCAGGGATCGGTTTGAAGATGAGGCCGAGGCTGATGCATACCTGGCGCTGTTGCAACGTTACTTCGAAAAACACATTGAGCGCGCGCGCAGATTTAGCTGGTCACTCTCAGTTCCCGTGCCGGACCCACAGCTGCGCTACATAATTTTCGGTGGCGATTGCCTGCTAACGCCGGCGCGGTCGGTGGTCGAATCCATCGATGACGACTGGGAATTGAGATTGGCGCCCGAAGAGATTGTGAATCCGTTACCAGGAATCGACTATGAAGAACTTATGCTGGAGCCTGGTGATGGCAGGGTGACCAAAGCGTCGCTACTCGCGAGACAGTCAGTCGATCCTACTGTTGCACGGCACCGCTACAGCTTCATTCCTGTCGACTATCCGGTTTTTCTGTGTGAGCGACACACGAAGTTGACCAGCAACATAGATTTCCAGAACAACTTGCTGCATGCCTTACTAAGCGTCGATCGCTAAGGGGTGAGTGCTCGATACGCGGGTAGTTGAATAACGTCCGCCAATACCGGGTCATGATCGGCCAATGCAAAGTCATTCCAACCGGCATCGACCGCTTCTCGCAAGTGAACCACGGCTTGCTCCGGCGATCCGGACGCCGCCGCGATACAGGCTGCCGCATAGCTAAGCTGGCCGCGGCCCCAACCCTCAGATCGCGCAACGTCGGTGAGCCGATTCGCGATCGCAGTGACGTCGGCAGCCCCCGCCGCATCGCCGTCAAGAGACTTCGCGCGCGCCAGCAACGCCAACGTACGGATTGTCTCAGGGTGCGGGTCGAGTTGGTCAGTGTCAGGGATACCCTTTTCGAGCAACTGTCGGGCACCTTGCGGGTCATTGAGTCCAAGCAGTGCAACAGCGCCCCAGCGCGCCCGCTCAAAAAGGAGCGCACTTCCAGAATAGCCCGCACCGTCGATAACACCTTCCAGCCGCGAACTGGCGAGCCGATCAAGCGCATCGAAATCGCCCGTCATCATGTGGAACCGCATGGACGTAGTAATCACCAGTTCATTGTTCGGGGCCAATGCGTTCATACGATCAAAAGCAGCTCGCGCCGAACCTGGTTCTCCGCGGCGCAGGTTACTGTCGACCAGCGCCGCCAGCGCAACAGGACTTTCCGGCGCAAGTTCGACGGCGCGCTCGGCCGACTGCTGAGCCTTGTCCTTGTTTCCTGAGAGTGACCACACCTGGAACGCAGCCAGGGATCCGGTCAAGCGAGCCGGGTCTCGCTGCTCCAGTTCACGAAGTTGGTCGAGCGCATCATCGAACAACCCCTGGCGCGCCAGCAACAAAGCCTGATTTTCAATTATTGCGGAATTCAGCGGGTCCAATGCCAGCGCTTGTGTATAGACACGAGTAGCTTCGGCCAGATGGCCCTGATCGCGAAGCAGGTTGGCACGTAACAGGTAACCGTCGGAATAGCCCGGATCAAGGTCAATGGCTTTTTGAAATTGACGTGCGGCCTCCGAGCTAGGTCCACCGCCGAGAATACACAGGCCTAATGACGCCTGGGCCTCTGGCAGCGTGTTGTTCAGTAGCAGCGCTTTCGAAATTGCGGCATGTGAGCGTTGCGTTGCATCCAGCAAGGTCAAATTGCCTACCTCACGCAGAGAAATCCACGAATCGGCGAGTCCCGCGTACGCTTGCGCATAGTCAGCATCGAACTCCAGCGCTTCTTCGAACAAAGCAATAGCTTCCCGAGTGGCAGCCGGTGTTCCGACTTGCAACTTGCTGCGGCCTGCAAGGTACTTGTCGTAAGCCGCTGTGCTATTCGTTCCCGGGCTGACCAATACGGTACCCGTATCACCCAGTAGCTCGATTTCCAGAGCCGCCACAATCGCGTGGGCGATCTGTTCCTGAATAACGAAAATGTCTTTGAGTTCGTGATCGTAAATTTCCGACCAAAGCTGGAATCCGTCGTTTGTGTCAACAAGGCTTACAGACAAACGCAAATTGTCGCCCGCACGCCTCACGGTGCCTTCGAGCATCACCGAAACATTCAGTGCTTCACCGACCTCGCGGGCATTGCTATCGCGAAACGTGAAAGATGACGTTCGGGCAGCCACCCTGAGCCCCTCGACCTTCGACAACGCATTCAGGATTTCCTCGGCGACACCATCGCTGAAATAGGCAGTCTCTGCGTCCTGTTCCGCTGCAATACTGGCAAATGGCAGCACCGCGATGGACTTGCCGCGGACAAACTCAAGCGGGTCCTGCGATTCCCCGTACAAACGATAGCTGAGATATGTCACAGCGATGCCCAGCACACCGATCATTAGAATGCTGACAATGTTGGTACCGCTTGCAGCCACGGGACCGGGAGACGACGTGCCGCGCACGACGCTTCCGGATTCCAGGTCGAAGAACCAGGAGAGCACCACGACGGTCGGAAATCCCACGAGCGCGATCGTGATTACGGCACGCAACGCACCGTCCGATAAACCAAAGGTGGGTGTAACGATGTCGACGAATTCGACCGCAGCAGCCGCCACCAGCGCATAGCCTGCGGCAGTACGCAGCACCTTGCGGTGTCTCAACTCACTTAGAAAACGCTGGAGCATGTCGTCAATTATCTATCCGATTTATTCCGCGGCCCTGCAGTTTACATCCTGCATTCTAATAGAACGGTTGGCGGCGGTGCATATTACAGACAGAAAAGCCTGGCGTGGGCTTAGTGCACCGGGTCTCAGACGATTATTGATCCGTATTGCCCGTAAGTGGCCTGCACTAGGTAATTGCCAGAATTGACGCGAATTTCCAGTCTGGACGAAAATGGTGAAAGGTATAAGACACATGGCAGACCTGAACGATTTCAGGGGCATATAGCCACGGATCCCCGCTTCCTCCGAGTAGCCAAGGATGACCTCCCGCCGGATCCAGGAATGTCGCGCCGCTAGAAGTCCCTGGTAATGTTTGCCAAGGAGGCGGAGGCATGAAGATTGGCACAGCGCGGTGGCTGGTCCTGATCCTGGTACTACTGTTCTCGAGTGACGCAATCGCCGGCAAGTCCCGCGCGGGATCCGTGCGCGGTGATGTCTACACGGCACCCGACAAGAGCTTTCAATTCAATGTCCCGAAGTTAGTCGAACCGGACACATTTGTTCGGGACGTCAGAGAATCGGACGACTCATTCAAAATTGTCATGGGTGACGACCTGTGCCGGCGCTTGTTCGTAATCCGGCACGAGCTGGGCCGCTATGCGGACTTCGACGCCTACCAGCAGGCGAGGCTTGCATTGATGCAAATCGTCGACGCCGAATCCCGCGAACCGGAGCTGGCGCAGGGGCGAGCCATTTACGTCTCGGGCAGCATGCCGCACGTGTCCGTCTGCATAGCGATGACGTTTGGTGGTGGCGGGCAGCTGGTGCCGGCCGAAAGTGGTGGCGGCGACGTTGGTGTAATTTTCCTCGAGACCGGCAGCGCCTGGTATGAGTTCGGCTACGTAATTGGGCAAGAAGGTGTGTTCGCCGAGATGTATGGCCTCGGTAACATCGAAGCCGAGCTCGAAAGTGTGATCGCTGGATTCAGGGAACTCGGCCCCAGGCAGGTGGAGAAACTGCCAGAAATGGTGTCCCTGGTCCGCTTCGTTGAAGGGGAGGTTGGTGCTCAGTGCAGGGCGCTGGGCCCAATCAAGGGCAAATCGACGAGTTTTTCCGGCACCGTCGACGCCCACATGAACAAGGCACAGGCAAAGCTGCGTGAGGAGGCCATCCTTCTGGGCGCCAACGCGATCGTGATTCGCAAGTCCAAGATGAAAAGCAGCATGCTCACAGGCTACCCCTACATGACACTTGTGGGTGACGCTCTCGTCTGCGACGACGTGTCCGACTACATGCCTTGGGAAATTCACGCCGAGTCATGAACAATCTCATCGCTGGGTGCCTGTTTGTACTATTTGCGGCCACGGTGCCTGCCTGCATCGTAACGTCGGTAGTCGAGGCGGAAAGCTATGACTCGCATGTCACGGACCACTACACGCACTTCTCGCCAGAGGCCCGTAAGGCCGAGATCCTTGACGCGGACTGTCGCTGGCCCTGCTACGAGCTTGGCGGTACGGCCGTTGGGTTCTTTCCGCCCAAACAGTCGGAAAACGTTAAGGCGGCCGGACCGATATTCCCGATTTTTCCAGCGCCGGGCAAGGGCACGAGTTACGCGGGGGAGCTGTTCTTCATCGGTTTGCAGGTGCGGCCTGGTAAGAACGGTTTCCTGATTCTCGAACCATCCGATTACCTCGTGACGGTGCCCGGCAGGGCGGAGGCACTGACGCCGATTATCGTTGAGGACTGCTATGGCAACCCGGTCGCCAAAGACGGACTGACCGTGTTCGGCAGTGCGCGCTGCTTCGTCCTGTATTACGGCATCGAGCGTGGCGAGGTGCAGCATTTCACGCTGGCGCCGGCCAGCATCGAGGCCGACGAAATTCTCTATATGTTCCCGGATGTCGAGTGGACACCGGGCACTTACTCGTGGGTGGAGTAGGGCCATGAACAGACTGTTTGCAACCGGCGCGGTCGGTGCGTTGCTGATACTGGTCGCCGGTTGCGCCTCGGAACCACGTTATCTCGAGCCCGAAGGTGATAGCGCGTACCTGCAAAACCGGACCGAGTCACAGGGACAGGCGCGCTTTACCTACCTGTTCGAGTATGCCAATGGCCTCGATATCTCGCCGAGTGAGTGGGCGCTCAAGATGCCGGCCAATGTCCGAAGCAATATCTATCCGGGAGAAACTGTCGTCGGTGTGCAGGTCATCTATACGCCTGCTTACGGTCGCAACATGTTCGCGCGCATGAACGACCGCATGTTCTATATTTTCTCGCGAGACCTCGGATTCACCGAGGAGCGACTGGCGTACATCAGCGAAAACACGAGCGACGTCGATTACGAGAGCCTGACCGGTCTGAGGGGTTTGCGCTTCAATGCCGAAGTTGGAGTGGCCTACCAGGTTGCTGCCAGGGTCGAGGACGGCCGGGCTTACTTGTGGATCGAAGATGCCGATGGCAACGCAGTCAGCGAGACGGTCGTCGGTGTGACCGATCCTTACTGTGTCACCCAGTCTGTCTACGACGCAGGCACGATTTCGTGCATGGCGAACCTACGTCACGGCTGGACCGTTCTCGAGGGGTTGCCCGATCCTCTGGACTAATTCACCGTGGTCAAAGCAATCAATTGGCGTTGCGTATGGATTCAATAAACCGCTCGAACGGGCCGGACATGACCATGTTTTCATTGTCGTTGATCTCCCGGTTCGAGGCCCTACTTTGGCGTGATGTCACTGCGAATGAGGTCCTAGAGCCCTGCGCCAAGTCAAGCACAAGCGCTTGCTATGACCTGGAAAGACGCGACCAGCCAGTCGCTCAAGAGGACCTCGAAATACTAATCAGGGCCGATGAACTTCTCGCTGACAAATCAAAGTGGAATCGTAAGGATGATCGCAATTGCAAAGATGACGAGTCAGCCGACAGACGGAGTCTTTATTGTGCGCTACAGAAGGCCTGCATTGAAGTCTTGGGGGCATATGATCACAGGCGAGTTGCGCTTCAAGACGTGCGTTTCGCGATTGTAGACGTGACCGGCGTACAGAAGTTCGCTGGTCTGCTTAGAGACTACAACAACCTCCCCGAAACAAAGTTTGACGATGTAAAACAAGTCCTCAAGGTTGCCCGAGAGAATGTCAGTGTTCGGCTAGCGAATCCCGAAAACTAGCTCGTTGCGTATGACAGCTTCGTCCTTAAACTCTAAGCGGACACGCACCAGGTTGTATACTGAGCGTCTGGTAATGACCCATAGCGGCTGCATTCAATCTGAAGCTGTATCCAAGCCACATCGATACCATCAAACCGGAACCATTAAACATGTCTATTAAACTCAGCGAATGGGCGAGCATCGCAGAAATATTTTCTGGCGTCGCGATCGTCATAACCATTGGTTTTTTGGTTTTCGAACTGAAACAAAACACGAACGAAGTACAAGCAGCGACGCATCAGGAGATGATCAACCAGCTAAACAATTGGCGCATGACGTTGGCGGGAAATCCAGAGCTATCCGGTAACTTTGAAACGCTCTGGCAGGGCGGTGATTGGGACGAAATCCCGAAAGACCAGCAAGTACGATTGAACTACTTTTTGAATCCGCTATGGGGGATGTACGAGAACGCTTATTTCGGTCGAAAAAGAGGAATAATTGGAGATTCTGAATGGTCTCGATGGGAGAAAGTTGTGTGCCAACTTCACGACATGGACCAAGGAATGTGGCGAAGAAGAACGCGAGTCCTTTCTGACGAATTTCTCGGATATCTGGAAAGATGTAAGAGCGAAAGTTGAGGTTTCTTGGGTAAGTCGTGGTTGCACGTCTGCTTTAGGTAAGAGCAGACATTCCCCTTTTGTCTTGCAGCTACGCGACAACCACCAACAGTTACGGACTGGACTCATTCCAGTTTTAGGTACATCCCAGAATTGACGTGATTCTCGTCATCCCGCATTAATTGCGGTTACATCCGATAAAGGCAAATCTAACCAAGGCTGGAGACGCAAAGCTACGGGTCCTCGCCTCGCTCACGACGTTCTTCCGTCACGGAAAACCCTGAGGCGCCGTGCTGGCCATAGCGTTGCTATCCTGATTTCAGGGGCGGGATCATGAAAACTGGTGTCAAAGTCCCAACGGTAATCGCTCTTAGTTCAGTACTCCTTCCGATGGTCCTATTGGCTCGAGGTGCGGATGCAGATTCGCTAACTGTAGTAAGCAATGACGACGTTGTGGAAATAGATGGTTGCGTTTATGTAGCCAAGACCTTTTCCAGGAAGCCCCTAACAGGGATCCTCAGGGATTTTTATGCAAACAAACAAATAGAAAGAGAGGCCAACTTCGTCAACTGCAGGCGAGACGGGCCATGGGTACAGTGGCACGAGAATGGCCATAAGAGCCTTGAACAAACGTGGACTGACGGCCGACGAGAAGGCCTCTACACAGAATGGCATGAAAATGGGCAGAAGAAGCAAGAGGTGAATTACGTTAACGGTCGGGAAGACGGCCTGCTAACGAAGTGGCATGCAAACGGGCAAGAAGCGAGCGAAGGAAACTGGGTCAATGGCAAGCTGGAGGGCCTCAGAGTAACGTTGTATGCGAGTGGGCAGAAAGAGATCGAAGCGAACTGGGTAAGTGGCAAGCAACATGGTCCGACATTAAGGTGGCACGAAAATGGACAGAAGAAGTCAGTCGAGACCTTTGTTCATGGCATTGTAGAAGGCCTGTCGACGGGTTGGCACAGTAATGGTCAAAAGAGCTATGAACACACACGGGCTAACGGCAAACAGCACGGACTGGCAAGGGCCTGGCACGAAAACGGGCAAAAGAAACAAGAGGCAAACTACATTAACGGGAAACCAGAGGGCCTCGTGGGGGACTGGTATCCAAACGGGCAACAGGAATCGACATCGAACTTCGTGAACGGTAGGCAAGAGGGCCTGGTGACTTCATGGCATGAAAACGGACAAAAGAAGTCAACATCGAACTTCGTTAATGGCGGGACGGTGGGCCTCCAGTTGGAGTGGTATGCGAACGGGCAACCAAAGGTCGAGTCCAACTGGGTTGACGGCAAGCAACATGGCGTGACAAAAGCGTGGCATGAGAATGGGCAGCAAGAATCCGAAGCAAACTTTGTTGACGGGAAGCGTGAAGGCGTTGCGATCGAGTGGTATGCGAACGGGCAAAAAAGAGTTGAAGCAAACCATCGCAACGGGAGGATGAAGCGTGGAGCGAAGTGGTGGGATGAAGACGGCAAAACGAAAAAGCCCGAAAAGAGGCCCTAGACAGGCGGGGACTGGTGAACGCGGATTGAGCCAGCAGGTAGTCGTGCCGATGGATGAACGCTTCTGGCCGTTAGCTGACCTTCAAGTCTTGTCGATTCTGAAGAATTGACCGACCGCTTTCAGGAAAAGTGGACAGTCCAGATTCCTAAGAAAACTGTCAGGAATCCATCAGGAATCAACTACTGAGGTAGACCAAAGTATGCACCATGCAGTCGATATCAGGGTCAATGGCATGAAAGATGCTCGTATAACCCGTGTTGCCGCTCCAACATGGGGAATCTTAGTCCTGGTAACCGCAATTTCGCTGACTGGGTGCGTTTCAAACTATTCGTACACGCAGGTTCCCCCTGGTGAAGCGGCAAGCGTATTACACGCAGGAGATGCGGTGGAGATAACACGAAAAGACGACAGCGTCATATATCTCAAAATCAAAGAAATTGATGACACCGAAGTATTTGGGTCCGACCAGACGTCAATGTTTGGCCGAATCAAGAAAACTATTCCTTTGGACGACATCGCCAGTATCAGTCTCTCCAGCAAAGAAGGCTACGACACTGAGCAAACAATTGAAGCTTGGTCATATCTCCTAATTCTCTGGCCATTGTTCGTCTTTTAGCCGCGGTAACCAGTTCCGAGTTGCACGCCAGATCCGGGAGTGGCTGCTTCTGGCCGAAAGCTGCCTGTCATTCTGCTGATTTCGCAGTGATCTGAACGTCCGCTAACGATGAAAGCAGACATTCAGCAAGTGACGAGTTCTTGGTCAGCAGAAGCCGCTCGAATTGGTGCGAATGTAATAAAAGAAGCCTCTTTCAGGTCCTAATCCTAGAGGAACGCCATCAACAATAATCAACAAGTGGCAGGTATCGGAACAAATTTCGCTCATCGAGCATAGGGGAACATCAGATGAACAATGTATCCAAGGGCATGGTTGCAGGTTTTGCAGCGACAGTAGTTCTTTCAATGATCATGTATATGAAAGGAACGATGGGCCTAATGCCTGAGCTAAATGTCATCGCGATGCTGGCAGGCATGATGAAATCCTCCGCCACGTTGGCCTGGCTTGCTCATTTCATGATCGGAACGGTCATCTGGGGCGTTCTGTTTGCCATGATCCACGAGAAGCTACCTGGTTCCGGCACCATCATGAAGGGCATTGTCTTCGGTGTGGGCGCCTGGTTGATAATGATGATTGCGGTAATGCCTATGGCCGGGGCCGGCGCATTCGGAATGAAGCTTGGCATGATGGCGCCGGTAATGACCTTGATGCTGCACGCGGTATTTGGTGGGGTTCTTGGAGGCGTTTTCGCGAAGCTCTAAGTGATGCCAGGAGCGGTTCTGGTGTTCGCGGCCGCTATTGATGAAAAGCGCCTACTTCAGCACCAGCTGTCGACATCATAGTGTCCTCAAAGAAACCCCTGGTATCCTGTTCACCGTTGGCATGCGGGAACGGCTCGTCCGGAATCGGCCGATCTAGAAATTCGCACAGTGGTTGCCAGCCTTGCGTGGGTTCAAAAATCAGCAATCTCTCAGGCGGAACAAGCGCCTTTATTTGCTCGACGTGTTTGTTGAATGACTCGATCACATGATCGTGGTCGTGAATGTCTCCGTCGAAAAATCGTCCAATCGTGGCATCGCACATATCACCGAACGATCCACTCAAGCCGGACTCCCAGCACCGCGGCGAGAGAAACGTCCTTTGCGTAGAGCGGAACCAGTTTTCGGCGTCTCGGATGCTCAGAATGACCTTTGCCTCCGGATAGTAATCAATCAGGTCACGCCAGTAGATGCACGCCGGAAAGTCGACCGTGGCCGAGAAGTCGGAAAATATTCGATCGAAATTGGCTCGTCCCTCGGCCACATCGACCCAGAACCTGATGTGCTCGGGGTCTGCGAGTACCTCTTTCATGTGGTAACACCGGCCAATACCGAGCTGTTCTATGGCGATCTTCAATGAAGCGGTTCCGGTGCGCCCGAGGCCTGTGCCGATTATTGTCAATGGCATGTTGAGTCTCCCATCCCCTCATTGGTCCCAAGCTTCTCGGTGTAAACCCTGTTCGATTCAGCCAGATCAGGCGATTGCCAAGCTGGACTGAGTTATTCAACATTAGGTCATGCTTACCCGTCTATACGTAGAGGCACTACTGGCCGATAAAGACCTGGCCGATCGGGTTTTGGAGCTGTGAAATGTGGGGGTAATCACGGGCCTTGAAGCGAGCGTCTGCTTTTGGTGAAAGCAGACATTCAAAACCGCCAATTCGGAAAACCGGTCGCCGAGTGGCCGGTATGCACCACTCAATAGCAGACGTTCGAGCGAGGTATACTGAGCGACTGGTAATGACCCATATACGGACCTTCGCCTAACGCCACTTAGACTGACTCAAGTTTAGGTACATCCCCGAAATGACACCATTTGCTCGACTCGAGAGCCTTAGCTGCGATAAAGGCAAATCTAGCCAAAGCTAGAGACGCAAAGCTACGGGTCCTCGCTTCCTCTGAGAAGCCAAGGATGACTCCCCGGAGGACCCCAAGACCGCCGGGTTGCCGTTCTAGAATTAATCTGGAAACTGGGAGCCTGAAATATGAACACCCTAAACACAAAGCTGCTTATTGCAGTGTTTGCATGTCTTGGTTTGTTTACGTTACCAGCCAGTGCAGCGACACGTCATGTAGATTGCGATGCCGGCGGAACAATCAGCGCGGCGCTAGAAACGGGTAAGGGATCTGCGAACGTACTCGAGATCTTCGTCAACGGTACCTGCAATGAAGTCATTACAATCGTGCGCGACCACGTGACGATTGCCGGCGATCCTTATGCAACGATTAACGGCACTGTGCGTGTGTTTACGGCCAACAGGGTCACGCTGGAGAACCTTGCCATTACCGGTCCCGGTGATGGCGTTATCATATCTGGCACCGGGCAGGTACGCCTGCGCTGGGTGTACATAGCGGGCAACGACGGCTACGGTCTGAACATACGGCGTGATGGCGCTGCTTGGGTGCGCGACAGTATGATCGTTGGTGATTGCATCGGCATCGAGGACGTAGACTGCGAGGACGGCGCATTCGTCGACCATGCGACACTCGAACTGGCGCGGACTACGATCAGCAACAGCCGATACGGAATCATGGCCGATGCCGCGACACTGATTCTGTTCAATGCTGAGATCGCAGATAACTCGGTCATCGGCGTGCAGGTCGCGCTGCACAGCACTGTGGACATCAGGTCCAACACCAGGTTTCACGGTAACGGCGTCCACAGTCTGTACGCTCTGCAGGATTCCGCGATTCGGATTAAGTCAGACCGTGCTGAAATTGGAGGCCATATCGGCTGCGAAGATGGGGAATCCAGTCTTGCGGTTCCGCTCGGATTCCCAGTGTGGACCGACTGTAGCGGCTTCTAGTTAGCCTTTCGGTTGCGCGAGAAACTTGCTCGCCGATGGCGGGTCGCCAAAGGTTGGATCATTGAGGGTCAGAGCAACGCTTCTGACCAGTTGTCAGTTACTGGCCGGTAGCTGCCCTTCAGGGCAAAGACTACCGGCCTTTTGACTGGCTGCTTATGGCCGAGGCTGTGTAAAAAGACGATCCTACCGACAGCAACACAGCAAAAAGTTCTTTGTTTTCACGCCGGTTGTAGTGCGTTGATGATTTTCTGTTCGAATACATCGAGTGTTTTTATAATCGAAAACGCCGTCACGGTTATCTTGGTAATATCAGTCCGGTGGCTTTTGAAAAGAAGACATGCGGTCTTTATGAAACTGTCCATTAAACCGGGGCAAAACCAACTGACAAAGCGGACGTCATTCAAAACTGGGGTTTTTCCGAAATTCATTCTGAGCGGCTGGTCAGCACTCGAAAGCAGACTGTCAGGTGATATAGTTTGGGCGACTGCTTGTGACCCATTGCAGACGGTCGCGATTGAACTGATTGTTGCGTGATTCAGCGACAATAATTAGCCCGCCCGGAGGTAATGTAGATGAATTGGGAAGCGATTACGGCCTTGACGGAAGTGGCTGGATTGATCGCAGTAGTTGCATCCTTAATCTATATCGGTACCCAGACCAAACAAACCAACGACCATGCCACCGCAGCCTCGGAGACGGCATGGATGGACGCATTGAACAGGATTTGGGATTCATGGGCGGCAGACGAAAGAACGATATCGGTCATGCGTCAGGGATTCGGCAGCTTCAATGGGCTAAGTAAAACCAATCAGGCCACTTTTCAAATGAAGGTTGGCCCACTTGTAAACCATTGGTTGTTGGCACGTCAGCTTGAAGAGAAGGGATTACTCGACCCGAGACTTTCGGAAGAAATTCACAAGATAGTCATAGCAGTCCTATCTACGCCCGGCGGGCTTGAGTATTGGGAGCACGACTCGAAAGCGACACCTGATGGAATTGAACTGCTCTCCACAGTTCGCGAAAGAAAAGGCAAAGAACCGTCGTGGATAGAACTCATGCCATGGTGGGGGCTTGATTAGCAAGTCATTGGAAGTCCGCTTCTGGCTGACGTTCGCCTGGTGATAGACTGAGCGTCTGGTAATGACCCTAGCGGACGGTCGCCTTAAGTCCAATTTGTCGCGATATTGGCCAATAATCTTCTAAAATTGCGGCATTGATAGGTTCTCCACGATGACTGAAAAAATTGAGTCAATGGAAATTCACCCAATGCGGGGTCATTCTCGTGGCGAGTGGTATTGCTCCATAGACGATATTGCTCCCAGAGAAGAAGAAGCGGAGTACTGGGCATTATTCGGCGTAACTCATCGTGGCAATAAGCACTGTCTCGGTGAGTTTCCAACGAAGTCTGCAGCAGGAACGGCGGCGCGCGGCCTGAAAATCAGATGGAAGCCATCGAGACCGTTATCATCAACGCGCGGCAGAAAAATCATTCAGATCGAAGTTGTTACCGTTAAGAATGAGTCCGCGATGGTGGACATATTTGCTCTGTGCGATGACGGCTCAATTTGGCGCCGTGGAATTGGAACCGGGCGAGGCTCTGGGCTAATGGACGATCGTTGGGAGCGCATTCCGCTAGACGGGATAGACGATCTCGATCCTGACGCAGCATTTGGCGCGGTAATCGCATCATCGAATTGACTCACGGGCGACTGCTTCTGGCCGAAAGCAGTCGCTGGCCTGGTGATACACTGAGAGGCTGGTATTGACCCAAAGCGGACATTCAAAGAATTCTCGTTTCCGCCTGGGAGCGCATCCTCTTTAAACCAATTCATACGCAGCGTCATCTAATCTAATGTGGCCCGACGGAGTGAAGTAGACCTCAGATACCCTTTATTGGAGATTTCACCACATGACTAGCACAAATGTCGCGCAACCGAAGAATTTGATATCTCGAGATTTCAGCCTGCTGCTATTACTGGCGTTGTGCGTCGCCTTCATAGCAAGTCATGAAGTTCTTGCGTGCTCTAGTTTTCTCATAGAAAAAGACGGCGTATTTATTGCAGGACGAAATCTGGATAGTAATAAATTTACGTCCGGTGCAATCGTCATTAACAAACGAGGCATTCGTAAGGAAAGCCGATCTTGGAATGAACTGGCCTATGGCCAGGAAGTCGCCAATCCGCGATTAACCTGGGTGTCAAAGTACGGATCGATTGCCTTTAATACATTTGGTCGGGACTTCGTTGATGGAGGGATGAACGAGGCAGGCTTGTTCATTCAAGAAATGTCGCTTGTGGAAAACAAGTATCCCGAAGACACGTCCAAACCCCGCTTTTTTATGATGCTGTGGATGCAGTATGTTCTGGATAGCTTTGACTCCGTAGACCAGGTAGTGAAAAGCGCGAACGAAGTAGTCATCGATGGCTGGAACTGGCACTTTTTTGCGGCCGACGCAACTGGCAATACCGCCGCCATCGAGTTCGTTGATGGCAAGCCGGTCCTTACCTACGGCAAAGCCATGCCGGTCAAGGTGCTAGCGAATGAAACATACGCGACCGAAATGGACCGGCTTCTCAAATATGAGGGCTTCGGCGGTGACAAGCTGGTGTGGCTCAAGGGGGATGAGCGTCAACGTGATCCAGATGAGCCGGTTGAGGACGATCGATTCGTAAATGCTGCCACGCTCATCAACAGGGGCCCAGATTCGCCCTTAGCGCCTCTCGATTTCGGTATGACGATTCTGGAAGAGATGGCTTGGGAAGGCACACAATGGTCCTATGTCTGCGATCTTACCAACAAGACGATTCAATTTCGGACCAAGGATTCTCCTCAGCTGAAAACGTTGAGCTTCGCGGATTTCGATTTTGATGCGGCTAGCCCGACCTTGATGTTGGATGTTCATGCCACAGGAGATGTCGGTCCAATGTCCTTCACCGAATACAGCCTTGAACTCAACCGCGATCAGCTATTCAAGAAAATTTCTGGTTGGGAAAGCGTATTCACGTCGAACGGCGCTACGCTTGATGGGGCATTGGATAGAATATCTAGTTATCCAGAGACCACGGAACTAGCCGGCGCATCTGACTAGCTTGCCCGATTCAGAGGCGCCAGCTTCGGGCAGAGTGCAGAAACAATGCCGACTCATTGGATGACTGCTTCTGGCCGAAAGCAGTCGCTCGCCAGGTTGTATTCTGAGCGTCTGGTAACCCAAATCGGACGTTGCTGGGTCACAAAAAAGAAGTTGCAGGTTTGCACTCCGGACATAGGGTCGTCGTCGCATTGCAAGCAGCGATGACAATTCGCACAGGAGGATGTATGGCGCACCGTCTAATACAAGATCTTGGCCAACTCGCGGTCTTATTGATCTTTGCATCGAGTCCCGCGTCTGGAGAAACAATCCTTCCTTACGACGTGATTTCTTACAGCCTCTCAGTGCGGATCGATTTTGAGAAAAGTCCTGAGGCCGGCCTTTCATACCGACATCTCTATAGCCCCCTGAACAAAATGGAGGGCGAGGCTACGATTACCCTGCGTAATGCGACCTCAGAACCGCTACATGAGATTTCTCTCATTTTCAATCGGCTGCTAAGCCCGGGGGAAATTCTTGTGAACGACGAGGTGCTGGAATTCCATTCCGTTTTGTCGAGGCTCAAAGGTCGAGAGGCCCAGCAGGTTTTGCATGTGACGGCAGTGCTTCAACAGCCCTTGCAGGCCGGCGACGACACAAAGCTGCTCGTCCGCTATGGTGGGCAGCTAGTTGGTTATCCGGAATCGGGAATGCTTTATGTTCGCGAGACGCTGGACCCCGATTTCACGATATTGCGTTCAGAGACTTTCTGTTACCCATTGGCCGCTTTCCCTACGCTCGATAGCACGATGACTTCGGTCCGAACAGATGTTTTCGATCAAGAATTGAAAGTGATGGTACCGACAGGGCATGTCGCAGTAAATGGAGGACGATACCTTGGGGTGGAGGAAGAAGACGGCAAATCCACATACACGTATGCAAGCCATGAGCCGGAAAGCACGATTTTGATCTCCATTGCTCCATACCGGCTTATCACTGTTGGGTCTCACCGCATCTACCATTTCAAAGACAGCGCCGATGGCGCCAAAAAACTGACGCGTTTACTTGAGCAAGCGATGGAGCTGCTCAAATCGTGGCTTGGCCCGCCGCCATTGGAGAGCGGATTGGTTATCGCTGAGATTCCCGAATTTTTCGGCTCGCAAGCAGGGCCGCTGATTATCCAAACCTCGGGTGCATTCCGAAATCCGGAGCAATACGGCGAGTTCTATCACGAACTCTCTCACCTGTGGAACCCGAAGGACATTGACCCGAAACCGAGTCGTTGGAACGAAGGGCTGGCCATGTTTCTTCAGATTTTGGTTGAAACTCGATTGAGTGAGTCGGCTGATCTAGATACTGGATTACAGAAAACCTTCGAGCATCTGAAAAAGCGTCTCTCCGCAAATGATGACTTGATCGCCATGGCGATGATCGACTATGGCAAGAACGAAGTAACCGGCCTAAGTTATTTGATGGGGCAGTTGCTCTTCGGAGTACTCCGGGAAATGGTGGGAGAAAACGCGTTGCTCGATTTTCTGGCTAGATATTCACTCGAGCACCAGAAGTCGGGGTCGCGTGATGTGGATTTCGCAGCTGAGTTGGTGGAGGCACTGGGTGAGGATACTGCAATCGTCATGGACCAGTGGTTTCTAAAGTCTGGTTCCGCCAAAAAAATCCTGGAGGCTGAAAGCTGGGAAGATCTTCGAGGCCAGTATACTTCACGGCAGTGATACCGGGCGGGCATACGACCAATGCTCAAAACATCTGCTTGTGGCCGAGGCTGTGTGAAAAGATCAGTATTTGTTCGTAAATTGGCGTTACCCGGAAATTTGCCGACGTTCGTGTGTCACTGAGTGGGATCGTCGTAGCTGAGTCGAAATTGTCAATTCGGTTTGCGGCAGAAAAATTCGTCGCTTCAGCACAATCTGATGCAGCGACAGTCAAAACAGGCCCCTTCAGGCCGTCATCAGTTGTTCCATGATCTTCGGCACACCGAGAATGTTGATCGCACGTCTGAGATTGTAAGTGAGCACATGCAGGCTCATCTCCGCTTGCACGTTCGGTAATCGTTTCATTAAGAAGTGCGTCGATCCCATCCAGTGCTTGATCGTACCGTAGGGATGTTCGACGAGGCGCTTGCGCTGTCGCATTGCATCGGGATTCTTTTTGAGCAAAGCATCAGCCGCATCGAGTACCTGTTCTTTTTCCCAACGTTTGAGCCGCTTGGCGGTACCGGTCGTACACTTCGAATGAAGTGGGCATGACGAACAGCCATGGCGTTCATAAACCCACAACGTTTTGCCTTTCTCGACACTGTCAAAACGATACGTCAGGCGTTCGCCGGCCGGACAGACGTACTCGTTGCGCTCGGCATCGTAGCTGAAGTCAGCCTTGGTGTATTGACCTTTTGCCTTGCGGTTGGTGGTATCGGTCTTGGGTACCAGCGCCGTGATGTCGGCGTCATAACAAGCCACGATCTCCTCGCCCTTGTAGTAACCCGGATCAGCGATCACCGTGAGTGTCTTGGTATCCAGTGCCGTCCTGGCCTTCTTAGCGATTGAAGAAAGCTGGCTGCGGTCCGTCGTTGCGTTGGTCACTTCGTGTGTGGCAATCAGGTGATGCTTGCTGTCTACTGCCGTTTGTACGTTATAGCTCACCGTAGTGCCGCCACCGGCCTTTATCATTGAGCGGCAATCGGGATCGGTCACCGATACCTGCTTGTCCGGATGCACTTCTACCTCGGCCTCGCGCTGCTTTAACTCATCCATCTTCGCCTCCATCGAGGCGATCTTCTTCTTGAGTTCCTTAGCGGTGACCTCGCGGATCTCAGGCTCTTCGGCGTCAACCGCATCAAGCTTGGCCAGATAACGGTCGATGTTGGCCTGTGTCTTCTTTATCCGTCGCTTCACGCTCTTGCGTGTAAAGTTCTTGTCGCGGCTGTTGACGGCCTTAAACTTGCTGCCATCAATCGCCACCAGCGTGGCGGAAAACAGCTTCAGCTCCCGGCACACGCCGACAAACTCCACGCACACACGCCGAATGGCCTTGCGGTTGTCTTTGCGAAAGTCGGCTATGGTCTTGAAGTCCGGCATCAGTCGACCGGTCAGCCAGATCAGCTCAACGTTGCGATGCGACTCGCGCTCCAGACGACGGCTCGACTGAATACGGTTCAGATAACCGTACACATAGATCTTCAACAAGGTCGCCGGCTGATACCCTGGCCGACCTGTTGCGCTCGGTTCCGCCCGATCAAAACCCAGCAGCTTCAGATCCAGCTTGTTGACGAAGGCATCCACCACCCGAACTGCATTGTCTTCTGCAATGTAATCGTCAAGGCTCTCGGGGAACAGTGTGCCCTGGGATCGGTTCTCGCCTTCAATGAATCGCTTCATGTAGTTCGCCCTGACACGGAGACGTCTACATTATAATCAACACAACGTTTTCACACAGCCTCGGCCGTTTGCTGCCCTTCATTCACTAGATCATTGGCAACTTGAACGACCGCTATTGGTGAAAGCAGTCATTCGGCGTCTCCTTAGATACACCTGACTCCTAATGTGGTTTCGAGGAAACCCCTCCGCGGAGGGGTTATTGAGCATCCTGGAAACTGTCGCGGCTGAAGCCGCTGCCACAGAAGCCGCTCCCACAGGGATCGTGCCGGGCTGTGTTCAGTCTGCTTGGCTGTTTCTGAGCACAATCGCTATGCCGCCGAGAGTTGCGACCGAGGCGAGCACGAGCCGCAAATTCACCTCTTCGCCAAGTAGCAGCACACCGCCAATTGCAGCAATAACGGGCGCGGATAGCTGCACAGTGGCTGCTCGTATCGCCGTCAGACCTCGCAGTGCCGCATACCAGACGAAGTAACCGAGACCGGACGCAACGGCACCCGATGCAACAGCAAGTGCGATGCCTGTATTGGTGATGTGGAGGTCCTTCAGGAATACCAGGCTTGCGCCGAGTGCCAGCGGTGCGGAATAGATAAAGTTGTAGGCTGTCGACTCCATCGGGTCAGCGGCCATTCGTCCAAACAAAGAGTAGAAGCCCCAGGCGACACCTGCGACTGCCATGAGCAGTGCACCGGCCGGGTTCGGAGCAGTCACGCCTGGCGACACCAGGTACACGAGACCGGCCACTGCAAGCGCGAGGCCGGCCCATGACGATTTCGAGAAGTGTTCACCGCCGCGCAGGCCGACGACGAACATTGTCACCTGCACTGCACCGAACAGGATCAATGCGCCGGTCCCGGCACTGAGCGAAAGATAGGCGAAAGAAAAGAAGATCATGTAGGCGAATAACATCGCTACAGCACGCAAATCGACTTTGGGGCGCCCTTGCGAACGCAAACGCGGCAGCACAATAAGTCCGAGCATGACGGCGCCGGAGATGATTCGAACACTGGTAAAACTGGCGGCATCGACAAGCCCGGCGCCGAGCGCCATGCGACACAGCAGGGAGTTGGCGGCAAATGCCAACATCGCGATTGCCGTGAGCAGCATCGTGTTCACAGTGTCAGCTTTCCAGAAGCGGTTCCAGGCGATCGATGATAGATCCCAGCTCCGGCCGGTGTTCGCGCAACTCGTCGACCGACAATCCCGAGAGTTCGTACGGGAGCACCAGCCAGTCGTCGGTCTCATGCACGAAATAGTCAGGCACACGCAATGTCTTTTCGCTCGGCCGGTACCAGACCGTCGCAATGCGAATGTCCTGCGGAAGATTGCGGCGCGTCTTGCGCGCCAGTTGGTCGATAACGGCCTGGACACTCGAGCCGGTGCTGTACACATCATCGACAATGAGCATCGAGTGGTGTGAACACAGGTTCTCGAGCAGGTACTGCAGGCCGTGCACGCGAATGGACTCGGCCTTGCTGACCATCTCGTCATAACTCGGTGCGCCACGGTAAGACGTGCGAATGGCGATGTGGTCTGTCTTGATGCCGAGAAAGTCGAGACCTTCCTGCACGGCGATACCGACAGCGCTTCCACCTCGCCATAAGCCAACGAGAAAGTCGGGCTCAAAGCCAGCCTCTGAAATCGTGGCGGCGAGTCGGAAAGAGTCCCTGAGGAAATCGTCCGCGGCGACGAAATTTTTAGTCATTGGTTTTTCCGAGCCTGCGGTGCGGTAGAATCCGGACAGGCATTATAACGACACAACAACAATAATGAACAAGATCGTACTATCGGCGCAGGATCTGCTCCACGATTCGTTTCGGCTAGGTCTTCGCGTGCTCGAAGACGGCTTCAAACCAACAATGATCATAGCGATATGGCGCGGCGGGACCCCGGTCGGTATGGCCGTCCAGGAGATCATGGCCTACTGCGGGCTTGAATCCGATCACATCGCCATTCGCACGTCGTCATACGTCGGCGTCGATCAGCGCGGCGCGGTCGCGGTGCACGGACTCAATTACATCATCAAGAAGATTTGTCACGATGACCGGGTTCTGATCGTGGACGATGTGTTCGACACCGGAAATACGATCAAAGCCGTTCTCGATGAATTGGGAAATCGCGCGCGTGGCAACACGCCGGAAGATATTCGCATTGCAGTTCCCTGGTATAAGCCCAAGCGCAATGAGACGGATATCGAACCAGACTATTTCATTCGCGAGACTGCCGAGTGGCTCGTCTTTCCGCACGAGCTGGACGCACTTAGCCCCGAAGAGTTGCGACAGGAACGCCCGGAGATCGCCGCGATTATTGAGGGCGCCAGGGAAAGACGGGAACCCGCCTGAGTACGAAGTGATGTTACAAAGAATCTGCGTCTACTGCGGCTCAAGCCCGGGCAACGACGAGATCTACACGCGCGCGGCGCAAGACCTCGCCAACGTGCTTGTTCAAAACAAGATAGAGCTGGTCTACGGCGGCGCCGCCAAGGGCACGATGGGCATTCTTGCAGACGCAGTACTTGAGCAGGGAGGTGCCGTGCACGGCGTCATTCCGAAAATGCTCGAAGAAAAAGAGATTGCACACGCGGGGCTTACCGAGTTGCACATCGTCGCGTCCATGCACGAACGCAAGTCAATGATGGCCGCGTTGTCCGATGGCTTCATCGCGTTGCCCGGCGGTTTTGGCACGCTGGAGGAACTGATCGAAATCGTGACCTGGGGCCAACTTCGATTTCACGAGAAACCATGTGGACTGCTTAATGTAAACGGCTACTTTGCGAAACTGCTCGGGTTTCTGGATCACATGCACGACGAGGGTTTTCTGAAACCGGAAAATCGCGCGATGTTGCTCGCCGATGACAATCCTGCAGGGCTGTTACGTCAATTCGATACCTATACGGCGCCGGCGACCGATAAATGGCTGTAGGTGGAACGGCCGGCTATTCAAACAACAAGCGTATTTTGCCTTTCGCAGGTGTGCGCAGGTTCTGGGCGAATAGCGAGTATTGAATTCCAAGCCGCCGGCCCTTGAGCTCATCGCCGACGCAGATTCTCATCGGTAGCTCGAACACGTCGATGGGTTCACCGGGCAGAATATCGCCGAGCTTGACCGAGACGTGTATCGAGTCGTCATGCAGACTGACTGACGGGTATCCAGCTTGCTCGGCCGGTGTCCTTTCGATGAACTTGTCGTCCCGCGGAATTCGCGGCAACTGGGTCGCGACATGAAATGCGTTGTGGTTGGGCATCACGAGCGCGAGAGACGCATCGTGTATTTCCTCGTCGCCCTGGTTCAAAAGGACGATTTGTATCGGGGTGACATTCTCTTCAAACAGGAAATGCTCGTCCTGGTTTTTGTAGCGTCGTTCGAGTTTCTGCATCTCTTCCAAGATTTCATCCGTAGAGCGTTCTTCATACGGACTGTCAGTTCCAAACAGTCGGGCGTGAGTCAGGCGCGCGACGATCGTATTTGACGCAGATGCGTGTACGCGTGTCTTTGCTTCGATTAGTTCGTGAAGTTTCGCGCTCGCGACCATAGAAGGAAGTTTGCCAAAGCTGCGCGTGGCAACCCTGAGGTCCTTGTGGATGATGTCACCTGGGAAACCGATCTCGACGTTGGCCGCAGATACCGAGTCCTGGAACTTCCTCTCGAACAGAGACTGCAATTGTCGACGACCCAGTTTTACGGCTGCGTTATTGACGCGGGCATAGGCGTCGCCACGGCGCAATTTTTCGGAGTAGTCGACGCGCATCATGTACGGGCGATCCTGGCAGTCACCGATTTCGAACACACCGACGCGTTCACCCTCAACCGTCACGGGCTGATATCGAATACGTATTGGCGGCTCAATGTGATCGTTCGCCAGCGACTGATAAGCGGGTTTGCCCGAGAAGTCAGCGCGATCGATGCCATACATCCGCTTGCGGTCTTTTTTGTCAAACTCGACGCCCGTGATGATGTAGCGCGTACCTTCGACGGACGCGTTTGCCATCGCGATAACATCGCGCAGGAAACGCTCGACGCCCGCTTTGCCGTAAGCACGTTTTTGAAACTGTACGGCAGTCGAAGGCGTCGCCGAGCGAACAATGCGGGCGAGAGGGTTCATAACTGATGAACTATGACCGATTATGTTGAAACAGCGCCGGAACTATTCGTCATTTCTGAGAAATCAGGACCACTGCCAGTTGAGCAAGTTTCGAGACGCGATTGCGACTCGCGCGCGAGCGCGGCATTATTAACCCGCTAATTAGCTGTTTAAAGGCACTCGGAGAGCAGAACTCGGAGCACTTTCTGCGGCACTTGAACCGCATTTCACGGCAGGGTTTTGCCGACCGCGTTCTCACTTCGATAAAAACCTTTTAAATCAATAACTTAATGTGCGACATAAAGGGCCTCCGGGAGTCTTTAGTTTCCGCTTTGTGAAATTCTGACCACGAGTGGTAAACCGGGGTCGCCAAAGATGTGGATCAGTTCCCGGTAATCAAAGGGTTGGAGACATAACATTGGCCGCATTGCGTAATATCTGACAGGGATCCATGAGCTTCAATCTCGCCATTTCGGTGCTTTTAATGGTCAGTGCGGCGTGCTACCTCGCGCTCGGGCTGCGCCTCGTAACGGCGAAACGCGAGGTGGGCACAATGCCCATCGGTCTCTTGTTCCTGGTTGCCAGCGCGTGGGTGGTCGGTGGCGCAATCGAGCTCCTCTCGACCTCGTTCTATTTTTTCTCGATCGGTCGCACGATGCATTTCGTCGGGACGTCCTTACTCCCGGTTGCAGCCTACTTCTGTTTCCGCGAGTACACGGGTCGCACCACATCGTTGCACCGTATTACGCTGTTGCTGACTATCCCGTTCGTGTCGATCACGCTTGCTGCTACTAACTACTTCCACGAGTTCATGTGGTTCCTGCCTATTGCAAACGATGCCGGGCAGTTTCTGACTCGGCCCGAACAGTGGGGGCCATGGTTCCTGTTCGTGCACGCACCGTACAGCTACATCGTGATTGGCGCCGCGATGCTCACGTTGCTAACACACAGCACGGCTGTCGCACGCGCACACCGGCGTGGGATGTTCTTGCTTGTGGCTGCCTGCTTCGGGCCGCTGACCGCGACGCTGGCGTACGATTTGGGCTTCGGCCCGGATACGGTCTCTTTTGTGCCCTTCGTCTTCACAGTGATGTTGCCGATCTACGCCTGGCTCGTGCTCGGCGAGCAGATCGTTGAGTTCACACCACTGGCCTACGAGACCGTCTTTCAGAACATGCAGGATCCCGTTGTCGTCGTTGACGACCAGGGGCGCATTATCGGTTTGAACCGCGGTGCCGAAAAACTGCTCGACGTGACCGAGACAACGGCATTGCTCGAGCCGCTCAATATGTTCTTTGGGGAGGAATCGCCCGAAGTCTTTGAAGCGCTCGAATCGGGTCAGCCCAAAAAGATGATGACCAACACCGGACGATTCCTGCATGTGCAGGCTTCGCCAATGACATCCGACAAGGCCTCGCTACGCGACGGAACAGTGCTTATGTTCCGCGATGTTAGCGATGTCGAACGCGCGCAGGCTGAGGTCCGTGCCAGCGAGAAGCTTTTGCGGACGCTTATCGACCATTCCGTAAACGGTATTGTTCGCTTGCGTTGGGCGCAGGAAGAGGGCGATGATTTCAGAAAACTGCGCTGCATTTTTGCCAACGCCATGGCAGGCAAATTTCTTCATGCCAAACGTGAGGAACTGGTCGATTGCTCGGGAGAACAAATCGTCAAGATCGCGTGCAACGCCATGGAACCCGAAGAACTGGATGCGATGGTAGAGCACTTTCGACGTGCAACCGACTCCGGTGAGAATATAGATACCGAGGTTCACCACAAGTCCGGTGGTTCGAACAAGTGGTTACGTATGATTTGCGAACCATTTGGGACCGATATTGCTCTCACGCTAGTCGACATCACCGATGGCAAGGTCAAGGAGCGCCACATGGAGTCGATGGCGCTGTCGGATCCGCTGACCGGCGTCCTGAACCGGCGTGGCTTCGAGCGTGATGCTTCTCATCGCCTGACCGAGAGTGCTGATGATGCGACAGGTGCGCTGCTGTTCATCGACCTCAATGACTTCAAGATTATCAACGATAGTCACGGGCACGAAATCGGTGACCAATTGCTGACGATTGCGGCAAAACGGCTACACAAGAGCCTGCGATCGTGCGACATCATCGGTCGACCGGGTGGCGACGAATTTGTCGTACTGGTCCCTGACGTTGATGCAGCAATCGCGGATACCCTCGCCAAGCGAGTGGCCACGGTGCTCGAGGAACTCTATGTAATAGGCGAGTTCAAATTGCATTGCGCGGCCAGTATCGGCCTCGCTCTGTATCCGAAGAACGCAAATACATTGACGGGCCTGATGCGAGAGGCCGACCAGGCCATGTATCGCGCGAAAGCTCGCTGCCGTGGCGTTACGAATATCCGTAGCGCCGACCTGCTCGAAAAAGCCATGTAATAATCCGCCTTTCCCACCGGTCTGTTAAGCAGACTGTTGCAGGAGAAAGTTGCGATGTGGGCGTCCGTTTTTGATCATGTAAATCCCCGTTCGACGGTGCTTGGTGCATTGTCCGCAGTCCTGATATTGAGCCTGACCTGCAGCATGTCCATGCGGTATGGGCACGCGGATGTGCCGATCGCGGAGACGGCCGATCTGGCGCAGCCAATCGCCGTTGGGCAGGTCGCGCCCCGGTTCGAGGTACGGACTGTCGAGAACAAACCGTTTGTATTCGATCCGCGCGAGTTGGAGCGGCCTGTGGTGCTGATCACTTTTCGCGGCGGCTGGTGCCCGTTCTGCAATATGCACCTGTCCGAACTCAAGGACGTGGTTTCTGATATCGATGCGCTCGGTGTTGATGTGCTCTTCCTGAGCGGCGATCGGCCGGATCTGCTGTACAGCACGCTGAGCCGTGAAACACAGGAAGACATTGCGGGTCTCGACTAGACGATTCTGTCGGATGCGGATGTGCAAGCTGCAGTCGCACTCGGCGTCGCGTTCAAGGCCTCGCAGCGGACGATCGATCAGCGCAACAAAAAGGGGCAGGACATCGACGACTCTTCGATGTTGCGCCACGGTGTGCTGCCGGTGCCGGCAGTATTCGCCATTGGGCAGGACGGCGTGGTCGCATTCGCCTACGCCAACCCCGACTACAAGGTTCGCCTTCCCGCCGACGAGTTGCTTGCCGTGATCCGGGAGATCGTGCAGTAGATGTCGCGTCAGTGGTACGCTTCGCTGCACCATGAAGTCACTCCTTAGTAAAGCGACCAAGATAGAGTCGAACGAGGTCGCAGCGGTGCTGCTATCGTTCCTTTTCATATTTTCCCTGATGTTGGCGTACAACATTATGAAGCCGGTGCGCGACGCGATGGCGCCCGACTGGTCCGACGCGGAGACGGCTCTGCTCTGGACCTACAATTTCTTCTTCAGCATCGTGGCCGTCAGCCTGTACGGATATGCTGTGTCGCGAGCGCGGCTCAAGATTCTAATCCCCGGCGTGTACGCGTTCTTTGCAGTTTCATTCGTTCTTTTCTATTTCGGTGCGAATATTGTCGAGGACACCCAGTTCATCGACAAGTCGTTCTTTCTCTGGATTAGCGTGTTCTCGCTGTTTCATGTGTCGGTGTTCTGGAGCCTGATGTCCGACCTGTTTACGAAACAGCAGGCGCCACGACTGTTTGCCTTCATCGCGAGTGGTGCGAGCATTGGAACCATTGCAGGGTCGTCCGCGACGCTGATACTGGCCAAGTTAGTCGGAACCCTGAACCTCATGCTGATCGCCGCACTGGTGCTGGTGGCAATCGTGCCGATTGTCGGCATCTTGTATCGCTTGAAATCGACCCGAATGCAGACAGCGACCGCACTAAATGACAGCGATGCGATCGTCAGCGGTAACCCGCTTGCAGGGTTTCGCGATTTCATCCGCAACCCGTACCTGCTTGGCATCGCACTTTTTATCTTCCTGTATACGTCTATCGGCTCGTTCGCATGGTTCGAGATCAAGAACCTGATGGAGCCGTTCGAACGCGACGAACGGACGCAAATGTGGGCGGCTATCAACCTGACGATCAATGTGTTGGCGATCGCGACGGCGATGCTCGCAACAGGACGCATCGCCACGAGATTCGGGCTCGCAAAGACGCTCGCCCTGGTACCGATTGCCGTGGTGCTCGGATTCTTGATGGTGGCGGTTAACCCGATACTGACGGTCATCATCGTTACCTGGGTTGTGCTGAAGAGCGGCAACTACTCGATAACGCGTCCAGCTCGCGAGATGTTGTATACGCTCGTCAGTCGGGAAGAGCGTTTCAAGGCCAAACCCGTGATTGATATCGTCGTTTACCGCGGTGGAGATACACTTGCCGGCTGGTCGTTTACGGGATTAACAGCGGGACTCGGTCTGGGCATGGGAGGTGTGGCAGTGGTCGGCGCGCTGATAGCCGTGATCTGGGTAGTGGTGGGTGTTTATCTCGGCCGCAAGTACGCACAGGGTTTAGAGACTAATAACAAGGAGATGACAGTTGGGACTTCATAACACCACTTCAGAATTCGGATCATTGGCCAAGTGGCTGCACTGGCTGATCGCGCTCGGCCTCGTAGTAATCTTCTATTTAGGTCTCCAGCAGGCTGGCATGGAGCGCGGACCCGAGAAGTCGGAGATGCGAGTGATTCACGGCTCGATCGCGTTGCTGGTTTTTCTTCTAATGACCGTTCGGATTGTTTGGCGTTTCATGAACGAGACACCGGGGCGTCCTGAAGGCATGCCGGGCTGGCAACACGCTGTGGCAGCGCTCGTGCACTGGGCCATCTATATTGCTGTATTCGTGCAGCTGATTTCCGGGCCGATCACGATCGCCACGGGTGGCAGCGCAGTTCCTTTCTTCGGCCTGTTTTCTTTTTCACTGCCGGTCGAAGAGAGTGAAGAGGCGCACCACTTCTGGGAGGAAGTGCACGAGTTCTCCTGGAAGATTGTTGCCGCGATTGTAGTGCTGCACATCCTGGGTGCGCTCTACAATCACTTCGTCGCGAAGAATGACGTGCTCAGACGTATGACAACCGGAGTAAATCAGGGCAACTGATGAAAAAGCCGCCGAGCTACGGGACGCAGGTATTGCGCGAGTTCGGCGAGGTCCTGCGCGGACGCCGTACGATCAACCTGTTCCTGCAGACACCGGTTCCCGAGGGCCTGGTCATGGAAGCCGTAGAAGCCGCGACGTGGGCGCCGAACCATCACGTCACGGAGCCCTGGCGTTTCTATTTGCTGGCAAAGGAAACGATTGGCTCCTGCCTCGAGCTTGTCAAAGACATCGTCGCTCAAAAAAAAGGCGACGCCAAAGCCGGCGAACACAAGGCAAAAAGCTGGTCGGAAAAGCCTGGTTGGTTATTGATCACCTGCCGAACATCAGCGGATCAACTGCGACAGCAGGAAGACTATGCGGCGTGCTGTGCGGCGACGCAGAATTTCATGCTGTACTTGTGGAAGGCGGGCGTGGGCTCGAAATGGACGACCGGCGACATCAGTCGTGATGTGAGGTTCTTCGATATCGTCGGCATCGATCCGGACGAGGAGTTCGTCGTCGGACTCATCTGGTACGGCTACCCGAAACTGACGCCGACGCAATCGCGTGGGCCCACGGACAATGTGTTGACGAAACTACCCTAGTCCCGGGCCAGCTCGTCGGGGTGGTGGACTACTTGCGGGCACAGTATCGGGCGCAGCAAGTACACCAGAACGACGAGCACGCCCACCGTACCCATGATCACCACCGAATTGCGTACCGAACCGTTGTAGATCGCGGCACCCAGAAACGCCCCCGACGCGCCGAGGATGTTTTGTATTGTGCCGATGATCGATGAGGCGACGCCGGCGATCTTGGGCAACGGGTCGAGCGCAATGACGGTCGCATTCGGCATGACGATGGCAACGGTCACCATGAACAGGCACATGCTGCCCCA